>Ga0209624_10000385_pt1 | contig 38867 bp, 26 predicted proteins | sample JacPinW_OM2H0_O1_FD_188565 | JGI IMG/M metagenome (GOLD analysis project Ga0209624, IMG submission 188565) | Forest soil microbial communities from Algoma, Ontario, Canada - Jack Pine, Ontario site 1_JW_OM2H0_O1 (SPAdes) (version 2) | ecosystem: Environmental > Terrestrial > Soil > Boreal...
GTTGGGCGCGGCCGCCGTGCTCGGCGCCGGGGTGCCGGTCTGACCCCAAAGGCCTGCGGCGACCGCCAGCCACAGTACTGCGATTCGCGTCATCATTCTCCAATTCCCGCCAGTGTCAACATTGTAAGCAGAATCCGCCTCAATCCAAGCTCTCTTCCGTTGCAGTCGAACCATTCTTGCAACGTATGGGCGCCGCCACCGGAGCCGCCTCCGCCGATGGCAATAGCCTCGCGACCGAGCGATAAGGGGATGTTAGCGTCAGTAGAAGCGCGTTGGACCTGCGCGGTATTGCCGAGTTGCGCGTCAACGGCGCGAATCACCTTGAGCAGGCGCGCATCCGACGCCAATTCGCCGGCGGGACGGTTGCCGATCTCGACCACTTCGCTCTGCACCACCTGCGGCTTGCGGGCGGACAGCTGCGCGGCTCTACGATTTTCGGCAACCACTGCCTGATCGAGGGCCACGCGCAGCGCACGCTCTAGCCGGTCGATTTCAGACATCGAAGTAGAGCGGAGATCGACCCGCATGCTGGCCGATTCGGGAATTGAGTTCACGGACGTGCCGCCACGCACAACGCCAACATTGAAGGTAGTTTTGGGCGAGACCGGCACCTCGGTTCGGCTAAAGGCCTCGATGGCGCGGGAGAGCACGATGATCGGATTGGGGGCGCCGAAGTCGCTCCAGGAGTGGCCGCCGGGGCCGCGCACGATGACTTCGAAGCGGCGGCTGCCGAGGGCCTCGGCGACGATCGTGTCCGCTCCCGCGCCATCGACGATGACGTTGTAAGCGATAGCGTCGCGCCAGCGTGGGGTCGCGAAAACGTGACGCATGCCGCGCAGATCGCCTTCGCCCTCTTCGCCGACATTGCCCATGAAGAGGAAGGGCAGGGCATGAGAAATCTTTGCGCTTCCGAGAATGCTGGCGACGGCCAGCAGGGCGGCGATGCCGGCGCCATTGTCGGAAACTCCCGGGCCGTATAGACGGCTGCTCTCCTGCCTGATATGCAAAGGTGTGGCGGCGGGAAAGACGGTATCGATGTGGGCGCTGAGGGCGACGAAGCGCTGGCCGTAGCCGGGGCGAATGCCAAAAACATTGCCGACTTCGTCGACCTGAACATCAATGAGACCGAGCTCGCGAAAACGATCGGCGAGCCACGAGCCGCGGGCGGCTTCTCCGAAGGGGGGCGCGGCGATGCGCGTGGCTTCCATTTGCCAGAGCGCGAATTGCGATTCCTGGGACCGGAAGCGCTCGAAGGCGGAGCGCACTTCCAGCGAGCCAGTGAGTCTCGCTACTTCTTCCTGCAACGGGGGATACGAATCAGAGGCTGCCACTTGCGGAATGAACTCCACCCTTAGCTATCTTACAACGTAATAGGAGGAAGGTTCGGGCGGGGGGCGAGACGCGCTTTGCGACGCCCCGATTATGAATCACGCGTGTACTCAGTGCGAGGGGAGCTGAAAGCAGCTCTGATTCCTGCTAGTATCTCTATCCAACCCCGCTCTCCGTCGCCACGCCTTAGGAGGTTCGCCGTGAATGCTGCTCAAAAGAAGATTTTGAAAATCGCCGCTGTTGTCGTCGCGGCCTTGATCGTGATTGCCATCGCGATACCACTTTTGGTGAACGTCAACAATTATCGGCCGCAGATCGAAGCGAGCCTCAGCTCCGCCCTGGGACGGCCGGCGAAAGTCGGCAATTTGAGCCTCAGCATTTTGTCGGACAGCGTAGAGGCCGATCAGCTTTCCATCGCCGACGATCCCAAGTTCAGCAGCTCGCCGTTTATACAGGCGAAAACATTGAAAGTGGGCGTGGAGTTGCTACCGCTGATTTTCAGCAAGAAGCTCGACGTGACCGATCTGCGGATCGATCAGCCGCAGATCAGCTTGCTGCGCGACCGCGACGGTATCTGGAACTTCTCTTCGCTTGGAAGCCAGGCGGGACCGCCATCGGCGGCACAGAAAACTTCGAGCGGCGCATCGTCGAACTCGAATATCAGCGTGGACAAACTCGACGTGACGGATGGAACCGTCACTCTCGGTTCGACCACCAGCAAACGAAAACCCATCGTCTATGACAAGGTCAACTTTAAGATGCGCAATTTTTCTTTTACCAGTTCGTTTCCGGTGACGGCTTCGATCGAACTGCCGGGCGGCGGCAGCGTCAAACTCGACGGCACCGCCGGCCCGATCAGCTCGACCGATACTTCTCTCACGCCGTTGCAGGCCAAAGTAACGGTGAGCAAACTCGACCTGTCGCAATCGGCGCTCGTCGACCCGGCATTGGGTGTGGCGGGCACGGCGGATTTCGACGGCACCCTCGCCTCCGACGGCCAGATTGCGAAGGCCAATGGCACTCTGAAGGCCACGTCCTTGAAACTCGTCCCGAAGGGCTCTCCGGCCACCGTGCCGGTTCAGGTAGCGTTCCGCGTGGAGCACGATCTGAAACAAGTCAGCGGCAAGCTGGTCGAGGCCGACGTCACCATCGGCAAGGCGCTGGCGAAACTAACCGGCACATATGACATGCATGGTGACACCACTTCGATCGACACCAAGCTCGAAGGGCAAGGCATGCCGGTGAATGATCTCGAAGGCATACTGCCCGCAGTGGGTGTGGTTCTGCCGCCAGGCTCGAAGCTGGAGGGCGGCACGGTTTCGGTGGGGCTGAAATCGAACGGGCCGCTCGATAAGCTGGTCTCGACCGGGTGGGTGAAGATGAGTAACAGCGAGTTGGCGGGCTTCAACCTGGGCTCGAAGCTGTCCGCGCTTTCGTCGCTCACCGGCAAGCAAGTTGGCACGGGGAATAATACGAAGATTGAGAATTTGAGTTCGGATGTGCGCAACGCGCCCGACGGTACGCGCCTCGACAAGATCGCTGTAGTGATTCCGTCGCTCGGGACCGTGACCGGCGCGGGCACCATCAGCCCCAGCAACGCGCTTGACTTCAAAATGATCGCCAACCTGTCGGGGATTGGCGCGGGCCTCTCTAAAACTCTCGGCGCTGGATCGGGCGGGATTCCGGTGGACGTCGGCGGCACCACCTCGAATCCGACCTTTACGCCCGATATGAAGGGAATGGTCAGCGGTAAAGTGAAGGGGCTGGCAAAGGGAGGCAAGAGCCTGGGCGGGGGATTGGGCGGACTGCTCAAAAAACCGTAGAGGCCGGGTGACGGGCGTGCCCCTAAAAGGGGGCGGGCGTGGGGGGTTGAGCGCTTGCGGCGTCGCTAAAGCGATGCACTGATCGAGAGCATACTAGTGAACTACCATTCCTGCCGCCTTCGCTTTTTTGATCAAGAACACGCACGGGATCAAGCAGCCAATCACGATTCCCAAGACCCAGAAATTATCAATGTAGGCCAGCATGGTGGCTTGCCGAATCACGTTTCCCTGTAGCAGTGCGTAGGCATGCTGTTGCGCGGAGGTGCCGCCGGAGCCGGGTCCGGAGCCGGAAAAAACGTTGGTCATATTTCGCAACGCTGACTGGAAGCGCAGATTGGCCGGGTTCAGCGTCTCGACGAGTTGCCCCTGGTGAACCTGAGCGCGGCGAGCGAGGCCAGTGGTGACAAACGAAATGCCGACGCTGCCGCCGATATTTCTGGCAAGGTTCATCAAGCCCGACGCGGCATTATTCTTGTCCCGCGGCAGTCCCGCATAGGCAGCCGTGTTAATGGGCACGAAGAGGAAAGCGAGTCCGAGCGCCTGATAGACGCGAGCGAACATGACCGTGCGAAAATCGATGCTCAAGTCGAATGATGTCATATGGAACAGCGAAAACGAGAGCATGGACAAGCCAAAGAGCATGAGATAGCGCGGACTGTAACGCGAAAGCATGAAGCCCACAATCGGCATGGCCACCATGATCGTGAAGCCACCCGGCATAAGCGCCAGCCCGGACCGAGCGGCAGTATAACCAAGCATGGTCTGCATGAACAGCGGTAATAAGAGTGTGCTGCCGAGCAAAGCGAATCCCAACATGAACATTAAGAAGTTGGAGGTCGCAAACGACCGGTTGCGAAATAGATGCAAGTCGATGATGGGATCTTTATGATGCCACTCCCAGAAGATGACAAAGATCAACGACGCGGCCGAGATGATGGTCAGCCACAGAATGAAGTGCGATTCGAACCAGTCATCGCGCTGACCTTTGTCGAGGACGACCTGAAGGGTTCCGAGGCCGAGCGCGACGAAACCGAGGCCGGTGTAGTCGATGCGGGTTTCGCTAAGCTTGCGGCGCTTGAAGTAGGGAGGATCCTGGATGAGGCGCGAGGTGAGAAGCAGCGAAATAATTCCGACTGGAATATTGATAAAGAAAATCCAGCGCCAGGTGAAGTTGTCGGTAATCCAACCGCCGAGCGTAGGGCCGATGGCCGGTGCCATGACCACGGCGATGCCATAGACGGCGAACGCCATTCCCCGTTTGGCGGGTGCGAATGTATCGGCCAAAATAGCCTGCTCGCTCGGCTGCAATCCGCCGCCGCCCGCGCCCTGGAGGACGCGGAAGAAGATGAGCATGCCGAGGTTGGGCGCGAGTCCGCAGAGGAACGAACTGATGGTGAAGACGGCGACACAGCCCATGTAGAAATGTTTGCGGCCGACAATCGAAGAGAGCCAACCGCTTAAGGGAAGCACGATCGCATTCGAGACGAGATAAGAGGTCAGGATCCAAGTACTCTCGTCCTGGCCGGCGGAAAGACTGCCGGCGATGTGGGGCAGGGCCACATTGGCGATGCTGGTATCGAGCACCTCCATAAACGTGGCCAGCGTGACGGTGAGGGCGATGATCCACGGATTGACAGCGGGACGCCATGCGGCGGCCTCGTTCATGGTGATGGCGGCAGCGCCCATTTATTTAATCCAAACCTTGGGTACGACCGACATTCCTGGGCGGAGTTCGTGGTTTTTTATTTCGCCTTTGTCGAACACTATTTTGACGGGGATGCGCTGCACGACTTTCACGTAATTGCCGGTCGCGTTTTCAGGCGGGAGGAGGCTGAAGCGCTCTCCGCTGGCGCCGGCTAGCGAATCGACATGGGCTTTGTATTTCTTGCCGGTGGCGTCGACGGAGATCTCCGCGGCCTGGCCGGCCCTGATGTTTCTAAGTTGCGTCTCTTTGAAGTCCGCGGTGACCCATAGATCGCTTTCATCAAGGGGAATGATCTTCATCATGTCCTGGCCGGGCTGCATGTTCTGACCAACTTCGACGGTGCGGTTGCTGACCGCTCCGCTGACGGGCGCCGTCACCTTGGTGTATTGCAGATTGAGTTCGGCCTGATCGAGGGCCGCCTTTTTTTGGTTGGCGACGGCTTGGGCGGACTCGGCGCGCGCGCGAATGAAACGCATCGTCTGCGGCGCGTTGCCGGCGTTGCGGAGATCGGCGTTGGCTTGTTCGAGCTTGCTTTGGGCTTGCTTGATCTGCGCCGCAAAGGCGTCGGCATTGGCGCGAGCCGCTTGCAGGGCTGCGGCCGCGGACTGGGCGCTATCCACCGCCTGATCGTATTGCTGTTGCGAAATTTCCTCTTTGTCGATCAAAATTTTGTAGCGACCGAGATCGTTCTGCGCTTTCGTGTTATTCGAGTCTGCCTGGGCGACCTGCGACTTGGCGGCTTCGAACTGCTGGCGGGCGGCGGCGATTCCAGCCTGGGCGCTGGAGACTCCGGCCTGCGCTCCGCTGACTTGGCTGGATGTGCTCACGTTGGTGATGGGCACGTTAATGCCGGCGGCGGAAGCCTGGGCCTGGGCGTCGGCGTATTCCGCACGAGCCTGATCGACCGCGACCTGGTAATCGGTGGGGTCGATCTCAACCAGCACGGTTCCCTTTTCCACGTATTGGTTATCTTGCACGTTGAGCGTGATTACGTGGCCGCTGATGCGCGCGCTGACTGAATTTACGTGGCCGTCGATCTGCGCGTCGTCGGTCGACTCATAGCTTCCGAGGTAACGCCACAGGAAGAAGACGGCGACGAGAAGCACTAACCCGGCTACGATCAGTCCCCACTTGGTGCGCGGGCTGTTCAGGATAGCGGAGCGGCGCTGATCGCGGGCTTCGTTGTCCCTGGGAGCCCGGTCCGTGGGAGCCTGGTCGGCAGGAGATTGTGACGACTGGCCGGGCGCGGGCGGACTCTGCTGGCCCTGCGGCGATCGCCTTTCCGCCTGCGGATTGGGCTCGGCTACGACGCTGCTCGATTCCTCCATGGTCTACTTCCCTTTCGACAAGTATTCGCGAACGCCCTCTTCGGCGCGTCCCAGGGCGCGGGCGAAAGAAACTTTCGCCAGATTATTCATGTACAAACTGGAAATCAAATTCTCGTGCGCGCTCGCCAGCGCTTCCTGCGCTTGCACCACCTCGAGATTGTCGGTGACGCCGGCGGAGAAACGATCCTGCGATTGCTTAAGCGCCTGCTCGGCGAGATTGACCGAGCTCTGCGCGACCCCGACTTGATCGTTCGAGGACTTGAGGTCGAGCAGGGCGTTGCGAATATCCTGATCGATCTGGGCGCGTATATCGGCCAGCTGTGCCCGCGCCTGCCGCAAGGTGGCTTCTGCCTTCAGGATGTCGCCGTGAACTTTTCCACCCTGGAAGATGGGAATATTCAGTGTGCCAAAGAGGGCGTACGTAGGCAAAACGCTGCCAGGAGTGGTGCCGATTTCGCCAAAATTCGCCGCCACATCGAGCGACGGATAGTAGCCGGCGGTGGCCGCGCTGAGCTGCAGTTGCGCAGCGACCAGGCGGTCATGCGCCGCTTTGTAATCGGAGCGAAGAGTATAGGCGCGCTGCACGCTGGTCTCGAGGTCGGGCATGGGAAATGCCTGATAAGGAGTTTTGTCGGCCAACTCAAATTCCTGGCGCGTAGCTAGTCCGATGACGCGGGCCAGCGAAATCTTTTGTTTCGCGTAATCGCTCGTGGCCGCGATCAGCTGCTGTTGGCGCGTCTGGTATTCGACTTGGGCGCGGAGGGTATCGATTGCCGGAGCGACTCCCGCCTGTTGCTGCACGACGGCTTTGTCGTAAAGCGCCTTCGCCGTTTCGACTTGGGCTTGCGCTGTTTCCACACGCGCTGCGCCGGCGATCGCCTGAAGGTAAGCGTTTCCGGTTGCGAGCACGACCAGATCGCGAGCGTCTTTCAGGGTGTACTGGGCTACGCCTTCGCCGATCACCGAGGAACGGTATTTCTGGATCGACTTCCAATCGAAGACGCGCTCGCTGGCCGACGCGCGAACGTCAAAGTAGGAGAAAGGACCTATGACCGCGGGAATGCCAGGAAACAACGAACTGTTGAGTCCCAGAGCCTGGAGGCTCACTTTTTGCCTGACCTCCTGAACGTCACCATTAACGTTTGGCAGCAAGTCGCTGAGTTTTTGCCACTTCTCGCCTCGAGCTTCAACCGTATTGTATTGCGATAAGAGGCCTGCGAGGTTCTGGCGCAGCGCACGCTCAATGGCATCGCTGAAGGTCAACTGAAGGACGCCGGGAGTGGGCTTGTCTTCGGGCACGCTGCCAAAGACTGGATTTTGAGCTGAGGTTTGAACTTGCGAGGGCACAAACTGGGGAGCCTGAACTGGAGGAGTCGGCATTGAGCTGCCGCCCGAATCTGAGCTCGAATCCGAAGTTGGAGCGGACGGAGCGGAGGTTGGACTCTGGCCGTAAAGCACGGCGGCAAAAGCGGCAAGGCACCCGACCAACAAAAGGATCATCTGCAAAGAGGATGCGCAAAAGCGCATCGGACGATGGGCAGGGCGGTTTCGGGAAGGCATGGAGACTGCGTTCTCTCCTCTACTCGTCAAAAATAACAAGATACTTGGATTCGATTTTGCCGCAGAGCGATGCAAATTGTTGAAATAACTTGTGATGTGGGCAGAGTAACCGGGCGCGGCGAGGTTGGACGCACTTGCGGGAGTGACTTTGGTCATCTTGTGTAACTCCGGCCTCAAAGGTCACTCTATGAATCGAGTCAACTACTTCCCCGTGGTCGGTACCCCGTAGGAGCACTGCGTATGAGCGAACAAACGAGAGTACCGGCCCAGGGATCGGACTGGACCCGCCTGCTCACCGATCCCGACCTTGTCAGCCATCTGGGAAAGCTTTTGCAAACCTATCGCGAAGTGCCCGCCGAACAGCGCGAAACAGCCTTGCTGCGGGCGATGCGTGAGATTAAAGATGCTGCGATCAAGGATCGCGCAGCACGGGGAAATATTCCCGCTGCGGCCAACCTTGCTCCGCCTGCCGCGCTTCCGCGCCCCGAACCGATTCAACCGGCGCCGCCGTTTGAGCCGGATTTGTTTACCCCAATTCTGCAATCCGACCGGCGCCGCTTTCAGCGGATTAAATGCTATGTTGCGGTAGAAATTCACATTGAGGGCATAGTAGAACCAGTCTGGGGCAATCTGGCCAACGTTGGCCGCGGAGGCTGCCTGGTCGAAACGGCCAGCGCTGTGCCTCCAGGCAAGGCTCTGGAGATCGGCTTGTGGGTAGCGAATGGCAAGATCTGGGTTAAGGGCGTTATCATCAACGGAGTGGCGACCAGCAGCGCACCCTCATTCGGTGTGCGTGTAAAGTTTTCGGCTGAGGAACTGTCGGGCAAGGAACATCTGCGCGAGTTTTTAAAGTTCGTCGAAAATACTGCCCGCAAATCACAGAGCGGTAAGGCCTACGTGGCGCTATTAAAGGACTGAGTGGGTCTTCGTTTCGGCCCTCTTTTAGTTACCGTTGCCCAGTTGCCTTGGACCGAGCAACTTTTCCCGCCGGAAGGGTTCATTCTAGTGAGACTCAGCATGCCATCGCCTTTGCGACGCCGCCTCTTACTTGCGTCCGCCGTGTTGATCGCGGCCGCCGGCATCACGGCGCAGTCTGCCTTGGGACGCAAGAAAGATAGGCCTAACGCGGTGCCGCCGCTCGACGATCAGAAGCGCGCCGTCCACGCTCTGAATCGGCTGACATTTGGTCCGCGCCCGGGCGATGTCGAGCGCGTGCGCCAGATGGGCGTCGACAAGTGGATCGACCTCCAACTCCATCCCGATACCATCAATGATTCTGCGCTGGACGCCAAGCTCGCGGCGTTCCGTACGCTGCGGATGGATACGAACCAGGTCCTAGAAAACTTTCCGCCGGAGCAGCTGATCAGGCAGGTTGCCGACGGCAAAGCCGCCGTGCCTCGCGATCCCATGCAGCGCGTCGTGTATGAGGCGCAGCTGCAGCGGCTCGAAGATAAGAAGGAAAAGAAAGAAGAAGCCAGAGGCGACGGGGACGCGAAAAATGCGGCGGTTGCGAAAACCTCTTGCGCAGACACGACTTGTCCCGCTGCCATGAATCGTGACGGCGCGCAGACAGGCGACGCCGCTCAGCTAGTCGACGACGTCGAGACGCGTCGACGCGAAGCCCGGCGGCGTGACAATTTAAGAACGCAGGAACTCGCCGATCTCGCGCCGGATGAGCGCATGAAGGAAATCCTGGCGATGTCTCCGGAGGATCAGGTTGTACTGGCCGCTACTCGGGGCGCCAAGGCCGACGCTCTGCTCGAAGGCTTGAACCCGCGGCAGAAAGAAACGGTCGAGGCGCTCAACAATCCCGAGCAAGTGGTGGTCAACGAATTGACGCAGGCCAAATTGTTGCGCGCCATTTATAGCGAACGCCAGCTTGACGAAGTGATGACCGACTTCTGGATCAATCACTTCAACGTCTTCATCAACAAAGGCGCGGATCGATATCTGCTGACGAGTTATGAGCGGGATACGATCCGTCCGCATGTGCTCGGAAAATTTGAAGACCTGCTGGTCGCGACCGCGAAGAGCCCGGCGATGATGTTTTATCTCGACAACTGGCTGAGCGTGGGGCCGGATTCAGAAAACGCGCTGGGCATCGCGCCGCCCGGCCATGGCGGCAATCATCCGCCGGGCCGTCCTAACGGCAAGCGCAAGCAAGCGAGTGGACTCAATGAAAATTATGGCCGCGAGCTGATGGAATTGCACACGCTCAGCGTCAACGGCGGCTACACGCAAAAAGATGTGACCGAAGTGGCGAAAGTGTTTACCGGTTGGACAATTGATCCGCCGCAGAAAGGCAGCGCCTTCCGCTTTGATCCGCGCATGCACGAGCCGGGAACGAAGACCGTGATTGGCCACCGCATCAAGGAAAAGGGAGAGAAGGAAGGGCTGGAGGTGCTGCGCCTTCTGGCGCGCAATCCGAATACGGCACATTTTATTGCGCAGAAGCTGGCGATACGATTCGTCAGCGACGATCCTCCGCCGGCGCTGGTCGATCGCATGACAAAGACATACTTGAAAAAAAATGGCGATATACGCGAAGTGCTGCGCACGATGTTCAAGTCGCCGGAGTTCTGGGCGCCCGAAGATTACCGCGCCAAGGTGAAAACGCCACTTGAGTTTGTCGTCTCGGCGGTGCGCGCCAGTGGAGCCAATGTCGACGACGCGCGCGCTCTCGTCGGAACGCTCAACAACATGGGCATGATGCCTTACGCCATGCTCCCGCCCACCGGCTATTCGATGAAAGCCGAGGTCTGGGTGAACTCGTCCGCTCTGTTGGGACGGATGAATTTCGCGCTAGCATTGGCCGCGGGAAAGATACGCGGGGTTAAAGTTGACACGGTGGGCTTGGCCGCAGGGACGCCGCCCGAAGGTACTTCGTCGGGCGGCGCAATCGTCGCTTCTACAAAATTGGCCGACGCGCAGCAAGCCCTGGCAGCCCTCGAAAATTCCCTGCTGGCGGGTGATGTTTCCAGGCAGACCCACGATACTATCAGCAAGCAATTGGAAGATCCGAAGATCAGCCAGCGGCGTTTGGACGACCCCAAGCGTCCGCCCAACGTGGCCGCAATAGCAGGATTGATTTTAGGGTCGCCAGAATTTCAGAGAAGGTAGCTGGCAGGCGTCGGTTAGAGGCCTTAGCTGAACCCTGATAACTGACAGCTGAAAGCTGGTTTATCTATGTCCGTCACTCGACGCATTTTTCTACGCAACGGCGCATTAGCGGTCGTCGGCACGACCGCGCTGCCCAGCTTTCTGGCGCGCGCGGCATTCGGCGCTGCGGATCCCGGCATTCGCAATAAGCGGCTGGTCGTGATCTTTCAGCGCGGAGCCGCCGACGGCCTCAATATCGTCGTCCCTCACGGCGAGGCGAGTTATTACGCCATGCGGCCGACGATTAACATTCCGAAGAAATCGGTGCTTGATCTCGACGGTTCTTTTGGACTGCATCCCGCGATGGCTTCGTTTGAGCCACTGTGGAAGCAGAAGCATCTCGCCATCGTGCATGCCGCCGGCTCGCCTGATCCTACGCGCTCGCACTTCGATGCGCAGGACTTTATGGAAACGGGCACGCCCGGAGTGAAGGTCACCGATGACGGCTGGCTCAACCGAACGCTGCGCGACCTCCCGGGCGATCAATCCGCCTTCCGCGCCATCGCACTCGGGCCGTCGCTGCCGCGCATTCTCTCGGGCAAAGAGCCAGCGCTTGCGATCAATAATCTCAATGATTTTTCCGTAGGTGGAAAAAATCCGAATGCGGCAGCAAACACTTTCGAAGCCATGTATGACCACTCAGTCGACGCCGTTCTTCATGGCACGGGAGAAGAGACTTTCGACGCAGTCAAGATGTTGAAAGCGGCTGATCCCGCGCACTATATGCCAGCGGCCAACGCAAATTATCCCAAGGGCCGCTTCGGCGACAGTTTGAAGCAACTCGCGCAGATGATCAAAGCGAACCTCGGAGTGCAGGTCGCGTTTGCCGACATCGGGGGCTGGGACCATCACGTCAACGAAGGCAGCACGCAGGGACAAATCGCCAACGTGCTCGGCGATTTCTCGCAGTCGATTGCAGCATTCTGGACCGACCTCGGCGATCTCGGAGAAGACACCGTGGTCGTGACCATGTCTGAATTCGGCCGCACGGCGCGCGAGAATGGCAATCGCGGGACCGACCACGGCCACGCCAACGTCATGTTCGTCCTCGGTGGTCCGGTGAAAGGCGGCCGCGTCTACGGCCGCTGGCCGGGGCTCGATCCGTCGCAGCTTTACGAAGGCCGCGATCTGGCGGTGACCACCGACTTCAGGATGGTGCTCAGCGAAGTCGTCTCGCGCTATCTTGGGAACAAGGACCTGAAGGCAGTGTTTCCCGGATTTGAAGGACAGCCGGATCAGTTTGTGCGACTGCTTGGATAGTGCGAGGTCAGCGCTTAGAGAGGTCAGATTGCAGAGTTAGGAACCTGGCTTTTCACCTCTGCAATCTGGCCTCTGAGCTCTGACCCTTTTTCCTCACGCGACCATCGACGCTCCTGGCCAACACGCGGCTTTCGGAAACCAAAACACTTTCAATCTCCTCGCGCAGCCAGCGATTTGCGGGATCGTTCTCTACGCTCTCGTGCCAATACAGGTGCGCTTCCAAACGCGGCGCGGGCAGCGGAAAGGGATAGACACGATACATTGGGCCCGCATCTGTGCTGCTTATATTGAGTAATTGCGCGTGGCGCTCGGGCAAAGTCAGCAGCATATCTGTGTTGCTAACCACCAGGCATGCAGTGTGGTTGTGCTGGCTGCGGAGAAAAACCTGCCGGTGGTGGCCGCGGCGGCTGAGTTCGATATCAATCAGGCTGGGGCCCTGGCGTCGCGAGGAGACTTGTATGTGGCGCTGCGCGAGATAAGTGTCGAGATCGAGCTTATCTGTATTCTTGAGTGCCGGATGGCCGGGACGGGCGACGACTACGAATGCCTCGTTCAAGAGCCACTTGTGGCGAATGCGATCGCTCACCGTCATGGGGATTTCGATCGCCAGGTCGACCGAGCCGCTGGCCAGTTCCGTCTCCAGATCGCGGCGCTTGATTCTCGAGGTCGTGATTGACATTCCCGGGGAAGCGTCTTTCAATCGCCGCAACAGCGACGGAAGAATCAATGCCTCAGAATATTCCCACAACGACAGATTGAAATTCCGGCGGGTGTGCTCGGGGGCGAAATTGCGGCTCGCGGTCAGGTTCGTCTCGAGGATCTGGAGCGCCTGTCGCACTTGATCGATCATGTTGCGGGTGAAGGGCGTGGGCACCATGTGCGCGCCCTGGCGGACGAAGAGCGGGTCTTGCAGCAGATCGCGCAGGCGCTTTAACGCGTGGCTGATGGCAGGTTGCGTGAGATTGAGTTGCTGGCCGGCGCGCGTGATATTGCCTTCGCGATAGATGGCCTCGAGCACGACAAACAGGTTCAGATCGACCTGACTTAAATGCACGCCGCATATATTACAGGATTCACAGGATTCATTAGGAGAATTCCGCAGCAGTCGCTAGGCTGGAGGGCCAGCGCGAAAGAAGTCCAGCGCGGAGTCGACGCGATTTCCATGGATTTTTCCCGGTCAAGGAAAGCTCAAAGCTACGTCGAGCGCCTGACGGCGTTCATGCAAGAGCACGTCTTGCCCGCGGAACCCGAGTATCACGCGCAGGTGCAGAATTCTCCCGATTGGAAAAGCTGGAAACAGCTTGCGGTTATGGAGACGCTGAAGGCTGAGGCGCGAGCCGCTGGCTTGTGGAATCTTTTTCTTCCCGGCGCTATTTCGGACGGTGAGTATGGCGCCGGGCTGACCAACGTGGAATATGCGCCAGTGGCGGAGATCATGGGGCGATCGTCGTTTGCTCCCGAGGTTTTCAATTGCAACGCTCCCGATACGGGCAACATGGAAGTGCTGGTGAAGTATGGATCGGCGGCGCAAAAAGAGCACTGGCTCAAGCCGCTGCTCGCGGGTGAGATTCGCTCGGCGTTCTGCATGACGGAACCAGGCGTCGCCTCTTCGGATGCGACGAACATGCAGGCTACGGCGTGCGTCGAAGGGGATCATGTCGTCCTCAACGGGCTGAAGTGGTGGAGCTCGGGAATTGGGCACCCACATTGTCGTGTGCTGATTTTCATGGGCATTACCCATCCGTCCGCGGCCAAGCATCGGCGGCATTCGATGGTGCTGGTGCCGCGGGATGCTCCGGGAGTTGAGATTGTGCGTATGGTTCCGGTGTTTGGCTCTTACGATTCGCCCTTCGGCCATGGCGAAGTTCGCTTCACCAATGTGCGCGTGCCTGTCGAGAACATTATTGCGGGAGCGGGACGCGGATTTGAAATTGCTCAGGGGCGGCTTGGTCCGGGGCGGATTCATCATTGCATGCGCACTCTCGGAGCAGCCGAACGCGCGCTTGAACTTCTATGCCAGCGATCGCTGCAACGGGTTGCCTTCGGCAAGCCACTGGCGGAACTGGGCGGCAATGTTGATGTGATTGCCAATGCGCGCATCCTGCTGGAGCAGGCGCGCCTGCTCACTCTAAAAGCTGCGTGGATGCTCGATGAAGTGGGCACGAAAGGCGCGCGCAGCGAAATTTCTCAGATCAAAGTTGCGGTCCCGAACATTGCTTTGCAGATTATCGACCAGGCGATTCAAATGCACGGAGGCGCTGGCGTCTCTCCCGATTTTCCTCTCGCGGATATGTTCGCGACGATTCGCACCCTGCGGATTGCCGACGGTCCCGATGAAGTGCATCGCGCGTTGATCGCCAAGCTGGAGTTGGCGAAATATCGGGACTGAGGCAACCGCCAGGTGGCAGGTTGCAGGTGTTAGGTGGCAGGCGAATCTCAGTCTTGCCGGGATGTTTTTCGTTCACGCCTTCCGCCTATTTACCCTTGGGTGGCCAACCGCCAGATGCCAGGTACCCCCTCCCCCTATCCCGCCGGAGACCGACCTTCTCCCCTCGGTCAACGACAATCCGTTGGTTTTGCCTTTAAGTGCTCCGGAACTTTCTACGGCTAGTCTGACTCTCTCTGGCTATTGCGGCCGCCTTCTCGGGCTTTCCCCAATTCTTGTAAAGGGACTAGCCACCGCTGGGCACATTCCAGGTGGCAGCGATCGGAGGCGAAAATGCGGTTTTTTCGCGCCAGCATTCCCGGATAGCCCTCCTGCAGCAGCGGTTCAGCCTCGGCGTATTTCTTTTCTCCGGCGAGGCTGGCACTGAGCAGGCTCTCGGCGCGGAATCCTTGCCAGTCATCCGGCTGGTTTTTTCGATCGACGTCCATGGCGTCTCCGGCGAGAAGCTCGCTTTCGCTGTACTTGCCCTGCCATACATCGGCCTGCGCCGGATCGGCGGCTGTGGTCATCGTGGTCACGGCAAATGCTCCACGTGGAACATTTGTACATACAAAGCCCCTCAGAACGAGAAGCGCACTCCTAGTTGCACTTGCCTCTTGGGGAAGGCTGACGTGAAGGCCAATGGGGTGCTTGAGGTTGCTGTGCCTCCTCCGGCCAGGGCTGCGCCGGGTTTGAGTCCTTTCACGTTGAAGGTGTTGAAGTCGGGCTGGAAGCCGAAGAGGGGGCTGACTTCGTTGTTTACGCTGGCGTAGTTGGTGCGGTTGGCTATATTGAACCCTTCGGCGACGAACTGGATGTTCGATTTCTCACCGACTTTATGGGCCCACGTCAGCCGCATATCGAAGTCGATGTAGTCGGGGCCGAGGCCGGTGTCGCGTGGAGCGCCTATGGGACGCTCGTTGGTGACGTGATTGTTGCCGTTGACTTCGCCTCCGGCTAGCAGGTTGAAGGGGTGCCCACTGTGGGCCTCGAATATGGGAGAGAGTTGGAAGCCAGACAGATAATTCTGCCTCCAGGGGCTGTTGATGACTCCGGCGATTACGACTTTGTGACGCTGATCGAATTCGGAAAGGCTGCGATCAAGGTTGAGGTTGGTGGGATCTTGCGGTCCGTAGTCGGTGTTGTAATCGGTGGAGGTGTCGAAGGCTTTGCTGTAAGTGTAATTGCCGAACAAGGTGAAGCGATCGCTGAAGCGCTTTTTGATCTCGACGATACCGCCTTCGTAAAGCGCGTAGGCGCCCGAAGTGTATTGGTTGTTCTGGACGATCAGCGGATTTATGAAGCACTGAACGGTATTGCATGGCTGCCCCTCGATCCCGCCTAGTGGATCCGCGGTGAAACCGGTTATCGGGTCCGTCGTGTTCCAGTTTCGATAGGAGACCGTCTTGCCATTCGCAAGCATTACGGTGCTAAAGGGCGCGGGCAGGTCATTGGTGTCGATGGCGACCGGCAGTCTCTGGGTGTGAGTGTAGATTCCGCTCAGAGAAATTGAGAAACCGGGGCCGATCTCGCGCTCGATCCCGAACGAAGCTTGCTGCGCTATCGGCGGACGGTAGCCTGGCTGGTTCACGAAGAGGACTTGCAGCGGAGAGAGCGGGCCGCTGTTGGTTACGTCAATGCCCAATGGCTGGCTCCCCATAAACGGGCCAGCGACAGCAGTGGGCGTGACGCATGCATTGTTGCCTGCGGTGGGGGTGGTGCACTGAATCAATCCCTCGGCGAACAGTGTCTGGAAAATGGTTGCCGATCCGGCTATGCCGAGTACCGGAACCCCATTAATGCCATCGGCGTAGATCGAAATTTCCCGTTTGCACGGGTTGGTGCCGGTGCCCCCGAGCCCCGGGAGGGGGGTCCCAAACAGCGAGACTCCGCAGATCGCGCTGACGTTGGCGACCTGGCCAGCGGGTGTGCTGTTCTCGACGGCAGCCCGGCCCGCGCCTACGACTCCGAGGCTCAAGTCGACGTCCGGAATCTGAGCATCGACCGGACCGTAGAAAATTCCGTAGCCGCCGCGGATCACAGTCTTGTGGTCCTTGAAGGGATCCCAGGCGAAGGAGACGCGGGGGCCGAAATCCTTGTAATAGGTGGTCAAAGGGGCGAACTGCGTGTCGATTTCGTAGCGGAGACCGTAGTTCAAGGTGAAGTTCGACGTCATCTTCCAGGAATCCTGCGCGTAGAACGCAGTCAATGGGCGGGCGTAATAGCCGTAGGTGGGATCTCCGAAGCCTTGCTGGTAAATCTCAGGCAGGCCCAACCCTGCGTCTTGCAATGAGTCGAGTGTGGCGCCTGCGAGCTGCGGACTGAGCGCGCTTCCGGGGAGCGCGCCGAAGACCCAGCGGCCGGGGAAGAAGGTGTGCGACTCGGTGTGGTTGCCGCGAAGCAGTTCATAGCCTCCAAACTTGAAGGTGTGATGGCCGCGGATGACGGTGAAATTGTCGGCGAATTCGTAGCGGCGCAGGATGGTGAAGTTGGGGACGAAGATATTGGTGCCGATATTGTTGATGAAGCCTGGAATCTGCAGGCCGGCTTGCGCGGGCTCATTCGGAATCACGTTGAAGCTGTTGTAATCCCACTGCGCGCGGGCCTCGTTCTGGGCGCGCGGGCTGAACTGGTGATACCAGGCGGCTTGAAAATTATCATCGTAGGTGTGGATGGAGCTACCGGCGGAGTATGCGGTGAGCGACTGCACATCGGGCGACTCTTCGAGGTCGTGGCCGTAGCGGAAGGTTAGAGAAAGCTGGTTGCTGGCATTAAAGTGGTGATCGAGGCGAGTGGATGCGAGATATTCGCGTGTGTTATAGGGGAAGATTCCGCCCTGGGATTCAAACTGAGTTACCAGGAAGGCATTGATCGCGGTCTGGCCAGCCGTTACGAACGGGTTCGACGGAGAAGTCGGGCTTATCGACAGAAGGCCCTGGAGGGCGAAAGCGCACTCCGGCCCCGGCAAATCTAGCCCGGCGACGCAAGGCACGGGGGTCGGATTGGTGGCCAGCGCCGTAACAATAGCCTGCTGCTGATATCTCGGATCGCTTGGCGCGAATGGGTTCGTGGTCGCGGTCACGGAGGGGCCGGCGAAGATCGAACTATCGGTGAGAATGGGAACAGAATTCTGCGAGTTCTGCCGCAGCCCTTCGAAGGAAGCGAAGAAGAAAGTCTTGTCCTTCGAAATGGGGAAGCCGATGTTGCCGCCGTATTGCTGGCGGCTGAGCGAATTCTTGATTGGGTCGCCGACGGAAGTAGTGTTGAAATTCGAGTAGGTGGGGTCGTTCGCGAGGGCTGAGCTGAAGGCGAATGGGTCCCGGGCATCCAGCGCGTCATTGCGGAAAAATCCATAGAGGGTGCCGTGCACGAAGTCGCCGCCGGACCGGGTGATGATATTGATGGATGCGCCAGTGGCAGCGCCCAGATCGGCGCCGTAATTGCTGCGGTTGATCTGGAATTCCTGGACGTCATCCTGGTTGACGGTGAGGCGCACGCCGCCGCTGTCACCCGAGGTTTCGCCGCCATCGATGGTGATGCTGTTGCCGCGACCGTTGCTGCCATAGAAGGACAGGCCGCTTTGCGGTGTCTGCTTCACTCGGAAATCCTGGTCATCCGCCAAACGTGTGGAATCGGCGACGCCCGGCGCGAGCAGGGTGAAGGTCAAGTAATCGCGGCGATCAACCGGCAAGTCGGCAATGTATTGCTGGGTGATGGTGTCGGCCTGGCTGCCGCGTTCGGTTTCGACGACGGGCGGCTGGCCCGTGACCTCGACAACCGTCGCAACCTTGGAGAGGTTGAGCTTGAAATCAGAGATCACTGTCTGACCTACGGCGACAACCACATTTTTCCGAATCTCCGTGGCGAAGCCCGACATTTCAACGCTGACGTCGTAGGTAGCGGGGGAGAGTCCGGCGACGCGGAATTGACCGGTGCTATCCGTCGCGCTGTTCCGCTTGAGGCCGGTCTGAGTATCGACCACACTTACGGTCGCTTTGAGCACGACGCCGCCGGCCGAGTCGGTGACGGTTCCGGTGATCTCACCTGAAGTGCCTACGCCTTGCGCCACGACCGCAAGAGTTGCGACCAGCAGGCACGCGAGAATGCAGGCGATTCGTCGCATCGCTGACTCGACCGATGCTTGCTTCCTGGAGCCAGCAGTTTTCGAGGAATTGCTTTTCCGGGAAAGAGGAGTGCGGCGCGAAACGGTGCGGAGATCGAAACGGCTCTGTTCAGAACTCATAAGCTCCCTGCCTCACAAGGCTTGCGTCATGGCAAATTGGGACGGCTGCATTCTACTAGCATCCGCACAGATTCTTACGACGTGTTGACCGCGAGGTCAGAATATTGACACGTTTCTGTTTTGTGTTGTGATCCAGTGAATGAGACAAAAAAACTCCCCACGCTCCTGCCGCTTCAGGGCGCCGACTTCTCATGATGGGCGCGAGCGTATCTGTGTTCGCGTAATTCATCAAATGAATTATTTTGATGATGAGGTATGCCTGTGGAGAATGTTTGCGCGAATGCGCGGTAAACAAGGGCTGCGTGACGGGGTGATCGGTATTTCGCTGTTAGCGGACTGGGTTCTGGTGAGATGAAAGAAAGTCCATGATTGCCTGGTGAGCGGCTTCCGTTTGATCGGTGGTAAAGAGATGGCTCGCGTGGTTGAGCACGACCAATTTTGCGCCGGGGATGCGCTCGGCGATTAATTTTCCGTTGGCGAGAGGCACGAGGGCGTCGGAGTTGCCGTGAATGACCAGGGTGGGCGCTCTAATTTCGCCGATCCGGCTGTAACTCTCCCATGCCAGAATTGCCTGCAATTGCGCCCTGTAGCCGGCCTGGGAGGTGAGGCAGCGGCGGCGAATGGTAACGTCTTCTTCGACTTTGTCTCGCGGCGTGGCCGCGTCGTAGATGTAGGGGACGATGGCTTCGCGCGATTGCTCGAAAGTCATGCCGCGGGCGAAAAGGATGTCGATCACTTTTCCGTCAGCGCGCACAGCGGATGGGCCGCCGGGCGAGGTGCAGCCGAGAATTAGTGCGCGCGTTCTTTCAGGATATTGCAGAGCGAATTCCTGGGCAATCATGCCGCCCATCGAAACTCCGAAGACGTGAGCGCGGGAAACCCCGGCGGCATCGAGGACAGAAGCTGCGTCCGAGGCCATGGTGGCTATCGAATATGGGCCGGGAGGGACGTCGCTCGATCCAACGCCTCGATTGTCGAGCGCGATGGTGCGGAAGTGCCGCGAGAGGACAGGGCGGCTGCGATGCCACAGCGCTGCGGGATAGCCGAGGCCCATGATGAGGAGGAGGGGAGTTCCCTGCCCTTGTTCATCCCAGTAAATCTTGGCGGATTGATGGTTGATGAATGGCATTGAGTTCCTTGTCGCCGCAGCGCCTGAAAGCACGAAGCCGGGCGGCGGTTGCGGGCACGCCTGAAGGCGTGCCCTGACACCAAGCAACAAAAACGCTAGACCACTTTCAGCATTAGTTTGCCGTTGTTCTCGCTTTTGAAAAGTTTGAGAAGAGTTTCGGGAAACGTTTCGAGGCCTTCCACGATATCCTCGCGGGACTTCAGTTTGCCGGCGGCCATCCATTGCGCCATGTCCGCTCCGGCTTGCGGGTAGCGGTCGACGTAATCCATCACCAGCATGCCCTTCATGGAGGCACGATTTATCAGGAGAGACATGTAGTTGCTTGGACCGGCGACGGGGGTGGTGCTGCAATATTGCGAGATCGCTCCGCAGATGACGATTCGGGCGCCACGCGCCAGGTTGGCGAGCGCGGCCTCGAGAATGGTGCCGCCGACGTTGTCAAAATAAACGTCGATGCCCTTCGGACAATGTTGACGGAGGGAACGTCTGACATCTTCGGACTGGTAATCGACGGCGGCATCGAAGCCGAGGTCATCGACGATGTAGCGGCACTTCTCGGGGCCTCCGGCGATGCCGACGACGCGGCAGGTTTTAATTTTGGCGATTTGCCCGACGATGGCGCCGACGGCTCCGGCTGCGGCGGAGACGACGACTGTGTCTCCGGGCTTGGGCTGGCCGGTGTCGAGGAGGCCGAAGTATGCGGTCATGCCGGTCATGCCGAGGACGCTGAGATATTTCGGCAAAGGAACTATTTTTGTGTCGACTTTTCGTACTCCGCTGCCGTCGGTCAGCGCGTATTTCTGCACGCCGAATATTCCGGAGACGTGATCGCCTACCGCGAAGCGCGGATGGCGTGAGGCGGTGACGACGCCGACGCCGAGAGCGCGCATGACTTCTCCGATGGCGACGGGCGCGACGTAGGATCGCGCTTCGTTGACCCAACCGCGCATGGCGGGGTCGAGCGAGATGTAGAGGAGTTGGACCTGGAACTCGCCTTCTTTCGGAGCGGGGGCGGGTTCTTCGACGTAGGTCCAGTCGGTGCGCTTGGGCATGCCTACGGGGCGCGCGGCGAGGAGAAACTTGTGATTGGCGAGGGCCATGGTGACTCCTTAGGTTTCGGGCGTCTTTCTAATTGCACGACTCAAACCGTATAGCGTTCGTTCGCGAGCAGGCGTACTGCAATCTGGCGCCGGAGCGCAATTGCATTCACAGGATCGTGAGTTGCGTATTGGCACAGGCGCGAAAGATTGCGGCGCAGGTCGTCGCCTTCGGCGCAGGCGCTTAGCACCGTTCTCGACGCGAGTTCGGTGCGGGCGATGGCATCGCGCAGGTAGACGGCGGTGGCATCGGCGGCGTTTGCTCCGGTGCCGGACGCGGCTAGCTTGCGGCTGCGCAGCAGGGCCGACTCCATCGCGAAAACTTCCATGATGATGTCGGAGAGATTCATGATGATCTCTTGTTGCTGCTCGAGTTTGGCGCCATATTTCTCGTGCGCGATCCCTAGGGTTAGCAGCGCGATTTGTTTTGCGTTGTGGACGAGATTCATCTCTCGATCGTTGCTGTTCGCGGGCTGCGGCTCGGTTTGATTAAGGACGAAACGGGCAGCTTCGAACAGCGGCAGGAGGCCCCGGGAGGCGCGTTTCAGTGGCATGCCGGTGATGACCAGGCGATTGATTTCGCTGGTGCCTTCGAAAAGGCGGTTGATGCGCGAATCGCGATAGGCGCGCTCGACGGCATAGTCGTGGTGGTATCCGTAGCCGCCGTGAATTTGAACGCCTTCATCGACGACATAGTCGAGCATTTCGGAGGCATAAACTTTGACCATGGAGCACTCGGCGGCAAACTCTTCGATGGCTTTGAGTTCCTGGTTGGGATCGCCTGTTGTTGTGCCGTGCATTTGATTTTCGATCAGTCCGACGACGCGCCAGGTCATCGACTCGGCCGCGAAGATGCGGATGGCCATTTCGGCGAGCTTGTGTTGAATGGCTCCGAAGTCGGCGATGGACGCGCCAAAGGCTTTGCGCTGCTTGGCGTATTTGAGGCAGATCGCCAGAACATTTTTCCCGGCTCCGAGGCCGGCGGGGCCGAGTTTGAGGCGTCCGATGTTGAGAATATTGAAGGCGATGACGTGGCCGCGGCCAATTTCTCCGAGGACGTTTTCGACGGGCACAGGGACGTTGTCGAAATAAACCGCAGTCGTGGAACTGCCGGTGATGCCCATCTTGTGCTCTTCGGCACCGCTGCTCACGCCGGGAAAGGCGCGCTCGACGAGGAAGGCGGTAAACTTTTCCCCGTCAACTTTGGCGAAAACGGTGAAGAGATCGGCCGCGCCGCCGTTGGTGATCCACATTTTCTGGCCGTTGAGGACGTAATGTTTTCCATCCGGCGCGAGGTCGGCGCGGGTGCGCGCGGAAAGCGCGTCCGAGCCGGCGAGAGGCTCGGTGAGCGCATAGGCAGCGAGCATCTCGACTTTTGCGAGCTTCGGCAGATATTTACGCTTCTGCTGCTCATTGCCGAAATAGACGATGGGCAGCGTGCCGATGCCGGTGTGGGCGGAGTGCCAACCTCCGTAGGAACCGTCGCGGCCGAGACGCTCGGACGTGACCATGAGCGAGGGGAGATCCATGGCCATGCCACCGTATGCTTCGGGAATGGTCATGGCGGTGAGGCCGAGATCGACCGACTTGCGCAGCACGCTGAGCGCGAGGCCGGGCTTTTTTTCGCGGATCGCGGGTAGGTTCGGCTCGACTTCGTTGGCCCAGAATTCGTCGACCATCTGGCCGACGGCGAGATGCTCGTCGCTCAAATCTTCGGGCGTGAAAACATCCTGGGGCGTCGAGTCTTCGATCAGAAACGCCGTTCCTTTGGTTGTCTTGCGCGCGGTATCTGTTAGTGTGGTCATGAAAAACTCCTATGCCGGCATTCGAAATTGAGGATCTGAAATCTTTGAAACAGCACGAGGGACGGGAGTTCCCAGCGACTGACTGGTTCGTTATGAGCGAGAATCGCATACAGAAATTTTCCGAAGCCACCGAGGATTTCCAGTGGATTCACACCAACGCAGAGCGGGCGCGGCGCGAATCTCCATTCGGCGGCACCATCGCTCACGGCTTCTTGACTCTTTCGTTGCTGAGCTACTGGGTGAAACAGGTGTTTGCGATACGCGCAGGGGTCGCGATGGGCGTCAATTACGGATTGAATAAAGTTCGTTTTCCTTCGGCAGTGCGCGCCGGGTCGAAGGTTCGCGCTCGCCTGACTCTGCTTTCGGTGGAGGAGTCGGTGGGATTTGTCGACGTGGTTTTTCTGGTACGCGTCGAGAGTCAGGGCGTTGACGATCAGCCTTCCACTAAGCCCTGCTGCGTTGCCGAATGGCTGGTTCGCTATTATGCGAAGTGAGCGGCGAGTCATATTGTTCCGCTTTCGGCGGTGCGCCATGAGGCGCGCATTAGAGTTTGAATTCTTTTGGGCAACACGGCGAAACGTTCGTCCTGCGTCAATCCCTGCGCATAGCGGTAATAGATTTGCTGAATGATGACGGCGACTTTGAAGCGGGCAAACGCGAGATAGAAAATCATGTCGCCGGGATCGCGACTGGCGGCGGCAGCGTAACGCTCGACCAACTGCGCGCGCGTGAGTGTGCCGGGCAGCGTGGTGGGCGCGCTTCGAATTTCTTGAAAATCTTCGGGGTCTTGCGGATCGGTCCAGTAGGCGAGCGCCGTTCCGACGTCGGTGAGGGGATCGCCGATAGTGCACATTTCCCAATCGAGAACGCCAACGATTTTGGTCGCGTCGTTTCGATCGAGGACTAGGTTGTCGTATTTGTAGTCGTTGTGGATGAGCGCCGATTCATGGGTTGCGGGCATTCGCGCGAGCAGCCATGGGGAGATGCGGTCGACTTCGGGCAGGTCGTGCGTTTTGGCATTGTGGTAGCGCTCGATCCAACCTTTGACCTGGCGTTCGAGATAGCCTTGTGGCTTGCCAAGATCGGCGAGGCCGACTGCCGCGTAATCCAGGCCGTGCAGGCGCGCCAGATTGTCGATGAACACTTCGCTTAGATGGCGCGTTGTCTCCGGCGGAAAAGGCACGCCGGGCGGGGAATCGCGGCGGATGATCAATCCGCGAATCGGCTCCATCAGATAGAAGGGCGCGTTGAGAATGGACGGATCATCGCAATAGAGGAGCGCCTTCGGAGCAAGCGGATAGGCGGTGTGCAGTTTCGAGAGCACTCGAAATTCGCGGGCCATGTCATGCGCGGAGCGGACTTTGCTGCCGAAGGGCGGGCGGCGCAGGACCAGTTCGCGGTCACCGAGTCGCAGCAAGTAGGTCAGATTGGAATGGCCGCCGGGAAATTGCTCGACTGTAATGGGGCCGGTGTCGCCGAGGCGAGCTTGCAGAAAGGGCTGCAGGCGGGCGATGTCGAGGTCTTCGCCCGCTCTTACGATTCCGGCTTGATCGCTGAGTGCCACCATAGTGGTAATTCCTGTTAACTAGCGATACGTCAGGAGGCCGTCGCCGTCGAGATGCGGATGCGCGTTGAAAGTGCTCAGGGTGAAGCGTTCGCCTGATGCCAGAAATTCGCTGAAGGAGGCGTTGCGCGACATCCAGGTCATTTGCAATGCGTCTTCAGCGGAGAGATGCAGCGCACGGCGCATGGCGGCGCCGATCGGGCCGGCGGAGGTGAAGACTACTGCGGTCGCTGACGGTGGAGTGTCGCGTACGACTTGCGCCAAGCCTCGCTCTACGCGCAGACAGAAATCATTCCATGACTCGACGCCGGCGGCGGTGATTTCTCCTGCGACCCACTTGCTGATCACCGCTTCGAATAATTTTTGGAAAGTTTTGCGGCGGTCGGCGTGGTCGGTTGCGGCCTCGTAGGCGCGCCGCATTTCTTTGATTTCGGGATTCTCGCGGAGCAGTTGGGGAAGGCATTCGCGCAGCACCGCTTCGGCTTGATATTCGTCGAATTCGTTCATTACCTTCGGCTCTCGAAAAGCAAGTCCGGCGCTGCGATAGGCTTCACCCACGATGCGCGCGGTCTCGCGTTGGCGAGCGCGCGGGCCGGAATAGGCGGCGTCGAAGAGCACGCCGCGCTCGGACCAAAACTGGCCGAGCAAACCGGATTGCGCCTCGCCGTTCGCGCAGAGTTTGTCATAGTCGTCTCCAAGAAAGGATGCTTGGCCATGGCGCACCAGAATGATTTGGCTCATGCGCGAAGAGCAATCTCCGGGGCGGCCTGCGATTCTTTGCCAAAATCGGCGAACGTTTTACCCGCTTGCGCGAGGCGCTTCAGCAAAGGAGCCGGCGCCCAGAGCTCTCCGTGCTGCCGATGGAAGTCGCAAACGCACTCGTAGACTTTTTGCAATCCAACGGTGTCGGCGTACCACATAGGGCCGCCGCGGTGGGCGGGAAATCCGTAGCCATTGATGTAGATGATGTCGATGTCGACGGCACGCAGCGCGTATCCTTCTTCGAGAATGCGGGCGCCTTCATTGACCAGCGCGTAGACGCAGCGATTGACAATTTCAGGGGCGGAGATTTGGCGCTGCGGAATTCCTGCTTCCGCGCTCCACTGGCGAATGAGAGCGGTGACCTCGGGATCGGGCGTGGGGCGCCGGTTTTCGTCGTACAGATACCAGCCACGATGCGTCTTCTGCCCGTAGCGACCCATTTCGCAAAGGCGATCTTCGGCGAAGGGCTGGCGGATTCCTGCTTTTTCGAGATGACGATATTCTTTGCGGATTCGCCAGCCCACGTCGAGACCGGCGAGATCGCCGGTGGCCATTGGGCCCATGGCGTTGCCGAAGTCGACTAGAGCCTGATCGACGGACGGCGCGTCCGAGCCTTCTTCGATGAGGAACTGCGCTTCACGGCGGTAGGGGCCGAACATGCGGTTGCCAACGAAGCCGCGGCAGTTCCCTACCAGCACTCCGATCTTGCCAAGTTTCTTGGACAGTTGCATGCAGGTGGCGACTATTTCTTTACTCGACTTTCTTCCGCGAACAATTTCGAGCAGGCGCATTACGTTGGCCGGGCTGAAGAAGTGCGTGCCGATTACGGCTTCCGGGCGCGAGGTGGCGCTGGCGATTTCGTCGATGTCGAGGGTGGAGGTGTTGCTGGCTAAAATCGCGCCCTTGCGGCAAACGCGATCGAGATCGGCGAAGACGGTTTTCTTGAGCGCCATGCCTTCGAATACGGCCTCCACCACCATGTCTACGTCGGCGAATGCATCGTAGCCGAGGACGGGCGTGATCAGCTGCAGGCGCTCGTCGGCGAAGGCTTGCGTGATGCGGCCCCGCTGCACGGAGGTGGCATAGTTCTTTTTTATTTTATTCAGACCCTGTTCGAGGGCGCCCTCGTCGACCTCTTTGAGCAGAACGGGGATGCCGGCGTTGGCAAAAACCATGGCGATGCCTCCGCCCATGGTTCCCGAGCCGACTACGGCCCCGCGATTGATTGGGAGCACGGGAGTTTCTTTGGGAATGTCGGGAATTTTTGCGACTTCGCGCTCGCCGAAGAAAACGTGGATGAGGGCTTTCGATTGATCGGAAAAGAGGCATTCCGTGAACAGCTTCGACTCGGTTTCGCAACCCTGGTCGAAGGCAAGCTTGGTGGAGGCTTCGACGGCATCGATTGCGGCCAGCGGAGCGATCAGGCCGCGTTGCTTCTTGCCGGCGGTGTCGCGTGCCGCGGAAAAGATTGCTGCGTTCTCGGCAGCTGTTCCCTGCTTGTCGGTGCGCTCGCGTGTTTTGGGCGCGGGCTTCGCCGCGATTTCGCGCGCGAAGGTTACCGCTCCAGCTAGCAAATCGCCATCGATCAAACGATCGATCAGGCCGAGCGTTGCCGCCTCGCGCGCGGAGACGGGCTTGCCGTCGGCGCACATTTCGACTGCCTTGGCGATGCCGATGAGGCGGGGCAAGCGCTGGGTTCCACCGGCTCCGGGAATAATGCCGAGCTTGACTTCGGGCTGACCTACTTGCGCGCTAGGCGATGCGACGCGATAGTGGCCGGCCATGGCGAGTTCGAGGCCGCCGCCGAATGCCTGGCCGTGAATCGCGATTACGATTGGCTTCGCGCTGTCTTCGATCTGAAGCAGCAGTGGGAGCAGGCTTCGGCGCGGACCGCCGGCCGTCATCTTGCCGAATTCTTTTATATCTGCTCCGGCTACGAAGGTGCGGCCGGCGCCGATTACTACGGCTGCTTTCACGGCGGGATCGCGATTGATTTCATCGATCGCCGCGCCGATGCCTTCGGGCACGCCGGGGCCGAGAGCGTTCACCGGCGGATTGTCGATGGTAAGGATGGCGATGTCGTTGTCTTTTGTGATTTTCACTAAGTTGTGCATTGGGTTCTGCGTTTGGTTGTTCATTGGGCGATTCCCGTTTGGTATTTTTTGCGCAATTCTCTTTTGAGGACTTTGCCGGTCGCAGTTTTGGGTAGGCTTTCGCAGAACTCAATCGACTGCGGACATTTGTAGTGAGCGAGGCGGGCGCGGCAAAATCCGATTAATTCTGCTTCGCTGACTTCACTGCCGGCCTTTGTCACAACTACGGCTCGGGGGACTTCTCCCCATTTCTGATCGGCGGTGGGAATCACGGCGGCTTCGTAAACGGCGGGATGCGCCAGCAGCGTTTTTTCGACGTCGAGCGACGAAATGTTTTCTCCCCCGCTTACGATGATGTCTTTTTTGCGATCGACGATGCGGATGTATCCGTTCTCTTCGATCACGGCCATGTCGCCGGTGTGAAACCAACCGCCACGCATGGCTTCCGCCGTGGCTTCGGGCTGCTGCCAATAGCCGGCCATGACGCCGTCACTGCGGGCGATGATTTCTCCCATAGTCTGACCGTCGCGCGGCACGTCATTGTCGTCGGCATCGACTACGCGCAGCTCGCAGCCGGGGAAGGCATAGCCGGTCATGGCCTGGAGTTTGTATCGCTCTTCGAGGGTGCATTGGATATCAGGTCTGAGTTCGGCGTTCGAAAGCGACGGCGAGCACTCGGTTAGCCCATAGCCCGAATAACAACTGAAACCCAACGTCTGCTCGACCTCGCGGATCAGGGTTGGAGAAGAAGCGGCGCCGCCGATGGTCGCCCACTCGACACTCGTCAGGTCGTACTTGGAACGCGCGGGCGAATTTACCAGCGCGGCGGCCATGATGGGAACCAGAGTGAGCGCGCGCACACGCTCGGTTTGCACCAAACGAAAAACTTCTTCGGGTAGGAAGCGAGGAAGCATGACGTGGGTTCCGCCGACGAAGGTGATGGTGTGGGCGGCTCCCCAGCCGTTGGCGTGGAAGAGCGGGATGGTGTGCAGCATCACGTCTTCGTAGCGCGTGTGATGGTAGAGGGCAATGCTCATGGCGTGCAGGTAGATATTGCGGTGCGTGAGCATCACACCTTTGGGGCTGGCACTGGTTCCGCTGGTGTAGAAAATTTCAGCGACGGCATTTTCGTCGAACTCCATCACATCGGCGCGGTAGGGAGCGGCGGAGGCTAGCATTTGCTCGTAGGTTGGCTTGGCGAGCCAGTCTTCTTGCGGCGATGAGCCTGCCAGATTTAGCTGAACATCGAGTTGGTGAAAAGAGCGCACGGTGCGCAGGTCGTGGCGGAAGGAATCGACGAGGCCGGAGAATTCTTGCTCAAACAGCAGGAACGACGCTCCGGAATCATTCAGGATGTAGGTTAGCTCGGGCGCGGCCAGGCGGATGTTGAGCGGAAGCAGGATGCAGCCGGCCTCGAGGACTCCGAAGTAGGCTTCGAGCAGGCGATGACAGTTGAGGCTTAGGAAGGCGATGCGATCGCCGGGCTTCGCGCCGGCGGCGCGCAGGGCTCCGGCAAGGCGGGCAACGCGATCGCCAAATTCGGCATAGGTAAAGCGGAGGTGCTGGCAGACGACGGCCGTCTTGCGCGGAAACTGCTCTTGCGCGTAACGAAGAAAGCGGACCGGGGTTAGAGGGATATTCATAGAACTAAATTACTACCAGGCAGTCTGGCCTCCGTCGACGACCAGCACGTGGCCGGTGACGTAGGCTGATGCGGCTGAGGCCAGAAATACGGCTGCGCCTTTCAGATCGTGATCGGCGCCGAAGCGATGGAGCGGAATTTTTTCCAACAGGGAATCTTTGCGATGTTCGATGATCCATTCTGACATGTGGGTGGGAAACCATCCGGGGGCGATGGCGTTGACTTGGATGTTGTGAGGGGCCCACTTGCAGGCAAGATCCTTGGTGAAGGCGATGACTCCACCTTTGCTGGCATGGTAGCCGATGGCCTGGAGTTCGGCGGAGGCTCCGCCCAAACCCGCGACTGACGCGATGTTGATGATTTTGCCGGAGCCTTGCGAGACCATTGCTTTGCCTGCGGCCTGACAAAACAGGAAGGTGCCGGTTAAGTTGGTGGAGAGAACTTTGTCCCACTGCTCGAGAGTCATTTCTTCGACTGGAGCTCCCCAGGAGACGCCGGCGTTATTGATGAGAATGTCGAGCCGGCCGAATTTGGCGATGGTTTCATCGACGACATGCTGAATTGCTGATTTATCTCTTACGTCACATTCGAAGGCGAGAGTTTGAATGCCGTGGCTTTGTAGCGCTTGGGCTGCTTCTTCGCAGCGTTCTTTCTTGCGAGCACAGAGGACGAGATTGGCTCCCATCTCGGCGAGGCCTTCGGCCATCTGGCGTCCGAGGCCCATGGAGCCGCCAGAGATGATGGCTACTTGGCCGGTCAGATCGAAAAGCTGTTTTACGTTCATTGCCAAGTCGGCCTTTCGTCGTGGAAGCGGCACGCAAAAGTGATAGTTAATATCATATTACAGTTGCTAACGTCAACGACCTCAGCGGCCAAAACCGGCATGGAAGCGGAAGTCTTTGTCGCAGCGGCAGACCGCTGCGCCACCCAAGAACGCTCTAAATCCTGAGCACAACCCTTCCTGATATCTCTCCGCGGCTTAGTTGTCCTAGAACTTCTTGAACATCGGCAAGCGGGCGGGTGGTGACCTGGCAATGGACAACTCCGGCAGCTCCCATGGCTAGAATCTCGTGGAGATCTTCGCGCGTGCCTACGGCGGAGGCTTTGATATGAATTTCTGTTGCCGCCATCATGATTGGCGGAAACGAAATATCTTTGGCGGGCAGGCCGACGGCCAGCAAAGTTCCGGAAGGGCGCACACAATAGAAGGCGGTGTCGTAGGCGGACTTGGCGGCGGAGGTTACGAGCGCAACGTGAACGCCGCCGGCGGCGCGCAGTTCTTTTACTACATTGGTGGTCGCGGCGTTCAGTGTTCGCGTGGCACCCAGCGATTTCGCTAACGCTAGTTTTTCTTCGGAAACATCGATGGCAGTGACTTCCGCGCCGGCTGCGCGGCCAATTTGGACAGCGAGATGGCCGAGTCCTCCGACTCCGAAAACGGCCAAACGTTGCCCAGCGCGAATTTTGCCTTGCTTGAGGGCGCGATGAACCGTGACTCCGGCACAGAGGAGCGGCGCGGCTTGGTCGGACGGAAGGGCATCAGGAATTTTCGCAACGTGGCTGGCGGGAGCTTTTGCATATTCCGCGTATCCGCCATCGACGGTGACGCCGGTGATGCGCTGGCGGGCGCAGAGGTTTTCATTGCCTTCGCGGCAAAACTCGCAGTCGCTGCAGGTGTACTGCACCCACGGGATACCGACCCGGTCTCCGACGGCGACACTCTGAACGGCGGCGCCTCGCTCGATCACGCGGCCGACGATTTCATGGCCGAGGATGAGCGGCCTTTTTACAATGCTGGCGAGTTGCGTCCAGTCGCCGTCGGCCACGTGAAGATCGGAGTGGCACACGCCACAGACTTCGACCTTGATCAAGACTTCGTCGGCGCCGGGCGCGGGGCGAGGTACTTCCTCCAACCTTAGCGGCGTTTTGAATTCGTGCAGAACCGCGGCCTTCATCGCACTATCCTTTCTAACGTGTGGCCTGCGTGCAGACGTGATCGCGAAATGTTTTATGGCCGAATACCGCGCAGGAAAAAATCTACCGCGCTGCGCACGCGGTCGGTGAGCTTATGCGGCCCGGTCAGATCGACTGCCCACTGGCGAACCACTGTGCTGTAGAGGCCTTCCATGAACTCGGCGAGATGAACCACGGGAAAGGCGCGGCTGACTTCGCCGCGCTTCTGGCCTTGTGTGAGAATTTCGCGCAGCAGACTGACGGCGGCTTCTTCGTGTCCGCGAAGTTCGGCTGAACGGACGGGATCCATGGCGCCCGATAAAACTACGGCTTGCCATAGCTGGCGATCAGCTTCCACCTCGCGCGCCATGGTTGTGTAGAGTCGGCGTAAGCGGTCGCTGGTCTGCGCCTTGCTGGAGAGTTCGGAGCGCAAGCGCTCGCAGATGCAGGCGTAGCCGCGCTCTCCTACCTCGCGCAGGACCGCGTCTTTGCTGGGGAAATAGCGAAAAAAGGTGGGCTGACTGATTTCGAGTGCTTGGACGATATCGTCGATGCGGGTGGGCTCATACCCGTGCTTGCGAAATAAGCGGATGGAAGTGTCGATGATCTGCTGGCGCAGGCGGGCTTTTTTGCGTTCGCGGAGGCCGAGGTCGGCCGCTCCATTGCTTTCCGCGGCTGAATTTTGTCGCGCGAGTGCGGCGGGCATGATTGCTCCTCCTGCGGCGAATGCAAATGTGATAGTAACTATAACAAAATAGCTACTAACGTCAATTGCGGACTGATAGCGGGCCATGGTTTCGGAGTGCGGAATGGGTCCATTCGCCGGGAGCGAGGGCGCCCTCAGCGCGGTCCCTCGCGAGGAGCCCATAGATTCCCCGATTCGGGATACTCAACGTCGATCCCGGACGCGATCCACGCGATACGCGACCAGATCGCCCTCGTGCTTGGTAGGAATCGAAATCTGCTGCGCCTCGACTTCGTTCCACGCGTGCTGATGGATTTCCGGGCTAATCAGCACTTCGCTGCCTTTAGCCCCATCGCAGTAGCGGGAGGCGCGATTCACGGTGTCTCCGATCACCGTGAATTCCATTCGTTCCGGCGAGCCAATAAAGCCGTGCAGGACTTCTCCGGTGTGAATCCCTATTCCGATTTCGCAGCTGACTTCCCCTTTCGCTTTGCGCCGTTGGCTTACCTCCCGCGCCGCTGCCTGCATGTCCATGCCTGCCAACACGGCCTTCCGGCAATGTTGGGGATCGTCTTCGGGACTTCCGAAAACCGCCAGGATGGCATCGCCCACAAACTTGTCGATGGTGCCGTCATTGCGAAAAATGCAGTCCGTCAGCGCGGCGAAATATTCGTTTAGCAAGGAAACTACCTCATCGGTCGGCATATCGGCGGTCAAACGGGCAAATCCCCGGATATCCGCGCACAGCACCGATACGACTGACTTCTCGCCGCCCAGGCGCAAGCGGCCCATCTGGGCACGCCGCAACAAATGGGTCCGTACTTTCGGCGAGAAATTGGTCAACAGCCTTTCGAGAACATCGGCGTTCTGTTTCAGCGTGAGCTGCAGTTCGTGGTTGGCGATGGCCAGCGCCAACTGATGCGCGAACAAGGTCACCAGGAGCAGATCGTCCCGTCCAAAAAACTGCTGCGGGCAAAAGCAATCCAGACAAATCACGCCGATGGATTGGCCGTTGACCACCAAGGGCACATACATTCCCGACTCGAGGTTCGACTCCTTTTGACTGAGCGTGAGATCTTCGCCGCGCTTCCAGATAAAGCCTTTTCTTTCGGCAATGGCTCGTTTCGCCGAGGTCATACTGATCATGGGAACCGCGCCGGGCGGACCGCAAGCCTTGAGCAGGAGCTCGCCGTCTTTCGAATCACGAACCAGGATTACCGCGCGCTCGCCCTTGCCGACGATGCGAAGCAGCAGATCCACCGCCTTCTGCAGCATCGAATCCAGAAGACCGCGAGTGCCATACTCCCAAGTTATTTCACTCAAGGCAGCCAGCCGTTCAATGGCATCCGACCGGTGCTGTGCCTCGAACGCAACGCTGGCATCGAGCGTCTCGGCGATCTGCAGCGGACCAGTGTCGCGGGAAGCAACCGCATCCAGATCCCTCAAACTTGCATCCAGGCTGATGGAAAACTGTGGCTGCTCTGGTTGGGACGCGCCTAGCTCTCGCATTGCATCCAATAACGCTTGCTTCTGGTGGAGGGCAGCATTTTCGATTTCGGAATCACGCGCTTGCAGCACGGCGCGAAAAAGGCAGGGCAAGTTCACCTGGGACAATCCCGACTGAGCTGAGTTCTGCTCGGCGGTTTCAAAAATCTGTTTGGCCGCAGGACTTCGGCTTACGCGTTGGCCTCGGGCGATTAGGGGGGCATTAGTCTCCGCAATGGTGGCGGAAAGCCGGAGTGCACGTCTTAAGGATGAGAAGTCCAACCCGTGCCGTCCAGAGAGTTCGTTCAGTCGGTCCACTTCGGGCTTGGCCAGGAGCGCTGGATCATCATCATCCCTACCTTCGGTTTCCTCCGCGTTCACGAGCTTTTCGACCGAACAGATTCCGTACAAAAGATGCCGCGGCAGAATCGCCGACTTTTCGCGAACCGCCAGATCACCGGCCAGTTGCCATGCCAGTTTGACGCCGGGAGACAGGGCCGTGTTAGTCATGCCACTAATCTCGCACAATTCTCGAATCAAAACATGCTAATTACCAGCTGGAATCGGCGCCCAGCGTCAGGCTGCTGCAACGCTGTGGGATAATGCCCCTTGAGCGCGTCGCGTGCCATGGCGGACCAGGACTCTAAAACCCACCGAACAGCGGGCCCCGACAGCTCCCAGCGGAATCTGGATGACTCTCTTCCGCCGTCAACCGGCTTAGCCGAGCTCAGTTACAGGGCCGACGTGCAACCCTCGAAATTGGCAGGAGGCCCCTGTTTTGCTCCCGGCGATTTGCTCGTCAATCGCTTCCGCATTCTTCGCTTCATCTCTAAAGGGGGGATGGGGGAAGTCTATGAGGCCGAAGACCTGGAACTGCGCGAGCACGTTGCGGTGAAGACCGTCCTGGCGTCGATTGCCGCCAGTCCTGTCGCCATCGAGCAGTTCAAGCGGGAAATCCAGTTGGCGCGCAAAGTCACGCATCCCAATGTCTGCCGCATTTTCGATCTCGTTTACGACCCGCGGTCTTCCGGACCGATTGCGTTCCTGACCATGGAACTGCTCGATGGGATCACGCTGTCCACTTGCATCGAGAACAGAGGGAGCCTGCCACTCGATGAATCTTTGGTGTTAACTCGCCAAATGGCGGAAGGACTGAATGCCGCCCACCGCGCCGGCGTGATTCATCAGGATTTCAAGCCGAGCAACGTGATCCTCATGGATGCCGGCGATGGCTCCCCTGTTCGCGCGGTGATTACGGACTTTGGCCTGGCCCATAATGTCCGCGCTGCCGAGCAGGAAAGTGGCAGAAGGGTCGGTACTCCGGCATACATGGCTCCGGAACAGATCGAGGGCGGAGCCATCTCTGTTGCCACGGATGTTTATGCCCTTGGTGCGGTGCTGTATGAGCTGATTACCGGGCGCTGGCCATATAACGGCAGAACCGTAGAAGAGCTGCAGGCAAAGAAGCTCAGCCAGGTGCCGGCCGCACCGTCGAAGTACGTTCCTGATTTACCGATTCGAGTGGAGCGTGCGATTCTTCGCTCCCTCGCAAAGAAACCCGACGAGCGGTTCGATAGCACTCTGGAGTTGGTGGCAGCACTTGCTTCTCCGCGGCGACGCTGGCCGTCTTTGGTAGCAGCGGGGCTGATCCTGGCCGCACTCGGCACGGTCGGGGGATATGAGTGGCGAAAAGCGGGCGCGATGGCGGGCGAGCCTACTTTAGCGGTGGTTGGTTTCAGAAATAATTCGGGAGACCCGCAGTACGACTGGCTGGCCACGGAACTCAGTGAGAGTTTCACCACCGAACTCGGCGGATCCAAAGGCATTCATGCGGTCCCCACGAGCGAAATTTCGAGCGTTAAGACCGAGCTCTCGGTGGAACAGAGCCAAAGCCTGGAGCGCGAAGACCTGTCGAGCGTGCGCCAGGCGCTCGGCGCCAATTATCTCCTGCTGGGAAGGTACGCGGTCGTCTCTCCGGGCCCGAACCTCGACATGAAAACCGAGATGAAACTTGAGATGAATGTTCTCCTAGAAGACTCGGGTGGAAAAATGGTCGCTGACATTCATGAAAGCGGTTCTGCCGCCGACTACCGCACGCTCATCGCGGACGTAGCCTCGAAGATTCGCGAGAAGCTTGGTAGTGCGAAGTTGTCCGACACCCAAAGCAGCGAACTACAGAATCTTTACCCCGCTGTTCCGGAGGCGTCCCGTCTCTACTTCCAGGCGCTCGACAAGCTTCGTTCCTTCGACGCGACTACTGCTCTCTCGCTGCTGAAGAAAGCGTCTGATCTCGATCCCGATAACGTGTCCATCCATTGGGGGCTTTCCGATGCGTGGCGGCAGTTGAAGCACGATACAGAGGGGGCCGAGGAAGCGCAAAAGGCATCCACGCTGGCCGAGAAGGCTTCTCTTCCGCAGGAATACGTTGTGCTTGCCCAGGCACGGTCGGCAGAAGCGAACAAACAGTGGGACGTCGCCATCGATAACTACAAGTCCCTGTCCGCATTGTTTCCGCAACATCTGAATTACGGTCTCAGTCTGGCCTCGGTACAGATTGAAGGCTCCAAGGCCACCGATGCTCTCGCTACGCTCGACAAACTGGCCAAGCTTCCGCGGCCGATGGGAACCGATCCCCGCATTGAAATGACCAGAGCCAAAGCTTACGGAACGATGAACGACTACACTTCCGAACTGCGCGCCGCGCAAGCCGGTCTTCAAGAAGCCCAAAAGCGCAACGCCCGAATGATGCAAGCGCGGGCTCAACTGGAGCTTTGCTGGGCCCATCGCAATTTGGGACACGTGGAGGAAGCCTACTCTGCCTGCAATGAGGCGCAGAATTTATTTTCGGCCTTTGGTGATAACGTTAGCGCAGCCGTGGCTCTGAATGACGTTGCCACATGGCTTTCCGATCGGGGCCGCTACGCCGACGCGAAGCAACTCTACGACCGTGTGATTCAGGTGAACCAGGCAGCCGGCGCTCAGAAGGACCTCGCCGGAGCTTGCCTCAACATGGCTCGGGTGCTCGACCTTATGGGAAAACCTGAGGACGCTGAAGACTACATCAAACGGGCCCTGGAAGCGGCACGTCCGATTGGCGATAAGAATGACGAGGCTCTCGCGCTTATCCTTCGCGGAAAAATTCTGGCCAGGCAGGGACATCCTAGAGAGGCGGAGCAGGCGGTCCAGCGTGCGCTCACCCTCGCTCGCGACACCCAGAACCAGTCGACGGAAGCATTCGCCTTAAGCAATTTGGCAGGATATCAATCGGAGACAGATTCCGAGCGGGCGCTGGCCACTTACCGTGTGGTGCTGCGCTTGAGGAGAGAAAAGGGCGACCAACCGGCCACGGCCACATGCCTTATGAACATGGGGAATGTGTTTTTGCGCAGTGGCAATCTCAGCGCCGCTCAGGGAAACTACCGGGAAGCGCTTGGCATCGATACCCAATTAAAGGATAAAGATGACATCGCGATGGACTTGATCTCACTCGCCGAGGTTGACCTTGAACGCGGCAACCTGCGCGATGCCCAGGACAAGGCGTCACAAGCTATCAAAGACTTTCACCAGAATCAGGATGCAGATAATGAGGCCGAGGCCACTTCCATTCTGGTGAGAGTACTCATTGCAGAGAAAGACACGCCGGACGCCGTGCCTCACGTGCAGCGGATTCAGGAGATCGCAAGTAAAGACCGGGAAACTGAATTCGACGGCCGTTTGAGCGTAGCGGATTACTTGGCTGCGACAGGAAAACGTGATGAGGCAATTCAGCGCCTTGCCTTGCTCCCAGCCGAGGCCAAAAATGCGGGGATGAATTTTATATCTCTGAGAGCGCGTCTCGAACTGGTGCGGTTCAAGATTGGGCAGCGCCCGCCCGCCGAATTACGTAGAGAACTCTCTTCCATCCGAGCCGAAGCCCAGCGCGCAGGGTTCGGCCTACTGGTCCAACAAGCGAAAAGCCTCCGCATCTAGTGTGTCCACGCTTTCCTGCCGAAGCGATACCGTTTGCAAATATTTGTCGACCAGGCTGGCGCCGACTTTACCAGGGCCGCTGACACTTCGCCGGGACACAATCCGCCCGACAAAATGCCTGACAAAATGCCTTGACCAAACTGCCAAAAGTCGCTACGGTGTACTGGACCCGTTATTGACCCTGCATTGACCTGTATTAACCCTCCTCAAGGACAATCCAGACCGATCGACCTATTCGTACCCAAAGATGCAAAAGGGGATTTCGCATGGCGCTCACTCACAGAGCAGTTCGTGGACTTGTATTGTTCCTTATTTTGGCTTCGTTGCCGCTGTTTGCCCGCAATAGAGGTGATGTCGGAGCCTCAGAGAACGGTTTTCTCTCCAATTGCCCCCCCACCCCAGGTGGGGGTACCTGCGCTGTTCTGAATCCGCAAGGAACCGCAACACTGAATGGAACCGATAAGAGCGGGAACCTGGTTACGGTGACGATTAGTCTCTACGACTGGGGATTCTATAAATGCTCGACAAAGACATGTCAGGCGAAACCGACAATCAACCACGCTGTGCTCGACGTTGTACTGACAGGGAGTGACGCGGCGGGAATCGAATCGGTGGTGGTGAAGGGAGTGCTGTCGTTTCCCAGCAATGTTTCGTGCGGGGGACCCTTTGGCGCCGTCGGTATCGGTTGTATTTATGCTCCCGAGCCAGACAATTCAGACGTGCAAGAGCCCACACCCATTAACGCCGCGGACGCTGCCACCAATACCCGATGGGATTTTGGCGGAGTCCCGCCCTCAGATCCCCCACCGCCCGCGGTCCCATTTGACCAACTCCTTTGTTATGCGGACGGCATCAGTCCTATCTGTGAAGGTTCCCCGTTAGGCGAAGCGATACTCGCCGTTACAAATTCAGTCGCCAGCAATAAGCTGGGCACCGCTGAGAGCGACTACCTTGTCACCCTGACCGACGGAACGCAGCTTGGAACTTTATCGGTTCCAAAAGCGCCGACAAAGCAGGTGGCTAACACGAATAACACGCAGGCCACGGCGACCGTGATTACCAAGACACACTATAAGGATTACACTGACTCGTCGCAAGCCTACCCACAGATCAATGCGGACGGCTCGGAGCAATACCCCGAAGCTTTCACCCCGCTCCCACTGACGAATCCGCCACCTTGCAACCCGATCAATGGCGTGACCGGCGAAACCGATAACAGAACGTTTCGCACCGCCTGGTACACGTACACCGCACCGTCCGATGGCAGTATAATCGTCGCCACCGCGAGCAGCCGCTACGACACCCTCATTTACGTATTTACTGGAAGCGCCTCCGAACCAAGTGTTGTCAGTTGCGACGACGATCCTCCGAACGGCCACACTCTGCAGGCTTATACAACCTTCACCGCGACCAAAGGGACGACCTACTACATCGTCGTAGGTGAAACTCCTACTTTCCAGACCACTGACCCGGGATCACTGACCGGTTATCCCCTCAGTGTCGACGGCACGCTGTATTTCAGCTTCCAGTTCAAGCCCGCCGATCCGAAAGTCAGTATCTTGCATTCGCTGGGGAGTGGGATGGAGGGGGCCAATCCTTATCCAGGCTTGGTGCGGGACGCTGCGGGCGACTTGTAGGGCACGGGCCTACCGAAGGTTGACACTTTGCCGGGACATAATCTGTCCGAGAAAACGCCGGTAGCGGCTCAGTTTACGGCACGGCTGAAGAGACTGCGGAAAAAGTGAATTTTGGCTGCGCAGCCCCTAAAGGAGCATCTGATTTCGAACATTACGGTATCGCTAAAGCGATACCCTGATAGATACGAAACTGGAGTTTTTCCGCAAGCTGTGA
>Ga0209624_10000386_pt1 | contig 38865 bp, 26 predicted proteins | sample JacPinW_OM2H0_O1_FD_188565 | JGI IMG/M metagenome (GOLD analysis project Ga0209624, IMG submission 188565) | Forest soil microbial communities from Algoma, Ontario, Canada - Jack Pine, Ontario site 1_JW_OM2H0_O1 (SPAdes) (version 2) | ecosystem: Environmental > Terrestrial > Soil > Boreal...
CACAAACCGCATTCGTTCGTCCATCACAGAACTCTCCTTCCATGGCATCTCCTCTCCGCCCCCTTCGGGCCGAAAAGTGTAACCCATGTCTCCGGAACGTTCTGTTACCTATGTCTCGGAACGGACAACCGCGCCAAACGCGGGTTTTTTTATTTTTGAATGAGTTGTGTACATTCACCGTACATGAGAGGTCGCGCCCGGCATGGCTTGCGGCCCTTGCGTAGTCGCAAGGCGCGGCGCGCCTTCGATAAACTCCGGCTCGCGCGCCTCGGAGATGTGCAAAGCCCTGCCGACTCCGGGCAAATGCGCGGCGCGCGTACGGAATATGAACCGGGCGACGTGCTCGAAATTGACGCTGCAGTAGAGTGCTGACCGCGGTAGTTGGGCGATTTTCAACCTCGGAAGGAGGAAGTCTACTTATGGCAACGAGTGCGATTGCCACCCCTGAATTGAGCGTAAGTACGGCGAAAGCGGCGTATGAAAGTTACCCGCTCGTCACGCTGAAACAGCGGTTTGAAAAGCTGCTGCGCGAGGTGTTCGAAGGACACGAAGAATACCTCGGAGTGACCGGATTAGTGGGGTTCGTCTTGAGTCTGCGCTAGAGATCTCCGGCATGTTGCGGTTTGTTCAACCCGGCGAACCCGATCTTTGAGTAAGTCTTGGAATTCTGGCTGGTTCCAACGACACGGCACTCCCCCAAACGGTAAGCGCAACGTTCTATTCGATTTTCAAGCTTCACAACATCGTCGTTGTTTCCCGTAAGTTACCGCGACATGAAAATTAAGACGTCCGACAGGCGCCCACTATTGAGTGGAAGTCTCATTTTGCGGCAGGATGGCCCGCGTTTCTAGGGTGAGATCTTAACGGAACGCAATAAAAAACGAAGGACGCAAGAAAGAAGTTCTGTTGGCTCTATCCAGAACAAAACAAATTCCTCTGAAGGAGATTCCGATGTCGCACAAAAACGGTTTTTGGAGCGGTCTTCTGATCTTGATTGGCTGGGTATCACTTGCCTTGCCCGCATCAGCACAACATTTCCAGCAGGTTAAAGGTACCCTTGCCGCAGTTTCTGCCGGCCGAAACGAGGTCTTCGGCCTCGATACAAAGGGTAATGTCTGGCGATACCATGCCGCCTCGAGTTCCTTCGGTAAGATAGCCGGCGTGTCGCTTGACCAAATCGCCGTGGGCGGCGGTACCCTCTCTCAGCTTGACGAAGTGTGGGGTATCCACGCTAACTCCAACGTCTACAGGTTCAACTACAGCACCAAAACCTTCGATCAAATAACGGGTGCTGTCCTCTCACAAATCACAGTGGGTGTGGGCAACGAGGATCAGTGCCATCCCTATGAAGTCTGGGGCATCAACCCTAGCCAGGACGTTTTCAGGTTCGACTACTGTTCCGGACAGTTCAACCAAAGCCCAGGCAGTCTCCTGACTCAGATCTCCACCGGCGGGAGCGATGTTTGGGGGATCAACATCAATTCCCAGATCTTCCACTACAGTTTTGCCCAAGAGAAGTTCGTCCAGGTGTCAGGGAGCCTGGCCCAGATCGCCGTAGGGGTGAATGACGTATGGGGAGTCACCAGCTCCAATGACGTCCTTCGCAACGACCCCGCCACCGGCGCGTTCAACTTCGTAAGCGGAAGCACCTTTCAGGTCGCGGCTGGCGGAGACGGCGTCTGGCTCATCGACACATCCGGCAATATCTGGCGATTCGATTCCAGCGCCGAGAATTTTGTCCAGGTTCCGGGTAGTCTCAAGAGTATTGCCGTCGGATCCGGAACCGGCGTGTTTGGAGTCAGTCCCTCCAATCAGGTCTTCACATTCATTCGACCGTAGATGCGACCAGCCGGGTGCTTCACACATAGCAGATCGCGCGAGCCGTTCCCCCAGAAAACGCCGTTCGCTTGCGGCGTCTGGGGGTTCGGCTTGCACAGAAACATCCCATCCCATGAAAAGCGCGATCAGTCTTGAAACCAGGCCATGAATCAGTGCAGAAACATCCCGGATCACGGGCGGTCCGGAAGCAAATGTTGTAATCAGACACTCAGAGCCCGCCTGGCGGTGCAAAGGCGGTTTTGCGACAACAATCCTTTTTCCAGGGATACCGGTTGTGGGCGCAAAGGCGATGTTCGTCTCAGGAGGGGATTGCCACTTGAAGAGGGAAAGGCGGTTTCCGCGGCGTGGATTCGCGCGGTCTTCCAGGCCGATCCCCGAGAACCTACTCCACATGCTGCAACTCCCCGTCAGGGGAAATTTGTGTTCCGACGCAGTGCACAAAATTGTTCCGAAGTTTGGCGCACGGCTTTGCGTCAATGTTTGCGAGCCCCCATTTGAGTAGCTCGGGTTTGCCGTATACCGGTGTTTGGAAAAATCTCCACGAAAGCATGTGCTGGTCGGGAAAAACCAACCAGTCCGATTCCTCCGCTCCATACCCAGCCACGAGATAATGCGATGGGCGCAATGGGCGAGATGAGCAGAAAATGCCGGATTCTTGTGCAGCCCTTGAGCAGTGCAAGCTAGTATTTCCCGCAATGTGAAGCTAGTTGTTTCCGTGAATGCAGTCACCTACCAAGGGGAAAATGAAAAGCAAAAATCTTGAACAGTCTTAAGCAGCCGTTTTCTTCGTGTGATTGATCCTACTTCCCTGTCCTGATTTTTTTCACCTGGCTCGCTGCGCCATTGCGATTTTCTTTCGCGCTGATGCAGACATCGTTCGTCGCAACCTGTGTTTGCCTTCGAGCAAGTCGCGATAGCGGGCATATAACTTGCGGTTAGTAGACGGAGGTTGACGCACGGTGTAAGATCTGACCATTCATTTGGGCATCTTTCCGCCGAGCACATAGGGCGACGTTTTCTTGTGAAAATCTGGCAGTGAACGTCGGTCAGCAGGAGCGGCTATGCCGACAGATCCGTTACGAAGTATTCCCAGATGGAAGTTCCCAAAGTGGCAGCCTCAACTTCAAGATGCAATTCTTGAGTTTGACCCGGGCAAATTGCCGTCACTCGTTGAAGCAGCCGCAACCGCCATCTTCGTGCGCCTACAATCTCAGGAAGCGGACTCAGAAGAGCTCAGGGCCCTTGCCAAAGCGTTGCGCTCTGTTCGTGCGATCCAGAATAAAAGATTGGACCGCCGAGGCGGCAGGCAGCAAGAACGATGTGCATAACGCAGTTTGGGTGCAGGTTCTGAATGCTATTGTCACAAATTTCGGTTCTCCCGATACCCCTACGCAACCGAGTGACTGCTCTCGTTAGATCTGATTAGGCCCGGCGGGATCGTCGGGCTCGATAAGCGGTAGACTCAAGAAACCGCAGGTCCAGTCCGTTGCTTCATCGAGCACGGGTGCCAGCTGTTGATAGCGTACCTGCTAGTTAGTTAGATCGGTACGATGTGTGCGAGATTTTCGGTCGGAGATGCCCTTCTGGCACTCGGAGCCCAAGGTGTGCTAGATTTTGTTCGCGCCCCGTCCCTTGCTGTGTCAGTTGCACCGAGGAGGAAAGATTGCCTCGCATTTTGCTGACAACGCGTTGCCGCGACTCCGGCCTCTATGATTATTTTCGCGAGAACGCGCCGCGAGATTTTCGCTGGCGCTTCGGCATGCCCCGGACGATCTCGTTCGGGCTACGATTTCTGCGACAGAATCTGCCTCACATAAACATCCTGGAATACCCGACGCATGCCGAGTTTACCGCCGAACTCAAGCGCGGTTGGGACGCGGTTGGTTTTTCTTTTTATCTGGAAGAGACTAATGACATCCTGAAGATGGCCGCTGAGGCGCGGCAGGCGGGCGTTCGCGAACTGTGGGCGGGGAATTACGGCGCGTTGACTCCCTCTATCCATTCCCACTTCGATCACGTATTCACCGGCTACAGTGAAAGCGCCGTGGCGGAAAAGCTGGGTGCGCCTGTGGATGAAATTCAGCATCCGCCGCTGATCACGCGCTTCCGCTTGCCCGGAGGTTGGTCGTTTCCGCTCGGTATTTTGTTTTCTTCGCGCGGTTGCAGTTTTCGCTGCACGTTCTGTCAGACCACCTCGTTTGCGCCGAAGCCAAAGGAAATCTCACTGGCATCTTTGGATAGAACGCTGCGTTTCTATGTCCAACACGGCCTTCGTTTTGTGCTACTGCTGGACGAGAATTTCGGCAACCTGCCTTCGCATGCCGACGCGGTCATCGAACTTTTGGCGCATCACGGAATTCGCTGGCTGGTGCAGTCGCGCGTCGACTTGCTTCTTAGAAACTTCGATGAATGGAAGCGCTGCGGCATGGAAGGCGCGCTCTTCGGCATCGAGAGTTTCCACCAGGACATTTTGAAGCAGATGCACAAGAACGAGAAGGCACAGGCCGCGTTTGAACTCGTCGACCGACTGCACGGCGCGGGTCTCTATGCCCATGGCTATTACATCATCGGCCTGCCGCCGGAGACGCCGGGATCGATCACGGAAGATTTGCGCACGTTGGCTTCTTTAAAGCTCGACGTTACTCAAATCACCATCGTCACGCCGCATCCGCAAACGGAAATGTGGCGTGAACTGGATTCCGGTTACGGCATCTTTGAAAAGGATTGGTCGAAGTTTGACACCAAGCATCTCGTGTGGAACCATCCTCATTGCGCCCCGGGGGTGCTGGAATCGCTGCTCGAACAAGGCTTCCGCGGCTGCTACAGCGGCGACTGGGTTGCGCGAACGTCTAAGAAATTTTTCTCCATGAGAAGAGCTCAGAAAGATTTGTCCAGCGTATTGCTAGGCCCGGTACGCTCGCGCTGGGCCTCCGCGGCGCGATTGCCTTACCTTCCCGCGCAAGTTCTCTCCGCAGATCAGCCGGTCCGCAGCGTTGCCTGAGGCGTCGACCGCGACGCACGTCGGCGCCTTCCGGTTGCGACACGTCGAAGGCCAACTCATTTACCATAACCACTGCGTTCCGAGGAGGACACATAGATGAAACGCGCCGTGATCGCGTTCCTGGTATTCCTGTCGTTCGCTTTAGTCGCAACTGCCCAGAATTCAACTGCCGACACTCCGCACAAGGCAGCGCCAGCTGTCGATGCCGCGCGCAAGACCATCGACCAGAAAACTTCAGGCATGCAGAAGCTACCCGGTTTTTTCACCTGCTACTGGGATGCGCGCGATGGCAAAATCTGGCTGCAAATCGACAAATTGAATACCCCATTTCTCTATTACGAATCGCTTCCCAATGGTGTGGGGTCGAACGAAGTTGGCCTAGACCGCGGTCAGCCTGGCAAAACGAATGTCGTCCATTTCGAACGCAGTGGCCCGAAGATTCTTCTCGTCGCTGACAATGAGCGATACCGCGCGATCACCGACGACCTCGAGCAACAAACGGCCGTGCAGCAGGCCTTCGTCCAATCGGTTCTCTGGGGCTTCGAATCGGCGGCCGAGGATGAAGACGGCAAGTCCGTTCTCGTCGATGCTACGATGTTTTTCCTGAGCGATGCGCACGAGGTCGCATCGAAACTTGCCACGCTCAAACAAGGCACCTATCACGTCGATTCATCGCGCTCTGCCATCTACCTTCCGCGCACCAAGAATTTTCCTGAGAACACCGATGTGGAATCAACCCTGACTTTCGTCGGAGAAAATCCCGGCCATTGGGTCGAACAAGTCACGCCCGATCCTCGCGCCATCACTGTGCACGAGCACTTCTCTTTCATCCAGGCTCCACCGGCTGGATTTCGCGAGCGAGCCTACGACCCACGATCGAGTTTCTTCGGCATCAGCTACATGGATTTCGCGACGCCGGTCGATCAACCTATCGTGAAACGGTATATTGCGCACCACCGTCTCGCAAAAAAAGACCCGTCGGCGGCGCTGAGCGAGCCCGTGAAGCCTCTCGTGTATTACATCGATCGCGCTATCCCAGAGCCGATTCGCTCCGCCGTTCTCGAAGGTACGAGCTGGTGGAATCAAGCATTCACCGCCGCCGGCTACAAAGACGCATTCCAGGTAAAGCTGCTGCCCGAAGGCGTTGACGCGATGGATGTGCGTTACAACGTCATCGAATGGATTCCGCGCGCAACGCGCGGCTGGGCTTATGGCAGCGCCATTGCTGATCCGCGTACGGGAGAGATCATCAATGGCCACGTTAATCTCGATGCGCTGAGAATCCGCCAGGTATTTCTGATTGCGCAAGGCCTTCTCGATCCGTTCGGAAAAGACCCGGCGGCGCTCAAACGCGCCAACGATATGGCGCTCGCCCGCATTCGACAACTAGCCGCACATGAAACTGGCCATACGCTCGGCCTCATGCACAATTACGCTGCCAGCATCGTCAATCGCAGCTCGGTCATGGACTACCCGCCGCCGACCATAGCTCTAGGCGCCGATGGCCGGCCCGATGTTTCCGATGCCTATGCGGTCGGCATCGGCGAGTGGGATAAAGTTTCGATCGCCTATGGCTATAGCGATTTTTCGCAAGAGAGGGATGAGACAGCGGCCCTCGACAAGATTCTTGCCGATGCGTTTTCTCGCGGGCTTCTCTATGTCACCGATCAGGACGCGCGCCCGCTCGGCTCCGCCAGCCCGATTGCGCACCTTTGGGATACAGGCAGCAACGATCTCGATGGCTTGACTCGTGTGATGGCCGTGCGTGCCGCGGCGTTGAAGAATCTTTCTGAGAGCGCGATTCCTGAGCACACGCCGATGGCGACCCTCGAGGATGTTCTGGTCCCTATGTACCTCTACCACCGTTATCAGGTGACGGCAGTGGCGAAATCGATCGGCGGACTCGACTACTCATTCAATCTGCAAGGCGTCAAAGACAACGAAACATCGCCGAAGATTGTATCCGCTGCACAGCAACGAGCTTCTATTCGTGCTGTACTCGATACACTCTCGCCGCATGTACTCGCTCTGCCCGAGCCTTTGCTCAGGATGATTCCGCCGCGTCCGCCTGAGTATCCGACGGGCCGCGAGAATTTTTCGCGGCGTACTTCACCTGGATTCGACGCGCTTGCGCCCGCGGAAGCAGCCACGGAAATCGTGGCCAACGTGCTCCTCCAGCCCGAACGTGCCCAACGCATGATCGAGTATCGTGCGCTTGAGTCGAACAATCCGGGCTTTGATGAATTGGTTAGCGACTTGCTCGCCGCGACGTGGAAGTCGCAGGTGGCTCCCGGGTATAACGGCGCTATTCAGCGGACGGTTAATTCGGTTGTTTTGGATCACCTGATTACGCTGGCGAGCGATGAGCACGCGTCCGAGCAAGTTCGAGGCGTGGCCGCGCTCAAGCTCAACGAATTGAGAAAATGGATCGCAATACAAGCGCCGACGACGAAAGACGATGCGGCGCGCGCGCAGCTGTTTTTTGCGGAGAGTCAAATCGATCACTTCCAAAAAAATCCCGCCGAAGTACACCTGACTTCGCCGGCTACGCCGCCCGACGGCGACCCTATCGGCAGCGACGACTGGGAGTGAAACGGAGATTCAACGATGGCGCCGAAGCTGCAGGGCATTAAGGCTTGCGTGTTCGGCGCCCACGGCACGCTGTTCGATGGTAGCGACGCTGTATTCTTATCCCCGCGCGAGTAATGCCGCTTTCACGCGATCGGGCGTGAAGGGCACTTCGCGAACCCGCGCGCCTGTCGCATCGAAAATTGCGTTGCCGATTGCTGCCGCAACCAGCGTGATCGCCGTCTCTCCCGCTCCGGTTGCTTTCACTGCGGGCCGATCGAGGAGAGCAATATCGATTGGTGGCACCTGGATTCCCAACGGCAGCGTGTGATAACTGTGCCAGTCGATCGAAGTTACCTTGCGATCGTCCCAGGTGATCTCTTCCAAAAGCGCGCGACTCATTCCTTGCAATATTCCGCCTTCGATCTGGTTGCGTAAGCCCTCGGGATTCGAAATCGGTCCACAATCGTGGGCGACGACAAACCGCTGGGCCTGCACTTTCCCGCTAGCCTGATCGACCTCTACTTCGGCGACGAGCGCGGCATATCCGTTGTCGCCCTCGTACGCGACGCACGCGATACCGCGTCCGATGACAGCCCCGGTGCGCGGCGTATCGCTCTTCGGTGAGGGGCGCGTTTCCCAGCTCGCCGTCTTCGCTGCGCCTTTCACCACGTCAATCATCCGGCTCTCTCGCAGATGCCGCAGTCGATAGGAGACCGGATCGGCTTTGACGTGCGCACTGATCTCGTCCATGAAACATTCGTGCGCGAAAGTGTTTTGCAAGCGCAAGGGCGAGCGCAGTGGCCCGGTAAAGAAAGGTGATTTCACCGCGTGCGTCAATACTCGCTCGCTCCGGATCGAACCCGCTCCGCCGCACTTGCCGTTGATACATCCCGTTACGTACGACGGAACTGCGTTGTTTCCGTTGCGCAGTTCTCCGCTAGGCTCAATGGCTGTCCGCGGAGTAATCGTCTCAGAGTCGAAGCCGGCCAGCATGCCCGTGATTACGTTCCCAGGTCGGTCATATCCCGGTCTGCCGCCGAGCGATGCAGCCCATGTCTCACAGTCCCAAACATCGATCACACCGCTGGCATTGATTCCGGCCTGTTGCTCGATAACACACGCGGAGCCATAGTTCTCGGAGATGAACTCGTCGTGTCGTGTGAGTTGTACGCGAACCGGTTTGTGGACGGCCTGCGAGAGCAGCGCGGCATCGTAGGATACGGTGTCCGCAGCGTTTAGTCCGTAACAGCCCGAGCCGCGGACAAAAATCACGCGCACGCTATCGAGCGGCAAACCCGTGAGCGTCGAGACGCCATGCTGCGTCGGATACACCGACTGGGTTGGCGACCATACAATCGCGTGATCGGCTTGCACATCAGCTACTGCGCATGACGAACCGATCGAACCGTGCGCCTGATAGGGATGCGAGTAAGTGGCTTTCAGCACCTGTGTCGCCGACTTCAGTTTATCATCCACATTTTTCGAGTTAACCAGCATCAAATCGCGCGACGGTTGCTGGCGCATGTAGTCGTAGAAATCCTTCTGTGCCGGCAGTCCGGGACTCGGCCTCCAGTCGACCTTCAGATTCTTGGCCGCCTGCGCTGCCTGCCATTGCTTCTCCGCTACCACACCCACGAAATTCTTTCGCACGACCACCTTAATGAGCCCAGGAATGTGCTGCACCGATTTCTCATCCACGTTCGCAACCGTCGCTCCGATCTCCGGCGGACGCACGACTCGACCGTGAACCATTCCGGGCACCTGAACGTTGTGAACGAATTCGAACGTACCGGTCATAAGTGCAACTCGGTCCGTTGAAGGAATTGACTTGCCCAGCACCTTCCAGTCGCTGGGCGACCTGCGTTTCGCTGATGAGTCCACTTTGATATCGAAGCGCTTGCCCCCGACCAGTTCGCCATAGCTTACGCGGCGTCCGCTCTTCGCGATAACAACCCCGTTCTCGATCGCAAGTTGATTCGCAGGCACGCCGAGCCTCCGTGTTGCCATTCCGACGAGAGCCTCGCGGGCGGTCGCCGCCGCCTGCGCCAGATTTCGCGTATTGAAATTGGTCGGGGTGGACTGACTGCCGGAGGTCGTTCCCTCATCCGGTGTGATGGACGTGTCGCACTGAATTAGTTTGACGCTATTGAAGGATACACACAGTTCTTCGGCGACTAGCTGTGTCTGCACGGTATACATACCCTGACCAAAATCGCATTTTCCCGTGTAAGCGGTCACCGCGCCATCGGAGGCAACTGCAAGCCATGAGTCGAGTTTCTCTGGATCAACATGCGACGGATGTGTGTCGAATGGCCCCTGGGCGATGGCGAATGGCCCGATTAAGGATGTGGCACTGAAGTAAACCACGAGCGCGCCAGAAGCCTTGATAAAGCCGCGGCGGGAAATTTCTTTTTTCATGCACGCCTCCCCTGGTAGCGCTTGATGGCCCGCATCATTCGCGTATGTGTAAAGCATCGGCATAGCACATTCGACATTGATTCACGGATCTGCTCATCGGAGGCTCTCGGATTTTCATCCAGCAGCGTCTTGGCGGTCAGGATCACACCACTGAGGCAGAACCCGCATTGCGCGGCCCCCTCATCGACAAACGCCTGCTGAATCGCATGTGGGTTTTCAGGAGTTCCCAAACCCTCGAGCGTCGTGATCTCCTCCTCTTTCACGGCGCTGACGGGCATCACGCAGGAGCGCACCGCGCGGCCCCCGATGATGACTGTGCAGGCTCCGCACTGTGCTACGCCGCAGCCGAACTTCGGTCCGCGCAGCTGAAGTTCATCGTTGAGGACATAGAGCAGCGGGGTTTCAGGATCAGCGTCAACCGCGTGAACGTGACCATTTACCTTCAGTAGAACAGGGGCCATTTTCTGCGCCTCCCAAATATTGCAGATAACAAAAGGTTACAACGGATTCCAACGGCTATAATGGCAGCCTTCTAACAAAAAGGAGTTGCATGCGAACGTTCTCCGCCATTGTGTTGATCTTCACCCTGATTGTTCCATCTCTGTTCGGCGTCGACCAAGCCATGTCGAATCAGTCTGCGCTGGTGGGCTACTCTCCGCGTGCCAGTCAGAGCGAGCGCGAGTGGGAAGCCAAGTTCCGGGCTATCCCTGATCCCGCCAACCTCCGGGAGTATATGCGGCGCTTAAGTGCGCGCCCGCATCATGTGGGCTCGCCTTACGATAAAGACAATGCCGAATGGATTCTGGCGCATTTCAAGGATTGGGGGCTGGACGCGCACATCGAAAGATTCGACGTTTTATTTCCCACGCCTAAGCTGCGCGTGTTGGAAATGCTGGCGCCGACGAAATTCACCGCCAAACTTGAAGAGCCCGCGCTGGCGATCGATCCGACTTCGAATCAGAAGTCGGAACAGTTGCCTACCTACAACGCCTACTCCATCGACGGCGACGTCACCGGCCCGTTGGTCTTCGTAAATTACGGCTTGCCCGAAGACTACGAAAAGCTTGACCGGCTGGGCATTTCGGTGAAAGGCGCAATTGTCATCGCCAAGTACTTGCACTCTTGGCGCGGAGTGAAACCGAAAGTTGCGGCCGAGCACGGAGCGATAGGCTGCCTGATTTATTCTGAGCCGCAGGACGATGGTTACACGCGTGACAATGTTTTTCCGCAGGGGCCGATGCGCAATCCAGATGGCGTGCAGCGCGGCAGCGTTATGGATTTCGCGTCTGCCAGTCCTGGCGATCCGCTGACTCCGGGGGTCGGCGCCACTCCTGACGCGAAGCGCCTCGCGCTGAAAGATGCGAAGAGCCTCACGAAAATTCCGGTGCTGCCAATCTCTTACGGCGACGCGCAGCCGCTGCTCGCGGCGCTGGCGGGACCGATGGCACCGGATGAGTGGCGCGGCACGCTGCCGATTCCGTATCACGTCGGACCGGGACCTGCGCAGGTTCATCTGAAGCTCGCCTTTAATTGGGATATCAAACCCGTCTACGACGTAATCGCAAAAATTCCGGGCAACGTCGCCCCCGACGAATGGATCGTTCGCGGCAATCATCATGACGCATGGGTGAACGGAGCTGAGGATCCAACGGCAGGACAGGTTGCCCTTCTAGAAGAAGCACGTGCCCTCAGTCTGCTGCTGAAGCAAGGCTGGAAGCCGCGGCGCACGATTATCTACACCGCATGGGACGGCGAAGAACCCATGCTCTTGGGCTCGACCGAGTGGGCGGAAACCCATGCCGATGAATTGCGCGCGCATGCCGCCGTCTACATCAACACCGACAGCAACGATCGCGGCATTCTGAGTATGGGCGGTTCGCACAGCCTTGAGCAATTCATCAATGGAGTCGCGCGCGACATCGAAGATCCAGAAACGAAAATGAGCGTGTGGCAGCGAGCGCAGTTGAGTGCGATCGCTGAAGCGAAGTCTGCGGATGATCGAAAGGAACTGCGGCAGCGCGCTGATCTCCGCATCGAAGCGTTGGGCTCTGGCACGGATTTCACGGCCTACCTGGACCACCTTGGCATCGCCTGCCTGAACCTGGGATTCGGCGGCGAAGATGAACAGGGGATCTATCACTCCATCTATGACGACTTTTATTGGTACACGCACTTCTCTGACACCGATTTTGTCTACGGCAGAGCCATGGCGCAAACTATCGGAACGTCGGTGGTGCGCCTGGCCGATGCGGAAGTGTTGCCTTTTGATTTCGTAGATTTCGCCGATACGGTGGGAATGTACACAAAGAATCTGGAGAAGCTGCTCGCCGACAAACAGAATGAGATTCGCGAACGCAATCAGGAAATAGATGAGGGAATGTTCAAAGCGACATTCGATCCGCGGCGTCCGACGGTCGCTCCAGCGAAAGAAGAGATTCCACCGCACTTGAATTTTGCGCCGATGGAGAATGCGGTTGACTCGCTAACGCGTAGCGCCAAGCACTACCAGCAAGCGCTTTCACAGAAGCAAGCGAGTTTGGGAGATGATGCGGTCGCAGTGAAGCTAGCCGCTTTGAATCATGATCTGATGGAAAGCGAGCGCCGCCTCACTAACGCCGACGGATTGCCGCGGCGTCCGTGGTACAAGCATCTTTTGTATGCTCCCGGCGTTTATTCGGGATATGGAGTGAAGACGGTGCCCGGAGTGCGCGAGGGGATCGAGCAGAAGAATTATGCGGAAGCGGAGCAAGAGATGGTGCGCGTCGCCAAGGCACTGGAGGACGAATCGGCGCTGATCGAATCGGCGGCGCGGGAGTTGGACGGGGCGGGGAAATAGGCTGCGATTTTCTGACCCGCCGTTTGGTACGAGGGCAGCGCGTCGCGACTGGGACTGGCGCGAAATCAGGAAACTCTTTGCTCGCTGGATACGGGTTGGGTCGTCACGGGCAGCGCTTGCGTTCGCAAGTAAGCATCGACGCTCGCGGCTGCCTTGCGGCCTTCGGCGATTGCCCACACTACTAACGACTGGCCGCGTCGCATATCGCCCGCGGCAAAGACTCCGGGCACCGATGACATGTAGTTTTGGTCCGTCGCGACATTTCCGCGCGCATCTAGTTTCACGCCAAGCTGCTCGATCATTCCGTTTCGCACCGGCCCCATAAAACCCATCGCGATCAACACGAGATCGGCTTCCATCGTAAATTCAGTGCCTGGAATCGGCTCGAATCTTGGCGGCGTCCCGACGCGCACGGCGTGCAACTGCTGCACTTCGCCAGCGCTAGAGCCAGTGAACTTCGTCGTGGCAATGCTCCAGTCGCGGATGCCACCTTCTTCGTGTGCGCCTTCGATACGCAACTGCATCGGCCAAAGCGGCCAAGGCGTGAGCGGGGAACGTTCGTCGGGAGGCTTCGGCATGATCTCGAATTGATGGACGGAGAGCGGCTTTTGGCGATGGCAGGTGCCCAGGCAATCCGCGCCCGTGTCGCCGCCTCCGATGATGACGACGCGCTTGCCGGCGGCCAGAATTTCTTTGTGCGGTTCGATGACGTCGCCGAGAGAACGGCGATTTTGCTGCGGCAGAAATTCCATTGCGAAGTGGATGCCCTTCAGTTCGCGCCCGGGGACATTTAGATCGCGGGGATGCTCCGCTCCTCCGGCCAGCACGATGGCATCGAAGTCGCGCTGCAAATCCTCAACCGCAACATTCTTACCCACCTCCGCATTCGTAACAAATTTCACGCCCTCGGCAGACATCTGTTCCACGCGGCGATCGACGATGCGCTTCTCCATCTTGAATTGCGGAATGCCATAGACCAGCAAACCGCCGATGCGGTCTGCCTTCTCGTAGACCACAAGGGTATGCCCCGCGCGGCACAACTGCTGCGCCGCGGCCAATCCCGCAGGCCCTGAACCGACGACCGCCACTTTTTTCCCGGTGCGGATCTTCGGAGGCTCGGGATGAATCCAGCCCTCGGCAAAACCGCGCTCGACGATATTTTTTTCTATCTGCTTGATCGTGACCGCGGGTTGATTGATGCCGAGCACGCACGCGGCTTCGCACGGCGCGGGACAGATCCGCCCGGTGAATTCCGGGAAGTTGTTGGTCGCGTGCAACTGGCGAACGGCATCTCTCCAACGTCCGCGATACACCAGATCGTTCCAGTCGGGAATCAGATTGTTGACGGGGCATCCGGTTTGACAAAAAGGAACGCCACAGTCCATGCAGCGCGCCCCCTGCGTGCGAAGCTTTTCTTCCGGAAAGTCTAGGTAAATCTCGAACCAATCGTTGACGCGCTGCGTAACCGGCCGCCGCGGCGCAAGTTCGCGACCGTATTCCAGGAATCCGGTGTCCTTACCCATGTTGCACCTGCACATCCGCGGCTGGGTCGCCCAGCGGCACAGTTGGGATGTAGGGTTGCCGGCGGCGGCTCACTCCGAGCACTCGCTTGTGTTCATGCGGGAAAACTTTTATGAATCGCGACAGAGACTCAGCCCAGTTGTTGAGGATCCAAAGAGCGCGCGGGCTGCCAGTAAGTCCGAGATGTCGAGTGATAAGATTTTTTACTAGTTTTGCCTCGGCAACCCGACCTCCATTGAACTGTGGATCATGAGAATCGACAACCGGCTCGAGGTCAACCGAATCGAGATTGCAACGCCTTTCTGTGAAGTCTCCGCGCTCGTCGAAAATGTAAGCGACGCCGCCGCTCATGCCGGCCGCAAAATTTCTTCCGCAGGCTCCGAGCACCAGCACAAGACCCTTCGTCATGTACTCGCAACCATGATCGCCGACGCCTTCAACTACCGCGGTCGCTCCCGAATTGCGAACGGCAAAGCGCTCGCCGGCCACTCCGTTAAAAAACGCTTCGCCGCTGGTTGCGCCGTAAAGTGCAACGTTGCCTATGAGAATGTTTTTCTCGGGGGCAAATTTCGACCGCCGCGGCGGATATGCCACCAAACGACCGCCAGACAAGCCCTTGCCTACGTAGTCGTTCGCGTCGCCTTCGAGCGTGAGAGTAACTCCTTTGGCCAGAAACGCTCCCATGCTCTGGCCGGCGGAGCCATCGAGATGAATTCGAATCGTGTCAACGGGCAGACCGGCTGAACCATGGCGGCGGGCAATTTCTCCGCTGAGCATGGTTCCGACCGAGCGATGAATGTTGCGCACGGGCAGTTTGATCACGACCGGCGTACGCGTCTCGAGCGCAACCCGCGATTTGGCGAGAAGTTGATGATCCAGCGCCTGCTCCAAGCCGTGCTCTTGCGCGTGCACACAGCGGCGAGCCACGCGAGAGGGGGTTGGCGGGGCGTAAAGGATCGCCGACAAATCGAGGCCGCTGGCCTTCCAGTGATCGACCGCCGGCTGCGTTTCGAGCATGTCGACGCGACCGACCATTTCGTCCACGAGGCGGAAGCCGAGTTCAGCCATATACTGCCGCACCTGTTCCGCCAGAAAGAAAAAGAAATTGATGACATGCTCGGGCTGCCCTTGAAAGCGCTTGCGCAGCACGGGATCTTGCGTCGCGATTCCCACCGAGCAGGTATTGAGATGACACTTGCGCATCATGACGCAGCCCATCGCAATCAGGGGTGTGGTGGCGAAACCGAATTCTTCCGCGCCCAGCAGCGCCGCGACCACCACATCACGACCGGTTTGCAGCTTGCCGTCGGTCTGCACACGGATTCGACTACGCAGGTCATTCAACAAAAGTACCTGCTGCGTTTCGGCGAGACCTAGCTCCCAGGGAATACCGGCGTGCTTTATCGAACTCAATGGAGACGCTCCGGTGCCTCCGCTGTCGCCGCTGATGAGCACAACATCGGCGTGGGCCTTGGCAACGCCAGCGGCCACCGTGCCTACTCCGACCTCGGCCACCAACTTCACTGCAATGCGCGCTTGCGGGTTTATATTCTTGAGGTCGTAAATCAGCTGAGCCAGATCTTCGATCGAATAGATGTCGTGGTGAGGGGGCGGCGAGATCAAACCCACGCCAGGAATCGAGTGCCGCAGCCGCGCAATCACTTCATCGACTTTGTGGCCGGGGAGCTGGCCACCCTCACCGGGTTTCGCTCCCTGTGCCATCTTGATCTGTAACTCGTCGGCGTTTACGAGATAGTTTGCCGTAACTCCAAAGCGTGCCGACGCTACTTGCTTAACAGCGCTTCGGCGTAAGTCGCCATTCGCGTCCGGATTGAAGCGCTCTTCGTCTTCGCCGCCCTCGCCGGTGTTTGACTTTCCGCCGATGCGATTCATGGCGATGGCCAGAGTCTCGTGTGCCTCTTTGCTTATGGAACCGAACGACATGGCTCCAGTCGTGAAACGTTTCACTATTTCCTTGGCGAGCTCAACCTCTTCGATGGGAACCGGCTTGGCGCTCTTCTTAAACTTCATCAAGCTGCGGAGCGTCGCCATGTTGCTGCTTTGCTTGTCGATGAGGTCGGTGTATTCCTGAAAAGTTTGGAAGCTTCCCTGCCGCACCGCTTGCTGCAATTTGCCGATGGTTAGCGGGTTCAGCAGGTGATATTCGCCGTTGGCACGCTGATGATACGTGCCGCCGACGGCCAGGTCGGTTTCCGACTCGCTGAGCGGTTGAAAGGCATGCTCGTGTTTCAGTTGTGCTTCGCGGGCGACCACATCGAGCCCAATGCCTTCCAAGCGCGATGCCGTACCCGCGAAGTAATCTTCCACCAACTCCTTGTTCAATCCGATGGCTTCGAATACCTGAGCTCCCTGATAACTCTGTAAAGTCGAGATACCCATCTTCGCAAAGGTCTTTAACAAGCCCTTATTAATTGACTTGATAAAATGCTTCACGGCTAGCTCGGAAGTTACTCCATCAGCTAACTCGCCCCGGCGCGCCATATTTTCAACACTTTCAAACGCCAGATAAGGGTTGATGGCGCTTGCTCCATAGCCGCTAAGCAGCGCAAAGTGCATGACCTCGCGCGGCTCGCCCGATTCCGTAATCAGAGCGACCTGCGATCGCGTCTCCTCTTTGAGGAGCAGGTTGTGCACGGCGGCAAGCGCCAGCAGACTGGGTATAGGTGCGAGTTCCTTATTTACCCCGCGGTCAGAGAGAATTAACAACGTGTAGCCCGCTCTGCCTGCGAGCGACGCACGCTGGCACAACTCTTCGAGCGCGCGCTTCAATCCCTCTTCTCCTTCGCCGGCTCGGAATAGAGCAGGCAGCGTGATCGCGAGCAGGTCTCCGGTTGAGACGCGGCGCAGCTTTTCCAAATCTAAGTTGGTCAGCAATGGATGCGCAAGTTTCAGCATGTGGCAGTTCTCGGGCTCTTCCGAGAGTATGTTGCGCTCGCTTCCAATGTAACTGCTGAGCGACATCACGATCTCTTCGCGAATCGAGTCAATCGGAGGATTCGTAACCTGCGCGAAGAGTTGCTTGAAGTAATTGAATAGCGACTGTGGCCGGTCCGAAAGGCAAGCCAGCGGCGTATCCGTCCCCATGGAGCCAACCGGTTCCTCGCCCTTCGAAGCCATAGGCGCAAGAATCATGCGCAGATCCTCGTCGCTGTAGCCGAACGCACGCTGGCGGCGAAGCAAAGTCTCCGCGGGCGGATGATGCATGCGCGACGGTGCGGGCAATTGATCGATCGTGATCTGATTATCTTTGATCCATTGCGCAAAGGGTTGCCGCGAAGCCAGCCGTTGTTTGATTTCGCTATCAGGCACGATGCGGCCTTCGATCGTGTCCACCAGGAACATTTTTCCCGGCTGGAGGCGCCCTTTCATCTTCACTTGTTCCGGCTCAATATCGAGCGCACCCGCCTCAGAAGCCATGATGACTAGATCGTCGTTCGTCACCACGTATCGTCCAGGCCGCAAGCCGTTGCGGTCGAGGATGGCGCCAATGACGCGGCCGTCGGTGAACGCAATTGCCGCGGGTCCATCCCAAGGCTCCATCAGGCACGCGTGATATTCGTAAAACGCGCGCTTCTCCGGCTTCATATGCGGATTGCCAGCCCACGCTTCCGGAATCAGCATGGCCATCGCATGCGGCAAACTCCGCCCTGCTTGCACCAGCAACTCGACCGCGTTATCGAAGTTCGCCGAATCGCTGCCGCCCGGCGCGATGATCGGGAACAGCTTCTGGGTATCTTCGCCGAACAGCGGCGACTGGAGCAGCGACTGCCGCGCGTGCATCCAGTTAACATTGCCCTTGAGCGTGTTGATTTCGCCGTTGTGCGCGATGTAGCGATAGGGATGAGCGCGCTGCCAACTGGGAAAAGTGTTGGTCGAAAAACGCTGATGCACCAGACACAACGCACTGGTGACGTCAGGGTCAGATAACTCCTTGTAGAAATTGGTGATCTGCGGCGCGAGCAGCAATCCCTTATAGACGATGGTGCGGCAGGAGAGCGAAGGAATGTGGAATGTGCCTGCGTCCTCGATAGCAGACGCGGCAATCTCATTCTCGGCGCGCTTGCGCACCACATACAGCTTCCGCTCAAAAGCGTCTTCGTCTGCGAATGCGCCACATCCTATAAAAATCTGCTGGATGTAAGGTTGCGAACCGCGCGCCACCCGTCCGATCGCGCTCGCGAAGCAGGGCGTGTCGCGCCAGCCAAGTACTGTCAATCCTTCTTCGCGGATGATGCGCTCGAGAACGCCCTCGCATTGCAGGCGCGGATGTTTTTCCACGGGCAAGAATGTCATGCCTACGCCATAAGCACCGGGCCCGGGCAACTCAAAGCCCAGCTTGCCGCACTCCCGCTTGAAAAATTGATGCGGAACCTGGAGGAGGATGCCGGCTCCGTCACCGGTCTCGGGATCGCATCCGCAAGCTCCGCGATGGGTCAGGTTGAGGAGCACCTCGATGCCCTTGCTCACGATGTCATGACTTTTGCGGCCGCGAACATTGGCGACGAATCCGATCCCGCAGGCATCGTGTTCTTGCGCAGGATGGTACAAGCCTTGGGCAGGCGGAGGAGCAGTCGATTTGTCGCGACGCGTCATCATGGGCACGTTTGCAGGATCGGCTCGTCAGCGGCGCGAGCCGCTTCCACATGAGTTGTTCTTGAGTGGAAGTTTTCTCCGCCAAGGCTGCGGGGCGGCACACTACGGCTCAGGAACGCACTACTGCAAGCTATTATTTAGAGGCTTCCGTGAGGCAAAGTACAATTCAGAATTTCGATGCGAGGGATGCGATTTTTTGAGCGCCGGTGGCCTTCGGTACGCCCTTTTCCTAATTTCGCAACGGACGCAGCAAGAGTCCGCTATAATCCCGGCATCGCGATGGATTTCGATCAGCTCATCACGTTTCTCGAAGTGGCGAAACAGGGCAGCTTTTCGCGCGCGGGCGAGAAGGTCTTTCGCTCGCAATCCGCCGTCAGCGCCCAAATCCGCCAGCTTGAGCAGGAGTATGGCGATCGACTGCTCGACCGCTCCGGCAAGACAGTCAAGCTAACCCCCGCCGGGCAAGTGCTTTATGACTATGCCGAGCGTCTCAAATTGTTGCGCGAAGAATCCCTGATCGCGGTCGCCGACCACAGCAGCACGCCCCGCGGTACGCTTCGCGTCGGCGCCAACGAGGCTACCTGTCTCTACGTTCTGCCCGAGGTTTTTGCGGAATATTGTCGGCGCTACCCACCTGTACAGATCAACATTTATCGGAATTTCAGCTACAAGGTCACGGAAAAACTGGAGAACGGCGCCATCGAAGTGGGCTTTTTGACTTTGCCCATTCAGTCTCCGAGCCTCGAGATCCAAACCATATTTCGCGACAAACTGGTGCTGATGGTCAGCCCCAAGAACCCTCTGGCTAAACAGAAGAGCGCGGCGGTGCGCGATATCGTCAAGCATCCTCTGCTTCTCCCCAAGACGGGCCATACGCGCAGGCTTCTTGACAAGTTGTTTCGCCCTCATCGCGATGAATTGCAGGTTCGCATGGAATTGCCCAGCATCGGCATGATCAAGAGTTTTGTCGCGGCCGACTTGGGAGTATCCATCATCAGCGCTTCTTTCGCCCGCGATGAAGTCGCGACCGGAAGAGTCAAACTGGTCGAACTGGAGGATGTTGAACTTTTTCGCGAGTTGGGTTTGGCCTACCGGCGCGACCGAACACTTTCCTGCGCCTCCACCGCATTTATCGAAGTTCTACGCCAATTAACGTTGGCAAAGAAGACGCACGCTCCTGTTCAGGCGTGAGTGCCTTGCCTCCGTCGCCCGAAGCGCGCTCGCGGATCGACGAATTCCTGCCGCATTACGATTTCCGCTCGTTCTTGAAATTAGGACAGTGCCGTCGCCACGCATTTACATTCCTTTCACATTTCCGCTCTATGCTAGCTTCATTGTAGTCAGCATATCGGCTAAGATTGCGCGAGTACTCCATGGCCCGAAAACCACTGCCGGCAGCGCGAGTAAAACGCCGCTCAGCTTCCGCGCGACCCCGAGTTGCGGACGCTCACCCTCGCCCCGCCGCCGTTCGCAGCGATAATAATCACGAGACGGCCGAAGACGAACTCTCGGCTCTGGTCGTTCGCGGCTGCCTGATCGCCCGCGACGCCGTCTTCAATGTTAGGGACTTCCTCGCCGAAGGTTCGCGTCTGGCTTTTCTGGCCATCAAGGATTGCGAAAAAGAACTCGACCAGATCGAGCGCAAGATTGATGAGCAACTCCCCGAGGCCATCACCCGCGTCGGTGAAGCCAAGGCCCGCGAGTTACTCGCCTGCCTGAAGTTCATCACCGACCTCGAGCGCATCGGCGACCTCGCCTACAGCGCCGTCATGCAATTGCAATCGCGCCGCGAGAAATTGCCGGCCGCCGACACTCGTCAACTGGTCGAGATGGCGACTTTACTCTGCACCATGCTCGATCATGTCCATCAGGGATTCACCAACCGGGATGTGGCGCACGCGCAGAGCGTTCTGCAATCCGATCCAGAGGTAGACCGGATTTGTCATTCTCTGTTTCACCGCCACCTGGCTGAACCCAATACGCCAAGTGGCCAAAAGAATTTTGACATTCTGCTCGCGGCCCAGGCCCTCGAGCGCATTGGCGATCACGCCAAGAACTTAGCGGAAGAAATCTACGCCTTATCCGAAGGCCGCTCGCTGCGTCACAACGCGCGAAAGCTATCAACTGCCTAGCTACTTTGTGGCGCGGCCTGCCAGCATCACTCAATAACCAATCTCAAATTCTAATAAGCCCAGTATGGCCCCGTCCCACCCGGCGTGCTCTTCCCCTGAATCGCCGTATAGACATGCCGTCCGTAGAAGAACGGCAATCCCCAATCGAAACCATTGATCGTATTCGGCCCGGCGAGTTGTCCTAGTACAGGATCGTTCGGAAGGTCGTCGGCATTGGCCACGCTGAAGTTGACCGTCCCCGTGGGCGTTCCAGCGTATCCGGCGTTTGTGGCCGCGAGATTTAAGGTTGAGTTCGGGCAGTAGAAAGCGGTGTCGTCGCCGCAGACTGCAATTGCCGGGTCCGAAAAAAAGAATGCGTTCGATCCGCTGTCCAGAAAACTCTCGCCGTACTGCACATTGTTGAAATTGGTGATGAAGTTACCGTTGTCATCGACGGGATAGACGGTCGCTCCGTTCAGTCCATTGTTCGACTGAGTTCCGATGCCAAACACCAGCGATCCGGTCAAACTCGCCTCAGGTCCGCTGACCGCTGGCAGTTCGATGATCACTCCATTGTTATCCGCGGAGAAAAGCGATACGGGATTAGCCACCTGCTGCGTCAAACTCTCCGCAATCGCGGTGCAGCCTGCGTGAGGACACTCGTAATATAGATCGGGATTCTGGCCCCCCGAGGGCGGCAATGCGCACGCGCCGCCGCAATCTTGCGCAAAACTTCCTACGCCGATGATGCCGTTCGCGCCCAAATTCCCAACTGTATCGGCCGGTCCTCCAGGATTGCCTGCGCACAACGAGGTTGACGGCAGCGGATAAGCCGATTGATTGATCACCTGAACGGGCACCGAACTGGCCTTTTCACTCGCAATTTCAACATCCGCGGTCTGAACCGGGCCCCACGTATAGCCGATCACGAAGGGAAGACACTCGGCCACGGGGTTGCCATCGGAATAGTTCTGCTGCGGGAGCGAAACTGTTAGGAGGGAAGAGATAAGTCTTAGGCCGGAGGATCCGGTATCCACCAAAATACCGTCGATCGTCTGACAAGTCGAAGTGCCGGGAGTGCACACGGTCACGCTGGTAAACGCGCCGTTGGCGTAGTTGCCCGCAGGGCCTGCGTTCACGGTTAGGGTGGCCACATTCGATCCCGTGGGCGGCGGCGTTTGCGTCGAAGTCGATGATCCGGTGCCTCCACACGCAACGGCGAACAATAATCCTCCGCAAGCCGCGGCGGTCAAAACTCCATTCTTGATCGGCGTTCTCTCTATTCGACATCCGTCAATCATCTTCCGCACCCTTGCACACGCACCTTTCATCGGATCGCCTCCGTCTTGACTCCCTCAGGCAGCATGTCAGGGATATAAGCTCTGCCCGTGAACGAGCGCATGTGCCCGCCCGACTCCACCACGAGCCCGGCTTGGTTAATCAGCAGCGGCCTTCGTCCTGCGTGCAAGTTGGCTTGCGCCTGCGCGGCCTGCTGGTACGGCGCGAAATAATCGGCTAAGACCTGCCGCATATCAGGCGGCCATGAGCCCTGCCACGCCACCGCAAAGATCTTGCCCGTGGCCGGCGAGACATATTCGCGCACGACCACTCCGCTCGCGGCCGTGATCTCGTGGACGGTATAACTTGCGGATTGCGTAGTGCGCAGACTGCCTTGCATGCGCGCCTGGTCCGCTAGCACCGAACTTACGTTCTCGCCCAGTCCGGCAAACGCCTGGATAGAAATCATCAGCATTGCTGCCGAAATGATCGCCGGCCGCAAAACCGACCTCGCAGCGCGGCCAAGGCGTGGAAAAATCCGTGTTTCATTCATGGGAAAGGCACTCCTTATGGCCAGAACGCAACGGGTTAGAAGCGACAAGACTTTCGAACTGAGACGATAGCGGCGATATCAGTCATCCAATCAGAAGCGCAGAATTTGGCCCGTGAGCCCGCCACAGCCTGCGGTTTCGCTCATAGTAGATAGGTTCTAGTTAGTATTTTAGATTGGGCATCCATTGGCTGGGTTGCCGGGCGAAGTGTAAAGAGTTTGTAAAAGAGGATGTCATCAGTGGGCACGAGCGGCAGGTCGCACTCAGTGAAAATCGTGCGCTACCGTCTCTGCCCGAGTAATCTGAAGCGGCGAAACTTTTTCCGCCCGGATGTGGATCACGTTGTCTTGATTCTGCAAAATTCCTTCGATCATCACAAAGCGCTCGGAGATCAGCAGCACGCGATTCTTCTGCAACAGATCGGGACTGAAGATTGCATTGGCGATTCCCGTTTCATCTTCCAGGCTCATAAACATCATGCCCTTTGCCGTCCCGGGGCGCTGGCGTGCAATCACGCATCCACCAATTCGCAAGCGCCGTCCATTCGGAAGATGCGCCAGATCGCAAGCGCGAATAATCCCCATCTGCTTCATCTCTGCCCGCCGATACTGCATGGGATGCGGCCCCACTGTCAGCCCGGTAGCGCGAAAATCCGCCACCAGCCGTTCTTCATTCGTCATCGCCGCGAGCGGAGAGCCTTGCTCAAATTCCTGTAACTCATCCAGCAATGGACCCGACCAGCGCACCGCCCGCTCCACCTGCCAAAGCGCATCGCGGCGATGAAACAGCTTTTCACCGCGGAGACACGGAGGCACGGAGGAATTCTCTCGATCGAGGTCAACAGCAAAATGAGAATTGTCCCCCATGTTTTTCTCCGTGTCTCTGTGCCTCCGTGGTGGATTTCCGATTTCGTTCAAAGCGCCGATCTCCGCCAGCGTCGTCAACTCATCTTTGCGCAACTCGGGCACGCGCCGAGCCAGATCGTGAATCGAAGCAAACGGCGCTAAACTACGCTCCCTGACCAATGCCTGCCCCGCGGGCTCGCGCAAGCCGCGCGCATATTTCAGCCCCAGACGTACTGACAGATGAGAGCTGACAACTGATGGCTCCAGCGTGCACTTCCAATCGGACCGCGTCACATCCATGGACAGCATTTTCAATCCGTGCCGCTGCGCATCCTTCACAATTGTCGAAGGATGATAAAAACCCATCGGTTGATTATTCAGCAGCGCCGCGGTGAATGCGGCTAGGTAATGGCATTTCAAATAAGCGCTGGCATAAGCAATCAAAGCAAAGCTCGCGGCATGAGATTCGGGAAATCCATAGAGGGCAAACGAAGTGATCGACTGGATAATCCGCTCCTGCGTCTCGCCGAGGATTCCATTGCGCGTCATGCCCACGCGCAGCTTTTCTTCGATCACTTTCATTCGTGCTTCCGAACGTTTGAATCCCATGGCGCGGCGCAACTCCTCCGCCTCGCCGCCGGTGAAACTGGCCGTGATCATGGCCATGCGCAGCAACTGCTCCTGAAACAGCGGCACACCCAGGGTTCGGCCAAGCACCATTTCGAGCGACGGATGCGGATAGGTGACCTCCTCGCGGCCTTGCCGCCGCTTGAGAAATGGATTGACCATATTTCCCACGATCGGCCCCGGGCGTATGATCGCCACTTGCACGACGATGTCGTAGAATTTTTTTGGATTCAGCCGCGGTAAGCAAGCCATCTGCGCCCGACTCTCCACCTGAAACATTCCTACCGTGTCGGCTTTTTGAAGGGTCGAATAAACGGCGGGATCATCCCCCGGAAGATGCGCCAGATCCACTTCTTCGTGGTAGTGATCACGAATCAGTTCAAGAGAATCTTTCAGCGCCGCCATCATGCCGAGACCGAGCAGATCGACTTTGATGATGCCCATGTCGGCGCAATCTTCTTTATCCCATTGCACGACCACGCGGCCCGGCATGGAAGCTGGCTCCAGCGGCACGACCGAATCGAGACGGCCCTCGCAGATGACCATGCCGCCAGAGTGCTGCCCCAGATGCCGCGGCAAATCTTGCGCCGCCAGGCACAGCTCGAAATATTTGCGAATCCGCGGATGCTTAAGTTCGAGCCCTGCATCGCACAGGCGGCGATCAAGCGCATCGTGCTCGTCTTTGAATTCCCAGGTTGCGACCGCCGCTGAAATTCTCTTCAGCGTCTCCGCATCGAAGCCCATCGCCTTGCCCATTTCGCGTGCTGCCATGCGATTGCGATAAGTGATCACGTTGGCGGTCATCGCCGCGCCGCGCTGTCCGTAACGTTGATAGACATATTGAATAACGCGCTCACGCTGGTCACCGCTCGGCAGATCGAGATCGATATCTGGCCATTCGCCGCGTTCCTCGGAAAGAAATCGCTCAAATAACAATTCCATGCTGATGGGGTCAACCGCAGTGATCCCGAGCGAGTAGCAAACCGCGCTGTTGGCGGCCGATCCTCGGCCTTGCACCAGAATTTTCTGTTCGCGGCAGTAGCGCACCAGGTCCCAGACGATTAGGAAATACCCGGCTAATTTCAGATGTTCGATCAAATTCAATTCGCGCTCGATTTGCCGGCGAGCGCGCTTCTTCAATTCCGCCTCGGCGCGCCCATACCGGCTCTGCCATCCCTCCCACGCGTGCGCGCGCAGAAATGACATCATCGTCTCCCCCTCCGGCACGGGATAACGCGGGAACTCATATCCAAGATCGTTGAGTGTGAATTCCAGGCGTGAAGAAAGTTCGAGAGTGTTGGCGACGGCCTGTGGGAAATCCGCAAAGAGCGCTCGCATTTCTGCGGGAGATTTGAGAGAGCGCTCGGCATTGCGCGCCAGCAGGCGTCCGGCAGTGGCGAGCGTGCGATGATGCCGCAGTGCGGTGAATGCGTCGGCTAATTCGCGCTCCCGAGGCGTCGCATAATTCACGCCATTGGTCGCGAGCAGCGGGAGATGCAGAACGTTCGCAATCTCAATCGCAACCCGGTTACGATATTCTTCGTCACGATGAAAATGCCGCTGCAATTCGACATAGACATTTGCTCTCCCAAATATCTCCGTCAATCGCCGTACCGCTTCGCACGCCGCCTGGGGCCCGCCTTGCTTGAGCGCCGCGGACAGCGGCCCTTCGTCTCCGCCTGTCAAACAAATCAACCCGTCGGCATGCTCAATAAAATCAATATCGGCGGCACAGCCTCCTTCTTTGCGGCCAGCGCGCAATTTCATTTTCGTTATCAGACGGCAAAGATTCTGATAGCCCGTGCGCGAAGCAACCAGCAGCGGAAGTCGGAATTCAGCACAGAGAGAGGGCGAAAGAGCAGCGCATGTGACTTCCGCTCCAATATGCGCCTTGATCTTCGCTTTTTTTGCGGCAAGATGAAAACGCGGCGAGCCGTATAGACCATCGCGATCGAGCATGGCCATCGCCGGCATCGCGAGGTTCGCGCACACCGCAACCAATTCCTCGGGAAGAGAAGCTCCTTCGAGAAAACTGAACGCGGAGCGAGAATGGAGTTCAACATACATCAGTTGCCTGTTACCAGCTTCCAGTAGCCAGTTACTTTGACTGGGAACTGGCAACCGGCAACTGCTCTTCAGTCATACATTCCTTCTACAAACCACTTCCTACGCAGCCTGTCTTGCACCAAGCGATACAACGCGAGGCCAATGGCTGGCTGCCCGTCACCGAGCGTTTGTCCTCTTTCATTCAACTGGCAACTGGCAACTGACCGCTGGCAACTGTTTTCCGGGGAAACGGCGATGTCCCACTCTTCGCGCGACCAGCCTTCCTGCTCCGACCAGTCGCCGGAAGAGCGCCAGGGACCCGCGGTCCAGACGATTTCACCGTTGATGTCCTCGCGATCAAAGCAGCGCAGTTGCACCGGCTTTGCTTCGCGCACAGTAACGATCGCGTTAAGCGGCGGACGAAACAGGCGCAGCGCAATCACGGCACTCATTTTTTCTTCGCCATTTATTTTTGTATTTTCTGCGAACTTTTCTGCAGATTCGCACACGCTGTCGTTCTCTTGCATGGACATACCTTCTTTATCTTTTTTCCCGTTTCCAGACCGCTCGACTTTCTTCCTCGCCGCACACTCCTCGACCGCAGGCTCTACCGGCGCGAAATGCCGCATCGCAAACGCGCCTTCGCGGTGCGTATCCAGCAACTCCACCGACCCCACTCTTTCCTCGCCGACAATTCCCGCAATGCGCGCCAGCGTCAGCTCCAGCTTTTCCGGCTCGGGAAAAACTGGCTGAAACAGCCCGCTCTGCAACGATCGTGGACGCGCCGGTTGCGCCAACAAATCAATTTTCACGATGGGCGCTCCCGGCGGATGCGCCTGCAAATCAAGCTGTAACAATTTCAGGAACACTTTCGCGTCCAGCATGGGAGTCGGCAAGCACACACTCCGCGCGAATTTTTGGGCGATCTTTCCCCTGAATGTGCGCGTGGACATTTCGCCGCAAGACGCACAATCGCTCGCCTGCGATGCGGCGAGTTGCAGTTCCAGATGCAACTCTTGCACTGCCAGCGCTCTCGCTCGTAAGCGCGCGCACACTTGCTCCAGCATGCGATTCAGCAAAAATGCCAGCGGCTCCAGCAGCACGATGGGATACTCCAATTCCACGCTCTCAGCAAAAACGAGCTGCGGTTCCCACACGCGCAAATTGCGCCGTACCGCGCCCCGCGCCAACTGTTGCAGACGGATTCCCGGCTGCCCCAAGCGCTCGCTGACTGGAACTTCGGGCAAAGCCGCCAACGCCCGCAATTTGCAAATGCCCCAGCGATCAAAAGTTTCCATCCAGCGCGTAGCTTCGTCCACATCGGAAGAAAAACTTTCCAGCAGCACATCCACCGGCAGATCTCCGAGCCGCTCAGCTTCACGACCTTCGGGGATCAAAGTCACGCTGGGAAACCCACGTGCCGCGAGCACAGCGGCGTCTGGATTTGCCGCCACGGCAATGTTCGCTTCCAGTCCTATCTGAGAAACGCGGTGCGACAAATCGCCAGCAATCTTCGGCAGCGGACCGAGCAGCGGCTCAAGGCCGGCAAGGTTCAACAACACCGTACCGGGCGATGTATCTTCTACCTCTGGAGAAAATGATTGCGCACAATCGAGCAGAGCGGCGTGCGTCGACAACTCCTGCGATTCCGAGCGAGCGCGCGGTTCGAGGTTCTCCCATGCTTCGAGTTGCGTCTTGGTTGCGCCTATCTCTACACCAGATAGCCGCGCTCTTTCGTTGAGCGCCGCGACTTTTTCCAGCGGAGGCCGGCCGCAGAGCACCACGACCGCACGCGCGCGCAACTTGGGCTCATAGCGAATGAGCGCCTGCACGGAGAAATCGGGAATGAAGACACAGGCAAACATGGGAGATCAGCTCTCAGTTGTCAGCTCTCAGTAGAGGCTCATGCTTTAAATGACAATGACGAATGATGGCGACAAGAATTTCTGAGCCTGGTAACTGAGAACCAGGGATTTCGAACTTACGGAATAGCTATCCTGCCCACGCGGCTCGACTTTGAAAACTTGCTCTCGTCGATTGCACCGACTTGCGTTCTGGCTTGCACTCCAACCGCGAACGTATTAGCTCGGCGGTGATTTCAAATCGATCTAATAATTCCGCATGCGATAATTCCGCATGCCTTGGAGGTTTTACTGACGGGTGATAGCTGGCTGATAGCTTTTTCGCGCCTGACACATTCACCAGCATCGACGAGCAACTCCCGGCAATAGGCTGACGTTCCAATACCAGCAGCACGGTCGATGTATGCTCAACCGCGCGGCGAAATCGGAACCATGTCACCAGGGGAATTCGCCGCGCGCTCGCTACCGGAACATCGCCGAGATCGAGAGCGATCATTCCGAAACCATTGCTCTGCAACAGCAGGTCGGTGACTTTCAGCGTTTGTCCTAACCGCGATTCCCAACGCCGGGTGTCCGGATTTAGTCGCCCGCTGGAACTAGATGAATCGAGCATAGCCGGGCATGAGTTTTGTTTTTCTCCCCCTCGATACGAGTTGCGTTTTTCTCCGCAGCGCACCCACAGCAAACGGCTCATCTCCATGCCCGCCGCAGCGGCGGATGCAGGATCGAACGCGTCGCTCGCATCCACCAGAGCGCATAATTCTCCGCGCTCGGTGGCGCAAGCCAGCGCGAAGAGCAATATGCTGGTCCTTCCGGAAGAGGGCGCGCCGTAGATTTCCGTGAGGCAACCGCGAGCGAGGCCGCCGGTCAGCGAATCCAGTTGCGGAATGCCGCTCGAAACCATTTCTGGCGCCGGACGTACATCGAGGCGCGACGCGGGAACGACCGCTGCCAATTTTGGGCTTGCCCTTACGTGGGCCAAAATCTCCGCGGTTTTACTGGTGATCTTCGCGGCAGTGGAGCGCGAAGAAGACGGCGGGAAAAAAATAAAAGGGCGGCCTGTGGCCGCCGATGAAAAAACCGGAGAGGCAGACATACTTTCTCGCAATTATCAGGGAACATAGAGGGCGAACAGCCCTAGGCTTTAATATTTCGCTTTTTGTTCGCCTATTAAAAGTATCGCTCTTGGGCTAGCCGTTGTCAAGGTAGTTCTGCCGAAATCGTTGTTCTGGGATTCCCCGTGTCGAAGACGGCCGATTCACTCCGTCTACTTTCAGTTCTTTGTCCAGCCCGGACCATGCAGCACGGCGCCAGCTTTCATTCCCGTCAGGTGTCCATCCTCATATTCGAGCTGACCGTTGACGAAGACGTACTTGATTCCTTCTGAAAGTTGCGTCGGCCGCTCGTAGGTCGCGCGATCGAGAATGGTTGCGGGATCGAAGATCGTGATATCGGCAAAGTAACCCTCTTTGAGCAGTCCGCGATCGACCAGGTGTTCGCGTTGCGCCGGCAGCGATGTCATCTTGCGAATGCCTTGTTCGAGTGGAAGCAGATGCTCGTCGCGGATGTAATGTCCGAGGAAGCGCGGCATGGCTCCGAAGGCGCGGGGATGGGTATGAGGCTCGAACAATGGGCCGTCGAGCGAAAGCTCGCCGGCATCGAGGCAAAGACTGGTCCAGGGCTGTTGCAATCCGAATTTGAGGTCGTCTTCGTTGGCGATAAAGTAGATCGCGCCGGTGCGAGCCTTATCATCGATCACCAGATCAAAGAGGGCATCGAGGGGAGCTTTCTTTTGTGCCGCGGCAATTTGTGCGATCGTCTGGCCGTCGAATTTTTTCAGATCCGGGTTCGCGATTTCGGCCACCAGAACGCCGCTTGCGCCTCCGCTGCCCAGGTAGAGATTCTCCCAGTTCGGATGCTCGGTTGCCATTTCCTTTTTTATTTTTTCGCGAATGGCAGGATCGTGCAGGCGCTGCAGCAGTTTTTCGGTGCCGCCGTCCGCCACCCATGGTGGAAGGCTCGACGCCAGCGCCGTTCCGCCGGCAACGTAAGGATACATGTTGGCGGAGACATCCTGCCCCGCGTCGCGCGCCGACTGGATCATACCAACGATCTTTGGCATCGATCCCCAGCGCGCCTTGCCCACAACTTTCAAGTGGAAAATCTCAACCGGCAGGTGGCCTTCCCGGCCAATCCGCAGCGCCTCGTTGATCGCTGCAATTTCAGTTTGTCCTTCGCTGCGCATGTGCGTGCCATAAATGCCGCCGTATTGCGAGGCCACTTTGGCAAGCTCGATCAGTTCTTCGGTTTTCGCATAATGGCCCGGAGGATAGATGAGCGCCGTCGAGATCCCAAACGCCCCTTGCTGCATGGCTTCGGCCACCAGCGACTTCATCTTCTCCAATTCTTCGGCCGTCGGCGCCCGGTCTTCGTCGCCGATAACGGCTTCTCTTACTTGCGCCGCCCCGACGTACGTTCCGATGTTCAGCGGCGTTCCATTCTTCTCTAATCGCTCGAAGTATTCGGCAAGAGTCGTCCAATCGACTTTGAGGTGGTATTCCTGTTCCAGATCTGGTTGTAGTGTGGCGAGCGTCAATTTGTCTTGCGGCGCGATCGACCCGCCTTCGCCTGTGATCTCGGTAGTGATACCCTGGGAGAGTTTGCTGAGCGAACGATTATCGATAAGTAGAGCGATCTCCGATTGCCCGAGCATGTCGATAAATCCCGGTGAAATCACCAGTCCAGCCGCGTCAATCACTCTTCGCGCATGCGCCCCGGGACCTAGATGGCCGACCGCGGCGATACGATCGCCCCGAATCGCAACCTCGCCCGACACCCATGGATTACCCGACCCATCGATGATTTTTCCGTTCTTGATAATCACGTCATACTCGCCCGCCTCTGGCCTCGATCCTTGCGTCGCGCCTTCCGACTCCAGCGGAGCGTCGTACGCCGCCGCGGCAATCTCTCCCAGAGCTTCGCCGACGACTTTTCGCGTTGCCTCGCGATCGTCCCTCTCGACCGAAACATTGTTGGCGTAAACCGCAAACGCCAACCGTTCCCCCGTCGTCGTATCCAAATATCCGGCGAGCCCTTTGCCGGTAACCATCAAATCTTTATTCAACGCGTCATAAACTAGAAAAGTTCCGGTCTTCGCGTGCACATGACCGGCGGCGGGTGAGCTCACCTGGATCTGGGCCAGCGTTCCGTCGCGCCCAAGAATCGGCAGCCCCTTGTAGAAATCATCAAACTGTTTCTGCTTCGACATGAAGTCGAGGTAGCGCACCATGAAATCTGGTGTGAAAAATGCATTACCGCCCGCCCCATCGCTCTGCGCTGCCGCGGTCAAATCCAACCCCGCGTTTTTCAGAAATTCGTGCTCGGCGTCGAATCCTGCCTGATCGATTTCGCTCTGCTTGTGCGCCACCAACGCTCCAAGCAGAAAGGGTCCCATGCTCGCATGCAGGTTCTGGCTGAGTTTGAGAGTAATCTTGATCTCTTCTTTTAGCGGAGGCGAGATATGCTCGGCGAGCAGATTTTCAGACTTGTAGTTCGCAGAAATAGCCTTGAAATCAGGCGCCGGTCCGGTAAGGGCAAGGCCAATCGACACTCCTTTTTCGCGCAACGCTTCGGTCAGCACAGTCGCCGCAAAGTTGCTCGGCTCGGGGACGGCATACGCGGCCATGCCATATGGCTTTCCTAAAGGAAGATTGCCGGTAACAATAACTGTTCGGGTGCCGTCCGCATTGATCTTTTCTGCCGTGTAGTCCAGGTCTGCCTTGCTGTCAGCCTTCCCAGTAGTCGCCTGGTTGATAAAGCGCACATAAGAAGTTTGCGGCGATATCTGCAAATCGACCGGCGCGCCTTCTTTATCAGCCGGACCGGCAACAACATCGATCACATTGTCGTTGACGACGATCGGTGAAATCACAACGCCGGTTCCGAGTTCGCGGCTGCCTTCAGGAAACAGCGATGTGTCCACCAGCACGCGGCCTTTCACCGCTCTGATTCCCTTTTGCGCGATTTGCGCCGCGAGCTCTCGAATCACCAGCAGCGGGTCTCCCAGTCCCTTGCTGTCCGGACCCCCATATGAATGATCCGTCTCTTCGTAAGCCAGCGTGCCATCTGTCTGAATACGGCCGGAGAGATTCGGGTCGCCGCTCGCGACCAGAATGATGTCGCCTTTTAGAGTTCCATTTCTCTCGACAGGTCCCGTGCCGTACACGCGAGTATCGAAGCGATAGGAACCATCCAGCAGATTGAGAACCGCGCCTTCGGTGAGTAACTTCGTGGTGGATCCCGGAACCATCAACTGGTTCGGATTGAGCTGATAAATCATCTTGCCATTCGACAGGGAATAAAACTCAACCGCGAAAATGGAGTGCGCAAATTCGGGACGATGCACAATCGCCTGAACGCGCTCAGAAAGCGTTGTCGCTGTTTGGGCCGCGGGCATCGGCTGCGACAAAGTAACTATCAGAAAAAGTGTGAGGGCAACGGCGGAGGTTCGAGATTCAATCTTCATTTTTATTGAGACCCACAATAACGGACAGCATAGACCGGCCACCACATAAATCGCTTGATCATAATGAACCGCACCCGATTCAACGAGCGCCAAGCAGTTACAGCATAATCGCTAAACTACAACAGATGTTAGTAAACTGGCGGGGATAAGGCTCGGCTCCATCACTCGGAGTGACTGCAACAACAACAATCTTTCCGGGTGGATTGTATAACGCCAACAAAGCATTTCGCACGCTCCGGCACCTACTGACGCTGGCGAGGGAAAAAGGCTTGATCTCCGGCGAACTGCTGAAGATCAAAATCGGCGCCCCCCAGCGCATTGACAGACCTTGGTCGCATCGTTCCCACAGCCGCGCTCATCGACATCGGCGATCACACTGGCCCGCACGTGGCCATGAAATACAGCATTCGCAGACAGCCAACCTACAGGCGTTGCTTGACGCCCAGGCCGCAACGGATCGCGTCCAATGACATACGCACGTCATACCGAGAAATTATTAGGATTCGGGAGCCTGTAAGTTGCTGGAAGGCCGGTAGCGCTACCGGGAAACAGCCCCGGACAGCTACGCATTTTGTCACAAATACAGTCACCACAGGCTGGTGCTCTCCCGCACTTCCCATCAGTGCGTAGGACCGCTCAAACCCGTTCGGTCCCAGGATCTTCATTCCCCAACTGTCGTTTTCGCGAGAGCCGACGATCGACACCCGCCAGTCTCCCGGCCTGTCACCGAAAGCGTGTTCCAGTAGCGCCCGAACTTCAGCGCCGGCGCCAGGGTCACCTGTGTTGTGCAGTTCGAGTGAGACAGCCATTCACTTCATTTCACTGACTGCCACAGTTCGGCAATTGTCTGGCTCCAACAGCTACCTTGGGATTCGCTTCGATCATCTTGGCAATGTCGGCTACCCGGCGATACGATTCGCGCCTGTCCTCATGCTCATAGGTATCAGTCACAACGATCACCTCATCAGCTCCCGTGTCACCGACGAACTTCTCCAGCCCCGCCTTCACTGTCGCGCTCGACCCCACAATCGCTGCGCCCAGTTTGCTCCGCACCGCCGCCCGCTCCCAGTCCTGCCATAGCGGCTCCATGGAGTCGACCGGCGGCAGTAATTCAACCGGCTGATTTCGAATCAGTCGCAGGAATCGCTGCTGAGGTGTGGTGAACAACCGCTGCGCTGCCCCATCCGTTTCCGCTGCGATCACCTGCACCGCCACCATCAGGTATGGTTTCCGCGATACTTCGCTGGATCGGAAGTGGTCGCGGTAGAGTTGAGCCGCCACATAAAGATACTCAGGAGCAAAGTGCGCTGCGAATGCAAATGGCAACCCGAGCCTCCCTGCCAGTTGCGCGCTGAAGCCGCTGGACCCCAGCAAAGTGATCGGCACATTGCTCCCTTGTCCGGGAATCGCCTTCACCACCTGCCCCGGTTTCTCTGGTCCAAGGTAGGTCTGTAGTTCCTCTAGCAACGCCGGGAAATCTTCACCACTTTGCTGCAAATCGCGTCGCAGCGCCCGCATGGTCTGAAAGTCGCCGCCGGGAGCACGTCCCAGCCCGAGATCAATTCGCTCGGGATAGAGCGCCTCCAGCGTCCCAAACTGTTCCGCCACCACCAGCGGCGCATGATTCGGCAGCATCACTCCGCCGCTGCCAACACGAATCATCTTCGTCGCCGCCGCTACATGCCCGATCAAAACCGGCGTAGCGGAGCACGCCAGTCCTGAAATGGAATGATGTTCTGCCAGCCAGTAGCGCTTGTATCCCCACTGCTCGACGTGTTGTGCCAGGTCCACCGACCGGGCGATTGCGCTGCCCGCGGGCTCACCTGCCCGCATGCCCACCAGATCCAGTACCGAAACGGCTAAAGCGTTACCCATTTTAGGTTAGATGAGAACGCTGGGGAGGCGATGCGATCCTGAGCATCCCATTTCTTGGAGAAGACAGGGTTATTGAAAACACCCGAAAATTACGGCGTGCCGGATCGAGACGCGGCCGTAGTGCCAATTTATTCCCCTGCACGCCTGCCGTATTCCGTTCCGCAGGCTGTTCATGAATAGCGGGGTTCCGACTATCCGGTGGGAAACTGCGGATTACGTGCGTGACAATGCGAGCTCGTTGATTCCCGGCTACTCTCTGATTCGGCCTAGCCGCCCAGCTCAGGAAATTGGTGATAGCGAATGAAGCTCGCGTTGTTTGCGATTGGTTTCGCCGCATTTTGTCTTGGTTGGGTGGCATTCGCTCGCTCGTCAAACGAGGACGCGCTTGCAACCTCAACTCAAATTCTGGTGGTCACGACTTCGGATTGGAACGCCGCCAAAGGTACGCTCCAACGCTATGAGCGGCTGCAGCCGGACAAAAGATGGAAAACGGTGGGTGGCGCAGTCACGACCGTGGTCGGCAAGAACGGTATGGGATGGGGCGTGGGAGTAAGGCAGATTGACGATCCTGGGCTGCGCGGCCCCGAGGATCCAGTAAAGAGAGAAGGCGACGGAAAGCCCCATCCGGGATCTTCCACCTGAGCAAGGCTTTCGGCTACGCGGATCAACCGCCGGCGACCTGGCGGATGCCATATATCCACCTCACGGCGTCGGTTGAATGTGTCGACGACAGGGCTTCGAAAGACTACGACTATGTGCTCGATAACACCAAGGTTTCCCCTGACTCGGTAATGTATCAGTTTGAATTTTGACCCTGTAGAATCACGGCGCGGCCTATGGCATACTCGTTTCGTGCCCAAACGTCCGCGCGATCCCGTACAGCTTGCCAAGCAGGTTTTCGACATCGCTATCGGCGAAGCTGTGGATACGGTCAGCGAATCGAAGCGGAGTCCCTCAGGGCGGCAGGCTAGCGGCAAAAAGGGAGGCCCGGCACGATCTGCAGCTCTCACACCAAATCAACGTATACTAATCGCTAAAAAAGCAGCGGCAGCGCGGTGGGAAAAGTCTACTCCGCAGGAGAAAAAAGAGACGGTGAATTCGGGGCATCGGAAAGAACGTTCAGATGCTCCTCGGTAATCTTTTTGTCCGCTAGACCTTTCATCAGCACATAAGGCTGCATCATTGGTTCCACAAAACTATATTGGAACTTGCGTTTTTTCCCTTCTTTTTTCAGCACAGGCCCGCGCTCATCCTGCGAAAATTTATCCAGATGCCTGATGTATGCTTCGATTTTTACTGATTTCTGCAAGATTTTCGACAAAGGAATTCGCACATCTTTCGCCCCAAAAAATCCATGTTCGTCCGTTGAAAGCGCACACGCTAAGAGAACTTCTTCGAAAATACTCTCCATTGCACTATGAGTGGCACGTCTATAGGCATTCCCCAGACTCTGTGACTTTTCGTCTGTAGCAATTTTTAGTGCCTTCTCGTAGTCGTTACGAGTAACTTGGCGGCGACTTGCATCAATGGTGGCGAGGAGGGAATGCTTCGCGAGTAGATGTGTGAAATGTGGCAAACCTTTAGAAAGATCGACAATCCGTTGACCTATCCCCTGCTCCATGGTTAGTTCAGGCAGACGTGCCATGCCCCTTTGTATGAGTTCTAGCAACTCTCCTTCCAACATTCTGGGCATGGGTATTTGTATTAGCGCCCTATCAATGGAACTATGCTCGTGAATCAGTTGCTCAACCGAATCGGCAACGCCAACAAGTACAAGGGTGGTGGGAACATTGCGGTCGGAGAGAGTCTTGATTGTGTCCGCCATGCTGGTAGCGACTGATTCATCCACGCGATCATATTCGTCAATCACAATGATGCTTGGCCGGGTAACCTTGCGGAGAATATTGCGGATATCTTCTCCATTAGGATTGTGATCGGGAAGAGACATGATTAGCTCGTTTGATTTGGTCATTTCTTCCAATTGTCGAAATATCTCCAGCCAGATTTCTGGGAACGTCATCGATACGCTGCAGTTAACCTGAACCGGAATATAGTTTTGCTGCCCGGAAGCGAAGACTAGGTCATAGACAAGATTTGCTAGAGAGCTTTTACCGACGCCGCGCTCCCCGTATATCGCAGCGTGTTGCCCTGGTGAAACCACTGCCTCTAGAACCTTAGTGATTTGTTGTGCTCGTCCGGCCAGCAAGTCCAACTGGCTGACTGGTAGACCTGGAGTAAATGCTTGAAGCACAGCAGTTCTCAACCGGAGAACTTCATCGATGCCGTTAGGTTGCGCCTCACCGTCTGCCATTTATGCCCTCGTTAGTGCACATAATCATACGACGCCGGATAGCTTAGTGAAAGTATTTTGGTGTTGCGTGTACTTTGCGCTTGACTTACGATCAAATATCAAGCATATTGTTCAGTATGAATCGCCTGCCAATCGAAGACCGCTCGAAGATTCTTGGGATGCTTGTCGAGGGAAATAGCCTCCGCTCCTGTGCGCGGATGGCTGATGTTTCCCTGAACACAGTCACAAAGTTACTCGTGGACTTGGGTGCGGCCTGTGAGCAGTTCCACGACGAGCGCGTGCGGAACGTGCGCGTGCGGCGCTTACAGGCGGACGAAATCTGGTGCTTCGTGGGAGCGAAAGCGAAGAACGTCACCGCAGAGAAAAAACTAGAGGGCTGGGGAGACGTTTGGACGTGGACGGGATTGGACGCCGATACGAAGCTGTGCGTCAGTTACTTGGTGGGCGGACGCGATGGCGGCTGGGCGAAAGAGTTCATGCAAGACTGTGCCAGCCGCATCAAGGGCCGCGTACAGATCACCACAGACGGTCACAGGGCATATCTGGACGCAGTGGAAGAAGCATTCGGAGCCGATGTTGACTATGCGCAGTTGCAGAAGATTTACGGCGCACCAGCAGAGAACGACACGCGCTACTCCCCGGCGACGTGCATCGGCTGCGAAATGAAAACGGTCAGCGGTGATCCCGATCCTAACCATGTGAGCACAAGCTATGTCGAGCGCCACAATCTGACAATGAGGATGGGGATGCGCCGCTTCACGCGCTTAACGAACGGCTTTTCCAAGAAATTCGAGAATCACGCGGCGATGGTTGCTATCCATGCGGTCTATTACAACTTCGCCAGAATCCACAAGACCCTGCGAATCACTCCAAGCATGGCTGCTGGCCTGAGTGACCACGTTTGGACTCTTGAGGAAATCGTGGCGATGGCTGAAAGCTACATGCCGAAGCCAGTAAAACGTGGGCCCTACAAAAAGAAAATCGCGTAATATCGAATGGCAATAGATGCTAGGCCCAGTTTACAATGCGGCGCATAGTACGCCGACAATCGGCGGTGCGGTGTTTCCTATTGTGATTGCCCTACCGTTGTTGGTCTACGTATGGTGGCGATTCCTAGCTAGCGAAGATAAGCAATCCAAGCCAACAATGGAAAAGATGATCGGCTTAAGCCTTATACTCTGCACCATGATTGCTCTCGGCATTTGGGAGTTGGTTCGCGCCGTGAGAATTTCAAACTGATACATTACCCCTGACTCGAACAGCTCTGAGCACATGCTGCGCGCGGACGAACTATATCGGTCAAACCGGTGATGGATAACCGTCTCGAGAAATCGGATTCCCGTCTCAGTTAGCCTCTTGTCCGCCGTGACCGGCGGGACGCTGGCGGCAATCGTCGTTCCCAACGCCGGGGCGTTGTCGGCGGTGATCGTACTCTCCGTCCAGGTGCCGTTGACATAGTCCACGTTGAAGCTGCCCGGCGCGGTCACCGCATTGACGTAGAGCTTCAACGTGGCTTGGGTCATGTCGGCGCAGGTGTAGCTGGCCGGGATCGACGACAGGTTGAACTGAATGAAAGTTGTCTGCGAGTTCTCGACGTCAAGCACCGTCTTGGCACCGTAGTCTGTGGTGGGAGCGGTGGTGTTGGTTTAGGAATCGCCGAGGGGCGTAAGTTGGCCATAGGCCGCCATACACGCCAACAGGATCAGAGACAGAAGTGAAGCCAAGCGCAGCTGAGTTTTCATGCTTTTCATAATTCTCTCCAAGGTTATTCTCGGTTCCTTTTCCTCACTTAATTGCCCGCGGTTAGCCAGGTGTGCATGGCTACCCCAGACGCATTATTTGCCGGGAAATAGGCGGGGAGTTTTAGGCGGCTCCCCGCCACGAGTGCTGCGCTAGCTGCTAGTTATCGCTTGACGGCCACCCCCACGTCGTAGTTTCCGGTGTCAACGATTTCGACCATGCCCATGACTTGGGCGTTCGGGGACACCTGAATGTTGAAGTCGCCGACAAAGTTAATGCTCAGAACTGCTGTGC
>Ga0209624_10000387_pt1 | contig 38787 bp, 27 predicted proteins | sample JacPinW_OM2H0_O1_FD_188565 | JGI IMG/M metagenome (GOLD analysis project Ga0209624, IMG submission 188565) | Forest soil microbial communities from Algoma, Ontario, Canada - Jack Pine, Ontario site 1_JW_OM2H0_O1 (SPAdes) (version 2) | ecosystem: Environmental > Terrestrial > Soil > Boreal...
CACGACCCGGCGCGGCAGTCGAGCGGGGGCGGGCAGACTGGCGAAGCGCAGCGGGCCAAGTTTGAGATTACCGACAAGAGTCTCGACTTCCTGGGATTCAAATCACTGCGTAACCTGCTGGGGTCGCTGGGTAAATCGAGCTTTGGGCGACATGATACGCGGGATCTCGCCACCGGCATTGAAACGAGTGGGTCCGCTAAGACCTACGAGTTCGGCGACACGCTAAATCTCGACATCACGGCCACGCTCTCCAGTGCGATCCAGCGCGAGGGGCTCAGGCTGCCCTTGAACATTGAATATTCCGATTTGCAGGTGCATCAGTGTGAGTATCAGTCGTCCTGCGCCACGGTGCTGATGCTCGATTGCTCGCACTCGATGATTCTCTACGGCGAAGACCGATTCACGCCCGCAAAAAAAGTTGCCATGGCTCTGTCCCATTTAATCCGCACGCAGTATCCGGGGGATTCGCTCTCGCTGGTGCTCTTCCACGATTCGGCGGAAGAGATTCCCTTGTCGCAACTGGCGCGGGTCAAGGTGGGTCCCTATTACACCAACACCCGGGAGGGATTGCGTCTGGCCCAGAGAATCTTGCAGCGGCAAAGAAAAGACATGAAGCAGATTGTGATGATCACCGATGGGAAGCCATCGGCACTGACGCTGGAAGATGGGCGCATTTACAAGAACGCATTCGGTCTCGACCCGCTGGTGGTGAGCCAGACGCTCGAAGAAGTGTCGAAGTGCAAACGCGCGGGCGTGCTCATTAACACGTTCATGCTGGCGTCCGATTACGGCTTGGTGCAGTTCGTGCAAAAAGTCACGGAAATGTGCCGCGGAAAGGCCTACTTCACCACGCCCTATACGCTGGGGCAGTATCTGCTGATGGATTATATGTCGCGCAAGACCAAGACCATTCACTAGGTCGGCGTCATTTCCTCAGGGGCATCACGGTCGCCTTCGTTCTGGCGCGACCCGCAGGGCTGTGGCCGCGTTCTTCCGGGGCGGGATGAAGATCTGCGCCATCCCCAAAATTGGCAGACTGCTGATACTCTTTTGTAAGACATGGCGAATTGCATCCGATGTGGGCGACAGCTTCCTCCGCTGACCTTGGGGAAGAAGATTTGTCAGTGGTGTGTGCAGCACGAGGCGGCGCAGCGTGGTGAATTGGCTGACGACGCGCCCCAGCCGGTTATGGCCGCCCCCTGGGTGCGCCGCGAATCCAGCATCAGTCTCACGCACATATTATTTGGCGCGAACGTGGCGGTCTTTCTGGCGATGGCCTTCGCCAGCGGCTCCGTCATGGACTTCCCGGGGGAGGTTAAGGTGCGCTTTGGCGCCAACTTCGGTCCCCTCACATTGTCCGGGCAATGGTGGCGGCTGCTGACCTACATGTTCCTGCATGGCGGCCTCATGCATATCGCGTTCAACATGTGGTGCCTGTGGGACTTGGGAACGCTGTGCGAATCGCTTTATGGGCGCGCGACTTTTGCTGCCATCTATCTGATTACCGGCATCGCGGCAGGTTTGGCGAGCGTGGGATGGAATCCTGGGGTGCTAAGCGTGGGCGCCTCGGGCGCGATCTTTGGCTTGGCCGGCGCGCTGATTGCATCGTTCTATCTCGGTGAGTTCTCGTTGTCGAGCGTCGCGATCAAAGGGACCCTAAGGAGTCTTCTGTTCTTCGTCGGTTTTAACGTCCTGTTTGGGAGCGTGGTTTCTGGCATCGACAATGCTTGCCACGCCGGCGGTCTCGTCAGCGGACTGATCCTCGGCGCTTTGATTGCCCGCGCTGCGCCGCAGTACGATAAGCCGCTGCGGCGGGTCGGGGTTCTGCTCTTCATGGCGCTCATCGTTGCCGGCAGTGCGTTGGGGATACATCGGTGGCGCGGTTCCGGAATCCACTTCGGCTCCGCTGTGGATGCCAGCAGGAATATCGATCGGATGATCGGTGAGCTGCAAAAGAAAGTACAGCATAGCCCTCAGGATGGGTCGGCTCATTACGCGCTCGCGCACGCCTACTTCGCCAAGGGACAATTGTCCGAAGGCGAAAACGAGTTGAAACGGGTCGTGGATCTGCAGCCCCAGAACGCGAGAGCCCACCTGGAACTGGGAGCCCTCTATCTGAGGCAGGACCAACCGAAACAGGCGCAGGAAGAATTTGCCAAGCTAGTCGCGCAGCAGCCGGATAACGAGACTGCCCATGCCGCCCTGGGAGTGGCGCTGGCGGAACAGCATAATGATGAAGCCGCGATCAACGAGTACAAAGCCGCGTTGCGTCTCGAACCAAAGGCTCGCGGCGTCGATTATCGGATGGGTGTTTCGCAGGCCCGACTCAAACAGTACGAGGAGGCTATCGCTTCTTTTTCGAAAGAACGAGACGATAACGGCGATGACGCCGAATTGGAGAATGCTCTGGCAGACGCTTATCAGGCCAAAGGCATGACGCAGCAGGCACAGGAGGCGCGAAGCAAAGCTGAACAGCTGAACCGCGCACACCAGGACGACCACTAGCTCTCCGAGAACGGTAGGTTAGCCCCTCTTTCATTGCTTATGAAGATGAACCGTCTTCCGCCTTTTTTACGGCTAACTCGGCGCCCTGGAATCCGATGCGGCTGTGGGTTCCGTCGCAGAAGGGCTTGTTGACTGATCCGCCGCAGCGGCAGAGTGAAAATGCGGTCTTGCCGGTGAGATCGAATGGCGTGCCGTTGACGTCCACCAATTCGATGGAACCTTCCGGGGCTTCGACGCGAAACGGACCATTGGGTCTGACGGTGATTTTTACCTGAGCCATGAATTTATCCTCCAACCTTACGGGTTTCTAGTAAGGCTAAACGATATCACTAAAAGGGGGCGCGCGTGTCGTGGGCAGCGTGGGACAGCCAACTTTGTTGCTCCCATGGCTGCCTAACGTCGGCTAACGTCGGCAGGAACCGCCATCACGACCGGCAGTGCCTTATCGGTGGCTGTGACCGGAACAAAGTAGCTGGACCGTGATAGAAAGATGCATTTTACGCAACCAGAGATTTGGCTGACAACAGGCTGCGGTACAGCGGCAGGTAATCGTCGATCATTCGCTTGGTGGTGAAGCGATCGCGAGCGCGAGTGTAGGCCAGTTCGGCATAGGCTCGGCGCATGGCGCGGTCGGCATTGAGTTGGCATATTTTGTCGGCCAGGCTGGCGGCATCATTGGTGCGGAAGTAAAGGGCTGCGTCTCCCCAGACTTCGCGGAAGCTGGGAATATCATTCGCCACAATGGCGCATCGAGAAAAAGCGGCTTCGAGAGCGGCCATCCCCAGAGGTTCGTAACGGGCCGTAGCGGCGTAAATGGAGGCACGGCTGTAGAGCGCGCGCAATTGCGCCTCGGTCTGGGGACCGCGAATCGCAACGCAGGTTTGGTCAGTGTCCACCTTCACATCGGCGCGGATGGGAATGCGGGGCATGGGGACGGTATGTTCGGCACCGACAATGCAGACGGGCACGGAATAGGGATGCTGGGTCAGGAGAAAGACCTGCTTGCTGGCATCCACCAGGCGGCCGACGGCCAGCACGCAATCGTCCTTATTCACATATGGATTGAAGAAAATGGGATTGCGTCCAGGGTAAATCACCTCTGCTCGTTGCGGCCGCCGGTAACAGGCGGAAATGCGATCGAGCATCCAAGTTGAAGGCGCCACTACCACATCTGCGCCCGCCAGGCCGTTGAGAACGGTGTTGCGATACCACGTTAGCGAGTTCTCAGGGCGTGGGGCGCGATTGTGAACAGCGTGCGTCCGGGTGATCAAATCGCCGTGGGCCATCACCACCCGCGGTACGTCGACCGGCAGGTTCCCATAGCAAAACTGGTTGAGATGCAGAACGTCGGGCCGCAGTTCGCGAACCAGAGCGGCGAGGAAAGCGGACGATTCTGGCAGATCTTTCTCCGCTTCTTGCATCCACTCGAGGTGGAAGGCGGTCGGCCGATAATCTAGGCCGTGCAGGTGATCCATCCAGCAGGTCTGATCGGGAAGCGGAATTTCGCCGAAGCTGACCAGCGTGACTCGCACACCCCGCGTAACCAGGCCGGTCACAAGTTCGCGAGTGTAGGCCCACGACCCCGAGAGCAAGTCGGTGGTGACGAGTAGGTGCACAAGACCTCCGAGAAGAACTGCGGAATACCGCAAGGGACGCGGACTCCGCCATCAGGCGGGCTCCATTCTAGTTCGAATCGAGCAGGACGGGAAGTGATTTCACCGTGAGCGTATGCGAACATCTTGCCGGCAGGGAGGCCGGGCAAGATCCAACAGAATTTCGCGTCAGGACAAGTGGTCCGCGTCGGATGCTCTGAGAATTAAGAAGTTCCTGGGAAACCAAGCGCGGAAGTACGGACACTCGTGCGCCACCGGCCGATGTGCTATCCACATTGGATCAGGCCGCCGTTGCCGGTTGCGATGTCCCAGACCGTGGCCAGGCCGAGCCCGGTCTCCGGGTCGGCTTTGGCGATGAAAAAGGCTCGAACCGATGCGCCGGGGTAGCGGCATCCATGACGCTACCCCTATCAGCCACCACAAAAAGCGGGTCGTCGGAGGAGAGGTTGGCTGGCCGGCCGTAAGATATGGCTTTTTCACGCAACGGAAACGGGAAATCTTGTGGAAAACTTTGTCCGAATACGCAAATGAGGGGAAGTCGAGGTTCAGTGACTGGCCGGTGCCTGTAGACTGGCGGCAACATAGACTGGCTGGGTCAGACGGAAAACCAGCCTGCGGCCTCTTTCCAGCCGAAGGACCGTCGCGGAGGCCTCGCCCTCTCGAACCTGACTTTGCGGAGCTTGGGTTTGGCCAGCGTTTCCACCTACGAAAAGGCTGGATGTCTGAAGCGGCACATCCACTCCGGCGAGGTGAATCGAAGCGAGAGTGAGGCGTAGATAGCCACGATTGCGTTTGAGATTGGAGGCCCGGGCGGACTCCACGCGGCCTGAAACCGTCGCGCCGACGGGAACCAGTGGGTTGCCTTCCCATAGGATCGGTTGGTCGACGACTGCCTCGAAGGTGGCAGTCGCATCCAGGCGCTCGGCGGATATGGGATTGTTTAGTCGAACCGTGAGCAGCGTGCCGGCGGGAAGATTTTGAGGATCTTGGAAAGGAAGATCCGTTTCAGGCTTGGCGTCATTGCCACTGTCCTGCGCGGTTGATGGATTGCCAGGCTGGGATGGTTTGCCACCAACCTCATGAAAAGGAATTTGCTGTTGGCCTGCCGCAGTGGCGCCCTCGCCATTTTGCAGCTCGGCCGGCGGTGCACAGCCCACCGCCCCGAGCAGCGACAGCAGTGTTATTGCCATTGTCAGACTCCGGCGTCCTCGGAACCGGTTCATCAGAGTTATCCTCGCCCGCCCTGCTTCGACAAGGAAGTGGCAAGCCGAATACCAGACGCAGTCTCATCAAATCAATCACTTGGCGCTAGCACTTTCAGCGAGCGTGTAGATTCTGCCGGGACGGTTCGCACATTTCCCCAGCGCGTAGGACCAAATTGCAGGGGCCAAGAAAAAACGGAGGGCATGGAGCTGCCCTCCGCCTGATTTTTTTCACCCACTACCGTGGGTCGTTACGGCTTCTGCACCGGTTTCTTCTGCACCGGTTTCTTCCTGGGCGCACGCTTAACCGGTTTCTTCATTTCGCCTTCCCGCCCGCCAATCAAGCTCAACGCATCGGCTGCGTTGAAAGGGAACTTGCGGACTGAGGTTTCGGTCTGGCCCGCGGATTTTAAAGTGACATCCACGCGGCGATTGCTGGCGAGCTTGAGGACGACGATTCTGGCCAGAGCGCGTCGCCGCTCTTCGGTTGTGAGCGAGGTGTCATTTTCGATCGAAGCCCTCACCTCGTCGGTTGTGAGGTTGCGCTGCCTGCCATAGGCTATGGTCTCAATGCTGGACTCTGGAATGAGTTGCCCAACCAGGTAGGCTTTTACACTGGCCACGCGACGTTCGGTGAGCTTCTGGTTGAACGCGTCGGTACCACGAACATCGGCATGCCCTTCGAGAACAAGGTGAGCATCGGGCTTGGACTGGAGATAGGTCTTGAAGTCCGTTGCTAATCGCTCCAAGGTCCTCTGTTGACTGGGCACCAGGCCAGCACCCGGCCTATCGGAGGAAGGTTGAGCGGTTGGGTAATAAATGCTGTGCAGAGCCAGCCGAGCCTCCAGCTCGGGACTGGGCGGCGGGGGTGGTGGATTTTCCACCGTCACCTGGGTTGAGGCTTGACCATTCAGGCCACGCGAATCGGTGCAAGTTGCGGTGATTGTGACTGTACCTGGCGCTGCGCCAGCGGTGTTCAACGTTACCGAGTTGCCGGTGCCGGAGACAGTGCCCCCGGTCGCCGTCCAATTCGCGACCGAAACGGGAACGCTATCGGGGCTGGTGCAGGAGGCATTCAGGGTGACGCTGCCACCGGGAGCGACGCTCACCGGGACGGCCGACAAGGACATCGTTGGAGGATTCTTCGGCGGCAACGGTTTCACCGTATAGTTCGCCGAGCAACTCGCTACGTTGTGGTTCTTCGCCTTGGCATCGGTCACCTGCGCCGTGACCGCGTAAGAACCAGGAGCGGCGTTGGTGGTGTCGATGCTGGCGGTGGTATCTTTCCCGGTCACCGTGCCGCCGTTAGCGCTCCAACTGTACGTCACTGCGTGCTTGGGATTGAAATTACTGGGGGTAACGGTGGCCGTGATCGGTTCGCCGACCAGCACTTCGGCCGGTTGTAGCGAACAGGCAGCGGTGGGAGCGATTCCCTCGGCGCCGCCAAAATTCAGCACGATGCCGGTGCGCAGTCTCACCCCTTCGAAGGCCGGACGCCGCAGATTCGGAAATTCCGGAGCCGCCAGATTTGCGAAGTGGTGCTGCGCCCAGACGTAATCGACTTGAAACAATCGCCAGGAAAACATCTTCGAAAGCGGGAGATCCATACCACCGCCCAGAATCGCACCAATCCCATTGTCGTTGGGGGAGCCAGAATCGTAGGTGATTCGATTGAAGCCGGGCAACGCATGCAGGAAGAACGCGGCCGTATCGGTGCGCCAGATGAACCGCGGCCCCGCGGACGCTGTCCATTCCGAAGCGGCCTGGTTTGTGTTCCGGCTGTATCCGAGGTCGGTCTCCAGTCCCCAATGCGAATCGAAATTGTAAGTGAGAGCGCCGCCAATCCCCTTCGACATGTCGGGAAACGGATACGCCATAGGATTATTAGGATTGGTGTCGATGGCGGGGACCGAGGCGCCGGGATGGAGGTACTGATAACCGATGAACGCATCCCATTTCGGGTTGGAATCGGTCTGAGCGTAGCCGGAAGCGGAAATCAAAAACACCGCAATAAGCGCTGCGAGGCAGGCCGCCAAAAGGCGATGCCCGCGAGCAGGGGAGTTAAGCATCATGAAATCCTCCGAAATAAGGTCGTCCCTGCGTTACCCTGGCAGCGAGACGTTGGTGCGGAAACCCAAGCCAGCAAGATCGATGGAAAGTCAAGACCATTGTTGGGAAGGGGAAATTCTATCGCACCGGTGTTTAAAGCGAAAGGATAGACTCAAATTGCTCCCCCGCAACCAAAGCGCGGTGGTTTCGTCTCAAATTGAAATTCCTGACGGAGCAGCGCATGCAGATGCTACCCAGACCTTGCCGGGTGGGAAGCTAGCCGCGTATTGTGGGAACTCGACCGGAGTGCGGATGCGGATTGCGAGTGGGTCCGTGCCGATAGGAGCGTGCCGGTCGGATCTGCGCACTGACTGAGCCAGCGAACAGGGCGCGAGCAACCAGATGAGCCACGAAAAGATATTGATTGTCGAAGACGAAGAGAACGAACGATCCGGACTGGCCGAACTGGTGTCATCCTGGGGATTTCGTGTAGAAACGGCCCGCGACGGCGTGGAGGGCTTGCAGAAGTCAACCCAATGGTCCCCGTCGATTGTCATCACCGACTTGAAAATGCCGCGCATGGGGGGGATCGAACTGTTGGGGCAGCTTGCCGAACAGGACGCGACCATCGCGGTTATCCTGGTCACCGCCCAGGGAACCATCGACAGTGCCGTGCAAGCTATGCGTATGGGAGCTTACGACTACATCACCAAGCCGATCGACACCAACCGCTTGCGAACCATTCTCGGCAACGCCTCCGCTCTGTTGGGGACGCGCGCAGAACTTGAGGCTACGCGGCGCAGGCTGAGGGACGCGGGATCGCTGGGGCGTCTGAACGGCGCTTCGCGCAAGATGCAGGAGATTTTCCGGCTCATGGAAATGGTCTCGCCCAGCACTGCCTCGGTGTTGATTACCGGTGCCAGCGGCACGGGAAAAGAGCTGGTGGCACGGACGATTCATGAGCTCAGTCCGAGGAAGGACCGGCCTTTCGTTGCCATCAATTGCGCCGCGATACCGGAGACTTTGATGGAGAGTGAGATCTTCGGCCACGAGAAGGGGGCCTTCACCGGGGCTCTGGAACGCCGTACCGGCTGCTTCGAACTGGCGGAAGGCGGAACCCTGCTGCTCGATGAAATTGGCGAAATGCCGATTGGAACTCAGGCTAAACTGCTGCGCGTTCTCGAAGACCGCAAACTACGGCGCCTGGGCAGCAAGGTTGAAACTTCGGTGGATGTCCGGGTGCTCGCAGCCACCAACAAGGTTCCAGACGAGGCGGTGGCGCGGGGTGAGTTGCGCAGCGATCTCTATTACCGCCTTAACGTGTTCAACATACACATGCCTCCTCTGCGCGAGCACAAGGAGGATATTCCCAGCCTGGTGCAACTGTTGCTGGGCGAGATGAGCAGCAAGCACTCCCGCAAAGTTGCCGCCGTCAGTGAAGCCGTGCTGAATCAGTTCAACCAATATTCATGGCCAGGCAACGTGCGTGAGTTACGCAACACCATTGAGCGAGCGGTAATCGTATGCGACGCCGGCGTAATCGAGACCAAGCATTTGCCCCCGGGGTTTGGACAGGCCCCGCTGCACGCCGCGGCCAATGATCCCGACGCGGTTCGCCTGGGCGTCGGCACCACCGTCGAAGAAGCGGAGAAGATGCTGATTCTGAAGACGCTGGAGGCTACCAGCAACAACAAGACCCGAGCTGCCGAAATTCTCGGCATCAGCCTGAAAACCCTGCATAACAAATTGAAGGAATACGGAGCCGCCGCCGCGGAGGCAGTTTCGGGCAAGGAGGAAGTACCTAGCGGCTAAGAGATTTTCGTACTCCCGTTGAATGAGCCACTTGCTTTCCCTTCATGCTGCGACGAAAAACCATCATCGTGCTGGTCATCACTCTTATGGTCGCGACCATGGTCACCGCCTTCTCGATCCTCTATATCTCTCAAATTCTGCGCCTGCGTATCAGCAACGCCAAGGAGACTGCAACCAGCCTGACTCGTCAGTTGGCCTATGCCGCAGCCAATGCCGTGCCCGATTTCAGTAGTACATCGATCGATACCAGCAACCCCTCTGCCGTGCGTCGCGCGTTGGCGGATTATGTGCAAACCGACGTTGCCCTCAACAATCTGCTCCAATCCGATCCCGGCGATTGGCGGTTCATTTACGATGTTTGCATCGTCGACGTGAACGGCAAGGCATTGCTCCATACCAACGCCAGCATGGTGGGTAAACTGATTCCACCGCGTCCCGACTTCCAGCAAGTGGTAAATGCCCGCTTCCGCGAACAAATGCGCCTGGTCTTCAGCCCGGCCGAGGTTTACGACGTGACCTACCCGCTGGAGTTGAATGGCCAGCCTTTCGGTACGATTCGCATCGGCGTGCAAACCGTGTTTCTAAAGAGCGAAGTGCAGACTCGCCTGATGAGATCGGCTTACATTTCGGTCACGTTGGTTTTTGTTTCATTGTTTCTCGCTGCGGGAATCTCCAACCTGGCGTTGGGTCCGTTAAAAAAAATCAGCCGCAATCTTGATAGCGTGAGCGCGGGAGACGCCGAGGCCCTTTACGGAGATGAATCGAGGCGCGACGAGTACGGTCTGGTCTCCCTGAAGATTGCGAACCTGGGCCGCCAGATCCGAGATAGCCGAGAAATTTTTTCCGCGCTCAAGGACAATGTCGATCAACTCATGGCCAAGCTACAGGATGGGTTGATGCTGTTCGCGCGCGATTCGCGGGTGGTGCTGGTGAGCGCTCCGGTGGAAGGGTTTCTCGGACGTCCTCGGGCGGAACTTCTGGGACACACGGTGCATGAGATATTTGACCAGGAATCCCTACTGGGTGCCGCCTTGCTGGAGGCTTTTGAGCGCCGACGCCCACTGTCACAGCGGGAGTTTGAAGCGGCTGGAGGCAAACGGGTGCAGGTTTCGCTGGACTTCGTGCAGGAAAGAACGTCGCAAATCGGCGCTCTCCTGATTATGCGGGACACCGAATCGGTGCGGCGCATTGGCGACGAAATTGAGATGTCACGCCGGCTCTCCGCCAGCGGGCGCCTTACTCGGGGCGTGGCCCACGAGGTGAAGAATCCCATCAACGCGATCGTGCTTCACTTGCAACTGTTGCGCAACAAACTGGCGCAACCGGAGCCCGATACGCGGCGTCACATGGATATTATTGATACTGAAATCCGCCGCCTGGATCGGGTGGTGCAGACGCTGGTCGATTTCACCCGGCCCCGCGATCTTCATCTGGAGGAAGTGGACCTGCGCCGCTTGATGGAAGACGTGGCCCAACTCGCCGCGCCGGATGCGGAGCAGCATGGAGTGATCATCCGGCGCCTTATGCCGGAGCAACGGCTGCCGATCAAGGTCGACATCGATCTGATGAAACAGGCGCTGCTCAACGTGGTGATCAACGGAGTCCAGGCCATGCCCCAGGGAGGGCTGCTCGCCATCTCTGCCCGGCGAGAAAACAATACCATGGTTGCCGAAATTCGTGATGAGGGTCGAGGAATTCCGCAAGACATGCGCGACAAGATTTTCGAACTCTATTTCACGACCAAGAAAGATGGCAGTGGCATCGGTCTGGCCCAGACCTATCAGATTCTGCAATGGCACTATGGTTCGGTAGACTTCGAATCTGCTGAGGGGAGCGGAACGGTTTTCCATTTTCATATTCCAGCGGGTGCTATGCCGGATGCTGGTCCGCAGTATGCCGCCGATGCGCAGATGGACAACGCGGAGATTGATTTATAAGAGAGTCACTGGTTTGACCGATTTGCCGTAGCCGATTTCGAAGAAAGAGAATCGCGACGCCTCCGGCCGCACTGCGCTCCTCGACGAGGTAAAATCGTTTTGCGTCAGTGTTCGATCGTCCGGGACCCAGGTTATGACTCTGGCAGCAATCCTTCTCATCAGCATTTTCTGTACAGCCTCGGCCTTGCCGTTGGAGGCGGCGAGGTACCATGCGCCGGCGCCAGAGTCTGCGAATCAATCCGCCAGTTCTGTAGGAACCGAGCCGCAGGGAGCCGCCTCCCCAACGCAGACTCCCGCGAATACCCCCCAGTCACAATCCGCTCCCACTCCAGCCACGACTTCTTCCGGACAAAATCCGCCCGGCACCACCAAGAGGCGGCGACGCAAGAAGAGAGCGATTGCATCGAACTGCAACGGCGCTCCCGCTGCCTCTGGTCAGGATGCTTCAGCTTCTCCCTCCACGAGTGCGGCTGCCGGCGGAAAAGCTCCGACCACTGGAACGTCGAGTCCTGCCGCAAACTGTCCACCATCGAAAGTGATTGTGCAGCAGGGAGGGACCTCAGATCCAGGCGTTGCGCTGGCTGGGGGCACGACCGGTAATCAGGCGTCCCCACAGCGGGACGCTGCCAACCAAATGTTGGGGTCGACGGAAGAAAACCTTAAAAAGATTGCCGGACGCCAGCTCAGCTCCGATCAGCAGGACATGGTCAATCAAATCCGACAGTTTATGGAGCAATCGAAGGCAGCGGTGGGCGACGGTGATCTCGAGCGCGCTCGCACCCTGGCGTGGAAAGCCCAAGTACTCTCCGAGGAATTAGTGAAGCCGGCAAAGTAATTGCAGAGGGTACGCCTTCCCCAGTAAGAGCCCTCGTAAGGAGGCGTCATCCCAATCGAAGCGCGTTGGAGCGGGTAGGGATCGCGCGCGGGACATCCCGGACACCCACCCGTCCCTCGCGCCAGATCCTTCCCTCCGCCCGAAACCCGGCTCCGCGAAGGCGTGACTACCTTACTCTTGAAGCGCAAAATAAAAGGAGTTGTAGCTCACTTGCCTTTCGCTCGAGCGCTGTTTACTTTCGCCAGCAAATCCTGCGACATGGGTTGCAGAGGACCTGGAATCTTCACGGCCTCGGTGAGCACTTCGCGGGCTTCGGTCAATTTGTTCAACTTGCCGTATGCAAAGCCCAGACCGTATAGAGCTCGAGCATATTGCTGATCGTCCTGACCTTTGAGCAAGCCCGCGGCGATTTTGAGTTCGGGGATGGAGGCTGCGGTTTTCTCCTGCTTCAGGTAGGCCCAGCCGATCGTGTTGTGACCAACTCCGGCCGCAATCTTTCGCGATTTGTCTGCGTCGGGAGCATCCGCTTTCGCTACCTCGATGGCCTTCTGCGAATAGGTGATCGCTTTGGCGGCGCTGCCGGGCTTGGCATCGTCGCCGTAGAAATTTGCCAGCAGTAGCAGCGCCGCCAGCGAGTTTGGATTGGATGCCAAAACCTTTTCTCCAAACGAAACCAGGCGCGCTTTATCGTTCAACTGGTCCGGTCCCAGGGTGTACATGGCATAGTTGGAAACCGGCTCTTGAAACTTCGAGTCGGGAAAAGCTGCGGTGAACTTCTCGATATCCGCCATCCGGCTCTTGGGATCCGTTTCGCCGGCAATCCCATTGAAGCCAGAGGTCTCCAAAAAGTCGCAACTGTTCTGCGCGGCAGATTTGTCGTCATTTACTTTCCGAGTGAAGTCCTCGTCGCTCATGCCCTCGGCCTTGGCTTGCTTGGCGATCGATTGGCAAACCTCGCCACCCCTTGCGGCGTAATCCATCAGCTTGGTGTTGTTCTTGACCTGCTGCGCCAGGCTCGCCTGGGACACTAATATGTCGAGATTGTGGGAAGATCCAGCCAGCGCCTTATCGCCGTAGTCAAGCGCCTTTTCGAAGTCGCCGGTTGCCTGGTAGGCCTGCGAGATCTGCCAGTTCCCGTAGGCTATGGCTGCCGGGTTCGAGGAAAACTTTTGCACGAAATCTTCATACAAGGCGAGCTTCTTCTGCGGGTCCGGCTCGTTGGCTATGGCTTGCAGGGCGTGATCCTCATCGGTGCCAGCCGCAATCTGAATGCGATCGACTTGGGCAGACGCATGAGGGATAGAAACCGCGAAAGTGAGGATCAGGACAACCAGCGACAGCAAACCGCTGCAGAGTCTCATAACCGGCCTCCGGTATACGCAGGAAATTGAGAACCTCGAGTTTCGAGCAGGCGAATCGTAGCGCTGAAGGCGGTTGCACGCAAGGGCCGAGATCGCCCCGATCCGCCCCATCGCCCCCGCACCGACAAAAACGACTCCACCGAGGAGACACGGAGCCATAGGAAAATCCAAATCCTTTCTGCGCGCCTCCGTTCCTCGGCAGTAAATTCCAGCCGATCCCGACTTCGGCTAGAGTAGAAAGATGCGGGCCATCCTCAGCCAGCGACCTTTGCGCTTCGTCTTTGCCGCCAACTTGATTTCCATGTTGGGTAGCGGGATGAACTCGGCTGCGGTCGCCTGGTACATTCTGCAGGCCACGCATTCCGAACAGGCTCTGGGAACGCTCGCCGTAGTGCAAACGATTCCTGCCATGCTCATGCTTCCCTTCACCGGTGTCATCATCGACCGGGAAGACCGTCGGCGACTGGTCATGTGGTTGGACGCGGTGCGCGCCGTGATCATTGCTGCGGTGGCCATGCTTGCGTTCCGCCATCGCGTGCAAGTCTGGGAACTCTACCTGATGAACATGCTGGTGGCTGCCGGCTTCTGGATGTTCTGGCCAACCATCACGGCCCTCATTCAGGAATTGACGCCGGAGGACCGCTTCGTGCACTCGAACACGTTTTTGCTGGCGGGCGTGCAGGGCGGATGGCTTATCGCGGGTTCGGTCGTGGGCTTTATGTACAACCACATCGGTCTCGGCGGCGTCCTGTTCATCGATGTGTCGACCTACGTTGTCTCCTTTCTCTGCTACTTCGCGGTGCGCAAAGGACGCCATGTCGTGCTGCGCCCCCAGGAGTTGCGAGCCGACCTGGTCGCGGCGGAAAACCAATTGCAGCGCTTCTGGCGGGATCTCGGCGAGGGACTGCACTTTCTGCGCGATCATCGGGCCGCGGTGATGCTGGGGATCAGTTGGGCTCTGTTTCTCGGAGCCATGATGACGGGAGGAGTGGTGACTCCTTCGCTGAGTGAGCGCGTCTTTCACGCCGGGCCGGTGGGCTATGGCTGGCTCAGTGCGGGATGGGGTACGGGGGCCTTCTTCAGCGCGCTCTACGCGCCGCCGGCCATTGCCGGCCTGGGTGGCCGCCGCGCCCTGGCGTTCTCGATGGCGTTGCTTTCAGTGGCTATGATTTGTGCGCCGGTCTCGGGATCTCTGGTTCTGGCCATAGCGGCCTACTTCGTCATGGGTTCGGCGCGAGGAGTCGGTGGAGTGGCCATGAATACCAGCCTGATGGAAATGGTCCCCAAATACCTAATGGGACGCGTGCAGAACACCTATTATTTTGCGGGGACGTTCCTGCAAATCGCGCTCGCCCTCAGCGTGGGTGCCGTGGCGCACAGGGTGAGTCTGGTGGCCGCATTCGCCATCCTGGCCTGCGTGTACGGCATGGCGTTCGTGGCGGCAAGTTGGCCGGCGGGTACACCAGTGGTAGAAGAAGTCGCCGTGAGGTGAGCCTAGCGGTGGCGGGATGCCCCCCGCTAAGAGCGAAGAACTGTCAGGGACAAAGATTAAAGATCTGGTGCCCGCGTTTTGAGCCGCGTTCGTTTTTACCGGAGGGTCTTGTTGCCAGAGAGAGTCTTGCGCACTTCGGGCAAAGATGGGAGTTTGATGCCGCGGTCAATCCGATCGTCCGCCATTTTGCTTGGCGAACTGTGTAAACCGTGCCAGCCTCCATATCGCGAGGGGCTCGCGCGAGTTGAAAAGCAGCTCCGCCATCCTCTGTCCCACCGCCGGTCCGTGCTTAAAACCATGCCCCGACCCGCCGCCCACCAGCCACACGTTCTCCATCAGCGGATGCCGGTCCATGATGAAGTGACCGTCCGGCGTCTGCTCGTACTGGCAAACGCGAGTCTGGACTAGCGGCGCACCCTTCAAGGCGGGGAAGCGAAAGCCAACATATTCGCGAATGTTTCTTAGAGTCTCCTCGCTCACCAGGCGATCGCCGTCCGTAGGATCGAAAACCGCCCCGCGCGTGTCATCTGCGATCTTGAACCCGCGCCGACCGCTGCCGGGAATTCCATATCGAAAGCGTCCCCAATGATCAGCCCACACCGGCAGACGCCCGGCGTTGAAGCGACCATCCCCCGCAGGCGTGCCAAAGAAAAAAACATCCTGCTTGGTCGCTTGCACCAGATCGCCGATGGCGTGGGGGAACAACCGGCCGAGCCACGGCCCGCAGGCGAATATATAGCAGTCGGCCTGGATCCGTGACCCATCCGAAAGCGCAAGGGCCCGCAGCGGCCCAGGTTCAAGGCGGTCGGCCAACACGGCGACTTGCCGATACACGCCGCCCGCCGAAACGAATGCCTCGACCACTGCCCGGCAGCTGGCGCCGGCCTCCAGATATCCGCATTCCGGCTCGAAGATTGCCCACTCGATTCCTTCAAAGTTAATCTGCGGCCAGCGTTTCCTCATCTGCGCCGTCGAAAGTTCTTGAAACCTGATCTTCGCCGCGCGCAACATTTTCACCGACCCGCTCTCGAACGCATCATCGCGTCCCGATGCCATCCACAGCACGCCGGTAGGATGTAAAAACTGCCGCTTCCACCGCTGTTCATACTTCCGCCAAAGTTTGAGGGCGCGGGCCGCCATCTCCGTATAAGGTTGATCGGGCCCGTACGTTCCCCGCATCACCCGCGTCTCCCCACCCGACGACGCCCGCGAATTTCCCGGCCCCCAGGCGTCGACGAGCGTAACGCGCGCCCCACGCTCCACAAGATGCAGTGCGGTCCAACCGCCGAATGCGCCGGCGCCGATGACCGCTACATGAAGGTTAGTTCTCATCGTGCGGAATGTTTTTGCTCAGGAAATCTTTGCTCTTCGTTTCAGCACGAATACTGGAAGGAAAGTGCCGAATGTTTCGTCGACAACACTCCTCTACCCTGCGGCCGTAGAACTTTCGAACGGGGTGGACGTGAATGTCCAAGCCTTCAACTCGTATCATAGTAGATAGCGTAGATAGCGTTTTTGTATGGCTTTTGTGAACCCCAGCGAAGCAGCCTGCAGTGCAAGTTTGCCGCCCACACCGGTTACGGTGGAGTTGCTCATCCAGATTTGGCTATCGGTTCTGAAACGGTCATCCCTAGGGCTGGATGATGATTTCTTTCAGATGGGAGGCAGTATTCGGTCCGCGGACTAAACCGCCCCTGGTTTTCGGGTAATCCTCTTCATCAGCTGCGTGCTCCCACGAGCGAAACGAGGTTTGGACTTGATCGACCCATCGTTTCAGTCAAGTTGCTGGGGAGCGACTTCTCAAGAATTAGGCTGGGTCGAGTGCCAATCGTGCCTTCGTAGCGGTGAATGCGCATCCTGGAGAGGAAACCGTACCTCTGTTGGGCAACCATCCCGTCTATCGCGGCGAGATCCGGGGCTCCTGCATTGTATGCAAACGCAATGCGGTCTCCCGGAATGGCCGAGCGGGGGGACAGAAATCTGTAGTGGGATGCCTGATCCAAACAGGTACCCACTGTTACCGCGGTGCAACCAACCGAACGCTCTGTGTATCAAATTGGTATGTTCTTGGAGTTTCAAGGGTTGGTTGCTGGTTAGTTCCGTAAATCTGAAATGCTGCGGCTGACACATCTCGAAGGTCGATGGCGCAGGAGTTGCTGTGCGATCGTCGTTTTTTTGGCCGTGGCTGGGCTTGCGGTCAGCGTTGCTACCCGCTATTGTTCTCCGCAAAGGTCTTCATATTCGGTAAGGACGACCTCGCACCGGCATTCGTTGCCGGAGCTAGGCCGGCAGCGTCTAACCTGGAATGCAGCCAGCTGGGTACCTCAAGTGGTGCGATCCGGCGTCCTCGAAGCTCCAACTTCTTATCCCCGCATTGCCCCGGCTGGGCTTCCCATACCCAGCGTGCTGCTCGAAACCAGTCTGTACAATCGCCCCCCTCCTTTCTGCTGACCTTTTCCCCGACTTTTCTAAATGTTTGTTGCTATCGCTTATTGCCAGCAATGAGTTTTGTCTGGTTGATGGAAAGGGTAAGCCCTCGGGGTTTTCCGTGCGGGGTGGCGTAAAACCGGGCTGAAGTCGAGCGCCAGAGGCCTTCGGGGGGTTGCCGCGGAAGGTGGCCTGTGGTGTACGACTAAGGGTCTATATCGTCGTGAACGATGGCGGTTTACGATGGTCGCTGAGCGATCAGATTGGCGGACTCAGGAGTACCCGACTTGGTGGCCTGGAATGAGAATCGGGTCCGGAAAGGAATCCTACATGGGGCTTGCACCCTTGTTGAGGGAGGGAGCGTTGGACGCTGTTCGGCAGTTCGATACCTGCATGGTCGCGAATGCAGTCGAGACGTTTAACGTGCGACTGCACAACACGGGATTCACCAACGCCGGCATTCATTGCATGTTCAAAGATGAACCTCCGATGGTGGGTTATGCGGCGACGGCTCGACTGCGCAGCGGTGAGCCGCCCATGGGGGGCAGCACGTTCCATGACCGTGGCGATTTCTGGAACAGTATTCTTCAGATTCCGACTCCACGCATTCTGGTATGGGAAGACAAGGATCATCCGCCTGGCCGCGGAGCTTTTGTCGGGGACATGCACTCGGCAATCCTCAAGGCGCCGGGCTGCATCGGTGATTTGACCAACGGCGCGGAGCGGGAACTTCCTTCCGTCCGGGCGATGGGGATACAGTTGTTTGCCGGAAGCGTTGCTGTTTCGGGCGCGTCTGCGTACATTTCGACGTCGCCGCCGCTCCAGCGCCTTTTCCGTGGCGAAGCTGGGCGAGGTCATGAAAAAGCCAGGCTAGGCCGAAAACGGCCCCCCCGAAATCGTAGTGAAAAATAGCAAAGGAATTCGCAAAGAAGGTTGGTCCAAGAAACGATGACTCAACACCGCACGGCGACCCTCCCGCGAAGCTGCAGACGCCAGGCAACGATTTCGTCTTCGTCGCTTGCCGCACTCATCGTCGCGCTTGCAGTCGGTCTGTCTTCTTGTTCCGGAGAACGGACCGACCATGTTCAAGCGGACGGTGCAACCGTGACGGTCGGAGTGACGAAGGTGGTGAAAAAGTCTCTTGGCCGGCATATCACGCTCTCCTCCGAATTGGTGCCGTTTCAAGAGATCGACGTCTATGCCAAGGAATCCGGTTACGTCAAGAAGCTGATGGTCGATTACGGGACCCACGTGAAACTCGGCCAGGTCATGGCGATTCTCGAGATTCCCGAGTTAGAGGCACAACTGCAAGAGGATCGGGCGGAAATCAAAGACGCCTACAATCAGGTAACCAGGGCGCAGCATGAGTTGGCGCGTTATCAGGCGCAGTACAACGCGCTGCATCTGCAGTTCACTCGGCTGAACGGAGTCTTCCAGAGCCAGCCTGGCATCGTGGCTCAACAGGAAGTGGATGACGCCCAGGGAAAAGACCTGGCGGCGTCCTCGCAAGTCGACGCCGGCCAAGCCGCTTTGGATGCTTCCCAGAGCCAGCTTGGCGTAGCCCAAGCGAAACTAGCGCACGATCAAAGCCTTTTCGACTATTCCAAAATTACCGCGCCTTTTTCTGGCGTCGTCACCGAGCGTTATGCGAATCTGGGGACGCTCGTGCAAGCGGGGACGGGTTCAAGCACGCAAGCGATTCCGATCGTGAAGCTGTCCGAAGATGATCTGTTCCGCCTCGTCATACCAGTTCCGGAAGCCTACGTGCGCTACATCCGCGTGGGTGATCCGGTGGACGTTCACGTCCCTTCGCTCAACCGTACTTTTCCGGGCAAGGTGGCACGCTTCTCGGTAGACGTGCAGTCAGATACACGAACCATGCACACCGAAGTCGATGTGGCGAATCCCCAGCGCGTTATGTTGCCCGGCCTGTATGCCGACGCCGATCTCAACCTCGATGAAAAACAGAATATCCCGACCGTGCCGGTGCAAGCCCTCAATCACGCAGGTGAAAAGATAACGGTGTTCGTTGTGGGTCCTGACGGTGCGCTGGAGGAACGCACGGTGCAAGTCGGAATCCAGACAAGTAACGACGCCGAAATTGTCTCCGGATTGAAGGAAGGCGAGGAGGTTGTAATGAGCGATCGCAGCGGCCTGAAGCCCGGCCAGAAGGTCCGGTCGCAAGTCATAACCTCGCCCGAATACCACGAGGGGGATGGGCAGCCATGAAGCCGGGAACTTGGGCACAGGTTAACGAGTTCGAAAAAAGAAAGATGGGATAGGTTTTATGCCAGGGTTTTCCATTCGTAACCCGTATTTCATTATTGTGATCTGTTTGGCGCTCGTGGTGATTGGTGTGACCAGCATGGCGCGCATGCCGGTCGATTTGTTTCCCCCCATCAATTTGCCGGAGGTGGTGGTGGCGACGTTTTACTCGGGCATGCCGCCAGAGGATATCGAAACCGATATCACCGATCCCCTCGAGCGTTTTTTTACGCTGGCTGCGGGAGTCGATCACTTTGAGTCCCGCTCGCTTCTCGGCGTGAGCATCATTAAAGTGTACTTTCAGCCAGGCACGAGTCCCGACGCCGATGTCACCCAGCTCTCCAACCTGGCGCTGGCGGACTTGAAGCGTCTGCCACCCGGAACTCTACCCCCGGTCGTGCTCAAGTTCGATGCCTCCAGCTTGCCGGTGGCCCTGGTGACCGTCAAGGGAGAGGGTCTGAATGAAACACAACTTCACGACTACGCTCAGTTCCAGATCCGTAACCAGATCACGGTTGTTCCCGGCTCTTCCATCCCTGGCGTGTTTGGTGGCATCTATCGCCAGATTATGGTGTACGTGGATCCGTACAAGTTGTCGTCCCGCCAGCTCAGCCTGATGGATGTAGTACGTGCCGTCAATAACGCAAATCTGATTCTGCCCGCAGGCGACGTCAAAATAGGGCCGTACGATTACTTCGTTTACTCCAACAGCCTGGTCGACGACATGAAGGAACTGGGGGAAGTTCCTCTCAAGATCGACGGTCATTCCTGGGTGACGGTGAATGATGTCGGGAGAGCGGAGGATTCGCACCAGATTCAATACAACATAGTTCGCATCGATGGTCAGAAGTCTGCCTATATTCCGGTTATGAAGCAAGGCGGCGACACCAACACGATTGCCGTGGTGGAGGGCGTTCGGCAGCTCATCAAGCATCTCTACGACATCCCCAAGCAGATGGTCACCAGCATTGTGTTTGACCAGTCGGTGTACGTGAAGGAAGCCATTGATACCGTGCTGCACGAGGGAGCCTTGGGCTTGATTCTAACCAGCCTGATGATCCTGATTTTCCTGGGCAGCTTCCGCGCCACTTCGGCCGTGCTGCTGTCAATTCCATTGTCTGCGCTGGCCGCGTTCGTGGTGTTGGCTCTGATGGGCGGCACGATCAACACCATGATCCTGGGAGGAATGGCTCTGGCCTTTTCGCGCGTGATCGACAACTCGGTGATCTCTCTGGAGAATATTTACCGCCATCTGGAGATGGGGACCGCGCCTATGATCGCGGCTCAGGTCGGGGGCTCAGAAGTGAGTCTGGCGGTGCTGGCGGCTACGCTGGTGGACGTGGTTGATTTTTTCCCCGTCGTGTTCCTCTATGGGGTTGCGAAATTTCTGTTTTCCGCTTTAGCGCTGGCCTTCTGCCTCTCGCTGTTGGCTTCCTTTGTTGTGGCGATGACCGTGATTCCCTTGTTCTGCTCACGCTTCTTAAAAGCCGTTCCTCACAGCGCAGAGACCGAGGGCAGGCACGGATCTGAGAACCAATCGGAGAACAAAGAAAACGACGATGAGATTGAGCCGACCCCGACCGCCAGTCCTTCCTGGATGGATCGATTCAATGCGCGCTTCAACCGGATCTTCAACCAGGTCCTCGATTATTACGAATACTGGGTGCGACGGGCGCTGGTGCGTCCCGCGGTTACGGTTTTAATTCTGAGCGGCCTATTCCTGGCCAGCTTGTTGATCTATCCGCTGCTCGGGTTGGCGTTTTTTCCCAAGACCGATGCCGGCCAGTTCACCATCAACCTGAAGGTCCCCACCGGCACTCGCATCGAAGTGACCGACCAATATGTCGGCAAAGTCGAAGATCTGATCCGGAGCTCGATGGAAGGGAATGATCTGAGGAGGATCGTCTCCAACATCGGTGTTGTTCCGGATTTCTCCTCGCTCTATACAACGAACTCTGGTCCTTATACTGCGACGGTCCAGGTGCAGTTGAATGAGAAGCGCAGGTTGAGCAGTTTCGCATATATGGACCGGGTGCAGCAACGAATGGCCAAACAGTTTCCCGATATTCGCACTTTCTTTTCCAGCGGCTCGATGGTGGACGCCATTTTGAACTCGGGCATGCCGGCTCCGATCGACGTACAGGTGAGCAGTTCCAATCTGGACCAGATTTATGGCATCGCACAGAACCTGGCCACAGAGATTCGGCAGGTGCGTGGGGTTGGCCAAGTCTACATTCCACAAGATATGAACTACCCGGCGCTTCGTCTGGATGTAGATCGCGTGCATGCCGGAGAGTTGGGACTGACGCAGAAGGATGTGGTGGATAACGTAATCACCGCTCTCAACTCAAACTACATGATCGCTCCCAATTACTGGGTCGATCGCAAGAGCGGCAACGACTATTACCTGACGGTGCAATTTTTCGAAAAAGGCCAAGCAGCGATTCACAACATGGCCGACCTCGGACAGATTCCGTTGCGGGATCCGGATCGAAGTGCCGACCAGAACTGTGGTCCCGGCGGCTCGCTGGGAAAGGGTCAACCCGCTTGGAGTTGCGCGGGAGGCGGCCGACCCACCACGGTGCTCAACAACGTGGTTAGCGTAAAACAGGTTCAGACTCCAACCGAGGTTGACCACTATCAAATTCAGCGAGCGGTCGATATCTACGTGACCCCCACTGGAGAAGACCTGCAAGCGGTGACTAGCTCGATTCGCAAAATTCTTGCCAATACGAAAGTTCCGGGCAACGTGCGAGTGAATCTGCGTGGAATGGTGCAGGGAATGGAGGCGTCGTTTAAGAGCTTTGCCTTCGGATTCCTAATTTCTTTTCTTTTGTTATTTCTCATCCTGACGGCGCAGTTTAAATCGTTCATCGATCCTTTCCTGATCATGCTGGCAATTCCCATGGGGTTCGTTGGCGTATTGATTATTCTGCCGCTCACGGGCAGCACCTTAAATGTGATGTCGCTGATGGGAGTGCTGATGCTGGTAGGAATTGCAGACTCGAACAGCATTCTGATTGTGGATTTTGCGCACAATCTGGAACGGCAGGGACTAGCCCCGGCGGATGCAGTCATTACCGCGTGCCGGGTGCGGCTGCGGCCCATTCTGATGACCTCGCTGGCGACCATCATTGGCATGATTCCGATGGCGATGAAATTGGGAACGGGCGCGGAACAGTATGCCCCCATGGCGAAGGCCATTATCGGAGGCTTGACCTCTTCCGTAGTGCTTACGATTTTCATCGTGCCGGCCGCGTACCTGCTGGTGTACGGCGGGAAGCGGAATCAGCAACCTGCGACCGCCCAGCCAACGGAGCCGAGGGCATGAAGCCCGCTTGCTGGAATCGCTCCAAGATCGAACCCGGCTCCCCATGCAGGAGTTCGAGAGGCAACCCGATGGTGCGGAACAGAATTTTCATAGCGTGCAGGCTCCTGTTTTTGGTTGGGGCGCTGGTTGCTTTGCCTGGCGGGGCACAGACTTCGGAAAAATCAAGTGCAGTCGAGAACTTACCCTCCGCTCCGCAGCCTCAGTCGTTGCAATCCCCAGCTCGTGCTTTGATGCCCCGGCAGGCGCAACTGGCGCTGGTCGCCGTTTTGCAAAGCGGCAACGGACGGCAAGACAATTCTTCCATGACTCCCGTCTCGCCGCCACCGGGTCAAGCGCCCAACGGCCCCATGCGCTTAACTCGCACCCAGGCTGAGCAACTGGCGCTTAGGAACAATCCCCGGATCAGTGTGGGGCATTTGCTGGGTTTGGCACAGCATCAGGTCTATCGCGAGACCAGGGCGGGGGAACTTCCCACCTTCAATGGGGCCATCACGGCAGTGGATGCCAATGAAGGCAGCCGCATTGGCGCCGGAGCGCTGACTGCATCTCGCCTGCTGGAACATGCGGGCGCCGGCGTGACCCTTAGCCAGCTCATCACTGACTTTGGGCGCACAACCAATCTGGTGTCCTCCTCAAAACTTCTGGAAAAGGCACAGAACGCGAATGCGCTGGCCACTACCGAAGACGTCGTTCTCGCTACGGACCAGGCTTTTTACAACGCGCTCGAAGCCCAGGCGCTGCTCAAGGTCGCGCAACAAACGGTGACTACTCGCGGGTCCGTGCAACATCAAATCGATGAACTGACGAAGAACAAGTTGAAATCAGGTCTGGACTTGTCCTTCGCTGACGTCAATCTGTCGCAAGCCAAACTGCTGCAACTCGATGCCCAGAACAACGTCGATTCCACCGTCGCCGCCCTCACCGCGGTCCTGGGCTTCGACAAACAAGTGCAATACGAACTGAGCGATGAGGAGACCCAACTGCCTTCGCCGCCGCCGGATGTGGATGTGCTGATCCATACGGCGATGCAGCAACGCCCCGATCTGCAGGCGCTCAACTACGATCAACAGGCCGCGGAAAGGTTCCGCCGTGCTCAGCGCGATCAGCTTTTGCCGACCGTCAGTGCGCTTGGAATTGCGGGCGTAACTCCGGTGCGTCCGGACTGCTTTGGCGGCTGCTTCCCGAACTATTTCATTTCCAGCTGGTACGGCGCCCTGGGCGTGAATATGAGCGTCCCCATCTTCAACGGCTTCCTCTACACTGCCGAGGCTTCGGAAGCGAAATACCGGGCGAAAGCCGCAACCGAGAAGACCAGGGATCTGCGGGACCAGGTGGTGCGCGACGTTCGCACCGCATGGTTGTCGGCGAATACGGCATTTCAGCGCGTCAGCGTGGCCGAAGAACTAGCCAAGCAAGCTGACTTGAGCTTGCAACTGGCGCAAGGGCGCTATCAGCTTGGCTTGGGCTCGATCGTCGAACTCAGTCAGGCACAATTGCAGCAGACCGATGCTGCCATCGGCTATGTGAACGCGCAATACCAGTATCGTCTGGCGCTCTCGACACTGAACTTTGAGATTGGAGTGCAGCCCTGAAACCTGGGAGAGCCAGCCCGACACAATCCGGCGAAGTAGCGTGCCGGGCAGGAAAAGAAGTAACAAGAATCACAGCGCCTGGTTTACGATTCGTCGCGTTGTGCCCATGCAAAAGTCGGTAGAATGACCGGTCGCTTTCGTTTCTGAGGTCTTTCCATGTTGCCATTCTCGCTCTATTTCGTTACTGCCGTGGTCACGGGCTTTCACATGTATGCCCTGTTGTCGGTCGTTGTTTATGGTGTGCCCTTGAATCCGCTGGAGTTGGTTTCGTGGTTGGGCTCGTTCTGTCTGCTGGTGGCAGCCTATGTGAGCCTTTTCAGGCCCCGTGCTGCAGCCCGAGTCGCGCTCATCGCCTGTCTGGCAATGTGGTGCTTCTATGCTCCGGCGACGGCTAACTTTGTCCGTGCCAAGCGAGACAAGGCACCGGCGGTATCCCAATGGATGCGCCCACCAGCGGGGGCAGCCAGAGACACTTCGTGGCGAATCGAAACTGCTTGTCTCTGAACTCGGATGCTACTGCCTTATCTAGCGATTGTTCTTCTGGCTGTCGTCACTCTCTATTCCGCCGTTGTCAGCTTTCGGCAGAAGCCGGATGGTGAACCGGCGGCGCCAGGTTGGGTTTTTCCCGACGCCCCAAAGCGTACCGCTCGAATTTTCGTCGGGGTTGCGACCCTGTTACTGGCGATCGGCTTGGGCGCATGGTTCAAAATTAATGGGTCCAGCGTCAGTCCGAATTCGATTCCGCGCTCCTGGCGCTTCTTGATTCCTGAGGGCTATCGCGGCTGGGTTCGTGTCGAGTTCGAGATCCCCGGCGCGCCTCCTTTGCCAGCGCAGGCGGGCCAGATCGTGCTTAAAATCCCGCCCACTGGATTGTTGAGAACGTCGTCGTCGGAGCAATACGGATGGGCCGAGGATGACTACGTTTTCTATGCAAGCGGCGGCCTGCAACCGATCCCGGATTCCGGCGCAGGAAAACTCATCTGGGGCAAGATCAACAATAGCGAACATTCCGGTTCTTCGGGCAAACGAAGCTATGAGGAATTTTTCGTCGGGACCCAGCAGCAATTTAAAGATCAAGCGGAACAGTCGAGACCTAACGATTCGCCAAAGGAATCTCATGTTCCCGCGGCGGTTCCGTGACTCGTGCATCAAAAAGAAAAGGGTGGCTCGTGCGACCGCAGTCGCCGGGCCACCCTTATGCTTGAATCATTTTCCCATCGAACCGCTTTACGCCCCTGCGCTCATTGCTTTGACCGCAACTTCCGGCCTCAGGGTTTGCGCCATCTTTCCAAAATACAACTTGTAGGAACGGTGGATTCCGTACATGACCGGGAACGCGGCGAGCGCCAGTCCCCATCCCGGGTGAGAACTTACCGCCTGCACCATCGTGGTGACTCCCGCGCTGACTACGTAGTAAGGGAACGAAAGGTGCGCCAGGCCCCACCAGATCTCCCCAGCCGCCTTCCCCTCACTCACAGCTACGATCGCAGCTACCGGAGCGGTCTGCCCCAGGAACAGGGTGGCTGTCGCTAGCGCTAGTCCCAGGGTGCTGGAACTCCACTCGATCCCACGCAGCCAGTCGGCATGAAACATCAGGCTCGCCAGGCAGCTGGCAAATGACATCATGCTGAGATTGAATGCCATCTGCTGCGGGTTCAACTTCGCGTTCTTCCGGGGCCAGCATTGCACCACGGTGGAAACGCATGTGATCGCCACCGCTTCGACAGCGCTCAGACTCACAACTGCGGTCAACAGGAATGGCAAGTTGACCGACATGTTACCGTTTACTCCCGGCAGTTTGACTTTCATCCGCGAAGTCATCGCTGCCAGCGCCAGCACCGCGAGCGCAAAATAGGTGTGCAAGGAGTGGCTCACCCATCCCGCATATCCGGCGGTGATTAGCGCGGCTGCCATCATGGCGCCGATGAACGTTCTGATTTGCCGTGTGTTGTTGCTCATGATTCTTCTCCTTTCCTTGGATTCACACACGACAACTACTGTTCATCGTCGCCGGCGTCGGTAAAGGCGGCATCCGCACTCAGCATCGATGCTCCCCAAACCACGCTCTGCGCCGTACTGCTCGCTCCCGTGCTTGCTCCCCAAACCACGCTGAATGCACTCAGTGTGTTGTCGTTCCAGGGTAACGACGAGCCCCAAACGACCGAAGTTCCGTTCACGATCGAACTTCCCCAAACCACCGAAGCTCCCCAGACCACCGAGCTTCCCCAAACCACGGAACTGGAGGCAACGGTCGAGTTTCCCTGCACCAGAGAAACCGTGTGGGACTGAGCGTTGTAGGAAACTGAGGGCGAAAGGGCCGTCCCATTGGTGGGCGGGGCCAGGTCATTATTCGCAATCGCGGCCTGTACGTTCAGCAGTCCTGACCCATTCGAAAACAGGTCATAGAAGCTGACGAAGGTCTGCAACAGATGGGGCACATAAGCCGAGGTCGAAGTGAAGCCCATTTTGTATGCCGTCTTCATCAGCCGGGCCTTCACTTGATCGGGAGTGAGCGTGCTTGTTTCTTGCAGCAACAAAGCCGCTGCGCCCGCGACTGCAGGCGTAGCCATGCTGGTTCCACTCAAAGTGAAGTAGTCGTTGTTGCCGTCGCTACCGCCTACCAATTCGGACGGATACTCTGTCTCCAGTGTGGCTCCCGGGGCGGACAGAGAAACTACGTCGTTTCCTGGCGCCATCATGTCAGGCTTCATCACGAGATCGTACGTTGTGGGTCCCTTCGAACTGTAGCTCGCGATGGTCTGAGCCGCGGGGTAGGTGGATCCGTTGCTCTTGCTCGCGCCCACTGTCAGCACGAAAGGATCGTTGCCCGGCGCTGTAATGGTTCCATAACCGTTGCTTCCATTCACGCTCAAACGGCCATAGTTACCGGCTGCCACTACCACGACGATCCCGCTCTTCCAGGCTGCTTCGACCGCCTGGCAGAGAGGATCTTGGGTGTAGCTGACGGGAATACCGCGGCCCAGGGACAGATTGATAACCCGGATGTTATAGGTCTGCTGCAACGCAATCGCCTGCTGAATGGCCGCGATCACGGTACTGTCAGTGCCCGCGCCGTTTTCGTCCAAGGCGCGAAGGTCGACCAGGCTGACTGCGGGAGCCACGCCTTCATACTGGCCACCCGATAAGGAGCCGTTGCCGCCAATAATTCCGGCGACGTGCGTGCCGTGACCGTACAGGTCGTACCGCGCTCCGCTGGAGTTGGTCGTAGGTGTTCCCGTGAAGTCCTGGTGATACACGACCCGCGAGGTGCCGTTTGCATTCCGCAGATCGGGATGGCTATCGTTGATACCACTATCAATTACGGCCACGCCCACGCCCGCTCCGTTGTATCCGGCGTTCCAGGCCGTGCTCACGCCTGTGGCATCGTTGGTCATGTCATCCATGACATTCATGGGATGATCAATGGTCACCGATACGATCTCAGGATCGGCTTCTAAAGCCGGAAGAGCGCTGACCGGAATCGCAAATGCCGCACCCTTGATCATGTGCAGCTTGGAATGCAGGAATCCGCCACGATTCTGCATGGTGGCGTAATGGGCCGCCGTCGGGACCTGTTTGTATTGCACGATGACGTTTACGGTCTGGCCCTTGGTCGATCCCTGATTGGCTTTCGCCAGAAATCCGGAGAGTTCGTCTGCAATTCTGCCGCTGCGGGCAGGTTGGTTGGTCACCCGTTGTCCAAACGCCATTCCCGTTGCCAAAAGCAGCGTCATGCTCAGGCGCTTACCCCAGGCGGCGCTGTGTCGTTGTTCGCGGCCCGGCGGTTTCCTTAGTTTCTGCGTGTGCACCATGAATCTCACCCTTCTTTCTTGATGGGGGGAAGATCGCTTGTACCCACTCCCCCTGTTGCACGGGAGGAGCCAATCGGAAGGTTGCAAGTCGTTGTTTCTATTGAAGATGGTTCACTTCTGGCCAAGCCCTGCGGGCCACTGTGTCCCGCCCGAGCGGGCACGGGACAGTTTGTCCCGCCCCAACTTGGAAAGGAGTGGGACTGCAGTCGGGTGGGATTTGGGGTGGGAATGTGGAGCAAACGGCGTTGAACCGTCGCAGGGGGTACAGAAATTACTCTTGATTTTCGGGGGAGCAGATGTGACCGAGGACCGGTAAGCACAGCGAGCGGCATGTTCTAGACGGCGGCTGCTTTGCCCGCTGCAATGCGCTCGGCCATCTTCGGCATCGCGGCCATCAGGCGCTGGGTATATTCGTGGCGAGGACTGGTCAAGACCTGTTCGGTGGTTCCGGTCTCCACGATCTGTCCTTGGTGCAGGATCACAATCCGGTCGCAGATTCCTGCTACCGACGCAAGATCGTGCGAGATGTAAAGGATTGCCATCCCTGACGCGCGGTTCAGTTGACGAAACAGTGCCAGAATTTCAGACTGCGTAATCACATCGAGGGCGCTCGTAGCCTCATCGGCGATCAATAGCGCCGGGCGATGCATCACCGCCATCGCAATCAGCACGCGCTGCGCCTGTCCCACGCTCATTTGTGAAGGATACTTCCGCAGAAATTCCTCATTCGATGGCAAACTGACACTCTCGAGCGCCGACCGAATCGGCGCCTCACCATCCGAGCTGGAGCCGGCAGCGTGGGCCCGCCACGCTTCCTTCAATTGAGTTCGAATTTTCAGTGCCGGATTCAGCGATGACAGCGGACTCTGCAGCACCAGCGCAATTTTGCGTCCCCGCAGACTACGCAACTCTCGCTCGCGAAGAGTCAACAGATTGAGACCGTCGAATTCGATAATCCCTTCGCATCTGGCGCTCTTGCGATCGAGCAGGCCCAGAATCGCCATCGCCAGGGTGCTCTTACCCGATCCACTCTGTCCGATCAGTCCGAGTACCTCACCCCGCCGGATCTCCAATACAACCTCGCGCAACACTGCAGGCCGACCTCCATACCGCACAGAAATATGTGCAGCGAGAAGAACGTCGGGTTGCATCCTGTCGTTCATGACCATCTTGTCCTTCATTCGTATGTGCACGACTCTGTGCGCCCTTCTCCTCTGTAGATCTCAGGGCTGGCTGTGGTTGGAGTTTTGATTTACTTCACCGAAAGCCGTTCCACATTCCAGTAAGTCTGCGGCGCCAGAATCACCGGGATGGCGCCCTGCACTGTAGCGGCGACCGCCGACAGAGCGTTCCGGTTCACCAGATAAATAAACGGCGCTTGTTCGAGAGCGATCTCTTGCACGCGATCGAAACTTTCCTTCCGCTTCTTGGCGTCGGCCGAGGAAGCCTGCGCCCGCATCAGCCGGTCAATCTCCGCCTCCCACGCGGTTTCCGGAGACTTTTCCTGTGGGTTCCACTGATGATTCTCGGACGAACTCAGCCATACGTTCATCTGCTCGTTCGGATCCAGTCCGGTATTGGTCAGACCCAGCAGAATTGCCTCGTAGTCGAATGTCTGCGTCATGCGCTCGATCAGAGAAGGGAAGTCGAGCGTCACCACATTGACGTGCACCCCAATCTTCTGCAGGTCTTCCTGAATCATGGTCGCCATGCGCTCACGATACTTATTGCCCGCGTTGGTGACGATCGAAAACACCACCGCGTTTCCCTCCTTGTCTTTCAGCGTTCCATTTTCCAGCCGGAAGCCGTCGCCCTCGAGCGCCTTCAGCGCGGCATCCGGCGTATAAGCCTGAGCTTTCAGCTTCGAATTGAACCAGAACTTATTGGCGGGAGAGACCGGACCCAGCGCCGCTTGCGCGTGTCCGCGAAACACCACGCGGCTCAAGTCTTCGCGATTGATCGCCTGGGAAATCGCCCGCCGAAAAATCGCCGAGCGGAACCAGTTTTTCTTGTACTCGGGCAGCGGAGCCTTCGCCACCTGGTTGAACCACATCTGCTCGCTATCGAGCGACGGCCCCGCATCATGCACGAGCTGCGGAGAAGTTGCCGCCAGCTTGTCGAAGTAATCGCTGTCCAGCGAATTGACCAGATCGATCTCTCCGCGCTTGAAGCGCAGCATTTCCACATCGCGGTTCGCTTGAATATCCAGCCGGATCGAGCCCAGGTAGGGCAACTTCCGGCCCTGCGCATCCGTCTTCCAGTAGTTCGGATTGCGCTTCAACTGCACCGTCGATCCCGCTTTGTAGTCCGCCACCATGAAGGGGCCAAGCACCGCCATTTCCTTCTGAGGGGAGTGTGCCGAAAGCATCGCGACCTGATCGAACTGGCGATCGAGTCCAGCCACCGCCGTCGGAAATGTAATTGAAATCTGCGTGGAAGAAATGATCTTGGTCTCCACATTGCCCGGCCCCGAACGGAACGCATCTCCCGTCGGCGAATGCAAGGCTGGATCCATCAGCTGCTGCACGGTGTGCGCCACATCTTCTGCGGAAAATGGTGTGCCATCGGAAAACAAAATGCCGCTGCGCAATTTGAATGTGATCTGCTTCCCATCTTTCGATACTTTCCACGATTGCGCCAGTTCCGGCTCCAGCGCCTGGGTCTGGCGATTCACACGCAGCAGCACGCCCCCGGTTAAATAGCGGATCGTCACCGAGGCGTCGTCTTCCACCTTCAACGGATCAAAAGTCTTCGGTTCGGAGCGCAAGCAAAGCCTCAGCTCGCCCTGTGCCAAAACCGAGCCCACCAGAAGTCCCAGGCAGACCATCGAGACTGCGATTGCTTTCCTGCCCATGGTTCTCATCCTCGCCGACCTTCCCTGGAGGTTCGTCATGCGGCCACCTCCGCTTGCTTCGAAAGCACAAGTTGAAACGCTGTCACCACCACCACCAGCAAAATCAGCGGCACGAACTTCCAGGGCTCTTCGCCCACCGATACCAGCCCTTCCAGTTCCTTCAACAAACTTCCCCAGGAAGGCATCGGTTCGGCGACGCCCAATCCCAAAATTCCCAAATTCGCTTCGCTCAAAATGAAGACTGGAATCGAAATCCAGAACTGCGCGTACAGCACCGGCTTCAGATTCGGGAGCACGTGAATCCAGAACAGCCGCCCACCACGAATTCCGGAAGCTCTCGCCTGCCGTACAAAATCCGATTCCCTTAACGATCCCGCGGTCGAGCACAAAACCCGCGCCGCGCTGGTCCAACCCAACAGCCCCAACATCAGAAACGTGACCAGCACCGAAGCCAGCGGCGACACGTTCAACGGCATCATTGCCCGCACCGTGATCAGCAAGAAAAGCCACGGCAATGACAAAAACAAATCCGTGACCGCCATCGCGCCTCGAGCCCAGGCACCGCCCAGATATCCGCCGAGCCCGCCCACCAGCGCCGCCATCAACGTGGTCAGCAGCGCCGCAGCCGGGGCCAGCAGCAGCGAAATCCGTGTTCCGTACAGCACGCGTGCAAACCGGTCCCGCCCAATCTCATCGGTCCCGAGCCAGTGCTGCGGAGAAGGACTGGCGTCGGTCGCGTCGCGATACTGCTTGGCATAGCCAGCCGGAGCCAGCCAGTTCGCCGCCAGTGACAGTCCCACGACCAGCAGCAAAACCGCACAGGCCGAGCTGCGCCAGAAATTTGTGGGCCAGAGCTTCATGCTTCCTCGCCGCGAAGCATATGTCCGATTACATCGGCACTGGAGTTGGCCAGCAAGGTTACCAGCGTCACCAGAATGGTCAGATTCGTCAGTAAGGGAAGATCGCGGGCCAACGCCGCCTGCCATGCCAGCTGCCCTACTCCAGCCAGTCCACAAAGAGCTTCCACGGGAATCGCCGCTCCCAGGGCGATGCTCACCGACACTCCGGCAAGCGCCAGTAACTGCGGTCCGGCGATCGGGACAACATGCCAGAACAAAATTCGTAGCTCGCTCAGCCCTTTGGCCCGCGCCGTAATGATGTGCGGCAGGCAATAGGCCTTCGCCAAAAGGTTATGCGCATAGCGATACACCCGTGGAAATACGATCAGTGCGACCGCTAGTGCTCCCGGCACATTCCACAGCACCGACAACAACGCCAGCACTGCCGCGGGAATACAAAGAAACGTTCCGCTGATTACTGTTGTCAGCGCGTCATAAGCTGATACGCGCAGCCAGGCCGCGCTAAGCGCCAAAGCCATGGCTACGGTCCAACTCACGAGCAAGCCCATGCCGACGAGCCGCAGGGTCAGCGGAGCGCGCTCCCGCAGCAGCCGGCTTACTGGTTGGCCCAGCGAAAGCGACGTTCCCAGGTCCCCATGAGCCGCACGCCGCAAGGAATGAAAGTAGAAACGAAAAATGTTGTGCTGCTCCAGGCGCTGGTGGCGCAGCGCCTGAACGCTTTCTGAATTCAAATGCGGATCCAGCTGCGCTTCGTCTGCATCGAACCCAGGCGCCAGCCGCACCAAGGTCGCCGAAAGCAATCCTCCCAGCAGAACCGTGGCGACGATGGCCAGTCCATGCCGCGCCATTTTCTTACCCAGCATCGCCCAAGGTCTCCTAGTTCGCCGTCGCTCCGGTGGTCTTGGTGTCGCGCGCGGCGGCGGCCGCGTGATGGATCTGCTTCATCGAATACATCCTGCGGTCCGCTTCGGCCAACAGGCGTTCCACATCAAAGCTATCTTCCGGACAAAATGCCATCCCCACGCTCAACGTGATTAAATCCCGCCCGCACACGTGCCGTCCTGCTTCGATGGCCGCCTGATTCAACAGTTCGGCCTTTTCCCTCGCCGCTTCCGCGGTCAGTCCGGGAGCGGTAATCACAAATTCGTCACCACCCATGCGCGCCACATAGTCATATCCGCGGCACACATCCTTCAGCCGCGTCGTAAACTCGCGTAGCAGCTTGTCCCCTTCCAGATGCCCAAACGAATCGTTGATCTGTTTGAATCCGTCGATGTCGCACACCATGACCGCCAGAGAGGTCTTCATCCGGCGGCATCGCGCGACTTCCTGCGCCAGATGCATAAACAAAGATCGCGCATTCGGCAGTCCGGTCAGATAATCGGTGGTTGCCGAACTCTCCGCCTGCTGATACTTCAACGCATTTTCCACCGACAGAGCGACCTTCGAGGCCACGGCCAGCAGAATTCGCAAATGATCGGGCGCGAATGCGTCTCGATTTGCCTGATACATCGCCAGCACGCCAACCACTCCATTCAGTCCTTCCAGAGGCACCACCAGAGCCGATTGCAGCGTTGTATGCTTTCCGGGATCGACCACATATCCCGCTTCTACCTGCGGATTCCCGTTCACGATGGGTTTGCAGTTTGCCGCCACCCATCCGCACAATCCTTCTCCCAGCTTGATCTTCAGGGACGACAACATGCGGAAGTTCTCGCCGCTCACCAACTCCGGCAGCAGCCAGCCGTTGCGGTTCACAAACACTGCAATCGAGTCGTAGGGAATCATTCGCCGTAGCCGCATCGACAGCACCGACAGGGTTTCGCTCAAGCTCAGCGAGACGCCCAGATCCTGGCTCAGCTCAAACATGGTCTGCGCCTCTTGCCGCGCCGATGCAATCGAGGTCAGAAAGTCCGTACTGTCCATTCCTCCGTGCGTGGGTTCGGTACGTTCGAATCCGGTTGCCGGCGCCAACCCGCGCTCGACGCGCAGCATTTTGGAAAGTCCAAGCGATGCCCCGGTGTCCTCCGACATTTGCGCCATCCGCTCCAAGTCCACATAACGACTCTCGAGAATCTCGACCACCCGTGGATCGAACCAGCTCCCCGCCATCTCTCTTACTTTTGCCATCGCCTCGCTCAGGGGTAGCGCTGGCCGATACTGCCGATGGGAAGCGAGAGCGTCGAGACAATCCACCGCCGCCAGAATCCGTGCACCGATGGGAATTTCTTCTCCGCTCAGCCCCTCCGGATATCCCGTTCCGTCCCAGCGCTCGTGGTGCGAGCGGACAATCGGCGCCACCGGATACGGAAACGCGACCCGCTCGAGAATTTCCGCTCCCACCAGCGGATGTACCTTCATCTTCTCGAACTCTTCCGCCGTCAATTTCCCCGGCTTGTTGATGATTTGCTCTGGCACGGCCAGTTTCCCAATGTCATGCAAAAGCGCGGCGGCTCGCAGCGCTTCCATCTCGTTTTCCGGCAAATTCAACTCGGTGGCTACCGCAACCGCATACGTTCGCACCCGCTGCAGATGAGTATGGGTCGTATGATCCTTGGCCTCGATCGCCAATGCCAGCGCTTCGATCGTGCGCATGTTCAACGAAGCGATTTGTTCTACGTGCCGCTTTTCTACCTCGACCCGCTCTTTTTCCGCTTCCAGTCGTCCCAGATAGAGCCGGTACGATCGATACACCCAATAAATCAGCGGCAAAACCAAAAGCGACGTTTCCCATCCCGCCGACCGATTGACAATTCCAACCAGCCCTACGGCGGCCGCTCCCACCAGGTAATATGGAAACGACCAGAAGTAGCACTCCGACCAGACTTTGCGGCTCGATTTCCCCTCGGTCAGCGAAATTACGATAGAAATCGGCAGCGTATTCGCGAAGAAGAACACCAGCGCCGCCACCATCAGAAGGATCGGTTTGTTTGCTCCATATCGTTGCGCCAGCCAGTGATAGGTGATGTAAGTAAGGGCGCTGGCATTGGCCATCATGCCGGCCACGTTGAACAATATTTTGATCGGATCCAACCGGTTGCGGGTCTGCCACACGCTCTGCACCAGCGTCGCCGTGCAGCCAATCAGCAACGTTTCAGGAAGACTCAACTCCAGCACGCCCAACAGAATAAACAGGAAATTCACCGACATCGTGCCGTCGATGCCGGGCAACTGCACCTTCAGCCCCGAGGCCAGTACAGCCACAGCCAGGTAACTGAGGAATCGCGGCAGGTCCTGCGATTGCCAGTGCAACAAGGCAAATCCCAGCACCACTACGCCCAAAGACGCAGCGAGGCCAATGAACAACTTGGTCTGGATCGACAGTGGTTCCGTCTCTGCTTTCATCGACAGCCTGTCTGAATGTCCTTCTCAGCCCCGAGGCATCGCCCCAAACCAAGGGCTTCCGCGATTCGGCCCCCCCGGGTTCGAATCGCCACCAGCCAGATAGTGTCATCCGGCCAAGACAATCCTCACGCAGCGCATTCCGGAGCCCGAGCGCCGAAGCCGCGACGAAGACAATACGATTTTCTTCTGGCCCTTACCCGAGCTCGGCCTCGGACACACATCTGGCCCCATTCGAGCCGTGCCCGAATCCTATTGCAACGACTAGGTCTTCAGAAGCTTACCGAAGTAACCCTGCGGAGATTCCCTTGGGAATCGGCTTGGCGATTTGCGCAGAGTGAATCTTTCTCGAACTCAGAAGAAAAGCCATTACCTTCGTAACGCGCTGCCTAACATGCTTCTCGGTCCAATCCCGCGCATATGTCAACATCTTCCCAAACGCACACTATGTCGATTCCGCACCGCCGTTCGGAACAAAGTTCGGAGCACTCAGAACCGCTCATCGGCGCTGCGCTGAAGGGCAGCGACGATGCCGCGTGCGAGCAGCGGCAAATGGCTGTTTTCTCGATCGATCTAGAGGGAGAGTTCCGCGCCTCGAACGCCGCGTTCTGCGGGCTGCTCGGTTATTCGTCTCAAGAGCTGGTCGGTCGGGACTTTTCTACCCTCTTTGCCTCCATGGAAAAGAGTGAAGATCAACCCTTGCGCAGGTCAATTCTCACGGTCACCAGCAAGCAAGGCGACTATTACTCCCGCTTGTTCGCCCAACCCAAGTCTGGCGCCAGCTTTCCCGTGCAGTTCTTTGCCACCCTTCTTCGTGATTTCGCTTCTAGGCCGATCGGTGTGATCGCGGTTGTCGTCCCGCCGCCGGCGGCCCGGGTGAGTGCCACGCCATCCAGCTCAACGGTAAACGGTCCCCCGGTGCCAGGAGTGATTTCCCGCAAAATCGATGACACGCATTTCATTCTTGCCAGCCCCGTCATGCACAAGTTCATGGGCCTGGTGGACCGGGTCGCGGGTCACACGGAGACGGTGTTGATCACCGGCGAGACCGGGACTGGCAAGGAACTGATTGCGCGCACGATTCACGAGTCTTCCCATCGCCGCGGCCGTCCCTGGATCGACATCAACTGCGCTGCCCTGCCCGAGAACCTGGTGGAGAGCGAACTGTTCGGATACGAAAAAGGCGCCTTCAGCGGCGCCGATGCCTCGAAACCTGGTCTGTTCGAATTAGCGGACAAGGGCACTCTGTTCCTCGACGAAATCGGCGAACTGCAACTGCAGACGCAGGTGAAACTGCTGCGCGTACTCGACGGCCAGCCCTTTTATCGTCTTGGCGGTCACCGCAAGATCAGAGTCGACGTTCGCATTGTCGCCGCCACCAATCAGGATCTTGAAGCCGCGGTCAAGGAAGGCCGCTTTCGCCAGGATCTGTTTCACCGTCTCGGCCAATTTCAGCTCCGCGTTCCTCCGCTGCGCGAGCGCCCCGAGGACATCGTCGCCCTCGCGGAACATTTTCTGCGCCTCAAAGCTGCGCACAAGAATTTTTCGGCGCAGGCCATTTCCGCTCTTCTGTCGCACGCCTGGCCCGGAAATATCCGCGAACTGCGCAATCTGGTCGCCCGGATGGCGATGGAATCTTCCGGCTCCGAGATCGATTTTTCCAGTCTCAGCGCGACTCTCTCCCAAGAGCCCACCGCACTTCGTCAAACCGCCTCCATGCCCGTCAGCAATCTGGACAGCATGGAAGAGCAAATGATCATCAAAGCCCTCGAGCGCACCGGCGGCCAGCGCACTCTCGCCGCCGAGCAGCTCGGCATCTCCCGCCGCACCCTTAGCCGCAAGCTGAAGGAATACAACATCCACTTCGCTCCCGGAGAAAGCACAGCCTCGCTGGGATTCATCAGCAACGAGCAGCAAAAATTCTTCCGTGCTCGAGTTCAGATTGCGGTCACCATCAGGAATTCTCAAGCAGAAGAAATCCGCGTGCAGGGAGTCAACCTCAGCACCGGCGGCATGGGACTCGACGGCCTCAGAGAGCCGCTGCGTTTCGCGGGATTGCTCGACGTCAGCTTCGTCCTGCCCGAAAGCGAAATCCTTTTCCAGGCCAAAGCCCGCCTCATGTGGATCGGCGACGAGGGCCGCGTCGGCATTCGCTTCGCCGTCATAGAACCCGCCCTGTTCGAAGAGCTCCAACACTGGACAAACCGAAAGATGAAGGAAGAAGGGTGGGAATTCCCGACGTAGCCCGGCAAGGTTCCGGTAACCACGGAGTCCCGCCGGCCGGCGCCCGAGCAATCCTTCCCTCGCAGCTTGGTAAAACACCCGGCGCCTAGGGGAAATCGCGCTTCGCGCCCACTTCCCATATCAGCAAAGATTAGGTTCGAGGAACATTGGTAAGTTCGCGCAGCCGTTCCGCCGCACTCTCGGGCGTGATATCGCGTTGCGGGGTCCCTAACATTTCAAACCCGACCATGAACTTGCGGATGGTCGCCGAGCGCAGGAGTGGGGGATAAAAATGCGCGTGAAAATGACATTCCGGATGCTCGATAGCGGGACGGTTGATACCCGGATCCTCAATGCCACCGGTCGGCGACTGGTGGAAGCCCATCGAGTAAGGGAAAGGAACTGCGAACACCTTGTCGTAGGTTGCAGTGACACGCTGAAGAATTTCGCTCAAAGATCGTACTTCGTCGGGCGCGAATTCATTCATGCTTCCGAAGTGACGGCGGCTGCAAAGCAGAATCTCGAACGGCCAAACGGCCCAGAAGGGAACCAGCGCTACGAAACCGTCGTTCTGATAAACCACGCGCACCTGCAGCCGCTGTTCCAGTGCCACGTAGTCACAAAGAAGGCAGCGACTGTGCGATTTCAGGTAAGCCCGCTGCGCCGCCAGTTCCTTGGCGGGCGCTTCGGGAATGGAAAAAGTCGCCCATATCTGACAGTGGGGATGCGGATTGCTGGCGCCCATCATGGCACCGCGGTTTTCAAAAATCTGGACGTGGTTGATATTCTCGCGGCTGCCCAACTCGCGGAATTGTCCTATCCAGGTGCGGACGATCGGTTCAATCTCTTGCACTCCCATCGTCGCCAGCGTCAGATCGTGGCGCGGAGAGAAGCAAATCACGCGGCAGACTCCGGGTTCGGCTTCAGCGACCACCAGGCCCATATGGTCGACGTCCAGACGAGCGTGAGCGGTTTGCGGTTTCAAGGCAGCGAAGTCGTTCTCAAAGACAAAGGTGGTAGAGTACGCGGGATTATGAATGCCTCCGGCACGGGTGTTGCCGGGGCAAAGGTAGCAATTCGGATCGTAGGCGGGCTCCGCGGTGGCGGGTAACTTCGCCACTTCCCCTTGCCAGGGGCGCGCCGTGCGATGAGGCGAGACCAGCACCCATTCATGGGTCAGGGCATTCCGCCTGCGATGAGGATCTTCCGTGAGTTTCAAATTTGGCCTGGCAGCATTTTACGATGAGGGAAGGCGAGTTCGTCGTGGAATGTCTG
>Ga0209624_10000388_pt1 | contig 38721 bp, 36 predicted proteins | sample JacPinW_OM2H0_O1_FD_188565 | JGI IMG/M metagenome (GOLD analysis project Ga0209624, IMG submission 188565) | Forest soil microbial communities from Algoma, Ontario, Canada - Jack Pine, Ontario site 1_JW_OM2H0_O1 (SPAdes) (version 2) | ecosystem: Environmental > Terrestrial > Soil > Boreal...
CACGAGCCTGAGCAGATCGCGCGTCTTCAATCCCAGGTTCTGCACCCGCAGGTGGCAGGGTACGTGGTAGCTCACCTTGCCGAGCGGCGCCTTGAAGTCGGTGCGCAGCAGGCCCGCCGCGTGCCGCAGCATCAGGTACTCGAATGGATCGAATATGCCTTCGGCCACGCGCCGTACCTGCGCATCCTGCGGGAACATCAGCGGCAGCTCCTGCTTGAACATCAGTACGCACGAAGGGATCGGAGCGAGGAGGTCAAAGCCTGCCTCGATGGCGCGGATCAGCTGCGGGATGTTGTGCTCCTTGAGCTTTGCCACCCCGGCCAGGTCACCCAGCTCCAGCCGCGGCATGCCGCAGCAGCGCTCCGCCGCCAGCAGCGCGACCTCGATGCCGTTGTGCTCGAAGACGGCGACCAGGTCCTCATCGAGCTCAGGCTCGTTGCGATTGCCGTAACAGGTGGTGAAGAGTGCGACCTTGCCCTGGGTATCCGCACTCGCGCGCACGGGCTCCCCGGCCGCCTCCATCGTCTTTTCGGCGACGGTGCCAAGGGCGGCCAGGCGTTTGCGCGCGGTGCGCGAGTGATACCTCGGCAGCGGCGCGCTGCGGTCAACGCCGAGCGTCTTTTCCAGCAGTACGCGGCCCGCGCGCGAGGCGTTGACGGCGTTGACGGCCTCCACCACCACCGGGATGCCGGCGAGATTTCCCACCGTGTCCGTGTCAGCGAGCACGCGCTCGGCGAGGCCAAGACCCTCCTTCTTCACCCGCACCGCCTTGGCGCGCAGCATCAGGTGCGGGAAGTCGACGTTCCAGGGGTGCGGCGGCACGTAAGGACACTTCGTCATGAAGCACATGTCGCACAGATAGCAGTGGTCCACGACCTCCCAGAACACCTTCTTATCCACCGCGGCGACTTCGCCCTCGGGGGTGGCATCCACCGCATCGAACAGCGTCGGAAAGGCGTTGCACAGGCTAAAGCAGCGCCGGCAGCCATGGCAGATGTCGAATACCCGCTCGAGCTCCTGCTCCAGCGCATGAGCGTCGTAGAAGGCGGGGGTCTGCCATTCCAGGGGATGGCGGGTCGGCGCCTGCAGGCTGCCTTCGCTGCTCATGAGCGCCTAGCGCCAGTCAGTCGCGGCGCGCACCCGCGGCGTGAGCCGCGGGTGCCGTCACAGCGGTTGAACAAAGCTCAGATGCCGTCCAGAGCCTTCTGGAAACGATTGGCGTGCGAGCGCTCGGCCTTGGCCAGCGTCTCGAACCAATCGGCGATCTCCCCGAAGCCTTCCTCGCGCGCCGCCTTCGCCATGCCCGGGTACATGTCGGTGTACTCGTGCGTTTCTCCGGCGATCGCGGCCTTGAGGTTCAGGTGGGTCTCGCCGATCGGCAGGCCCGTCGCCGGGTCGCCCACCGCCTCGAGGTACTCCAGGTGCCCGTGCGCGTGGCCGGTCTCACCCTCGGCGGTGGAGCGGAACACGGCCGAAACGTCGTTGAGGCCCTCGACATCGGCCTTGGCGGCGAAGTACAGATAACGGCGGTTAGCCTGCGATTCCCCCGCAAACGCATCCTTGAGATTCTTCTCGGTCTTGCTGCCTTTGAGATTCATGACGTTCCTCACTTAGACTAGGTCTAACGCAGGTCGGGGACTCTATCGCCGTGGCGCAGGCGGCGCAACCCTCGCGTTGACCCCCGCAGGGGGCGCTGTGTAACGTTGCCCGCCCGATCCGCCGGGCCGCCTCCCCTGGAATCATTCACGTGTCGCAGAAGAGCAAGACCCCCGACTTCGAGCAGGCCCTTGCCGAGCTGGAAACGCTCGTGGAGCGCCTGGAGCGCGGGGATGTGCCCCTCGATGAGGCGCTCAAGTACTTCGAGCGCGGCGTCGCGCTCACCCGGCACTGCCAGAGCGCCTTGCAGGCGGCCCAGCAGAAGGTGGAGATCCTGCTCCGGCGCGGCGGAGAATTGAGCGCGCAGCCCTTCGAGGAGTCCTCGGAAGACGCAGACGGCCCCGGCTTGAGCGAGAAGGGATGAGAACTCTCAGCCCCGAGCGCCGCGGGGCGTCGCCGGCCCGGCGCACCGCCCTCGCTCGCCCCCTCCGGGCCTCATCCTGGCAGCCTCTGATGCTCTACAGAGCGCGCCCGCGCGCCCGTGTAGACTGACACCCGATGAGCGTTGCGCCGGACAAGTACCCGCTGCTCGCGACGATCGCGACCCCTGCCGACCTGCGCCGCCTGCCGGTCGCCAAACTTTCCGCCCTGGCCACCGAGCTGCGTCAGTTCCTCATCCACAGCGTCAGCACGCGTGGCGGACACTTCGCGGCGGGCCTCGGCACCGTCGAGCTCACCATCGCCCTGCATTATGTCTATGACACCCCGAACGACCGGCTGGTGTGGGACGTCGGCCACCAGGCCTATCCGCACAAGGTGCTGACCGGGCGAGCCGACCGTCTGCACACCATCAAGCAGGACGGGGGACTTGCGCCGTTCCCCAGCCGCGCTGAGAGCGAATACGACACCTTTGGCGTCGGGCACTCGAGTACCTCGATCAGCGCAGCGCTCGGCATGGCGGTCGCGGCCAGCCAGCAGGGCCAGGATCGGCGCGCGGTCGCCATCATCGGCGATGGCGCGATGACCGCGGGCCTTGCGTTCGAGGCGCTCAACAACGCCGGCTCCCTGCCGACCGATCTGCTGGTCGTGCTGAACGACAACGACATGTCCATCTCCGAGAACGTCGGCGCGCTGTCCAATCAGTTCGCCCGCGCGCTGTCGGGCCGCGTCTATGCGCACCTGCGCGAGGGCGGCAAGAAGGTACTGCAACAGATGCCCACGGTATGGGAACTGGCGCGCCGCTCGGAAGAGCACCTCAAGGGCATGGTGCTGCCCGGCACGCTGTTCGAGGAGCTCGGCTTCAATTACATCGGTCCGGTGGACGGGCACGACGTGAAGGCGCTGGTGAGCACGTTGCGTAACGTCAGGAAGCTGCGCGGCCCGCAGCTTCTGCACGTGGTGACGCGCAAGGGCAAGGGCTATGCGCCCGCCGAGGCCGACCCGATCAAGTGGCATGGACCGGGTCCGTTCGATCCGGCCAGCGGCACCATCTTCAAGGAGAAGAGCAGCGGGCCGACCTACTCGCAGGTGTTCGGCCAGTGGCTGTGCGACATGGCCGCGCGCGACCCGCGCATCATCGGCATTACGCCGGCCATGCGCGAGGGCTCAGGTCTGGTCGAGTTCTCCAAACGCTTCCCAGAGCGCTACTTTGACGTCGCCATTGCCGAGCAGCACGCGGTGACCTTCGCGGCGGGACTTGCCGCCGAGGGCATGAAGCCCGTGGTCGCGATCTACTCGACGTTCCTGCAGCGCGCCTACGATCAGCTGATCCATGACGTGGCGCTGCAGAACCTGCCGGTGGTGTTCGCGGTGGACCGCGCGGGACTGGTCGGCAGCGATGGAGCCACTCACCAGGGCAGTTACGACTTGACATTCCTGCGCTGCATCCCCAACACCGTGATCATGGTGCCCGCGGATGAGAACGAGTGCCGGCAGATGCTCTATACCGCGAGCACCCTGTCCTCGCCTGCCATCGTGCGCTATCCGCGCGGCAGCGGCCCGGGTGTGGCGCCGGTCGCCGAGATGACGGCGCTTCCGGTGGGCAAGGCGCAGCTGCGGCGCGAGGGCGCGAGCGGGCTTGCCTTGCTGGCGTTCGGGCCGATGGTTGCGCCCGCGGCGCAGATCGCCGAGCGGCTCGATGCCACGCTCGTCAACATGCGTTACGTCAAACCGATCGATGAGCATCTGATCCTGTCGATCGCCGCGCGCCATCGCGCGCTCGTGACGCTCGAGGAAAACGCGACCCAGGGCGGCGCCGGCTCGGCGGTGGCTGAGATCCTCACGGCCGAAGGGCTGCAGGTGCCGCTTTTGCACTTAGGGATTCCCGATCGCTTCATCGAGCACGGTTCGCGCGAGGGTTGCCTCGTGGCGGCGGGGCTGGATGCGGCAAGCCTGGCCGCAGGCGTCGAACGCTGGTGGGCACTGCATGCCCCGGAACGCGTGCGTTCCGCCAGCGCCGTCTGAACGCCCGTTCCGGTAGCTTGCCCACATGAATCCTCCTGCCGGCAGCAATCTCGCACGCACTCAGCTCGGCCAGGTCGAGGACGTGCAGGCGAGCGCCGACACGCGCCAGCTGCCCATCAATCGAGTGGGTATCAAGGAGGTCAGTCATCCGGTGCGGGTCAAGGATCGCTCTGAAGGCGAGCAGCACACCATCGCCCGTTTCAACATGTACGTGAGCCTGCCGCACAACTTCAAAGGCACGCACATGTCGCGCTTCGTCGAGATCCTGCACAGCGAGCGCGAGATCTCCGTCGAGTCGTTCCGCACCATGCTCTCGACCATGAGCGCGCGGCTGGAAGCCGACACCGGCCATATCGAGATGAGCTTCCCGTTCTTCGTCACGAAGAAGGCGCCGGTGTCGGGTGTTGAGAGCCTGATGGACTACCGCGCGACGCTGATCGGCGAACAGCGGCACGGCCACACCGACATGTGGGTGCGCGTGTCGGTCCCGGTCACCAGCCTGTGCCCGTGCTCGAAGAGGATTTCCGACTATGGCGCCCATAACCAGCGCTCACACATCACCATCACGGCGAAGCTGCGCAGTCACGTTTGGATCGAGGAGCTCATCGAGATCGCCGAGAGCGAGGCCTCCTGCGAGCTGTACGGCATCCTCAAGCGCCCCGACGAGAAGTACGTGACCGAGCGCGCCTACGACAATCCGAAGTTCGTGGAAGACATGGTGCGCGACGTTGCCGCCCGCTTGAACCACGACGAGCGCGTGGCTGCCTACGTAGTCGAGTCCGAGAACTTCGAGTCGATCCACAACCATTCGGCCTACGCGCTCATCGAGCACGACAAGGACGCCTGAGCGCACGGCCGGGGCGTCGTTGCGCGCAGCGCGCGCATGACGATTTCTTAATGCCGCCGTGATTGCGGCTTGCGGCCGCGCCCTCTAACTTTGCAGGCTATGAAGATCCTCACCGCATTTGCCGCAGTCGCCGTTTGCGCCTGCGCCACGACGCTTGCCGCCGACCCGCCGGCAACACCCTCGGCCACGCCGGTCAAGCATTCCTCCCTCAAGGTCTGCAACAAGCAGGCGGATGCGAAGCAGCTGAGCGGTCCGGCGCGCGAGCAGTTCGTGAAGGATTGCCGCGCAAACAAGACCTCCTGAAGGCCGCTGCGCGCCACCGCCCCGGCGCACATCAGGCGGGCAGGTCGATGAGCACCTTGAGTCCCGGCTCGTTGCTTTGCAGCTCCAGGCGCCCCCGGTGCAGCCGCGCAATGGCGACCACCAGGCTCAGTCCGAGACCGCTGCCCTCCTGCTTGCCGGCGGCCCCGAAGCGCACGAAGGGTTGCAGTGCGCGCGAGCGGTCCTCGGCGGCGATGCCGGGCCCGTTATCGCTCACCGCCAGCTGCACGCCGCCCGCCAGGCGCCGCACGGCGACCTCGATGCGACCGCCGGCCGGCACGTACTTGAGCGAGTTCTCGATGAGATTGGTCAAAAGCTGGGCGAGCAGCTGACGATTGCCCTGCACGATGGCCGGGGTCTCGTGGCGGCACTCGAGCGTGAGTCCCTGCGCGCCGGCGACCGGCTCGAACAGCTCCACCAGCTCAGCCGCAAGGTCCCCGACATCCACCGACGCCGGCGATGCCAGCGGTGCGCCGGACTCGGCGAGCGCGATCTGCAAGAGCGTCGACAGGGTGCGCTGCAGGCGATCGACTTCGCGCAGCGCCGATTCAATGGACTCGTGCACCGCCGGCTCGAGCGGCGGTGAGCGCAACAGCAGCGCGTCCATGCGGGTGCGCAGCCGGTGCAGTGGCGCGCGCAGGTCATGGGCCGTGCTGTCGAAGGTTGCGCGCAGCGTGCCGGCCTGCTCGTCGAGCCGATCGAGCACCCGATTCACCGACACCGCCAGGGCATCGAACTCATCGTTGGCCCCGGCCACCGGCAGCCTGCGTCCCAGATCTCCGGCCATGATGCGGTGGCAGGTGCGGGTCACCTCCCCCACCCGGCGAGCCAGCTTGTAACTGAACCAGAAACCGGCGAGAGCCGCCGCCAGCGTCGACAGACCGATGCCCCAAAGCGTCGCGAAGCGGAACTTGTCCGCAAAGCGCCGTCCCTGCGAGATGTCGGTGCCCACCAGGAGCAGGTCGCCGCCCGGCAGCGTGCGCACCGCCGCCCGCACCGGGTGCACGGCACGCCGCCCCGGTTCGATGGTCGCAATCTCGAACTCCGGCCAGCGCTCGGCGGGCATGCCATCGAAGGGCCAATGGGTGACGTTGCCGGTGATGCGCTCGAAGTTGGCATCCGCCACCATGTAGACCGCCCCGATACGGCCCCAGCTGTCGATGCGCAGGTTGATCTCGTCGGTGACCCCGGCAAGGCCGCTGCGCGCGAACTTGTCCTCCAGGCTCTTCATCTCCGTATCGATGATCAGGTCCACCTCATCGGTGATCAGGCTCTCGGTGAGCAGATACGCGCTGCCGAGCGTCACGCTCACCGCCAGTGTCACCAAGAGCGTGTAGCCGACCGACAGGCGAAAGGCGGTGGTGTTGAAAAGGTCGAGGCGCACGGCGAGCTAGGCGTCGCTGCGCAGTACGTAGCCGCTGCCGCGCACGGTGTGGATCAGCGGCTGGTCGCTGCCGCGATCGATTGCCTGGCGCAGGCGGCTGATGTGCACATCGATCAGATTGCTCTGCGGGTCGAAGTGCAGATCCCACACGCCCTCGAGCAGCATGGTGCGCGTCACCACCTGTCCGGCACGGCGCATGAGGAACTCGAGCAGCTTCAGCTCGCGCGCGGTCAGTTCCAACTCGCGACCGGCGCGCCGGACGGTTCGCGTCAACAGGTCGAACTCCAGGTCCTCGACCTTCAGGCGCGTCGCCTGCGAGGAGTTCGGGTGCCGCCGCAGCAGCGCTTCGATGCGCGCCAGCAGCTCGGCGAATGCGAACGGCTTGGTGAGATAGTCATCGCCTCCGGCCTTGAGCCCGCGGATGCGGTCATCCACGCCGCCGAGCGCCGAGAGCACCAGCACCGGGGTGCCGATGCTGTTGGCCCGCATCTGCTCGATGATCGCAAGTCCGTCGACGTGCGGCAGCATGCGATCGGTGACGATCAGGTCGAAGCGACCCTCGCTGGCACGCTCAAGCCCCTCGCGACCGTCGGCGGCGTGATCCACCTCATAGCCGCTCTCGCGCAATCCCTTGACCAGGAAGCGCGCGGCCTCGGTGTCATCCTCGATGAGCAATACGTGCACGGGAGGTTGATAGGGTTCGCCGGCGTTCCAAAACCAACACAACTTACTGAACTTGGAGCGATGCGCGGTCGCTGTGGACCGCGACGGTTCGCTCGCAGTCAGCTTAGCATGGCGGTATTCTCCTCGGTATTCGCTCACTGCAGTCACGTCGATACCGTCATCAACTTCCGCCGATACCCTCACAATGCTCACCGACGTTCAGATTCGAGAAGTCAAACCGCTTACGAAGTCCCCCACGCATCGATGCAGCGCCGGTACTGGTGGTACCGCGGCGGCGCCCAGCGTCACAAGTGGAATTCGATCCGGCGCCAGCGCATGGCGGAGAAGGCCAAGCGCAGTCAGCGCCGCAAGGGACTATGGCGCGCTTACGGACCTGGCGCGGCTCGCGTCGTGTGCTCTAGCGCAGCTTCCTGGTGCGGCGTCGGCTCAATCCGGGGTGACGGCTCGCCGTGCGCGCAACGGTGCTTGATGCGCGATCTATCTGCGGGGCGCAATCGTCGGCCGCCTTGAGCCCTTAGGGTTGCGCTTGCAGGTACGCCGCCACTGCCTGCATATCGTCCAGGTGCAGATTCTGGGCGACGCCGTGCATGACGGCGATGTCGCGCATGCTGCTCTGGAAGGATGCGAGTTGCTTGAGAACGTACTGCGCATGCTGACCGGCGAGGCGGGGAAAGTCCGCTTGGCCCCGCGCATCGGCGCCGTGACAGGTGCTGCAGGCGGGCACGCCCTGCGCGGGTACGCCTTGCCCGTAGATCTCGCGGCCCCGCGCGACCAGTGCGTCTGCACCGCGGCCTGCCGGCGGGGGCTGCTGCGCAGCGTAGTAAGCGGCCAGGGCCTCGATGGTCGCATCATCGAGCTGGCTCGCCATACCCCACATGTAGGCGATCGCATCCGGATCGCCGCGCGTTTGGGCTCGAAACGCCTTGAGCTGTGAGACCAGATAGGTGGCGCTCTGGCCGGCGAGGCGAGGAAACTTCGGCTGCGTGCTGTTGCCGGTCGGGCCATGACAGATGCCGCAGACGGTGACAGCGATCCGTTGAGCATGTGCCGTAGCCGCCGCGTCGGGCTCAGCGGCGCGGCTGCCGGAGCCAACACTCAGCAGCACGGCCGCTCCGGCGAGCAGCACCGAGGTGCGCGGCCAACGAACCGCTCGTGAAGGAGCGTGGCGGCTTCGTTTGGTGATGCGCATGATGTCACCCTCAGTATGCGAACCACAACACGACATACAGCGTGTTGTTGTCGGATGCGCTGCGTCCCATGCCATCGTAATTACTGCCGGCGCCGTTGAATTTGCTGTACCAGGTGTATTGCAGTGTCACCTTGACGTTGAGCCACGGCAGGTAGTTCAACTCCCCGATCCAGCCGCGCGAGTCGGGTGAGCCGTTGGCGCTCGTGATCACTCCAGGAGCTCCCGGTGCCGTTGCCGGGTACAGCGCCGTGTCGGTGCTGCCGGTGGTGGAGAAGTACTGTACGGTTCCCCCGATCCGGCGGTGGTAGTAATAGGTGGCTGCTACCTCAGTGGTCGTCAGGGTGTCGGAGGGATTTGCCGACGCCGCGCTGGCAAAGCTTGCATCGAGCGTCATGGACTCGTGGATGTGTGTTCCGAGGATGCTGAACAGATGCTCCTCGCCGATGAACTGGTACTGCACATCCTCGGCAACGTCGTTGAAGCGGTTGGTCGGTCCTTGCAGCGGTACAGCCGCGCCCGGGGCGCCGCCCGGCAACACCTTGAAGTCGAGTCCGTAAACTCCGGCTTCGAGCGTATGGCGGTCCCAGTTGTGTTCGTAGGCGAGCCGCCAGTAGGGATTGACGCCCGAAAGCACGTTCGATGCCGTGCCATCGAGGGGTCCGGCGCCACCCGTGAGCTGATTGGTGACACCCTGTTGGGCCGAGCGGTAGCCGCCGACCTCGGCATACAACGACTCGTTCCAGTAGAGATAACCGGTGAGACCTGCGACGTCCTGAGCGTATGGACCATTGATCGCGGTGGCGGCAAGCGGAGTGACGGCGGCGTTGCTCGCGGTATACGGGAATCCCCACGCCGGGGTCGAGTTCCACAGGTCCTGTACTGTCGGGTTGTTGTTGAGCGACAGCCCGTAGGTCAGTGTGCCGTTATCGGGCAACAGCATTTCCTCCGCAAAGCGCAGATCGGTATTGTCTATACCGATCGTCCCCGCGGCGCTGTCGTACGTGAGCTGGACCATGGCGCCGAAATGCGGGGCGACCTCGCCGGCATAAAACAGGCTGAATTGCTGCGGAAAGCCGACCGTGCCGCTCTGCGCCACGCCGGGAGCGCCAGCGTTCGCCAGGTCGGGCACACCCGACTTCATCGTCGTGTAGGAGATCTGTGCCATGACCGACAGCGGCGGCATTTGCGAAAGATCGAGGAGCTGTTCCTTCTTGCCGCTGACGTCGCGTACCTTCTTGAGGTTACTGAGCACGTAGCCGTTTGCCTTGAAGACGCGGCCGAAATGGGTCAGTTCGGGAAATACCGTGTGGCAGGCTTCGCACGCCATGCCAGTCTGGCGGGCGAAACTCGGCACCGCCAAGGCTGCGGGCGCCGCCAGCAGCGCCGACGCCAGGATCGCAGTCGTGGCCAGATTACGCGAGGCTTGGACCGTCGTTCTGCCCGGCATGTTGAGTTACCCCTAGACTTCCCGCGGTGCTCCGCAAGGTGGCCTCAGGTTCACCTCAAGCTGCGGCAGCACAACGAGATTTGTACGTACAGCGCTAGATACCTCGGGAGCATGGCGCGCTGTGCCTATAGGCACTTACACCGCGACCCCGCGACGGGGCGGCAGCTTACCACGGAGGCGTGTGTGTAGGCGCAGCTGATAGAACGCTGTGCGCGTGACTGTCGGTCACCAACGCGCGCGAGCTCGCGCTGAGTCAGCTCGACCGCACCATCGGCGCCCGATACTGCGCTGCAGCACCTGTCACGTTCGCGTCCGCGGGCAATGCCGCGAGCTCCACCGTGTGCTCGCTGCCGATATTCCCGCTCGGCGCTCTGGTGCCAGTGCCGCCGTTCTGCCTGCCGGTCGCGCTGCCGCGGATCGCCGGCAGCATCTTGTTGTCGGCCGGCGCACTCTTTGCGCTCGGGGCCGCGACCTCGTTGTCCAATACGCCCCCGGCGCCGTTCTGCGGACTGCGCCAGGTGGCCATCGGTGCGGCAGCTGCCGCGGCTACCCGCCCGGCCGGGTCTTCAGCGCGCTATCCGTCTAGGCCTTCGCCTTCGCGGTCCAGGAGCTGCACCATCCGGCCGCCTTGACCGACTTGCCGGGGAACAGCGGGCAACCGCCTTGGGCGGAGCCGGCTGTGCCCTGGTAGAACTGGCAGTTATCGCACTTACTGCCGGCCTTGGCGTCCGCTGCCTTGCTGGCGTCCGGGGTGTACTTCAGTGCCTTGGCGGTGGGATCGTCGGTGGTGACGAGCGGGGCGTCGGCGGCACTTGCGACCTCCAAAGGTGCGCGCGCGATCGGCAGCAGCGCGACCCCCACCGCGATGTTCCTCAACAGGTGGCGACGAGACTTATCGATCACCTGTTCGATCTGTTTGACGTTTTTCACGTTTTCTCCTGGAGTGGAACTGTCCACACGGCACGCGCAGCAGCCACGCTGACCTGAGGGCCTCGCGGCGAGACCGAAGCCTGAGACTGCTCCTTTGCAATCCGGCGGGCGTAGTTACGGATAGCGGCCGTCCAGCGCGCCGCCCCCAGATATCTACGCGCGTCAAAGGCCGTCCGTCAACTACGACGGCTTGTTAGTGTCGGTGCGCGACGGCAATTCAGCGAACGGCGGCTTTCGGCGCGGCATTTAATGAAGCTGCATTTCCGCTCCGCGCGGCGCCCCCGCTACGAGTCAGCTGGCTCGCAGGAACGTCGGCAACTGACCGAGACTGTGTGAAAACGCCAGAGGCGGTTTTGGTGGATGATGACAATCTGCGCTCGCACATCGGTGGTTCCTGTTGCGAGTACGCCGAACACAGTAACGCCGGCGTTTAACTCAGCTATTCACAGTCGCCCAGGCGAACGATGCGCGCTGATCCGATTCGCGTCGTATGCTGCGGGGCGGTGATCACGGCCGCTCCTGTGCTGCAGTGCACGGCGATCCAGCGCTTGCAGCCGCGGAAATGCGCGCGCATATTCCGCGATCCGCGTCCGGCCAAACCAGGCCGGGTGCCCAACCAAGGAAGAGCAAAACATCCACGGGAGACGGGCTATGGTAAGAATTGTGGGAGCCGCTCTGCTCAGCACGCTGTTCTTCAGCGCCACCGCACTCGCGGCCGATGCCGTCGACGGGACCTGGAAGCTCAACGTCGCAAAGTCGAAGTTCAGTGGCACGGCGCCGAAGAGCGCGGTGCGCGTGTACACCGAGAGCGCCGACGGCCCGGCCCTGGATCAGAAGATGGTCGGCGCCGACGGCAAGGAATTGTCCGTGCACGCGACCCTCGCGTACGACGGCATGGACCATCCGATCACGGGCAATCCCGATGCCGACAGCATCGTCAGCAAGGCAATCGATGCTCACATCAGCGACTTCACGCTCAAGAAGGGCGGCAAAGTGGTCGGCACTGTGCACCGCGTCTTGTCGGCAGACGGCAAGACGCTCACGGTCCACAACAAGGGCACGCACGCCGACGGGAAAACGTACGACGATACGCTGGTCTTCGACAAGAGCCCATTCCCATGAAGTTGACTCCGACCCGCGAAGATGTCCTCAGTCCGGCAATAAGGCGGCGTACGGTGGTCGGGGAATAAGCGAGACGCGCGCTCCGTTCCCCTGCTCAGGAACGCCGAGCGCCGCGTGCATAGAGGCGGCGCCGCCGGCGCGCAAGAGTCGCGGTAGTTAAGAGGCAGGGCCTCGGTTGCGCTCGGCGCTCTGCAGGCGCCCGATGAGTGAGCTCAGGAACACGCGGTTGAAGCGCAGCTGGCAGGAGGCCGACACCTGCTCGAGCAGAGTCGAGCTCACCTTGAGCACGGTCACCGCGCCGCCGGCGCGAATGGTGGCGGTACGCTTGGCACCCGGCACGTAGCTGGCCTCACCGAAGCAGTCGCCGGTATCGAGCGCACCGATACTCTTGCCGTGGCGCTCGACCACGCAGCCGCCGGTGACCAGGATGTAGAAGCGATCGTCCATCTCGCCTTCCTTGACGATCTCCTCACCCGGCCCGTAGTCCTGCCAGTTGCTGGCACGCAGCACTTCCCAGATCTCGGCGTGCGAGAACTCATGGAAGAATTTCAGCCGTCGCAGCACACCAAACTGCTCCTGGCGGTCGATGCGCGAGTTGGCCTCGCGCAGGCGCTGGTGCACGCGGGTGAGTTCGGCAGCGAAGTCAAGACCGCTCTTGCAGCGCTTCTCCGGCTCCTTCTGCAATGCTGCCGCCACCACGGTCTCGAGTTCCTCCGGCACGTCCTTGCGCAGGGTATGGATCGGCGGCGGGGTGGCGTAGACGATCTGGTGCAGCAGCTTCTGCAGGTTGCCGGCGCGGAACGGGCGCGAACCGGTCAGAAGCTCATACATCACCGCGCCGAGCGAGTACAAGTCCGAGCGGTTGGTGAGTTCAAGACTCTGCACCTGCTCGGGCGACATGTAGGAGGGGCTGCCCGCGATGCCCTCGATGCGCGAGATGTCCGAGTCGGACACCAGCGCGATGCCGAAGTCGATGATGCGCACGTCACTGTCCTGCGTGAGCATGATGTTCGAGGGCTTGATGTCGCGGTGGATCACCCCGCGTGAGTGCGCGTAGTGCAAAGCCTTGGCGCACTTGAACATGATTTCCACGGTATCGTCTATGCGCAGCAGGTTGTCCGGACGGCAGTAGGCCGCGAGAGTACGCGCCCCATGCACGTGCTCGGTGACGATGTAGCAGTGGCCGTTTTCCTCGCCGGCATCGTAGATCGGCAGGATGTGCGGGTGCTGCAGCATCCCGACCAGGTGAGCCTCGGAGAGGAACATCTTGCGCGCGATGCGCGCACGCTCCTCGTCGCCGCCAGTGTCCATGTTGTAGACCTTGATGGCGACGTCGCGGCCGTAATAGGCATCGTGCGAAAGATAGACGATGCCGGTGCTGCCGCGCCCCACTTCCCTGACCACCACGTACTTGCCGATCTTGTCCGGCATGCGCGGAGCGGGCTTGGCGAGCGGCGTGGATTTTGGAGCCGGTAATGACATGGCGCGCGAGGTTGTTCGAAACGGCGCTTCAGGATAGATGCCGCCGCGCAAGGTGACTGTGATGCACCCCTCACGCGCTCCGGAGGGCGGCGATGCCCGCGCGACGGCGCGCGACGCGGAACTGTCCTGGTGCTTCAGGAGAAGTGCTGATATCCGGAATGCGAGAACTCGATCACAGTACCGTCGCGCACGACAACCGCCCCGGCGCCCTGGCGCAGCGTGCCGATGCGCGTGTAACCGAAGCGCTGCGGCGGCAGCTCGCCAAGCAGCCGCGCGATGTTTTCAGGGTGCACGGCGAAGCACAGCTCGTAGTCTTCTCCACCGGTGAGCGCAAACTCACGCGCACGCACACTTCCGAGCGTCGCCCGCAGCGGTTCGGACAGCGGCAGATCGCCGTAGGCGATCTCGGCCGCCACACCGCTGGCGCTGGCGAGCTTGCCGGCATCCGCGAGCAGTCCGTCCGACACGTCAATGCAGGCGCTGGCATGGCCGCGCAGCCGCTCGCCGAGCGCCATGCGCGGGGTGGGCCGCAGGAAGCGCTCGCGCAGGTAGGCCGCCGCTTCCGCCGGGGCGCTCAGGCGCCCCTGTTCCAGGGCCAGTCCGGCCGCCGAATCCCCCGGCGTGCCCGACACATAGAGCACATCCCCGGCACGTGCGCCGGCACGCCTCAACGCCGTGCCGGGCGGCACGTGCCCGAGCAGCTGCACGGTCACACACAAGGGTCCGCGCGTGGTGTCCCCGCCCACCAGGGCGACCGCGTGCTCGCGCGCCAGGGCGCACAGGCCGCCGGCAAAGCCGGCTATCCAGTCCTCATCCGCCTGCGGCAGGGTGAGCGCGAGCAACGCCCAGGCCGGCTGGGCTCCCATCGCGGCAAGATCGCTCAGGTTCACCGCGAGCGCACGATGACCGATGGAATCGGGCGGCGAACCGTCAGGAAAGTGCACGCCCGCCACCAGTGTGTCGGTGGCCACCACCAGCTCGCGCCCGGCGGGGCTGGCCAGCAGTGCCGCATCATCGCCCACTCCCAGCAGCACATCCGCGCGCGGCGCACCGCAGGAGCGGAAGTAGCGCTCGATGAGGGCAAATTCCGACAGCGGCATCTGCGACCTGGCGCGCTTGGTATCAGTGCTCGGTCGGGCGCAGCTCGCGGGCGGCGCGATCCAGCACGGCGTTGACGAACTTGTGCCCGTCGGTGGCACCGAAGCGCTTGGCGAGTCCCACCGCCTCGTTGATGGCAACGCGATACGGCACGTCGGGGCGTGAGGTCAGTTCGTACAGACCGATGAGGAGTATGGCGTGTTCGATCGGGTCGAGCAGCCGCAGCTCACGATCGGCGAATGTGGCCAGGCGCGCCTCGAGCTGCCCGTGGGCGCACGAGACCCCCTCGACCAGAGTGCGGAAGTAGTCGGCATCGGCGCGTGCCATGTCCTCGGATTCACCAAACTCGCTGACCAGCTCCTGCCACGGACAGGCGTTGAGCTGCCAGCGGTACAGCGCCTGCAGGGCGAGCTTGCGCGCCACGGTACGGTTACCGGCGAACTCGGCCGGCCTCACAGACGGGCCATGACGGCGGCCGTCTCGAGCGCGCTCTCCATGGCTTCCCCACCCTTGTTTCCGGCGCTGAGGGCGGCGCGCTGCAACGCCTGCTCCAGCGTCTCGACGGTGAGCACACCGAATGCCACCGGCACGCCGGTCTCGAATCCGGCCAGCTGCAGCCCGTGCGCGCACTCGCCGGCGACGTAGTCAAAGTGCGGCGTGTCGCCGCGGATCACGCAGCCGAGCGCCACGATGGCATCGTAACGGCCGCTGCTGGCGAGCTTCTTGGCGATGAGCGGCAGCTCGAACGCCCCCGGCACCCGCACGACCGTGAGCTCGTGTGCTTCGCCACCTCGCTCGAGCCAGGCGGCCCGCGCCCCCTTCAGCAGACTTGCGACCACGTGATCGTTGAAGCGCGCGGCCACGATGGCGACCTTCCGTCCGCGCGCGCTCACTTCGCCTTCGATAAGTCCCGCGCCGCTCACCCTTCTGCCCCGACGTAACCCTCCACCTCCAGGCCGAAAGCGGAAATGCCGTGCATCTGCTTGGGCGCCGACAGCACGCGCATGCGCTTCACCCCGAGATCCTTGAGAATCTGCGCGCCGACACCGAAGGTGCGCAGCACCGCGCCCTCGGCAGAGGCAGCGTTCCATTCCGGCTGCGCGGCGGCCGGGACGGTCGCGGTGAAGGAGCGCACCGCTTCTGCGAGTTCGCGCGCCGACTCGTACTGGCGCAGCATGACGACCACGCCATGGCCGGACTCGACGATGCGCTGCATGGCCGCGCGCAGCGTCCAGGCGCGCACCGGTCCCTGCACGCCGAACAGGTCGCGCAGCGTATCGGCAAGATGCACCCGCACCAAAGGGATGTCCGGGCCGTCGAGTCGCCCGTGTGCCAGCGCCACGTGCACCTCGAGGCTGACCTCGTCCTGGTAGGCATACAGGCGAAACTCACCGAGTTCGGTGTGCACGCTCTGCTCGGAGATGCGCACCACGGTGCGCTCGGTACGCAGGCGATGACGGATCAGGTCCGCGATCGTGCCGATCTTCAGTCCATGGCGGCGCGCAAACTCCTGCAGCTGCGGCCGGCGCGCCATGGTGCCGTCATCGTTCATCACCTCGCACAGCACACCCGCCGGCGCAAGGCCGGCGAGCCGACACAGGTCAACCGCCGCTTCCGTGTGGCCGGCACGCACCAGCACGCCGCCGCGCCGGGAGCGCAACGGAAAAATGTGCCCGGGACGGGCGAAATCCGCGGCCGCGGAACCGGGGTCGGACAGCGCGCGGATCGTCGCCGCGCGATCGACCGAGGACACCCCGGTGGTCGTGCCGGCGCGCAGGTCCACCGACACGGTGAAAGCGGTGCGATGCGACTCGCTGTTGACCGGAACCATCTGCGGCAGCTCGAGCCGCGCCAGGCCGCCCTCCTCCATCGGCACGCAGATGATGCCGCTCGTGTGACGGATCATGAAGGCGACGGCTTCCGGACTTGCGCACTCGGCCGCCATGATCAGGTCGCCCTCGTTCTCGCGATCCTCGTCGTCCATGACGATGACCATGCGCCCGGCACGCAGCTCGGCGAGGAGTTCCTCGACGGAATTGAGCGAGGCGGCCCCCGGCGGGGGTGCGCCCTTACCTGGAAGCGGCAGCACTTTGGACATGACGGATGATCGTCCCGGTACGGCAGCTCAGTATACCCGAGCCCCCCGCGGTCGATCGTGCGCGGGTCTGCCTCACCGGCTGGTTTTGGCGTTGCCCGGTAACAACGGCAACACCGCCTGCTCCAGCGACGCCTCGGTGACGGCATTCCCGGACATCAGGCGCGAGCGCACCACCCCGGAGGTATCGATGACCCAGGTCGTGGGAACGGCGAGCGGCGGGCCAAAGCCGTCCACCTTCGCGTTCGCTGCGAGGGCGGCCGGGTAGCCGAAGCTCTTCATGATGCGCACAACCGCGCCCACATCGGCCGCCTCATCGACACTCAGGCCGAGCAGCACGAGTCCGCGTGCGTGGTAGCGACGGTAGAAGGCGTCGAGTCGCGGCATCTCGGCACGGCACGGCGCGCACCAGCTGGCCCAGAGGTTCACGATCACCACCTTGCCGCGCAGCGCCGCCAGGTCGAATACCTGCCCGTCGAACTGCGCCACCACCAGCTTCGGCGCGGGCCGCCCGATCGCGGGAGGATCCGCGCCCAGCACGGCCCGGCTGCCCGTCAGCATCAAAAGCGCACACCCCGCCAGCACGGCGCCGCTGCGCCGGATGTTTCGCCCGTCCGTCATGGGTTCGCATTCTAAACGCAACGGGCGCGCCGCGAACGCGCAGTAGGTGGCGCGTGAACGCTGGCATCGAGGCGTAGCTTCCCGCCCAGCTTCCACCTCCTTTGGAACACTTGCAGGAGCCGTAGTCTGTCACGGTGGTGAACGCCGTAGTTGCCAGCTGCCTTCTCTGATCGATAGCAGCTTCAGCCGAGCTCGCCTTCAAAATGCACCTTGGCGAGCCACAGTAGCGCGAATACGAAGCTCCCGACGCTGAGCCCGAGCATGATGACAATCAGCTGGCGAAGCCGAAATTCCCAATCCCGGTCCGCAAGGTAGGCGGAAACGGCCGCCATCAAGTAAACGTATCCAACAACCGTTAAAGGAAGCAGAGCCAACACAAGAACCGCGCCGAAGTTTCCAGCGATCCGCGGCCGGAGCAGTGCGAACCAACAGACCTCTGCAACGAAGACCGCCCCGAACCAGAGGCGCCATCTTCGAAGTGCTGGATTTTCCGGAATGATGCGCATATCGAGATCTAATAAATGCCAGGGACTTCGCCGTCCCGAAGCGACGCCGAGGTGTCCGGATTGAGTTGCGAAATCGATCCCTCCGAAATGGAGAGTCCCATGAAACTAGTGTCTACGCTTGGAATCGACTTAGCAAAGAGCACATTTTCGTTGCATAGCGTTAATTCAAACGGCGAGGTGATGCAGCCGCGCATGTTCATCGATGTGGCTCCGAGGAGAAGAGTCTCTGCGCGGCAGCTCGCGCGAGAGCTAGCCCATTCTCCGTAAAGGCAATGGACTTGTTCTTGTTCTGTGGGTCATCGATGAGACCGCGTTCGCGCAATCGATTCGATGCGCTCCAATCGATTCCCTTCCAGGCACGGGTCAGCCCACGTTCCTCCCATGCCGTCAGATAGAAAACGGCCAATACCGCTTCGTCAATCTTCGCTTCGTCGTAACGCATAGGTCCGCCGTAGTGAGGGCCCCGAGAATGATGCGCTTGCTTCGATTCGAGGTGAAGTCGTCAAATCGTGGCGTTTCTTGAACCCGGCTCACCTAACACCACGCCGCCCCGCACGAGAGCATGCCAGCGAAGGCAAGCTGAGCCGGATTCAAAGAAAGAGCTTCCCGGCGGTCTAACTTCATTTAGGCGACCCGATTGCCGCCAATTCTGTCGCATAACGGTCTGTCATCCCAGCTCGGGAGCCACGGCTAGTGCCTGCCTTTGCTGCCGCCAGATGATCGGCAGCAGTGTCGCCACGCCATTTACGGATGGCTCGCGCTGGGGCTGCTTCGCCACGGCGATCTGGCGGGGCTCGGTTTGCGCGTGTGGCACTGGTGGCAGCGCGCAGTCGACTGGCCCGATCTCTGACGGATCGCGTTCTGCGCACTGACTCTCTGCCCCTGCCGAAAGGGCCGTGACTGCCCGCTGCTCACGCCTTAAGGGAGGTTTAAGGCGCCCCAGCGATCATCCGCGGCCCAATTTTGGCCATAGGAGATCGGCTTGGTTTATCCGCCATTCGACGATGCGCTTGATGAGTTCTTGAGGAAGGGACCCGTCGGCGCCGTGCCTGAAACCATCCGCGCGAGTGAGCTCGACTGGCGAGCGTTCAGGCAATTGTCGCCAGACGAGACATACGAGGGCATTCGGGTCGAGCGAGCGGGCGGCTCAGTCACATCCGTGCGCGGTCGCGCTCCGGACTGGACTTCGTTTCAGTGGCCCCCGTCGCAATAGATGCGCCGGATGGGATTTATCGGCGAGTCGGCAGTAGCAAGCTGCCTGCTGAGCGCCCCTCGCGCCATGATCAGTCCAGGCCACTCTCCCATTCCGCGACGTGCACAATCACGAACGTGGCCTCACTCGGCAGAGACGCATACCAGGTGGCAGCGGCTTCGCAGGAGGATCCCGGCAACAGACACTGGGCAAAATCTGTCTTACTGAGAATCGCCGCCTGGTCCACATAGCCGGCGTTTTCTGACACGTCGTTGAAGTGCAGCCCGCGCTTCGCGACCGCTGCCGTGTCAACATCCGCCGTTATCTGTCCTACGACCGCGTAGCGACCTAAGTGCCAACTCAAAGCGATGAGATGCGTTTCAAATGCCATGTTTCGATTCGAACGAGGCGCGGTGCGTCGCCGCAACCGTGACTCCAAGATGCCGGGGCTCCACAGTTTAGAGGAGTTCAAAACACCGTCAAATCAGCGTTTATTGTCCGCCAAGCGTAAGTCGTCCTTCCATACAGTATCCGCAAACGCCCCGGACTGCATGGACACCCCGCGCCGGGCTGACCACGATCCCCCGCCTCGCAATTTGCTAGTTCAGCGGCTCAGCACATGGTGAGAGACAAGCGCTGGATGCGCCAGTTACCACGCTTGGTCCAGGCGAGCGACCGGCTCGCGCCGACACCGTATGCAGTCGCCCACTCAGCTTTTCGGGGGTTCCAGCGGAACGTGCTCGGGTAGCGCACCTGCCCCGGTGGAATCGTCGTAGTCGAACTTCCGGCACTCATACCAGGCGGCCTTCTCATTCGGCCGCTCTATTCGTTTGATGAAGTTGAGGCAGTCCTGCTCGCGTTCATAGAACGCCGGCTCGCCTTCATTGAATACCATGTCGCATGCTCCGGCCGCGGGGCTGCAGAGATACATGCCGAACATCACCACGATATGGCTCATGTGGACGCCCTCATTTGCTGGTCCTTCTCGCGGCACATCATGCGGCCTTGCCTAGTGCCGCGTCGCCTGAATCCTGCGCCGCTAGTCGCGCTTATGGGCTAAGGCGCGTAGATCCGCGGTATCCGTTATCCCGGCTCCTACGTTATCGCTCCGCTGAGAGTAATAAAAATAAAGTAGAGACTCCGCCCGTGGTTACGCTGATGCGTCGGAGGTGCTGAGCATCACTCAAAACGGAGGGCGGAGCCAAACCTCCGCCCTCACTCGCTGTCCTTCGCCATAGAGACGGCCCTTTTTAGCCTCGTCGGCACACCGGGATGGAGCTTGACGCCGGAAGATCCCCAGACAGGGACTTATCCCAGCAAGTGGGCCCGGCATTGCGGCTCTGCAACTGCGCGGTGTGCAGCTCAGCATTCGCTGCCATTACCGCTGCGAAATTAAACGGGTCGCGCTCTGTGGAGGCACTTGAGCTTACGAAGGCCCAAGCGCTGGTTGCGGTGATAACCGTGGCGCACGCGATAGCGGCGAAACGGCTGAATCCGACATTACGAATACTCATGGCAATCATCCTCGTGTTGAGTGGTTAGTGATTCACCTCGATCTCATCTGTACAGCGCCATGGTGTATCAACACGCGAATTGCCGTTAGTGTCGAAAGTCATTCACCGCCCGCTCAGCCAGTCAGTGCAGAGTGCTCTCCGTGCAGGTCTGTTGTCGGTGCGCTCGTATTCATTGCAGCTCTTGGCTCCCGGCTGCGTCACCTCGCGGCCCGTCGCGCTGCCCACCGGAACACAGGGTAATTGTGGCTCGCCCGGGTGAGATTCCTCTGCCGCTGGCGACAGATCAATGACAGGGCATGATCTTCCGTCCCGCAGAATCGCTGAATAACGGGCCAGTAAGACAACAGTCATGTGACTCGCTTCACGGCGGTTAGGTCTGCTGTAGTGCCTTACATCGCGTACGACGGGCTCTCAAGGAGATCCCTGTTATGAGAAAGCTACTGACGATCCTGACCCTGGGTCTCACCGCGTGTGGCGGTGGCGGATCTACCGGCACATCGAGCACCTCATCGTCGGCTCCGCAAAACTTGCAAATGGCGCCGGCGCCTGCGCAGGTACTCAGTCCGACATACTCACTAACCAACCTTACCGCGACTGACAGCAGCGGAAACGTCTTTTATCTTGCCATCAGCGATACCGCGGATGCGGGAACGGCGTCGTTCGATGGACAGATGGCCAATTACAACACGTTAGGCGTAGCGATCACTGAGAACACCAATCCCAACCCTGTCTTGTCGCGTGGTGCAGTTGCCTTCTATCTGACAAGTCCCTACTCACCCCTCGGTGAGGAGATCACACAGAATGGAGTCATTGTGGAGACAGCTTTGCTGCCTCCCTTCACTCCTCCGTCGAGTCTAACGGTCGGGGACTCTGGCCAACTGGACGCTATTTCCTATTACAACACCAGCAACGTACTGATTGGCAATGCGACTCAGACTTATAGTGTAGCCGCGAACAATGCCACAACTGTGCTTGTGACCCTCACCACAACAGGCACGGTGAACGGTACGGAGCTCCGATCAGGAAACCTTCACCGTGGACACCAGCGGCAACGTCGTGTTGCAGTCGTTCACGCTGACGGTGAATGGCGAGGTACTGAGGTTTACGAACAGCTAAAAGTCTCGAAAAGCCGAGCTACGTATCGAGCGATCTGATCGACCTCAAGATTCACGCGCGACCCGACACTCAGCGCGCCGAGGGTCGTACTCATCTGCGTGTGCGGGATGATATTCACGCCGAAAGCCGCTCCCTCCACCGAGTTGATGGTGAGACTCACCCCGTCAACGGCGACTGAACCTTTGGCGGCGAGGTAGCGCGCGAGCGGCGCTGGCGCCTCGATGATAAGCCGCCGTGAGCGCGCATCCCCGCTCACGGCTGTGACCCGCCCGATGCCATCGACGTGTCCGGAAACCAGGTGTCCGCCAAGTGCATCGCCGGCGCGCAGCGCCGGCTCGAGATTGACGGCCGCTCCGACCTTGAGCTCCCCGAAAGTTGTAAGCGAGAGGGTCTCGCGCGACAGATCAGCCGCGAATGCCTGCGGACGCAGCTCGGTCGCCGTCAGGCAGCAGCCCTGCACGCACAGGCTGTCACCCACCCGCGCAGCCGAAAGATCCAGCCGCGGGCAGGCGATCACCAGTCGCACGTCGCCGCCGCGGGCCTCACTCGCCTCGATGCAGCCGACAGCCTGGACGATCCCGGTGAACAAGGGCGCCCCTAGGCTGCGCGCGGCACGAAGCGCAGCCGCAGGTCCGCGCCAATGGGGTGCGTTTCGATGAGCGTGAACGACACTGCGTCCTTCAGCTCTTGAAGTTCCGGCAGCGCGACCAGCGCGCGCGCGCCGGGGCCGAGCAGTGTCGGCGCCACGTACAGGAGCAGCTCATCCGCCAGCGACTGGCGCAGGAGCTCGCCCGCGAGCGTCGCGCCGGCCTCCACCAGCACCTCGTTCATCTCCAGCTCCGCGAGCCGCTCGAGAACTGCGGGCAGTGCCAGCCGGCCTGCCTCGGCTGGCAGCGATTCGAGACGCGCGCCACGTGCGGTCAGCTCGGCGGCACGTGCATCGTCCGGGGCGGCGAGCGTAGTGAGGATCAGCACCTCACCGCCCCCCTCGAACAATCGGGCCGCGACCGGCGTGCGCAGCTGCGGGTCGAGTACGACCCGTAGCGGCTGCCGCCGCGGCGGCGCCGCCTCCTCGACCGGCAGGCGCACACCGAGGCGCGGGTCATCGGCGAGCACCGTGCCGACACCGGTCAGCACGGCCGAGCTGCGTGCTCGCCAGCGCTGCACGTCCGTGCGCGCCTCCTCGCCGGTGATCCAGCGGCTCTCGCCATTGGCAAGCGCGGTGCGGCCGTCGAGACTCATGGCGAGCTTCACGCGCACGAACGGACGCCCGTAACGCATGCGCTTGATGAATCCTGCGTTGAGCTCGGCTGCCTCGCGCTCGAGCAGTCCGCCCTCAACCGCGATGCCCGCAGCGCGCAGCGCCTCGGCTCCCTGGCCGTTGACGAGTGGATTCGGATCAGCGACGGCATACACGACCCGCGCCACCCGCGCCGCGCTCAGTGCCTCGACGCACGGCGGAGTGCGGCCGTGATGGCAACACGGCTCGAGCGTGACGTACACGGTGGCGCCGGTCGCCTGCGCTCCGGCCGCGCGCAATGCTGCAACCTCCGCGTGCGCCTCCCCGGCGCGCTCGTGCCAGCCCTCGCCGATGATGCGACCGCGCTGCGCAATCACGCAGCCGACGCGCGGATTCGGGTCGGTGGTGTCCAGGCCGCGCGCGGCGAGCGTGAGCGCGCGCTGCATGGCAAAGCGATCAAAGTCCGAGAACATCACTTCTGTCCACCCGCGCCCGGCTCGCCGTCATCGGCAGCGGGCTCCGGCGGCAACAGCGGCAGCTGGTCGCGCTTCGCATCAGCCCCGGCGGCGCGCCGGCGGGCACCCGCGCGCGCACCGCGCGCGTGGGCCGGAGCCGGAGCCCGCGCACCGCGCAGCCGCTTGATCTCCTCGTGAAACGCCTCGACGTCCTCGAACTGCCGGTACACGGAGGCGAAGCGCACATAGGCGACCTCATCGAGATGGCGCAGTTCCTCCATCACCAGCTCCCCGATGGCACGCGCCGAGACCTCGCGGTCGCCGAGGCTGCGTACCTTGTGAACGATGCGACTGAGGGCTTCATCGATCTGCTCGACCGGCACCGGGCGCTTCTGCAGCGCCTTCTCGATGCCAGCGCGCAACTTGCCTTCATCGAAGGCCTCGCGTCCGCGGTCGCCCTTGATGACGAGTGGCATGACGAGCTCGGCGGTCTCGAAGGTGGTGAAGCGCTCCCCGCACTTCAGGCACTCACGGCGCCGACGGATCTGCCGTCCCTCGCCGGCGAGGCGCGAGTCGTTCACCTTGGTCTCTTCATGGCCGCAGAACGGGCAGTGCATGCGGCGTGTTTCGCCTCCGCTGCGCTACGGTCCGTAGACCGGGAAGCGGCGGCACAGTTCGATCACCTGCGGTCGCACGCGCTCGATGACCTCGGGCGCGGCTTCCGCGTCCAGTATCTGCGCCACCAGATCCGCCACCTGCTCCACCTCGGGTTCCTTGAAGCCGCGCGTGGTGGAGGCCGGCGTACCGATACGCAGGCCGCTCGTGATCATGGGCGGCCGCGGATCGTTGGGCACCGCGTTCTTGTTTACCGTTATGTTGGCCCGGCCGAGGGCCGCATCGGCGTCCTTGCCGGTGATGTTGCGGTCGGCGAGGCTCATGAGGAACAGATGATTGTCGGTGCCGCCTGAGACGATCTGATAGCCGCGCTTCATGAAGCGCGCCGCCATGGCGCGCGAGTTGGCAACCACCTGGCGCTGGTAGTCGCGAAACTCCGGCTGCAGCGCCTCGAGCAGTGCCACCGCCTTGGCCGCGATGACGTGCATGAGCGGACCGCCTTGCGTGCCGGGAAACACCAGCGAGTTGAGTTTCTTGGTGATCGCCTCGTTGGCGCGCGCCAGGATCAGTCCACCGCGCGGGCCGCGCAGGGTCTTGTGAGTAGTGGTCGTGACCACGTCGGCGTGCGGGACTGGATTGGGGTAGATCCCGGCGGCCACAAGTCCGGCGACGTGCGCCATGTCGACCACCAAGTACGCGCCGACGCTCTTGGCGATCTCAGCGAAGCGCGCCCAGTCGATGATGCGTGAATACGCCGAAAACCCGGCGATGATCATCTTCGGGCGATGCTCGTCGGCGAGCCGCTGCACCTGCTCGTAGTCGATCTCGCCGGTGTCAGGACGAATGCCGTATTGCGCGGCACGAAAGAACTTGCCGGAGAAGTTGACCTTGGCCCCGTGCGTCAGGTGACCGCCATGGTCAAGACTCATGCCGAGGATCGGATCCCCGGGCTGTACCAGTGCGAGGTATGCCGCAGCGTTCGCCTGCGAGCCTGAGTGCGGCTGAACGTTGGCGAAGTCGGCGCCGAACAGCTGGCGGGCGCGATCGATGGCGAGCTGCTCGACGATGTCGACGTATTCGCAGCCGCCGTAATAGCGCTTGCCGGGATAGCCTTCCGCGTATTTGTTGGTGAGCACGGAGCCTTGCGCTTCGAGCACGCGCGGGCTGGCGTAATTCTCGGAGGCGATGAGCTCGACGTGGTCCTCCTGGCGATGGCGCTCGTTCTGGATCGCGCGCGCCAGCTCCGGATCGAAGCCCTCGATACTCATAGTGGTCCGGAACATGCGCGCGCCGCCTCCGCATCCCGAGAATGGGGGCGCGAATTGTACCGGAAGGATGCCGCAGCCGCCCTTGTTGCGGCGCGCCGCCCGGGCGGAAGGATCGCGACAGGGCGCTGATGCCGCCTGGACGGCGCTACATAAGGTTCTCGACCACCGCTGTCCAGGCCTGGGCGAGGTTGGCGCGGTTGTAGCCGCCACCCCCCAGGGCGAGTACCCGCCCGTGACCGAGCGCGTCGGCCAGCGCGGCCAGCTCGCGCGCCGCCCGCCCATGGACCTTCGGCGAGAAGCGCAGGTGGGTGATCGGATCGCCCTCGAGACTGTCGGCGCCGCACTGCAGGATGATGAACTCGGGCGCGAACTTCTCCAGGTGCGCGGTGACCAGCGGCCACACGCTTGCGAACGTCGCATCGTCGGCGCCGGGCGGCAGCGGCACATTGAGCTTCATGCCCTGGGCGGCACCGCGTCCGGTTTCGGAGGCCGCGCCGGTGCCCGGGTACAGGTAGCGCCCGTCCTCGTGCAGGTCGGCGAACACGACCGCCGCGTCATCCTCGAATGCGTAGAAGACTCCATCACCGTGATGGGCGTCGATGTCGACGTAGGCGATATGCTTGAGTCCTGCGCGCTTGAGCTGCTCGATCGCCACGCCACAATCGTTGAATACGCAGAAGCCGGCAGCACGGTCGCGCGCCGCGTGATGCAGCCCCGCGATCGGCACGAAGGCGCGCCGGCACTTGCCTGCCATGATCGCATCCATGGCCGTGAGCGTGGCGCCGACGACCACGGCGGCCGCCTCGTACACGCCCTTGAACGCCGGCGTATCGCCACCGTCGAGGTGACCGGCGCCACTCGCCGAGCGTTCCCGCACGAACTCCAGATACTGCGCGCTGTGGAAGGAGCGCAACTCCTCGTCGGTAGCGGTGCGCGGATCAAGCGTGCTGGCACGTTGCGCCAGACCGCGCGCCGTAAATTCACGGACGAAGGCAGCAAGACGATCCGAGCCGAAGGGATGACCGTCGCCGAAGCCGTAACGCGCGAGGCGTTCACTGACGACCACTGCGACACTGGCGGTTGCCAAGCTTGCTTCTCACAGGCAGGCGTTAAGTCGCGCAGCCTAACACAGTGGCGCACGCCGCATGGGCTGCCGGCCATCGCCATCCGCGCCGCGCTCGACCATAATCGCGCTTCGCATTTCTTTACACTCGCAAAACGCATGGCCCAATACATCTACACCATGAATCGCGTCTCGAAGGTGGTGCCGCCCAAGCGGCTCATCCTGCGCGACATCAGCCTGTCGTTCTTCCCGGGAGCCAAGATTGGCGTACTGGGCTTGAACGGTGCGGGCAAGTCCACCCTGCTCAAGATCATGGCCGGGATCGACTCGACCTTCGATGGCGAGGCGCGCCCGCAAAGCGGCATCCGCATCGGCTTCCTGCCTCAGGAGCCGCAGCTGGACTCCGCCAAAGACGTGCGCACCACGGTCATGGAGGGGCTCGGGGAGACCTTCCGGCAGCTCGCGGAATTCAACCAGATCAGCGAGGCGTTCGCAGAACCGATGGACGATGAGCGGATGAACACCCTGCTCGCGCGCCAGGCACAGCTGCAGGACGCCATCGATGCGGCAGGCGGCTGGGAATTCGAGCGCAAGCTTGAGATCGCGGCCGATGCGCTGCGCCTGCCGCCGTGGGAGGCCAGCATTGGCACGCTCTCGGGCGGTGAGAAGCGCCGCGTCGCGTTGTGCCGGCTGCTGCTTTCGGCGCCGGACATGCTGCTGCTGGATGAGCCGACCAACCACCTGGACGCGGAGTCGATCTCCTGGCTGGAGCGCTATCTGGAGGAGTACCCGAGCACCGTGATCGCGGTCACCCACGACCGCTACTTTCTTGACAATGTCGCGCAGTGGATCCTGGAGCTCGACCGCGGTTACGGCATTCCCTGGCACGGCAACTATTCCTCGTGGCTCGAGCAGAAGGAACAGCGCCTGGGCCTGGAAGAGCGCGAACGCGAGTCGCTGCGCAAGAGCCTCGCCCACGAGCTCGAATGGGTGCGCCAGAACCCCAAGGCGCGCCAGGCAAAGAGCAAGGCGCGGCTGCAACGCTACGAGGAACTCGCCTCGCGAGAATTCCAGGAACGCAACGAGACCAACGAGATCTATATACCACCGGGCGAGCGGCTCGGCGATCTGGTGGTGGCGGTGGAAGGACTGCGCAAGGGTTACGGCGAACGGCTGCTGATCGACAACCTCAGCTTCAGCCTGCCGCGCGGCGGAATCGTCGGCATCATCGGCCCGAATGGCGCCGGCAAGACCACCCTGTTCCGCATGCTCACCGGGGCCGAGCAGCCCGATGCCGGACAGATCCGGGTCGGTCCGACCGTGCGCCTTGCCTACGTCGATCAGTCGCGACAGACGCTCGATGATAAGAAGACCGTGTGGCAGGAGATCTCCGGCGGACTTGAGATGATCCGGGTCGGTGCCTACGAAACCCCCTCGCGCGGCTACGTCGGCCGCTTCAACTTCAAGGGTACGCAGCAGCAGCAGCTGATCGGCGAGCTGTCCGGGGGCGAGCGCAACCGCGTGCACCTGGCCAAGGTACTCAGCGCCGGCGGCAACGTGCTGCTGCTCGATGAGCCCACCAACGATCTGGACATCGAGACGCTGCGCGCGCTGGAAGAGGCGCTGTTAGGTTTCCCCGGCTGCGCCGTGGTGATCTCGCACGACCGCTGGTTCCTCGATCGCATCGCCACCCACATTCTCGCCTTCGAGGGCGACTCGCAGGTGGTGTGGTTCGAGGGCAATTACCAGGAGTACGTCGGCGACCTCAAGCGGCGCAAGGGCGAGGATGCCGCGCAGCCTCACCGGATCCGCTACAAGCCGCTGACGCGCTGAACGGACCTGTCGCCTCTTGCCCTCTCCCGTGACAGCGCCAGTCCCGCAGCCGAGCCAGCAGGAGATGCTGTGGCGCTGGGTAGGACCGGTGGCGGCGCTTTTGGTGTTTGCCGGTGTGGCGCTGGTCCTGCATCACCAGATGGCGCACCTGCACGTCAAGAACGTGCTCGCGCAGTTGCACGCGATACCGCGCCGCCAGGTGGTGGAGGCGCTCGGCTTCACGGCTCTGAGCTACTGGCTGCTCACGACCTACGAGGTGCTGGCTCTCGCCTACCTGCGGCGGGCGATTCCCTACACCCGCATCCTGTTCACCTCCTTCATCGCCTACTCCTTCGGCCACACGCTCGGTTTTGCGGCCTTTACCGGCGCTGCCATCCGCTTTCGCCTCTACGCGTCAGCGGGCGTGAGTGCCATCGATGTCGCGACCCTCACGGCATTCTGCAGTCTCTCGCTGGGCATCGGCCTTGCGACAGTGTCGGGCGTGTCGCTGTTCCTCGCGCCCGGCCATGCGGCCACGGTGCTGCGCCTGCATCACAACTGGTCCTTGCTGGTCGGCACGCTGCTGCTCGGCGCGGTGCTCGCCTATGCACTGTGGGCCTGTCTGGCGCGCACCAAGCTTGAGATCCGCGGCTGGGCGCTGCGCGCGCCCGGGCCCTACATCGGACTAACCCAGATCGCGCTCTCGGTGCTGGATCTGTCGTTATCCACCGCGGTGCTGTGGTCGTTGCTGCCGCCCGGTGCGCACATCGGCTTCATCACTTTCCTCGGGGTGTATGCCGCTGCGGTCATCGCCGGCATCGTCAGCCATGTGCCAGGCGGTGTCGGTGTGTTCGAGGCGGTGATTCTGTTCACCCTGCCCGGCGTGCCCGCGGACGCCCTGCTCGGTTCGCTGCTAGCGTACCGCGCCGTGTATTACGTCGTGCCGCTGGTGTGCGGCACGCTGCTGTTCGCATCGAAGGAACTGGCCGCGCAGCGCGGGCGCTTCGCCTGGGCACACGAGCTTGCGAGCCTGTACATCGCGCCGGTCGTGCCGCAGATTGCAGGCTCGCTCACTTTCCTCGCCGGTGCGCTGCTTTTGTTCTCGGGCGCAACGCCGGCGATGGACGAGCGGCTGGCATTCCTCGATCAATTCCTGCCGCTCGCGGTGCTGGAGATCTCGCATCTCGCCGGCAGCGTCGTGGGACTTGGGCTGCTGGTGCTGGCGCGGGCGCTGTTCCGGCGTGTCCAGGCCGCCTACCACATCTCGGTGTGGCTGCTGATCGCGGGTATCTTCGCTTCGCTCCTGAAGGGACTGGACTTCGAGGAAGCCTGCCTGCTGGCGCTGGTGCTCGGGGTTCTGGTGCTGGGACGGCGCGCGTTCTATCGCCCGACTGCCATCCTGGCGGAGCGCTTCACGCCGGTGTGGGTGGCCAGCATCATTGGGGTGGTGGTGATGGCGCTGTGGATCGGCGTCGTCTCCTACCGGCACGTGAACTACTCGCACGAGTTGTGGTGGACCTTCGCCCTGGACGGCAACGCGCCACGCATGCTGCGTGCCTCCCTCGCCGTCATCGTGCTCGGCACCGCGTACCTGCTCTTGAACATGCTGCGACCCGCGCGTCCGGAGCCGGCGGTCGCCGGTGCCGATGAACTCGCGCGGGCGCGCGCGCTCATCGCCACCTGCGACTTCACACTGGCCAACGCGGCGCTCACCGGGGACAAGCGCCTGCTGTTCAGCGACGCAGGCGATGCCTTCATCATGTACCAGATCGCCGGCAAGAGCTGGGTCGCACTCGGTGATCCGGTCGGCTCGCAGGAGGGCGGGGAGGAACTCGTGTGGCGACTGCGCGAGATGTCCGATCACCACGGCGGGCAGACGGTGTTCTACCAGGTGAGTCCCGATCGGCTGGCGCTGTACGTGGACCTCGGACTTGCGGCTCTTCGGATCGGCCAGGAAGCGCGCGTGCCGCTCGAGGCCTTCTCGCTGGAGGGTTCCGCACGCGCGGACCTGCGCCAATCGCATCGTCGCGCGCAGCGTGACGGTGCGAGCTTCGAGGTCGTACCGCCCGAGCGCGTCGAGGAGCTGTTGCCGCTGATGCAGGGCATCTCGGACGCGTGGCTGGCGAGCAAGTCCACCGGCGAGAAGCGCTTCTCGGTGGGCTCCTTCTCGCCGCGCTACCTGCGGCAGTTTCCGCTGGCGGTGGTACGCGCGGAAGGCGTGCCGGCGGCTTTCGCGAACCTGTGGACCACGGACACCAAGGAGGAGTTGTCGGTGGATCTGATGCGCTTCGATCGCGACGCGCCACGCAGCGCCATGGATTACCTGTTCATCGAGCTCATGCTGTGGGGCAGGCGCGAGGGCTATCGCTGGTTCAATCTCGGTATGGCCCCGCTGGCAGGACTTGAGACGCATCCGCTCGCGCCAGCCTGGCACCGCGTCGGCAACTTCATCTTCCGCCAGGGCGAGCACTTCTATAATTTCGAGGGCCTGCGGCGCTACAAGGCGAAGTTCGATCCGATCTGGGAGTCGCGCTACCTCATGGCTCGCGGCGGGATATCGCTGCCGCGCGTACTGATGGACGTGTCGGTGCTGATCGCGGGCGGCATGAAGGAGTTACTGGCGCGATGAACATGAAGATCGTGTGTGCCGCGCTCGGCTTGCTGCTGGCAACTGCCGCACACGCCGCCGCACCGGCGGCGTCAGCCAAAAAGGCCGCAGCCGCGGCTGACGCCACCCCGCTGAGCGCCGGGCGTTTTGGCACCGTGAACATCTACAGTCCGGCGGCAGCGCCGCGCAGCGTCGCGATTTTCCTCTCCGGCGATGGCGGCTGGGAGCTGGGTGTAGTCAACATGGCGCGCGCGCTCAGGGACATGGGCGCGCTGGTCATCGGCGTCGACATCCGCCAGTACTTCGCCAGCCTGCACCAGGCTGCGCAGCGCCCCGGCGCGTCCTGTCAGATGATCGCCGCCGACTTCGAGACGCTCAGCCACCAGGCGCAGAAGAAAATCGGCCTGACCGAGTACCACGTACCGGTGCTGGTCGGCTACTCCTCGGGCGCCACCGTCGCGTATGCCACACTGGTGCAATCGCCGCCCGGCACCTTCGCAGGGGCGCTCAGCCTCGGCTTTTGCGCCGACCAGGATTTTTCCGGCGCAGCCCTGTGCCCCGGGGCGGGCCTGCACTACACGCAGAACAACCAGCACGAGCTGGTGTTCGCGCCGGCTAGCACTCTCAAGCAACCCTGGATCGGCTTTCAGGGACAGAAGGATGAGGTTTGCAATCCGCACGCCGCCGAGCAGTTTGCCGCCCAGGTGGCCGGCGGTTCGCTCGTGAAGCTGCCGCTGGTGGGACATGGATTCTCGGTGGAGAAGAACTGGATGCCGCAGTTTCGCGACGCCTATGCGCGCCTCGCGGCACGCGCGGAGAGCGGGCCACAACGTCCGCCGGAGATCACGGATCTGCCGGTGCAGGAAGTGCACGCGAGCGGAAGCGCCGATGAATTCGCGCTGCTGCTGACCGGGGACGGCGGCTGGGCGGGGCTCGACCAGGAGCTGGCGGCGCGCCTGGCAGCACATGGCGTGCCGACGGTTGCGCTGAACTCGCTGAAGTATTTCTGGACGCAACGCACGCCGGCGCAGACCACCGCCGATGTGGCGCGGGTGCTGCGTCATTACCTGGCGGCCTGGAACAAACAACACGTGCTGCTCATCGGTTACTCCTTCGGCGCCGACGTACTGCCGTTCGTGGTGAACCGTCTGCCGGCGCAACTGCGCGCGCATGTGGCAAGCGTGAGTCTGCTCGGCATTGATGCCAATGCCTCCTTCGAGGTGCGCATCTCGGACTGGGCCGGTGGCGACAACGACGGGCCGCCGACCCGACCGGAAGTCACCGCGCTGACGCACGTGCCCGTGCTGTGCATTTACGGCGAGGGCGAGGCCGACTCGATCTGCCCGGGACTGCCGGCAAACGGCGTCGTCCGCGAGCAGATCGGCAAGGGACACCACTTCAGCGGCGACTACGCAACGCTTGCGGATCGCATCCTCGCATTTGCGCGCAGCGGCCACCCTGTGACATAACGCACCAGCTTGGCCGTGCCGCCAGCGCGGCACGCGACAGTCGCCTCGGCCGACTCGCGCTGGGTTAACATGGGGCAGGCGGCGCACACAACAACATGAGCCGCCTGCGTCCCATGTCGATGTACATCGATTCAACCAGCCAGCTGCATCACGACCTGGACAAGAACCTCGTCGTAACGTGCCCGCATTGCCAGACCGTCGCGCACATCACGCCAAGCGCGGTGCCGCGCTTCCAGGATCTGCAGATCTATCGGCCAAGACAGGTCGGGCTGGTGTACCTGTGCGACGCCTGCCACATGCCGATCTTCCTGCGCTTCACCGTGCGGGTGTACGGCGCCTCGCGCATCGAGTTATCGCCGCAGTTCACCGAAGTCGAACGGGCGCGCGAGAAGTTCAGCTTCACCTATGTCCCCGAGGACGTGGAGCTGCTGTTTCGCGAGGCGCTCACCTGCTACTCGCAAGGAGCGTTCAACGCGTTCGCCTCGATGTGCCGCCGCACCGCGCAGGCGATGTTCGCCGACCTGGGCGAGGCAGGGAAACTGCGCATGTTCGATGAGCTGAACGCGGTGCGCGAACTGGCCAACATCGAGTCGGATGTGTTCAGCAAGATGAGGAACGTGCTGTTTGGTGCAGAGCTCGACGCGCGCTCAGCGCTGCCGCTGGTGGACGGCCACGAGTGCGGCATCATGCTCGAGGTGCTGAAGGACCTGCTGTACGAAGCCTACGTGCGCAAGGGAAAGCTGCAGCAGGCGATGATGGTGCGGCGTTTCTTCCTCGACGAGACCGGCAGCCACGTCGCGCCGTTTGCCGCCGCGGACGCTCCCTAATCGACAAAACGCCGCGCGTTGCGGAATAGCCGCATCCAGCCGCTGTAGCCAGCGGCGCCGCGCGGCCGCCAGGAATTCTGCAGGTAACGGAACGAGCGCTCCGGGTGCGGCATCGTAATGGTCACCCGGCCATCGGCGTTCGACAGCGCGGCGATCCCCAGCGGCGTGCCACTGGGGTTCGCCGGATAGCGCTGCGCGAGGCTGCGGTCGTGGTTCACGTAGCGAAATGACACCAGTCCGCTCTCGGCACATTCCTGCGCCGCCGCGCTCGATGCGAATTCAGCGCGCCCCTCCCCGTGTGACACCGCAATGGGCAGCAGCGAGCCGGCCATGCCGGCGAACAGCACCGAGGGTGAGGACAGCACCTCCACCAGCGGGAAGCGCGCCTCGTACTGCTCGCTGCGGTTCTTCACGAAGCGCGGCCAGTGTGTGGTGCCCGGAATGAGAGTCTTCAGAGCCGCAAACATCTGGCAACCGTTGCAGATGCCGAGCGCAAAACTGTCCGAGCGTGCGAAGAAGCGCTGGAACTGCTCGCGCACCGGCTCGTGAAACAGGATCGACTTCGCCCACCCCTCGCCGGCCCCCAGCACGTCGCCGTAGGAAAAGCCGCCGCAGGCGATGAGTCCCTTGAATTCGGCGAGCGTGCGCCGGCCGCTGAGCAGGTCGGTCATGTGCACATCGTGTGCCTCGAACCCTGCCTGATCGAAGACTGCCGCGGTCTCCGTCTGGCTGTTGACGCCCTGCTCGCGCAGCACCGCGAGCGCCGGGCGCGCGCCGCGCGCCACGTAGGGCGCGGCGATGTCCTCCTCGGGATCGAAGCTGAGCGCGACCGAAAGGCCCGGATCAGCCTCTGCGAGCGCTGCGAATTCCTCGTCGGCACACTGCGGCTCATCACGCAGCCGCCGCAACCGCCAGGAGGTCTCCGACCATGCGCGCCGCAGGTCCACCCACGCCTCATCCAACTGCATCTCCCCTACCCGCACCTGCACCCGCAGCTCACTCACCGGGGCCCCGAGGTACAGGGCATCGGCGCCCAGCCCGTGCCGTGCCAGGATTTCCGCGAAGGCGGGCTCATCGGCCGCCAGGACCTGCACCACGACCCCCGGCTCCTCGGCAAACAGCTGCGAAAGCGCGGCGCCACGCGCGGCCGGCAGCGCGATGTCCAGGCCGCAGTGCCCGGCAAACGCCATCTCGATGAGCGTCACGAACAGGCCGCCGTCGGAGCGGTCGTGGTAGGCGCGGACCATGCCCGCGGCGCGCAGCTCGCTCAAGGCTGCAGCCAACTGCGTCAGCCGCCGCGGCTCGTCCAGATCCGCCGGCTCATCTCCCAGCTGCCCGTACACCTGCGCCAGCGCCGAGGCACCCAGGCGATTGCGGCCGCCGGCGAGGTCGATGAGCCACAGCGACGTCGGCCGCTCGTCCAGCTGCAGCGCCGGTGTGAGGGTGCGGCCGGCATCCTTGACCGGCGCGAACGCCGAAACGATCAGCGACACCGGCGCGGTGACACTCCTAGGCACGCCTGCCTCGTTCCAGGCGGTCTTCATCGACAGCGAGTCCTTGCCGACCGGAATGGCAATACCGAGCTGCGGGCACAGCTCCTTGCCTACCGCGCGCACCGTCGCGTAGAGAGCCGCATCCTCGCCGGGCTCCCCGCAGGCGGCCATCCAGTTGGCCGACAGGCGGATCTGCGACAGCGGGCCGATATCGGCTGCCAGCATGTTGGTAATGGCCTCGGCCACTGCGAGCCGCCCCGAGGCCGGCGCGTTGAGCACGGCCACCGGTGTGCGCTCGCCCATGGCCATGGCCTCCCCGGCCGTGCCCTGATAGTCGGTGAGCGTCACCGCCACATCGCTCACCGGCACCTGCCACGGTCCGACCAGCTGGTCGCGGCTGATGAGGCCACCGACCGTGCGATCGCCGATGGTGATCAGAAAGGTCTTGTCGGCCACCGCCGGCAGGCGCAGCACGCGGTAGGCCGCCTCGCGCAACTGGACGCGCGCGGTGTCGAACGGCGGCAGGCGCAGGCGGGTGCTGCTCACGTTCCGCCTCAGGCGCGGCGGCTTGCCGAGCAGCACGTCGAGCGGCATGTCGACCGGCTCGCTGCTGAACAGCGCGTCGTGCACGGCGAGCTGACCGCCGCCGTCGATCTCGCCGATCACGGCATACGGGCAGCGCTCGCGCTCGGCGAGCGCCGCAAATTCCGCCAGCGCGTGTGCCTCGATGGCGAGCACGTAGCGCTCCTGGGCCTCGTTGCACCACAGTTCCAGTGGCGACATTCCCGGATCGGCACTCGGGATGGCGCGCAGCTCGATGTGCGCGCCGCGCTGGCTGTGCGCCACGGCCTCCGGCACGGCATTGGAAAGTCCCCCGGCACCCACATCGTGAATGAGCGCGATTGGATTTCGGTCACCGAGCGCCCAGCAGCGGTCGATGACCTCCTGCGCGCGTCGCTGCATTTCGGGGTTGCCGCGCTGCACGGAGGCGAAATCAAGGTCTGCGCTCGAGCTGCCGCTGCCCACCGAGGAAGCCGCCCCGCCGCCCAGGCCGATCAGCATCGCAGGTCCGCCGAGCACGATGAGCTTCGCGCCGAGCGGGACTGCGGTCTTCTCCACATGTGCGCGCCGTACGTTGCCGAGGCCACCTGCGATCATGATCGGCTTGTGATAGCCGCGCAGGTGTTCGCCAGCGCCGCTGACGCGTTGCTCGAAGGTGCGGAAGTAGCCGCACACCGCCGGCCGGCCGAACTCATTGTTGAAGGATGCCGCGCCGATCGGACCTTCGATCATGATCTCGAGCGCGGAAGCAATGCGTGCCGGCGCACCGAAGTTCACCTCCCACGGCCGCTCGTAGCCGGGAATGCGCAGGTTGGACACCGAGAAGCCGGTAAGTCCCGCCTTGGGTTTGGCGCCGCGCCCGGTCGCGCCCTCATCGCGGATCTCCCCGCCCGAGCCGGTCGCAGCTCCCGCAAACGGCGAGATCGCGGTGGGGTGGTTGTGGGTCTCGACCTTGATGAGAATGTCGATCGGCTCGGCACTGGCGCGGTAGATGCCGCTCGCCGGGTCGGGAAAATAACGTTCGCCGGGTGAGCCCTCGATAACCGCGGCGTTGTCACGGTAGGCCGAGAGCACCCCGGCGGGGTTGCGCGCGTGGGTGTAGCGGATCATCGCGAACAGCGACTCATCCTGCGGCTGCCCATCGATCACCCAGTGCGCGTTGAAGATCTTGTGGCGGCAGTGCTCGGAGTTGGCCTGCGCGAACATCATGAGTTCAACATCGGTAGGCTCGCGCCCCAGGCGACGGAAGCTCTCCAGCAGGTAGTCCATCTCTTCCGCCGACAGCGCGAGCCCGAGCGTGCGGTCCGCCTCCTCAAGCGCCACGCGGCCGGCGGCGAGGGAGATTCGCGTGAGGGGCCGCGGCGGCGCGTGACTGAACAGGCGCGCCACCTGCGCCTCATCGAGCAGCGCATCTTCCGTCATGCGGTCATGCAGCACCGTCGCAAGCTGCGCGAGGCGCTCGCCGCCCAGCGGGCGTGCCGCTTGCAGCCGGTAGGCAATGCCGCGCTCGATGCGGCGCACTTTGCCAAGGCCGCAGACATGGGCGATGTCACTCGCCTTGCTCGACCAGGGCGAGATCGTTCCCGCCCGCGGTACCACCAGCACGCACTCACCGGGCGCATCCGCCGGCGCCGCCCGGCGCGGTCCGTAGCTGAGCAACTGCGCGAGCACGTCCCGCTCAGGCTCACTGAGTTGCTGCGCCAGGTCGACGAAATGCCTGAAGCGTGCCTCAAGGCCGCTGACGGCCGGCTCGAGCGCAGTCAACCGGTCGAGGAGCTTGGCGATGCGGAACGCGGAGAGCGCAGGAGGCCCGGCAAGCTGCAGCATACTATCTGTGCGTCACTTCTTTTCGCCCGGCGGGGTCGAGTACATGGGCATCGGGAATTGCGCAACGTTGGTGCCACTTTCCAAGACGGTGATTTTGCTGACGCCGTGCTTCTTCACCTCGTCTATGCGCAGGATCGAATGCATGGGCAGAAAGGTGCGCTTCACGCCGGAAAACTCGCCCTTGACGCGTTCCTCGCCCGGGTCGAGCACCACCGAGGAACGCTCGCCGAACAAGAGCTCCTCGACCTCGATGAATCCGAACAGCTCCCCGTGGCTCACCCGGCGGGCGTAGACCTCGTAAACCTTGCCCTGATTCACGAACATAATGCGGAAAATGTGACTGGTTGCCATGGCGGGGTTTGGGGTCGCTGCTACTTTGACGCTGGCATTATATGTCCGGGCGCGCCGGGGACGCTGCCGCGCCCGTCCGGAAGCCGCCGCCAGGCTTACGAACACCGGGATGACTGCTTGAGTCGGGGAATCATGCTCAGGTTGCGAATTGTCAGTGACCAGCGGCGCTCGCTTGCGGACCGCAGCAGCACCGTCTTCTCGGTCGAGGGGGGCACCATCGGCCGCTCCGCCGATAATGACTGGGTGCTGCCCGACCCGCGCCGCTACGTGTCCGCGCATCACGCGCGGGTGCAGTTCCGCGAAGGTCACTTCTATCTGCAGGACGTGAGCACCAACGGAGTGTACGTCAACGACGATATGGAGCCTCTGGCCAAACGCGGCTCGAGCGGCTACCGGCTCGCCAACGGTGACGTGCTGCGCATCGGCGAGTACCACATCGTCGCCGCTCTGGAGCAGAATGCCGGGCCGCAGGAGGACGCCGCGGCCGCGGTTCCGACCAGCATCCATGCCCTGCGAACGCACGGGCGCCGCGCCGGCGATCGCGACATTGGTGCGCCGCTCAACGTCGAGGATCTGTTGGTGCCCGTCATCGACATGGACGCCCCGGTGCTGCCCGTCAATGCCTTCGGGCAAGCGGTCAATTCGGGGCGGGTCCAGGCGCTCGCAGATCACCAGACCAAGCCGGGGCACGACGGCATCACTTTCACTTTCGGCGAGACCTCCCCGGAGGCTCAGCAGCTCGACGAGCGCATGGCACGTCTCGCCGAGGTCGTCGGCCGCGAGCCCAAAACCGGCGCCAGCGTGGTGGCGCTCGAGGATGTTCATAGCGGGCTTGAGGCCTTCTGCCGCGGTGCCGGGATCGAGCCCGCGCAGCTGCCGGCGGATGCGCAGACGCGCCTGCTGCACCTGGCCGGGCGGCTGTTCCGCGAGGCACTGGTCGGCTTCAAGGAACTCGAGCGCACGCGCAGCGACACGCGCAACCGTTACCGCATCGACCCACCGCAGCCTGAAGCCGATGATCCGCGTCCTTCGCTGGCCAACTCCATGGTCGAGGAGCTGCTGGTTGCGCTGTTCGTGCAGCACGAGGGCCGCGCACTCGACTCGGTGCAGTGGCTGCGCGAAACGATCGGGGAGGCGAAGGTGCACGAGACCGCCACCGCCCAGGCGACCCGCGCCGCATTCGTCGAGTTTCTCGACCGGCTGGATCCGGCCGAGCTCGAGGCGCGCTTCGAGCGCGCGGCGCGTCGCGGCAAGGCACGTGCCGCCGACAAGGCGCAGTACTGGGAGCTGTATACGACCTTCTACCGCAATCTCATCGAGATGCCCGCTGATCACCTGCCGCACACCTTCGTTGAGGCGTTCGCAGCCGCCTACCGCGAGGCCTCAAAGAAGCCGCCGACCAGCTGAAACGCTGCCCGGGGCGAGCGTCGCGGCCGACGGACGCTTTGGCGCGGGACGGTACTGCGGATATAGTGCTGAAGATGGCGGAGAGGGTGGGATTCGAACCCACGTGCCGGTTTTACCC
>Ga0209624_10000389_pt1 | contig 38707 bp, 34 predicted proteins | sample JacPinW_OM2H0_O1_FD_188565 | JGI IMG/M metagenome (GOLD analysis project Ga0209624, IMG submission 188565) | Forest soil microbial communities from Algoma, Ontario, Canada - Jack Pine, Ontario site 1_JW_OM2H0_O1 (SPAdes) (version 2) | ecosystem: Environmental > Terrestrial > Soil > Boreal...
CGTTTCCTGTCGACGGATTGGGCTACAACTCCAACATTGCGGCTGGCGTTTGCCCGGCGACAGGAAACGCGCCTGCCACCTATGTGGGAACCCCGATCAAGAGCGGCTACCCCGCCAGCACCTCGACCGCGAACGTTCTGTCTTTCAATATCAAGGGCAAGGACCCGATCAGCGGCACCGCTATTCCTGCGTTCACAGTCGTGGAAGTGGGAGCTACTCCGGTCGTCTTCATCACCCAGCGCGAAAGCCAGCTTGCCAGTCTGACAAATGCCACCGAACAACAACTGCAACAGGTGTTCTCCGGCACGAACTGCGATGCCAGCGCCTTCGGCCTATCACCTGCGGGAATCGCAGCCTTCCTGCGTGAACCTCTCTCTGGCACATACAACACCACCGAAGCCACCGTCATGCGTCACCCCACCGTTTACGGTGGCGTTGGCCCCAGCACAATTCTCGGCGTGAGCATGGAAACCAATGTTGGCGCCAACAATCCGCTTGCCGGGCAGCCCGGAACTTGCACTAGCAGCGACGGGAAAGGCGCCCGCTATCGCGCGATTGGAACCAGTGAAGAAGTTAAGTCGGTCCAGAACTCGGTTAAGAATATCGGCATCGACGGCATCGGCTTCACCTTCTTCAGCTATGGGAACGTGAGTTCGATTGCCAACAACCCCGCTTATGGTTACATCACGCTGAACAACATCGATCCCATTTTCGCCAGCTACGGACCGCAGAGTTCAACCGGAGCCGGATACGACCCGGGTGAGCCCGCCACCGCCGGTACCTTGCCGGCCGCGGCTAACCTGCCTTGCAGCGGAGCATTCCCCTGCCCAGAGAGCCAGATTTGGGCGGGCGGTCTTTCTTTCCCGAATCTCCGCAACGGAACTTATCCCTCCTGGTCAGTCGTGCGCCTGGTAAGCAACGGAACCGGGCTGACGAATTCCAAAACTCTGGTGAAGGCCTCGCAGGGATTTGTTGTGGACAGTGTTCCAGACTACGTTCCGGCCACGAAGACCATAGCGGGTGGCATTACCGATCCGGGCCTCACCTTGGTTCGTTCGCACTATCAACAGTATGACGGAGCCGGCACCCTGCTAGGCGCAGCTCCCGTTAACAGCGGCACAACCGAAGCGGGCGGCGACATGGGCGGCATTCTTCTCACCTGCCCCACGGCGACGACGTGTCCAAAAACCACGCAGCACGTTCAGGGTAACCAGGGCCTGCAAGTTAGACCGTAAGCTGATCTGGACGTTGCGTTAAACATCAACACAGAGGACGAGCCATTGATTGGTTCGTCCTCTTTTTCCGTTCCACTCAGTGCAGGAAGCGCTTCGGCGGCGGTTCTCGGACTAATCGGAATATAACTCAATAGTTAATATAGGCGAAACTTAAGTTGGCTTATTCTCGTCGCGGCAAGATTGCTAGCAAGATCGTTCGATTGATTCAAATTTCAGGAAAGTCCGGATGTCTAATCTTCCCTTCAATTTCATAAGAACGCTGGCTCTCGTAAGTGCCCTACTCTTGTCGGTAAGTGTCGGCCATGCTCAGTACACGCCAGTATCTCCCCCGGTGGCGGATCCATCCGACACTCGCTTTAAGGCTGTTCATGAAGACTGGACCACGCCCGCCCTCACCGGCAGCACTCTCCTGCCGGTTCGGCCTCTCTCCGCCTTTGTCGACGAAGAATCTGGTTACACGGTGGAGTTATTGCAGGTTCAGTGGCGATGGGGCGATCCAATCGACCTTTATGTGATGAAGCCCAAGGGAGTCAAAAAGCCTCCCGTGATTTTGTATCTTTATGGCTATCCCACGAGCACGGACACTTTCAGGAATGATGATTACGAAAAACTCGTAACCAGGAACGGCGTTGCCGCCGTAGGCTTTGTTTCCGCGCTCACCGGTCACCGCTACCATGACCGCCCGCTGAAGCAATGGTTCCTCAGCGAATTGCAAGAGTGCCTGGCAACTTCGGCGCACGATGTTCAGATGGTGCTGAACTATCTGGACGCGCGCGGAGATCTGGATATGAATCGCGTGGGCATGTTTGCGCAGGGGTCAGGAGCAAGCATCGCGATCCTGACATCAGCCGCCGATCCGCGCATCAAGGTGCTTGAAGCGATGGATCCGTGGGGCGATTGGCCAACCTGGCTGGCAACTTCTCCCTTCGTACCGGAAGCGGAACAACGCGATTACGTAAAGCCGGAATTCTTAAAAAAAATATCTACGTTGGAGCCAGTTGATTGGTTGCCGAAGGTTCAAGCGAAAAAAATCCGGCTCGATGACGAACTCTTTGACAATGTCACTCCAGCGGTGGCAAGAGAAAAACTGCGGGCTATGGTTCCCGCCGGCACAAACGTAATGCTCTACAAGAATATGGAAGAGTTCAAGGCCGCTTTCCAGGACGGCAAGAATCTGGAATGGATTCAGCACCAACTCCAGTCTCTACCCGAGCCGGACAGTACGATTCGAAAGTAACTTCTGTCGCCATACAAGCCGAGCGACTCGCAAGAATTGGCTCCGTCAACATTCTCGCTGCTTACGGTCGTATGCTCACCATCGACACGCCATGCGGCGGCACGGTTGAGGAAAATTCTCCGGCGAATTTTCCCAATTCTTTGTGCGCCCAGAGGTCGCGCACCGTCGCAGGCAGGTGGCCGGGATACCCAATCTGTTCCCAGTTTAAGGGAATCGTCTGTGCCGAGTCTCCGCGATTGAGCAGCACCACCACCCGGCTTCCGTCCTGCTCCTGTTTCGACCACACCTCCCGATCGCCATCTTTCCATACACGCTGTCCTTCGCGCCCCAACGCATCCTGATTTACACCAATCACTTCCTTATTCGTAAGGATTTCGCGGATCTCAGGCGTCATTGTTCGCAGATCATTTCCCGCCATTAGCGGCGCTGCCAGAATCGCCCACAAACTAAAGTGCGAACGGTATTCGATCGTACTCATCCCGCCATTTCCCACTTCCAGCATATCCGGATCATTCCAGTGGCCAGGCCCGGCGTAGGATTGCAGGCCAACCTGAAGATCGAGTATGTCCAACACTCCCTGCCTGCAACAGCTTCCGTCGGGCCATTTCTCGTGCGACTCCCACTTATCACTAATATCGTCGGTAGTGCGCCACAGGTTTCCTCCTACTTCCTTTCCCCATAACCACGGCTTCGCCTTCCCCCATTCGCAGATGCTGAGCACGATCGGACGGCCGCCGGCATCGAGCGCGTCACGAATCAACGCGTATGATGCCTGCGCGTCTTGGGTTGTGGTGTTGCACCAGTCATACTTCAGGTAATCAACTCCCCACGCTGCGTACTCGATTGCGTCTTGAAATTCATGGCCGCGCCCACCGGGGCGACCCGCGCACGTTTTCGAGCCGGCATCGGAATAAATTCCAAACTTCAGCCCCAGCGAATGAATATAATCTGCCATAGCCTTCATCCCAGAAGGGAAGCGCTGCGGATCAGCAATGATATTTCCATTCGCATCGCGCGCCACCTGCCAGCAATCGTCAATCACGATGTACTGATAACCGGCGTCTTTCATGCCCGATTTCACCATCGCATCGGCCATGCCACGGACCAGATTGTCGCTTACGTCGCATCCGAATTTATTCCAGGTGTTGAATCCCATGGGCGGAGTAAGCGCCAGCCCCGTCGACACCGGCGGTTTCTGCGCGAATATCATCCCCGCCAGCAAGATAATCGAAACTGACAAAACCCAAGGTCGTTCTCTCATGTTGATAATGCCTCGAAATTATGCCCGCCCCGCGAACTCCCGTGTCTCCGTGGACACCTTGATGGTTTCGCCCTCTTTAATAAAGAGGGGAACGCGAATTTCGATGCCGGTCTCAAGCTTCGCTGGCTTAGTAACGCTGCCGCTTGATGTGTCGCCGCGGATACCGGGTTCGGTATACGTCACGTTCAGTTCCACGTGAGTCGGCAGTTGCAACCCGATTGGGTTGCCGTTGTATTTATGCAACTGAATGATGGATCCTTCCACGATGAAATCGAGCGCGTCCCCGATCATCTCGCCCGAAAGAGTCAGCGTCTCGAAGCTCTCCTGGTCGAGGAAATGGACACCGCCTGCGTCGCTGTAGAGGTAGGATGCTTCGACCGTTTGAAGGTCAGGCTCTTTGAACCGGTCACTGGCTTTAAATGACTTTTCAAATACCGCGCGCGTGAGAAGGTTGCGCATTTTCAGCCGGACAAGCGTCTGGGCGCCTCTCGCGGTAGGCGTAGAAACCTCCGCTTCGAGACACACGAATGGCGTGTTCTCGAACTCGAAAAACATTTTGCGCTTTACGTCGATCGCGTCGATCAGTGCCGCCATAGTCGCTCATAGAATATCAGGAGGGCATCCTGGAATTCGGATAGCTCTCGAGCTGGTGTAAGGTGTTCAAAGATTTGGAGGGGTGAGTGTTGACACGGGGAGTGCTCAGGTTTCCTACGTGGCAGGATTTTTCCTTCGAAGGGATTACCGAGTTTTCCGGTTGCTTTGGGAGCCGCGCTGGTTTTGAAGAAATTCTGACTCAGCTTCAGAGGTCCGCGATCTTCCACCGACTTGCAGCCGCAGCGGCGAATCACGCAGACAGGAACTTCCTTTCTGTTGCCCGGTAATTCGGCGTGGCCTCGGCGACCATTATCCGTTGATGTTTGGCGAATTCGCCGAGTGGAGCAGCTCTCAGCGTTTGTCAAAGGGAATTCTTCTCCGCAGGATATCGACGATCTTCTCGCGCCTTTGCTGATGGCGATCGACTGCTTTGCTTCGCACTACTCCCACCGTCTGATCGTGATCTGGAGCAATGCCTATTCTGACGGAGCGGTCGAGTCCTATTTGCGCGCGCACGGTGCAGCCTCGCAGTGGAATCGAGCGCAGCCTCTGCAGCGATTTGAAATCACCGCAGGTGCCCGCGAGAGGCTTGAGACCGCGATCAGCCGAGAGCAACTCGACTCCGTCGTGTCCGGAAGTTGGGTCAGCCTGCCCATCGCACCTGAGGGGCTATGCCGTTGGTGATCTCCTCTGCGAACTGAAACCATTTTAGGATAAGAGTTCAGTTAGGAACTCTCGCCCGCTCCCCTTCGTAGACAATCGGCGCGAAGTTCGTGCAAGTCGACGAAATGGTTGTGAACTTATTTCTTAGAGAGAGGCAATGCTATGGCTACTGGTGCTGTTACCGCCCGCGATCCAAAAGCGGACGCGACAACCGCGACCGTCGAAACCAAGACCGAAGCTGCCGAAACACACACGGCGCCGCTGACCTTGAAACAGCGCTTCCATCGGCTGCTCAGTGAGATTTTCGAAGGACGACACGAGCATCTCGGTTGGCGTCAGTAAGCAGAACTGCGTGAGATCGCAGTGCCGGGTCAGCGATCACGGCTTATCATCTTTCGTAGATTTTTAACTTGTGGTGCGATTGTGGGTCGCTCAATCCAGCGGCCCTTCTTTTCATCCCGCATACTTCGTGAGCAGACTCATCGCTGCGCTGGCGAGCTGCTCCAACGGCACGATCACACTTACCGCTCCCCGCGCAATCGCCTCTTTGGGCATCCCAAATACAACACAGCTTGCTTCGTCCTGTGCAACGGTGACTGCACCGGCATCCTTCATTTCGCAGAGGCCCTGCGCGCCATCGTCGCCCATGCCGGTCATAATTACGCCCACCGCCTTCGGGCCAACAGACGAAGCGACTGAACGAAAAAGCACATCCACACTGGGACGGTGACGCGAGACGAGCGGTCCATCGACGATCTCCACGACCAACTCTTCACCACGACGCTTAACGAGCATATGCCGGTTGCCCGGAGCAATCAGCGCTCGGCCGGCTTGCAGGCGATCGCCATTGCGAGCCTCGGCAACTTCAATTCCACATTCCTTGTTTAAGCGGTCAGCGAAGGCGCGGGTGAAAACCTCGGGCATATGCTGCACAATCGCGACGGGCGGGCAGTTCGTCGGCAAAGCGGCGAGGAAGACACGCAACGCCTCCGTCCCCCCCGTGGAGGCGCCCACTGCAATTATCCCCTGGGGCGCGCCAGCGGTACGGGATTGGCCTGGGCGCGGCAGCACGGCATCAGCTGTCAACCGAGGAATGACCGCCATCGGCCGCGGTCGGAGCTGCGCCTGCGACGCGCTCCACACGGCATCGAGCAGGGTGACCGCCGATTCGTGAAGAAAATCACGCACGCCCACCTTGGGCTTGGTGATCACCTCCACCGCTCCCTCTTCGAGCGCGCGCAATGCCAGCTCCGTGCCGCGAGCCGCGAGGCCTGAGCAGACGACGACAGGGGTCGGCATCTCCTGCATTATTTTTCGTATGAATGTGAGGCCGTCCATGCGTGGCATTTCCAGATCCGAAATGACCACGTCAGGCCGTTCTTTTTGCATCTTCGCCCATGCAATCAGCGGGTCGGCCGCAGCCTTGACATTGATCCTGCGATCCATTCCGAGAATGGATTGCATGACCTGACGCACCATCGCCGAGTCGTCGACTACCAGCACTTGCAAGCCGTCTCCGTTACGTGGCACTCTTCAACCTTTCTTGAACACCCAGGCAGCAGGAAAACAATTCCGCAATTTGTCTTTAGAATGGACTTTCCTTCTGTTTTGTCTTTACGTAGATGCTCGGCTCAATGCAGCGCAACTGCAACGACATGCTGCTCAAATTCTCCGCGTGCCCCACGAAGAGCAGACCGGAGGGAGATAGGCGGCCGTAGAGGTTTGTGATCACCCTGTGTTTCGACGCCGCATCAAAGTAGATGAGGACGTTGCGGCAAAAAATCGCGTCGAAGGGGCCTTCGACTAAATCGGACTCACGATCCAGATTCAACCGCTGGAATGTAATCATCTGCTGGATTTCGACTTTCACTTTCATCTCGCCTTGCCGCTCAGCCACACCACGCAGCATGAAAGCATGCAGCAAATCCGGCGGCAGTTCGGACAATCGACTGATGGGATAAACACCTTTGGTTGCCTTCTCCAGCACCCGATTCGAAATGTCGGTGGCTAGAATTCGTACATCCCAGCCTGCTTCCGCCGGAAGGTGCCCAGCCACCAACATCGCGATTGTGTAAGGCTCTTCACCCGAGGAACAGCCCGCGCTCCAAATCCGCAATCGTCGCGGCCGCAAGCCGCTTTCCGCTTCCCGTTGCCAATGCGGAAGCACTTTCTGTGCCAGAAAATCGAACTGCTTCGGCTCGCGAAAAAACCGCGTTTCGTTCGTGGTAATTGCATCGATCATGCGTGCTCGCTCTTCCCCGGCTTCCGGCGCGGAAACGCACTCGTAATAGCTCTCCAGTGAATCCATCTGCAGCGCGCGCAGCCGTCGAAAGAGACGTCCGCATAGGAGTGCGGTTTTCGCACTGCCCAGCCAGATGCCGGTTTCGGAATAAATTAGTTTCTGGAATTTTTGAAACAGCGCTGGACTCACCGAAAGATAAGGTGGCTGTTCCAGGCACGACTCCACGTCGATGCGGCGGGGCTGGCCGGAGTCCTTTCCTGGAGCCGTTCCCGCCTGCACAGCTAGGCTCCAGCCTCGACGTGTTTGGCGAGCACGCCTTTAGGTCGGCAGCCGATGGCCGCGTCGTCAGTAATCGAGTCCGTCATAGCTAGCAATTCGTCGGCCGAGAGTACCCTGTCGATATCAAGGATCAAACAAAACTTCTTGCCTAGCGCTCCCATGCCGAGCAGGTATTCGGTCTTCACGCGAGTGCCAAACGCCGGAGTCGCTTCGATCTCGTCGGCGGAAAGATCCATGACCTGGCTCACCGAGTCGGCCAGCACGCCCATGGTCATCATCTCGCCCTGGAACATTATTTCGGTAATGATGATGCACGAAAACTTGGAAATCCCGCTCGCCGGCAAGCCAAACTTCACCGCCAGGTCAACCACCGGCACCACCTTGCCGCGCAAGTTCGTCACCCCGCGAATCCAAATCGGAGTGTTGGGGACGGTCGTGACCGCCTCATACTCAACGATCTCGCTTACCTTAACGATGCTGATCGCGTATTCCTCACCCGCCGTTAAGAAGGTAAGGTACTGTTCCGAGCTCCGAGGGAGTTGGTGCTTCCCCTGATTCGACGCTCCCATAAGTTCACTCCTCAGTTTGCACTCCTCGCATGCATCATCCACACCGTCGAGTGCACCAAGCTTTTTCAACGCCCTATTGAAGCAATCTAGAACGCGGAGAAATTAGCCTCTTCCACTACCTTGCCGCTGCCCGGTTGAAAGCGGCCAAGCTGCGCGAATCCGCTGCTTACGAGGGGTTTCGGCGGAGCCGGCGCTTGTTGTTTGCCGTTGCCACCACGCTGCCCGGGCTGTTCTCCCGAAACACGGAAGTAGGTCATCAGCTGCTGCAGTTGCTCCGATTGGGCCGCCAACTCTTCGGCGGTGCTCGAAAGTTCTTCCGCAGAAGATGCGTTGCGCTGCGTAACCGTATCCACCTGCGACATTGCCTTGTTGATCTGCGTCACTCCGCCCGATTGTTCGGTCGATGCCGCAGCCACGTCTTGCACCAATTCGGCCGTCTTTTTGATAGAGGGCACCAGGTCGGACAGCAACTGGCCTGATCGTTCGGCCACACTGACACTCTTGCCAGCCAGGCCGCCAATTTCCTGCGCCGCCAATTGGCTGCGCTCCGCCAGTTTTCGCACCTCGACCGCGACTACCGCAAAGCCTCTTCCTTGATCTCCTGCGCGGGCCGCTTCGATGGCGGCGTTGAGCGCGAGCAGGTTGGTCTGGTAGGCGATCTCTTCGATCACTGAGGTCTTCGCCGCAATCTGTTTCATCGCGTCGACCGTCTCTTTAACCGCGTTGCCGCTCTCCTCCGCAGCCGATGCGCCCTTGGCTGCCGCTTGCTCCACTTGCCGGCTGTTGTCTGCATTCTGCGTAATCGACGCATTCATTTGTTCCAGGCTGGCGCTCATTTCTTCGACCGAAGCGGCCTGTTCGCTCGTGCCCTGCGAGAGACTCTGCGACGAGGAAGAAACCTGCTGCGCCGCGGAGGCGACTGCCGCCGAACCTTCGCGAACGTCCCGTATGATGCTCGACAGTTTGCTGCTCATGTCCTGCATGGCCTGCTGCAATTGGCCAGTCTCGGAGCGGTTGGTGACCAGTATCTCCCTGCTCAAGTCGCCGGCCGCGATACGCTCCGCGTGCTTGACAGCCTGCTGGATGGGAACCGTAATGCTCTTGGTAACGCTGATTGCCGCGAGCGTGGCCAGGATCAGAGTGACCACCAGGAGCAACAATGCAACCCTGCGCCCCAAGGCGTAGGCATCCTGGCTCTCCTTGATACTTTGCTGCATGGCAGCAGTCTGAAGGTTAATGAACTTTTCCCAGGTTGCGCGATACTTGTCGAGGGCTGGAACCACGTCCGTGCTCAACGCTGTCATCGCCTGGTCGTGCTTCTTGTCCAGCAAGAGCTTTTTGGCTTTTTGCCTGGCCTCTTTGTATGCATCCCGGTCCTGCGTAACGATTTCAAACAGTTCCCGCTCTTGGGAAGAGCTGAGACTCTTTGCGATTTCCGCGACCTGCCCGCTGATTTCCTGACTGATCGCATCGTTCTGCACGTTCAGGTTCTTTTCTTCCTCGGGGTTGGTGGTCTCGAACAATTGAAAAGTGAGGCGGGCGTTGGTGATTGAGCGTTCAACGGTTTGGCGGGTTAACTCAACCGTGTTGTAACGCTTCTGTATCGAGGCCGACATGTTGGAATTGAGACGACCGAGCCAGTTCAATCCGAATCCGCCAACCGCAATCACGCACAGTAGGATGGCTCCGAAGACGACTCCCAGTCGCGTGCCGATTTTCTGATCCTGCCAGTTTTTCATTGTTCTTACCCTCTCCCGAAACTGCTCAATTATGACGGCGATAGCACGTCGCCCGCTGCGGCTAAGCCTGCGCCTGCAAACTCGACTGCATCACTCCGCGCAACAAGCTCGGAACATCAATGATCAAACCCACGCGCCCGTCCCCAAGAACCGTTGAACCGGCAATCCCCGGAATCCCGCGCAGCGCCTTGCCCAGCGGTTTCACCACCGTCTGCATCCCGCCCAGCAGTTCGTCGACGGCGATTCCGGCATGAAACTCATTCACCTTCACGACCACAATGTTCTCTCGCTTCGGCGCCGCGCCAGATAAGCTGAACATGCGCCGTAACCGGACATAAGGAATTGCGCTTCCGCGCAAGCTGAGGATTCCACTCTCTTCCAAGTTGCACTGTTCCGCCGGCAACTCCGTGCACTCCGTCACATGTTCGAGCGGCACCACAAAAGTTTCATTGCCGACCTTCACAGAGAATCCCTCTATGATGGCGAGCGTCAACGGCAAGCGAATGGTGATCGTGGTTCCTTTGCCGTGTGTGCTCGCTATGTCCACCGTCCCCCGGAGCGCGTCGATGTTCCTCCGCACCACATCCAGCCCAACCCCGCGTCCGGACAGGTCGGTGACCGACTCGGCGGTTGTGAATCCGGCATGGAATACCAGGCCGAAGAGCTCCTCATCACGAATGTCATCTTTGCCAGCGATGAGTCCGAGGCGCTTGGCCTTCTCGAGAATGCGTGCACGGTCGAAACCTGCACCATCGTCCTCGAGCGTGACGACAATGTTTCCCCCGCTGTGAGCTGCCGTAAGTCGAATCAGTCCGCTGGGGTTCTTACCTTGGCTTTTGCGCACCGCCGGCTTCTCGAGACCATGATCGACCGCATTGCGCACCAGATGCAGTAGCGGATCTTTCAATTGTTCGAGCACCGTGGTATCAACCTCGACGTCTCCGCCAACCACTTCCAGTCGCGCCAATTTTCCGTGGCTCTTGGCCATGTCCCTTACCGAACGAATAAACTGGCGAAACAGCGGTCCAATCGGCACCATCCGTATGCTCATCACTTCGCTCTGCAAATCCATATACAAGCGCTCTGCGTCGCGATGCATCTCTAGAATCGCGCTGCCTTGTTCAGTGCCGAGCTTCTCGATCATCCGTCGCAGACGCCCTTGCGCAATCACGATTTCGCCGGTCAAATTCAGCATGTGGTCAAGCTTTTCGACATCCGCCCGCAGCGTGCGGTGACTGGCGTTCGGAAGAGCTTCGACCTTTACCGCTGCACCAGAGTTCCCGGAAGCTTCACCGGCGGCCGCTAGCGTCTTCGACCTCTTCTCCACCTCGCGCGCGATTTCCTTTCTAAGCTCTTGCTGCGGTGAAGTAAGTTTGCGCGGCCCGGCCGTCGCGGTCGCGATCATGCCTCGAAGTTCATCCACGGCTTTCAGCAACAGTGAAATCAAGTCGGCGGTGGGCAGAGCCTGCTGCTCGCGAAAAACATCCAGCAGATCCTCGACAACATGGGCAAATCCTGCCAGATCGCCGAGTCCGAGCGAAGTTGCATTCCCTTTGATCGTGTGGGCAACACGGAAGATACTGTGCAGAAGCTCGGGATCGGAAGGACTCGACTCCATCTGCACCAGGACCTGCTCCATCAGGTCGAGGCCCTCCTCTGACTCGACGACGAACGACGCGAGGACTGCATCCCGGTCAAAGTCCGCTAGATCCACTGTTTCTCCTAAATCTGATCAAAATTCTTAATTGCGGTCACGCCATCAAAGACTTGAAAAGCCAGCCTGCGGCCGCGCTTGCCTGATATATCTCGTTCCACAATCGGAATGCCGGTCGAATGCAGGAAATTTTCCGCGAGTTCCACATTCCTTGATCCCACCGACTGCGAGGGGTCGGCGCTGAAAGCGCTCGAACCACCGAAAATCTTCGCCTGCAAAAATCGCACTTCGCATCCCAACGCCAACACTCGCTGCAGCAGTTCTGGATTGGCGACGTTGCCGTAGCGCAAGCGGTTCGATCCTTCGTTCGGCCCCTCCGGCAACAGATAATGATTCATTCCTCCCGCTTTCCTGTGCCGATCCCAGAGGCAAACCGCCGCGCATGATCCGAGTATGGTCGAGATGGTGATCGGGTCGCGGGTGACAAAAACTTGCCCGGGATAAAGGAAGTGACGAAGTTCGCTCGAGTCCTTACGCTCGAAACGCTTCATGAACTCCACCGGCAGAACCGCCGGATTAAATTTGGAGGACTTCTCGCTCATACTCGCAGTCCTGATTCATCATTCTCGGGCTTCGAATGCTCGCTTCCGCCAAACAGAGGCATGGCCGCTTCGTCGGAAAGAAGTTTGAAAAGCTCCATGTCTGATTTATCAAAGGCGATCTTCTGGGGAAGCAACCGTAACACCGCGAGGATCGCCATTGTTTGGTTTGCCCGGCGGATGGGAATAAACGCTTGCGCCTTATCTGCTGCCCCAAACCGGTCGCACGCCGCCAATTCAACATGGCATTCGCCGCTCATCAAACGGGCGAGACCCGACTCGCCGATTGTCTTTAGCAGATCGTATTCTTCGGGATCGATTCCGAATGACCCAATCACCTGAAACTTTGCTGTTTCGCGATCGACTTGGAACAGGCCGATCTCTTCCGAGCCCAGGAACGTGGCCGCAATCTCGCGCAGCCCATCGATCGCATCTTCCTGGTTGCGGCTCTCCGCCAACCTGTTGCGCGCCGCTCTCAGCCGTGCATCGTTCATCGCGTCGGCTCCAGAGAGCTTCCTTCCGGATGCATTATTCTTGTCATCGTTCATAGCGATCCTTGCCACAAAACTCAAAGCTGAACTGATTCCAGGGTTGAAAATTCAACGTTGCAAAAACCAGAGAGAGGAAGTGTCCGCGCCATGCTCTAATCGCCGAGATAGCTCTCCACCAGCGCCACCAGTTCATTACCGTCAACCGGCTTAGTTATGTAGTCGTTGCATCCGCTCTGGAACCCCGCCTCGATGTACAACTCTTCGCCGCGGGTCGTCACGAGAACAATAGGAGTCTCGCGCGTGCCGACCTGCTGCCGCATCATTTTGCACGCCTCAAATCCATTCATCCGCGGCATCACCACATCCATTAGCACGAGGTCGGGCCGCTCGAGTTTCGCCTTCTCGACCGCCTCTTGCCCGTCGCATGCGGTTACACACTGATAGCTGGTGCGCTTTTCCAGGATTTCGCGCTCCATCATCAAAGCTGTTTTGGAGTCGTCAACCACCAGAATTTTCTTTGACATGAGTTTTCCTCGAACTGCACTGCCTTCTTCGGCAATCGCTGCGAGGAGGCCCGAATTGCATCAATTCCCGAAGCTGCTTTATTAGTAATCTCTAACACAGTGGGACATTACGTCGTAATTACGTCAGTAATTGCCGTAGAAGGAAATTTGCCAGGCGGGTTTGTCCCCTCGCCTGAGCGCAATTCGGGGGTAGGCTTGCGGATGGCAAGTCGCTGTAGAATGACCGGTTGCCCGTGTTTTTTGCGTGGCGTGGCGGTTTACCGCCGCGAGAATGCACCGAGTTGGATGGCCCCCGCAGCGCGCCCTGCCCCCCACAAAATAAAAGCGGCTTTTGCGGCCGAGGTCGACCGTACCTTACTTCTGTTTCTTATCCCAATCCTCGCGCGAAGTGACTTTGAGCGGCTCCGCGTTCTTTCCTTGCAACTCCGAATTCAGCGCCGAAACTTGCGCGGTCACAGTGGTTTTAAACTGTGTTCCCGCTTCGTCCAATTTCTTCCCGAGCACGGCAGTCTCTTCGATCTGCGATTGTGTCGGACGTCCCGAATATGCGTTCACCGCGCCATATAACTCGCCGAGGTGTTCGCGAAGCTTCTTTTCTCCGGTGATCATGCCGCCTTCCTTAACCGATACGAGCGATGAGCGGAAGTCTTCCAGTTTCTGCATCAAGCCGTTAAGCTGTTCCTTCAACTTACTGTCTGAAGCTGCCCCAGCCCGCTGCTTCGCCTGTTCCCGCAGTTCGCTCGTCGCATCGACGATGTACGTCAACTGTGCCAGCATGTCATAGAGCTGAGTTACCGTCTTATGCTGCAGAGCGCGATCCGACGCTGTACTCTTGGTTCGCGGATCCGGAACCAGCTTGACCTCGGATGAGTAAGTGTCTTTACCTTTAGTCAGCTTGACCTTGTAAGTCCCTTCCTGCGCCTGCGGACCATAAAACACGAATTCGTTCTCCACCAGTCCCGCTGCGGGCGGCATCTTAGGCGGCTTCGCGCGCTCTGGCCATTGCAGTCGGTTCAATCCCCGCCGCTTTTCACCCTGTAGCGAAGTTAGCAACTGACCCTGCGCATCGAAAATGTCCACTTTCAAATCGCCGAAAATATGCCGTTTCCTCTGGTAATAGGCGATGGCTGCCGCTTCTGGCAAACTGCGCCCGCGAAAATCCGAGTCTCCATCGAAGCGCTGTTCGCCCGCCGGCAGCGCCAGCACCGACGGCCGAGAGGGCAGCATCACAAGGTCTTTCGCCAGAATTTCCGGCGTGAGCGCTCGGATCGGCGTCAGGTCGTCGAGAATATAAATCCCGCGCCCATGAGTCGCGAGAAGCAAATCCGACTCGCGCGGTTGTATAGCAATGTCGCGAACCGCCACATTCGGCAATCCGCCCTTGAACTGCGCCCAGTGCGCGCCGCCGTCAATCGAGATAAAAAGTCCGAACTCCGTTCCCACAAAAAGCAGATTGGCATTCAACAGGTCTTGCCGCACCACGTGGGCGTAGCCGCTCAACTCCGCTGTCGAAAGCGAGGTCCACGTCTTCCCATAATCTTTCGTCTGGTAGACATAGGTCTTCATGTCGCCCGCGGCATGACCATCAAAGGTCGCGTAAGCCGTTGCCGGATCGAAGTGACTCGCCTCAATCGTCGACACCCATGTCCCAGCAGGCAGGGCGGTGACATTGCTGGCGACATTCGTCCAATGCTTGCCGCCATCGCGAGTCACCTGCACATTGCCGTCGTCCGTTCCCGCCCAGATCACATCACCATTTTTCGGAGACTCTGCGATCGTGTAAATCGTCTCGAACTTCTCGGCATCGGAATTGTCAATCGTTAGCCCGCCTGACAATTCCTGGTGTTGACGAGCCGGATCGTTCGTAGTCAGGTCGGGCGAGATCCGGTCCCACGACTCGCCGTGATCCTTCGATCGGAATAGAAATTGGCCGCCCAGATAGATCGTTCCCGGATGGTTCGCACTCATATGAATCGGGGAGTTCCAGTTAAATCGAAACTCTGGCTCATTCGCTCGCGGCAGCGGCTTGATGTCTCGCGCCTCTCCCGTCGACTTCCGAAAGCGCGAGATCATCCCGCCCTGATATTCCGCATAGGCATAATCGGCATCGGCAGGGTCGGAGAAGGCCCAGAAGCCGTCACCTCCGCCGATCACCCGCCAGTGTCGATTGGCGATTCCATCCACGGCTCGCGAAGGTCCCATCCACGTTCCGTTATCCTGCAATCCGCCGTAGACGTTGTACGGATCCGCCATATCCGCGCTCACGTGATAAAACTGCGCGACCGGCAGATTGTTGAGAAACCGCCAGTGCGCCGCGCGATCAAGCGACTGATACACACCGCCGTCCGTGCCGAGCAGCATCTGATCGGGATTATCCGGATTGATCCACAGCGCGTGCAAATCGCCGTGCACGGCCTCGCCAAATCCCTCGCTAGTCGAAAATGCCGCGCTAAAACTCTTGCCTCCATCATCGCTGACCGTCAAAAAAAATCCCGGCTTATAGACGCGGTCCGCATTCTTCGGATCCGCCGCCAGGCGCGCAAAGTAAAACGGCCGCCCACTGACGTTGAATGAATTATTGACCTCGGTCCAACTATCGCCCCCATCGTCCGAGCGAAATAGCGCGGTGTGATTCTTGGCTTCGACCACCGCGTAGACGCGAGCGTGATTGGCGGGAGCGACCGCAATGCCGATGCGCCCGAGATCGCCTTCCGGCAGACCTTTTCGCAGCTCATGCCAGGTGGCGCCCGCATCCGTACTCTTAAACAATCCGCTGCCCGGGCCGCCCGAGCGGAAGTTGTGCGGCTCCCGGCGTACATCCCACATCGCGGCATAAAGCACATTCGAATCTTGCGGGTCCATCACCATTTCGGCGCAACCGGTGCTGTCATTGCGGAACAGAAGCTTGTTCCATGTCTTGCCGCCGTCGGCTGTCTTGAAAACTCCCCGCTCGGTATTTCCATTCCACAGATGACCGAGCGCGCACGCATACACGGTATTGCTGTCTTTGGGATGAACAATGACGCGGCTGATGTGCTCGGAGTCGGCCAGCCCCAGCGCTTCCCAACTCTCGCCTCCATCGCGGGTGCGGTAGATACCGGTTCCGACCGACACACTGTTGCGCGCCCACGACTCGCCCGTTCCCACCCACACCGTCTGTGGATTGGAGGGATCGATGGCCAGCGAACCAATCGACAGCGAAGGCTGCTTGTCGAAGATTGGCTTGAAGGTCGTGCCGCCGTCCACCGACTTCCAAACGCCGCCGCTTGACGACCCGATGTAGATCGTAAGCCGCTGCCCCTCGCGCACCGCAACGATATCCGCAATACGCCCGCCCGTCGCAGCCGGGCCGATGGGACGGATCGGCAGTCCGCTCAGCGTGTCAGAATCCAGCGTCACGTCTTGCGCAGAAACACAGAGTGCCAAGGCGAGGACGAAGAAAGCCGTCCAGAAAATTCGCACACGATCACACATCGTTCCGTTAAACATGGTTCCCTCGAGTTGAATAAATTACCAGTCGCTTTGAAAAGACGGGGACAGCGGAAAAATCGAGATTCGTACGGGCATTGCTTGAGCGATGCCAACACTCGTAACGACAACCGCCCCCGTTTGGGGCTTGGTTCGATCTAGCGGCGCTAATTCTTTGGTGCATCCATCTTGGGCGGAACTGGTGCCGCCGCCGGCATTTTGAACATCGAATCATCCACGGGCACATTGAGCTCGATCTTCGTAATCGTCAGCTTCTGTTTTTCCTGGCTGCCCTTAACGCCGCTTTCAACCGCGAAGGGAAAAATTACCCCACCCACCTCTTTGTAGTCGCCAATCGACGCCTCATACACTGTCTCGCTGCCCCGCACCGTGCGTTTCGTCTCTTCTTTAATCTCAAGGAAAGAATCCGCGTCGATGTAGATGGTCTGCACGTCGCCATTCTTCAGGCTAACCTTCATCTTGTACGCGTCCGTGCCTTCCATCTTCTCTTTGCCGAGAAGTTCGACCTGATTTCCTTTGCTCTTGTAGTCCACCATCGGCCCGTCGATGTCCGCCATTTCTTCAACTTCTTTTGCCTCGTCCGCCGCCATCAATTCGGGATCTTTCTTGCCCATAAAAGGCATCACCTGCCACGCATGCGCTCCGTCATAAGCCTGAATCGCGGTCAACCCCTGGATGGTGAACTCCAGACGCGCTAGATTTCCACGTTTCTGGATCAATGTTCCCGGCGCTTCCATCCCCGGCCCCATCGCCAGCATCGCCGTCGACTTTACCGATTGCACGCCTTTCAACTTGTCCGCTCCGCCACGCGCTTCAACGTTTTTGGCAATAATTTCGTCGACCGTTTGCGCCCAAACGGCGGGAGCCAGCAGCGCGACCGCAACGAGTCCGAAACATAGCTTCTTCAACATAATGATCTCCTGAATTTTTCTCTTGGTAAGTCGAACGGAGTGAATAGATCACCATAAGAGCCTTATTCAAGGCTGTCAAATGATTCCTCCCTGCGGTCCATCCGGCGTCCGGAAGCGAAACACTTGAACAATGTTTTGTGCTCCGGAGTGACTTCCGTGGCGGACCGGAGTATGCTCCCTTGGCAGATTTTGACTCTCCACGCGGAGTGCACCGACAATGCTTGTCCAACTCTTGCAAAACGTCCAAGGCAAAGGCGATTCCCACGCGCCCCTGACTCGTAATCAAGTGCGCGGCTTTTGGGCGTCGTGGGGAGGTTGGACGCTCGACGGCATGGATTCCGTGATCTATGCCCTGGTGCTCGTGCCGTCTCTGCGCGAACTTTTGCCGCGGTCTGGCATCGCCGCGACCAAGGGGAATATTGGCTACTACGGCGGCCTTCTGTTCGCTCTTTTTTTGATCGGCTGGGGCCTGGCCTTTCTCTGGGGACCGGTCGGAGATAGGTTTGGCCGCGTGCGTACGCTGATGCTCACCGTTCTCTGCTATTCCGCGTTTACCTTGCTATGCGCCTTCGCGACCAACGTATGGCAGCTCGCCATTTTGCGCCTTCTGGCAGGAATCGGGATCGGCGGCGAATGGGCGATGGGCGGCACTTTTGTCGCGGAAGAGTGGCCCGAAGATCGGCGCATCGCCGGCGCCGGTTTCATGCATACCGGCTACTACTTCGGATTCCTCCTCGCCGCGCTCGCCAACTACAGTATCGGAAGTCATCTCGGCTGGCGCGCCATGTTTGCCTTCGGAGGCTTGCCCGCCCTTCTGCTTGCCTGGATCCGCTACGGCGTAACGGAGCCCTCGCGCTGGGTGCAGAAGGAAAAAGTTGTTCACGCCTGGTCCTGGTGGCGTCCGCTGGCAACGCTCTTTAATCCAACCTTGCGGCGTCGTACCATTTTGAACTCCATCTTCATGCTGGTTTCAATTTGCGGTCTGTGGGCTGGCACTGTCTACGTTCCCACAGCCGTCACAGCACTCGCTGAGGCTCGCGGCCACATTGGACCTCAAGCGGCGCAGATGGCGTCCTATGCCACCATGCTCGTAGCCGTGGCCACAATCCTTGGCTGTCTCGCCATGCCCACCGTCGCCGAACGGTTCGGTCGCCGCGGCGCGCTGGCATTTTACTTCGCCCTGATGATGGTGTTTATCGCCATTACGTTTGGCAAGGTCTACTACCTCGGCGCAAGCGGATTGCCGTGGTTTTTTGTCTGTCTATTTTTCCTGGGAGTGGGAGGAGCTAATTTCGCCGTCTATACGCTCTGGCTCCCGGAGCAATATCCCACCGAATGCCGCGCCAGTGCGTTCGCGTTTTCCACGTCATTCGCGCGGTTTGCTGGTGCAGGAATAACTCTCCTGGTTGGAACAGGTGTGCGCCACTTCGGTTCCATCGGCGCTCCCGTGGCCCTCACGTCTATCGCTTTTGCCATCGGCCTTCTGCTAACTCCGTTCGGTGAAGAAACTCGCGGCCGTCCCCTGCCATCGTGACCGACAGATGTGCGAGCACAACCTGCGCCGTTGGGCTCCAACTACTGCTTTCGTACTATTGATCTCTCGGCGTGCTTCCCTATAATCACCGCACTTCGGATGCGAGAGATTTCCTCGCACCGATCTACCGGCGAAGTGGGTGGTAGTTGGGGATCGAAATGACAACGTCAGTTGATACTTCGGTTGCGGCTTCGAAAACGAAGGCAACAACGAAGTCGCGATTCTGGAAGAGATCGGTGCTCAGCGGAGTCGTAGCGATCGCCGTCGTGTGGGTGCTTTCCTGCGCCGCGCTCTACGACATCATGCGCCAGCCGCCGGAAACCTTCGCTCGCTTCATGGCTAAAATCCCCGGCCCGGTAGCGTTTCTAGTCCTCCCCTTCGAAACTCTGTGGACTCACGCCCGCGCCGGCCGTTTGGAGGTTGGCGATGCCGCTCCAGACTTTTCACTGATGAAGCTCGATAAGAGCGCATCCGTCCAACTTTCAAGCCTGACGGCGCAAGGCCGACCCGTTGTGTTGATCTTCGGCAGTTACACCTGACCGCCCTTCCGGCGGGAGGTTCCCGCTCTCAACCAGCTCTACGATCAATACCAAAACAGAATTGCTTTCCTGGTGGTCTACATCACGGAAGCTCATCCCAGCGACGTCTGGCAGATGCAAAGCAACATTAGAGATCAGATTGTGCTCGCGAGCCCGAAAGACGAAGAAGAGCGCGCCCTTGTCGCCGGAGCCTGCGTGCGAAAACTCGGCATCAAAATTCCCGCCGTGCTCGACGAATTCGGCAATTCCACTGAGCAGGCTTACACGGGATGGCCCGACCGTCTTTATCTCATCGACGCTAACGGCCGCGTCGCCTACAAAGCCAAGCCCGGCCCTTTCGGATTCCAGTCAGACGAGCTTCGCGCGGCTATCGGGAGATTAGTAAATTAAGCGGCCAGCGTTGTATTCTCGGGGCGTGCCGCGTTTGCTCGTGTCCCATTCGCCTGAGCCGCATCGTTCTCCAACTCCGGGTTTATTCTTGGGATTGGTCATTACCCTCGCCGCCGTCGTCGCTTATTCCGCATACATCACGCGCCAAATCTCGGGCCTCCGCGAACTGCAAAACAATCTAGTCGATCGCAACCGCAAGGATTCCCTGCAACTGCTACGCATCCAAAACGACTTGAACTCTCTAGCCCTCGCCATGCGCGACATGCTCGACAACGACGAACCGTACCCGCTGACCGCATGGTCGGCGCAATTTCAGCGGGTGCGCACCGATCTCGACGACGCTCTGCGCCGCGAGCAGTTGGTAGCACCCGTCAATCGAACGCCCGAGCAAGAGCAATATTTGGAGAAATCCGTGACCCAGTTCTGGGACGCCGCGGATCGCACCTTTAAGTTGGCGCAAGACAACAACCAGGCCGAAGCGAGAACGCAGATTCAAATCTCCCTCCGAGCTCGCCAGGAAGCATTGAGCACCGCCGTGTCGAGACTCCTCGTACAGAATAATGAGAGCGAAGAACAAGCGGCCCAGCGCATCGCGCAAATTTACGATCGTGTGCAGCGCCAGGTGTATCTCTTCCTTACTGCGACATTGCTCGCGATTCTCTTCACCAGCCTTTATCTCATCCGCTCCAACCGCCGCCTGTTCGCACAACTTGCTACCCTCTCAGAGCAGCGCAGCGAACTGGCGCAGAAGCTCATCTCCACCCAGGAATCTACCTTGCGCCATATCTCGCGCGAATTACATGATGAGTTCGGACAGATTCTCACGGCCGTCGGCGCCATGCTCACGCGAGCCGGAAAACAGGTCCCTGAGGGGTCGCCGTTGCGCGCCGATCTCCGCGAGGTCTGCGAGATTGCGCAAACGACGCTCGACAAAGTTCGCAGCCTGTCGCAGGCCCTGCATCCCGTGATGCTCGAAGAAACCGGCCTCGAGAGTACGCTCGACTGGTATTTACCCGTGGTGGAACGGCAGGCTGGAATTCACGTATTCTATGAAAAATCCGGCGAGTCTTTTCCGGTCAACGGCGACGCCGCGATTCACGTTTATCGCGTGGTGCAGGAAGCTTTGAACAACCTCACCCGGCATTCAGGAGCGAGCGAGGCATGGATTCGCCTGCGCTTCCTGCCACAATCTCTGGAAGTCGAAGTGGAAGATCACGGGAGCGGTTTCGACGCACAATCCGCGGGGCAGGGAATTGGTCTGGTAGCGATGCGAGAACGCGCCGAGCTGCTCGGCGGGACGGTTGAATTTGTGAAGCCCGCGCCAGCCGACAACCAGGACCAAGATGAAGCTCGAAACGGAACGCTGGTTCGATTGAGAGTTCCAAGAAGGAATCTAGAATCCAATGCCGCCTAAGATTTCAGTTTTGCTGGTTGACGATCATCATCTAGTGCGCCGCGGATTCCGCCGCATTCTGGAAGATGAGCCCGACATCACCGTGAAAGGCGAGGCCAGCGACGGCCCCGAAGCGATCAAACTCGCCGACGAGCTAAATCCGAAAGTGATTGTCATGGATTGCGCCATGCCCGGTATGAACGGACTCGAAGCCACACGCCAAATTCTCGAAAAACATCCACAAGCTCTGGTGCTGATGCTCAGCATGCATCCCGAGGAGACCCTTGTGCGTCAGGCGCTTGATGCGGGCGCGCGCGGCTATGTTTTGAAAAATGCAGTCGATCTGGAGCTGGGCGCCGCGATCCGGCGAGTGGTTAATGGCGAGACCGTGCTTGATTCCCAACTAAAGCGCCCGGTTGCGCTGAAAGGCAGGCGCCATGCCGGCCTAACGCCGCGTGAATTGGAAGTGTTGCAAATGATTGTAGAGGGAAAGTCGAACAAAGAAATTGCGGCTGCGCTCGAACTCAGCGCTAACACCATCGCCGTCCATCGCGCTAACATGATGGACGCTCTGGGAATTCACAAGTCGGCCGAGTTAGTCGTGTATGCAATTCGCAACGGGCTGGTAGATTTGCCGTGACCAACCCCTCCGGGAGAGGCCCAAACCTGAATCGCCGCTCCTTTCTCCGGGGAATGGCAGGCCTAATCTCCGCATCGGGCTTGCGATTCGATGCTTTCGCAGCGCCCCCCGCGCAATTTATCGATCCCGGTTTCCGACTGGCCGATGTGACTGCGCAGGCCGGAATCAACTTCCGTCACAACAGCGGTGCCTATGGTGGCAAGTTGCTGCCCGAAACTCTAGGTGCCGGTTGCGCCTTCCTCGACTATGACCGAGACGGCTGGCAGGACATTCTTCTGGTGAACGGATCAGATTGGCCGGGACATAAACGAGAGCACAGCAACACCTTAAAGCTCTATCGCAACAACCGTAATGGCACATTCTCTGATGTAACTCACAGCGCTGGCCTGGACCTAGAAATGTATGGTATGGGCGTAGCCGTCGGCGACTATGACAATGACGGCTACCCCGACATCCTTATTACTTGCGTCGGTCAGAACCGGCTATTCCAGAATACCGGCAAAGGGACGTTCATTGATGTTACTAAGTCGAGCGGGTTAGCCGGCCGGCAAGCTATGAGCACATCCGCATTGTGGTTTGATTACGATCGCGACGGCCTCCTCGACCTTTTCGTATGTAATTATGTCAAGTGGTCCGCCGAGCACGATGTATTTTGCAGCCTCGACGGCAAGCACAAATCCTATTGCACGCCCGAAGCCTACCGCGGCGAGACCTGCTGGCTCTTTCACAATCGCGGAAATGGAACTTTCGAGGATGTAACCGCGAGCAGCGGGATCTTCGATAGCAGTTCGAAGTCCCTCGGCGCAGCCATGCTCGACTACGACCACGATGGGTGGCCCGACTTACTCGTAACTAATGATACGCAACCGAATAAACTCTATCGCAACCAGCGCAATGGCACCTTCAAAGATGTAGCCGTCGATGCCGGCATCGCTTTTTCCGCCGAAGGTAGAGCGCGCGCGGGCATGGGCGTTGACGTGGCCGACTTCGACAATTCAGGAAACCCTGGTGTCGCCATAACGAATTTCGACAATGAAATGACCGGCCTCTACCGCCTCTCCGATGGCAATTACACCGACGTCGCTTTGCCCAGCGGAATAGGGTTAGCCTCAAAAGATAAGCTCGGCTTCGGATGCGTCTTTTTCGATGCCGACCTAGACGGCGCGCTCGACCTGGCAGTTGTCAATGGTCACATCGATGACACCGTCCGCAACGTCAGCGGAGTCGGATACGCGCAGTCGCCCCAACTTTTTCTAAACCGTAGGAAGGGAATGTTTGTCGACGAAGCGTCTGCCGTCGGAGGCGGTTTCAGTCAGCCCAAGGTCGGGCGCGGTCTCGCCTACGGAGATTTTGATCGCGATGGCGACCTCGACCTTCTCATCACCACCAACAATGGTCCCGCATATCTCTACCGCAACGACCAGACTGTCGGCAACCAGAGCATCCGCGTTCGTCTGGTTGGAACGACTTCCAATCGCGATGCTATCGGTGCAACCGTGAAGATATTTCATGGCCCATCGAATGCTACAGTGAGCCAATCACGGGTAGTGAAGGGCGGATCGAGTTATCTGTCGCAATCGGAACTGCCCGTAACCTTCGGCCTCGGCAAGCGAGACAAAATCGATCGACTGGTAATCGAATGGCCGAGCGGAAGAACGGAAGACTACGAAAACCTGAAAGCTGGCCGAGCCTACGAGTGCGTGGAAGCAAAGGGAATCGCCGCTCTTCCAGGTTTTTAGAACTCGTGGCGCGCACATTTCAAATACTCCCGGCGCGCTGCGCCATATATTATGCGTGCACGTTGACACTGCTCGAACTTCCATAAACCCTCTCTAACCCGAAAGTTGTGCTATCGGCGGCGTTGGAAGTCTCAGAGGAAGTATTCACATTCAACGAGCTAAGCAACTGACTGACTAACTGCCCCGCTTCGTTTGCAGCAGTGGCTCATGGTTAGCGATGGGGAGTTACTGCTCTCAAGATCGTTTTTCACCATAGCAAAGACAGATCGCGCTGTGGACAAATCGCCCGCACTCAGCGCGCTGCCGAGCGAGGTTAAATCGGAGGATAGCTGACAACTGCTGGAGCGCTGTTTCCGCTGGTGGTTTCAAGGTTTTGGTTCAGCGACTGCAAGCTGTCGAATGCCGTTTGTGCGCCGTTCAGGTCGCCCGACGTAAGACCGTTTTGCAGAGTCTGCAAGGTCTGTTGCAACCGTGTCGAGTTGCCTGCCGCAAGAACTGATTGGCCTAGACTCGCGGCCGAAATCGGACTTATGCTCATGGTGTCACCTTCCGCGAGATCGTTAGTCCTATTCCCGGTTGTCTATCCCATCGGCACACCCGGAGGCATAACTTTAGGACGTTGCGATTGACTCTGTCTGAAGCGGTTTTCGCAGACTGCATATCCAAGTGCAGCATTCTTCCATAACGCTGTAACTCATTCGTTCGTAAGCCAATGACCCAAGCGAGTTTAAGTTTTATCCCACCGCGACCCCGCACCGCCCTGACAAAAATTTTGCAAACCGGTGACACTCCGTTGACAAATCCCTCCATCCCTGGCACTAGCATTCGACTGCCAGCCGGAATGCAAAACAATTGCCGCCCTGCTCTGGCGCGCACCATCCAAGGAGGATTTTGTTATGCAGCGTCGCAAGATTTGGTTCACACTTTCTCTCGGGCTCACGGTATTGCTTGTTTCAGCAACAGCTCTGGCGCAGTATCAACTTACAAATCTGGTGTCGAATCAGATAGCTTGGGCAAAACACATCGACCCGCTGCAAGTGAACGGCTGGGGCCTCGCCCGCAGTTCCGGCGGACCCTTTTGGGTCAGCGATCAAGGCACAGGCTGGTCGACAATCTACAATGGTCAAGGCGTCAAGCAGGGTTTGGAAGTCCTGATTCCCGCGGCTGGCGCAGGCCCGGGTCAACCCACTGGAATCGTTTTCAACGGCACCGGTGAATTTCCAGTACAGGGATGGTCCGCCTTTTTCCTGTTTGCGACTCTAGATGGAACCATCAGCGGCTGGGCGCCGCAATCCAATCCCAACGACGCGATCATCGCGGTGAATAACTCGGCGGCCAACGCGAACTACACCGCGCTCGCCATTACCAATCGCGCGTCGGGAAATCTTTTATATGCCACCAACCTCGCTAACAATGTGGTTGAGGTGTACGACGGAAACTTCAACCTCGTCAATACGTTTACAGATACAACTCTGCCGGCAGGCTACGGTCCCTTTGGCATCCAGGACATCAATGGATTGCTCTACGTGTCCTTTGCCCTGATATCCACGGCACCGAGCGGAGTCGTCGATGTCTTCCAGGAGGACGGAACATTTGTTAAGCAACTCGCGAGCGGCCCGCCCCTGAACCAGCCCTGGGGCTTCGCGGTCGCGCCCAAGAATTTTGGTCCGCTCAGTAACAGCCTGCTGGTCTCGAACAACACGAACAGCGGCACCATCAACGCTTTCAATATTCAAAGCGGTCAATTTGTCGGGACCGTCAAAGATACGAACGGTAAGGAGATCGCCATCGACCAGCTTTGGGGAATTGAGTTCGGCGGAGGCAACGCCAACAGCGGCGCCGCTAACCAACTTTTCTTCACCGCCGGTCCGCATAATAACCTGGCGGGTACCTTCGGGGTGATCGTAACGAAGTAGCGGAAGCCTTCCACTCAGTAGACTCGTAGCCTAAAATAAGTTCGCAATCCCCGCGAAAGCCGCGCTCAATCGGCTTTCGCGGGTTCTTGTTTGTAGCGTTGCCACACGCCAGTTAACCAAGTTGACCGAAGCGCAACTCCCGACCTAGGATGTCCCTGCGAATCCAGTACGAAATCTTTGGGGGAATTCATGCGCCACCGGTCTTACGCCATTTTGTTCTGCCTTATCTGTTTTTTCTGCACAGTGCCTTTCGCCACGCGCGCGTACGCTCAAGGTTTGAGTAGCAGTGATCTCTCCCGTTTGCGATCCGTCGGTAGCGCGATGATCTCGCCCGATGGCCGCTACATCGCTTACACCATCACCACGCGCGATCAACCGGGGCGGTCGTCCGGGCAACTCTGGGTGATGGATCTGGGCACGCAGAAAAGTGTTCGCCTTGGCGGCGACAAGCCGGCAAGCAGTCCGCTATGGTCCGCCGACAGCAAGTGGATCGCGTTCCATGGCAGCGATGGCGACAAGAGGAGTCTCTTAATAGCGCGTCCGGATGGCAGTGGTGCTAGCTGGCTCGCGCCCCTCGCCGGTACCAATTCTCCGTTGCCGGATACCGGAAAGGATGCCACCTGGTCGCCCGACGGAAAGCAAATCGCCTTTATTTCTTCCACGCCTGACGATCGTGCCGCCGAAACCGGAGGCGATCCCATGGTTATCACGCGGTATCTCTATAAGCCTGATTATGGCGAAGGACTCACCCGTTTCAACGACAATCAGCGCCTGCACATTTTCGTAGTGGACATAACTTCCAAAAAAATACGCCAACTTACTCAGGGCAACTACGACGAGCATTCCATCGATTGGTCGCCGGACGGCAAGCAAATTGTTATGGCGTCCAACCGCGAGCCCAATCAAGATGAGTTCTTTAACTATGACTTATTCACCTTACAACTCGCCGACAACAGCATCCATCGCCTGACCGCGACCGAGTATTGCGAATACGCTCCGCGCTGGTCGCCCGACGGCAAATCTATCGCCTATCTTGGCACGCGACGCGGCCTTACCGATCGTGAAACTACCATGGAGGACACGCACGTTTGGTTGATGAACGCCGACGGCAGCAATCGCCGCGAGATCGGCAGCGTCATCGACAATCGCCAAGGCGTGCCGCAGTGGGCGCCCGACGGCAGCGCCGTGTACTTCAGCGTTCAGGAACGCGGTAGTTATCATCTCCTACGCTTGCCAATCTCCGGCGGTCAGCCAGAATACGTTGTCAACGGGGATGGCGCTGTTGGCGGGTGGTCGGTGGCCAGCGATGGCGCCGTTGCTTACTCTTTCACCGCTCCGCATGACGCCTCTGAACTCTTTTACAAGTCGGGTGCGGCAGTGCCCCGCCAACTTACTGATTTAAACCATGACGTTCTCGCCGGTAAGTCGCTGGCCGATGTCGAATCCTTCACGTTTGTCAGCAACGACAACCGCTTCGAAGTAGAAGCTTTTCTAACCAAGCCCGTTGGTTTAGATGTAAATTCCACGGCTAAGCATCCGCTGGTCGTGGTGATTCATGGCGGCCCGCACGGACAAAACGGTCCCGGACTTAATTTCAAACAACAAGTCTACGCAGCCCACGGTTACGCTGTGCTCAATGTGAACTATCGCGGCTCGACCGGTTATGGCCAGAAATTCGCGGATGCGGTTTTTGGCGATCAGGATGGCGATGAAGGTCAGGACGTCCTCTACGGTGTCAGCGCCGCCGTTCGCCGTTACTTATGGATCGATCGAGAACGCATGGGGATCGAGGGAGTAAGCTATGGTGGCCAGCTTACTGATTGGCTTATAACCCAGACCAACGAATTCAAAGCCGCAATTCCCACAGCTGGCATTGCCAACTTAGTTAGTTATAACTACATGACTTATTACAATCAATACGAAGAAATGGAGTTCGGTCAATTCCTGCATCAGGGAAACCTGATGGATGTCGCGTGGGAGCGCTCAGCCCTGAAGCATATCGCCGCGGCGCATACGCCAACGCTCATCATGCACGGCGAGAACGACAACGACGTCCCGATCGCTGAGGCCGAGCAGCTATTCGTGGCGCTGAAAGATGTAGGCGTCGATACGGTTTTCCTCCGCTATCCCCGCGAAGGGCACGGCCTCTCCGAGACCAAACATCAGATCGACGCAATGGACCGGTCGATAGCCTGGTACGAGAAGCATTTTCCGAAGAAAGGCGAAGAAGGCATCACCAACGTACAGCCATAATATCTAGCAGGGCGAGGATCGCGCCGGAACTACTTGGTAGCCCCGGGCAAACTTACGCGCTTGGCGATGTGATCCTTGATCCAATGGCTATCCCACCATTCTTTCGGATCGATCTGCACGCCCTCAAGCTGCATGCTGAAGTGAATGTGGTCGCCGCCCGCCATGCCCGTCTGGCCGCTCTTGCCCATGATCTGGCCGCGCTTCACCGTGTCGCCTGAGTGCACTGCGATCTCACTCAAGTGCCCGTAAATGGTCTGCAAGCCATAACCATGATCCAGCACAATGCAATTGCCGTAAATCCCGAGCGGAGCCGCATAGATCACGCGGCCATCGTTCGAGGCCTCTACGCCGACGTGCTGCGTAATCGAGAGATCATAACCGAGGTGAACCTGCTGATCGATTTTCTTGCCGTGATAAATGTAGTTCCGGACGTCGGCAAAACTCGATTCCACCTTGGAGTTATGCTGCTGCGAAAACGGTTCGGACCACAAAAAACGCGGTTCGGTCTTCAAACGCAAGTCAGACAGTGTCTTATTATTTGCCCGCCGCATCTCACTGTTGATTTTCACAAAACGCGCAACCAGATCGCCCGACCCGTTCGGATCCAACTCGTTGACTACCTTTTCCATGAAACGATCGTCAAGCTGCAAATCGCGCACCCGATATTTCGGCTGCTCCTTCTTTGGAAACTGAAAGGCCATCGGCACGCTGACCGCATTGCCCGCCGGATTCGTCGCATACACGAGCGGTACTGTGCCCGGCGGCATATTCCACGCGAAAGCGAATAGCGAGAAAAATCCGGACTGGCCATCCGGCATCGGCCAACCGCGGAACGTTTGATTACCCACCCGCACGCCAGCTTCGGTCCAATAGCCGCCAACCTTGAAGGTCACGAGATCGGCCATGCCGAGGTAGAGGTAATGCTCGTCGGAATCGACCGTCAGCGTGGGAGGCTGCGTTACCACCATCACGTCGCGCTCCAGTCGCACTGTCTTACCGAGAAAGTCGTCGGACGTAACCTCGACGATTAATCGCGCCTTGCCGTCTTTGAGTTGCGGAATAGATTTTGTTCCCACCACAAAGTTCAGAACGCTGTCTGGAACGCCACGCCGCCAGAAGATGCGTTGTGCCGGTTGCGTGATGTCGTCGGCGCGATAGCTCGCGCCATTCTGTTCGACTGACACCGCAAGATGTCGGGTGCCATGCGGATCGCTGACTTCGACAGAAAGCGGAGTCGCCTGACCAATCGTAGTTGCCGATGCATCGAGACGAACCACCGGCGTGTCCGAGAGCGCCAGCAGGAGCCCGATCGGCAGCACGATAACCACGGCCAGGATGATAAGAAAAGTTTTCACTGCAGAACTTCAGCATAGCACGCGAAGAATCGAATGAAGCGCCCGAGCATCCAAGCGCTCAACACCACAACGATGATGAGATCAGTCGACGCCTTCAACGCACTCCCGGGGATGTTAGTCTTTTTCAGGCCTACGGAGACGCCAGCTTGATTCGCCGGGTTTTTAAAGCATTTCAATATCGTGATTTCCGCCTGATGTGGATCGGCGCCTGCACCTCCAGCATCGGCACTTGGATGCAAATCGTGGCGCAGGGCTGGCTCATTTATCGCTTGAGCCACTCCGCGTTTCTGCTGGCGCTCGATCAATTTCTCGGCGGCATCCCGATTTTCCTCTTCTCGCTGCTCGGCGGCGTCGTGGCCGATCGCGTCGAGCGTCGCAAAATTCTGCTCGCCTCTCAGTATGTGCAGATGACGACCGCCGGCCTGCTCACTATCCTCGTCACGACCGGCCACGTTCATGTCTGGCACATTCTTTGCCTGTCCTTCATTTCCGGATTCGCGCAAGCCTTCGGCGGTCCCGCCTACCAGGCGCTGATCCCCACGCTGGTCGAAAAAGAAGATATGCCGAACGCCATCGCTCTCAATTCGATCCAGTTCAATGTGGCGGTCATGGTCGGGCCGGCACTGGCGGGCCAGACTTTGGCAAAACTTGGAGAGAAGTGGTGTTTCGGGTTAAATGCGCTATCGTTCCTCGCGCCGATCATATCGCTTTCGATTATCTCCGCTCGCTTTCTCCCGTTGAAAACCACGGATTCAGTCTTGGCCAGCCTGAAGCAGGGTATTCGTTTTACGCGCCAGCAGGGCTCCATGGAAGCCTTGATTATTCTTGCGTTCTGCATGACCGGATTGAGCATGCCGATGCGTACTTACTTTCCCGTATTCGTGAAAGACATCTTTCACCGCGGTCCGGAAACCTATGGCAATCTCCTGGCGCTCATGGGACTCGGCTCGATTTGCGGCTCACTCGCAATCGCCAGCGCGGGCAATTTTCGGAAGAAGGGAATTGTCGCTCTCGGTGCCCTCATCTGTCTTGGTGGCGGAATTTCCGGCTTCGCCTTATCCAAGTACCTGCCCCTGAGTGAGATTTTTCTGGTGCTGGTGGGCGCGTCGATGATGGCGGTTTTCGCCACCGTAAATTCTCTGGTGCAGTTGATCACTACCAATGAAATGCGCGGCCGCGTAATGAGCGTCTACAATTTCGCCTTCCGCGGCGGCATGCCCATGGGAAACCTGCTCTCAGGCTGGCTGGTGCCTCTGTTTACAGCGCCAGTAGTGCTAAGCGTCAACGGATTCGCGCTGGTCCTGCTTGCGTTGTATTTTCTGTTCATTCAACGAAAGCTCGCAGCGATCTAAAATCAGGCAGGTGACAGGAAAATCTGGCGACAGGAAAATCAGCTGAAAGGTAACAGGAAAATCGGAATCCAAGGTTTTGGTCTTAAGCTTTTCCTGTCACCCGCCCCCTGATTTTTCCTATCCGGTTGCCTGTTACGTGTCACCTGTCACCCGCTCGACCATGCCCGTCGCTCCCACCAACCCGGTGCCCACGCAGCGCAAGCTGGTATTAGCTCTCCTGCTCGTCCTGGTTACGCTCGCCGTCTACAATCCCGTGGCGCGCAACGGTTTTGTCAAATTCGATGACGACCATTACGTCACCGACAATCCTCGCGTCCAAGCCCGTCTCGGCTGGACGACAATCGCCTGGGCATTCACCTCATTCGATCAGGCAAACTGGCATCCGCTAGCCTGGCTTTCGCATGCTGTCGATTTCCAGCTCTTTCGACTCAATCCCACCGGCCATCACTACATCAATCTGCTTCTGCACGCGCTGAACGCTCTGCTCCTGTTCCTGATTCTTCAATGGTTCACGGGATACACCGCGCGCAGCCTGATGGTTGCCGCGCTCTTTGCCGTGCATCCGCTCAACGTCGAGTCGGTAGCCTGGATCGCGGAACGTAAAAATGTCCTTTGCATGTTTTTTCTGCTGCTCGCTCTCGCGGCGTATGGATGGTACGTCCAAAAGCCGGGGGTAGGGCGTTACGTCGCGGTGGCAGTTTTGTTTGCCATGAGCCTGATGTCGAAGCCGATGTCCATCACGCTTCCCCTCCTACTATTGCTGCTGGATTACTGGCCGCTGAAAAGAGGGCTGTGGAGACGATTGCCCGCCTCCGTCCAAGCTCGCGTACCTACAACAACCGCCGTCCCTCAAGATCAGGGAGGGACGGACGCCCCCGTCTGTCCAGCCGAGCGAAGCTCGGCAGTCGCCGGCGATCGAGAAGATGCTGCATTCTCCGGATGCACATATTCCGCAGGGCAGCTCTTCCGCGAAAAACTCCCGTTTCTCGTGCTCTCGGCTGGCAGCGCCGTAATGACCCTCTATGCGCAGCGCTCCGGCGGCGCCGTTCTCACCCGCGCCGCGCATTCTCCGCTCCTGCGCCTAAAGAATGTGATCGTCTGTTATGTCCTCTATATCCAGAAGACGCTTTGGCCGTCCCATCTGGCCGCTCTTTACCCCTATCCGCGTCCTCGATCATTGCCACTGTGGCTAGTCGCCGTCTCGGCGCTCGTGCTCATCGGCATCACCGGTGCTGTCATGAAATATCGACGCCAGCGCTACCTGGTCGTCGGCTGGCTCTGGTATCTCGGCACCATGGTCCCCATGATTGGCCTGATACAGGCCGGGAACCAGTCTATGGCCGATCGCTACGCCTATCTTCCGGTGATCGGCCTGTTCATAATGATTGTCTGGGGTGCCGCTGATGGGGCCAGAGCGCGGCAAGACGCAACCAGCAACGCGGCAGAGAATTCGCTGCCGACGAGATTTCTCGGCGCCGCTGTTGCTATCGCCATTATCCTCGTTCTCTCCGCGGTCACGCGCGCTCAGATATCTTACTGGCATGACGATTTTGCTCTCTGGTCGCACGCTCTCGCCGTCACCAAGAAGAATTACGTCGCGGAAAATAATTTTGCCAATGCCTTGGCCAGTCAGGGCCGCTATGACGAAGCCATCACCCACTTCCGCGCCGCGGCCAACCTCGAGCCCGGAGATCCCGTCAGCCAACTCAATCTGGGGATCTACGCCCAGGAGCACGGAGATCCGACACAGGCCATCGTGCGCTACGAGTCGGTCTTGCGATTGGCGAAGGATCCTCAGATTCGCGCCTCGGCTTACGCCAATCTTGGCACCGTCTATTTTGCCCTTCACGATTATCCGCAGGCGCAGCAGAACTTTGAATCTACCTTGCATCTGCAAGTTATCTTTCCCGCCGTTCTATTGGATATGGGATTGATCGCGCAGAAATCCGCTCAGAAGAATGACGACTGGAATCGGGCCGCCGACTACTTTGCGCACTGCGCCGCCCTCGAGCCGAGCGCTGTAGCCTATCTTTTGCTCGCCAACGCACTCCAGCACGCCGGCCGTCCCGACGATGCCGCCGCCGCCAATCAGCAAGCCTTGCGCTTATCAAATGACATAATCCACGCCCGCCAGCTCGCCGCAGAGCTAGCGGCGCAATAATCGTGACGCCGCCTGCGGCTAGGTCGCGTCGAGGCTTCCATCAGCCCCCATACGGTCCTGATCTTCCGTGATCTCGGAAGCCTTCCCGCCACTTGCTAAGCTCCGAGTGAGTTCAGGAGGGCCTGTGCCCGCAACCGGTCAGAAAACTGCTTTGCAATCCGCCGCTTCTGCGTCGATCAAGATTCTCTACGGCGAGTCGGACGACCAGACTCTCTCCGCCCAATCCGCTGAGATGACCAAAGCTGGCCATCACGTGACCACCGCTGTCAACCGCCATGGCGTTCAGGAAGCTTTGCGTCGCGATACTTTCGAACTCGTCATCCTCGGCGCGACTCTATCTAAGGACGATCGCCATCATCTTCCTTACGTAGTCAAGAAGGCGCACGCAGGAACAAAAGTTCTGGTCATGCACGCTGGCACCCACCATCACGAAGTCGACGCCGCTATTGACCCCAGCCTAAGCATGCATCGCATCCTGGAAAAAATCGCAGCCCTGCATCAGCCGAAGTAGGAGAGCGCGAAAATCACCTGAGGGGTTCGGAAGAATCACGTGGGGACAGACGCCCTCGTCTGTTCGTCGCGAGCGCAGCTCGCGTATTGCTACGCTTGGCCACCGACGATCTTGCTGCCACAACAAAAAAGGTCTGGACAGGTGGAGAGAGTCGCACCCGCCAGACCGCCAGACTTCCAGGCTGACTCAGTCATTCTCTCGATCTCCAGATCGGCAATTGTCATGCCGGTGTCAACTTGTCGTAATGATTTGCGCACGACTCGCGCTCGGCTCACCGGCACGCTGAGAGAGATCGATCGCGTCCGCGCGGTGGGCTCCTGTTGCTGAAATAAAATGGGCCGCCAGCCAAGAAGCGGTGACTCTTCCTTGGCTATCGGCCCATTCGATCCGGACTGGGATCGGAGGTGATATTTACATCGTAATCCCCCAGATGCGAATGTCAAGGAGCAACTTTCATCTCCCCGGCCGACGTTGGTCGCGTCTCAAAGTGAAAAATACTCTGCGAAACGACCCACAATCATTGACACATTCCTCGCACAATGTTAATTTTATTGGTTTTAGAGCCGCTCTTCTTCGAGCAGAAATGGCCAGCTAGAAACAGCCAGCGCAATCGGCAAGAATTCGATCGTCAGTTCGATCATCAGAAAATGGAACAGACACTCCGTCAACTAGGCGAATTACTGCTCGGATCCGTGCCCACGATCATCCTGCTCGCAACGCTCTATATTCTTTATACTTTCCTCGTTCATCGCCCTCTCCGTGCCGTGCTCGCCGAGCGTCGCGATCGCACCCAGGGCGCCATGGAAAAAGCCCGCGCTGACATTGCCGCAGCCGAAGCTCGTACCAGCGAATATGAACAGCGCCTCCGTGAAGCGCGCCAGAAGATTTTCAAGAACCAGGAAGCCCGCCGTCAGCAATCCACGCAATTACGCAACCAGGTTGTGACGGAAGCCCGCATCCGGGCCCAGGAGCAAGTCAAGCGAGCCCGCGCTGCACTCGAAGAGGACAAGCAGCAAGCCATGTCCAGTCTGCAAGCGGATGCGGGCCGTCTCGCCGCCGAGATCGTGCGCACCGTATTGCGTCCCATGGCTTCCCCCACCCAGGTAGGTGGCCGATGAATGGTGCAATGGTGAGAATCGCGGGAATGATTACCAGAATCTTGCGCCCCTTCCTGATGCTAGCTCTGTTGGCGACGCTTTGTGCCATCCTCCCGCGAGCCACCGCGCAAGACCAACCCGCCGCGCCGGTGCCCCCGCAACAATCGGCCTCGCCTAAGAAACCAGCCGATCAGGCTGGCCAACACCATCCGGGCGCTGCCGGAGAACTAGTCGAGGAAACCCGCGAAGCGGCCGGAGAAGAGGAAGAAAACGCAAATCTAAAACACGCTAAACCTGTTCAATGGCTCGCCCGCAAGATTGGTTGGAGCGTCCACGGGACGCATCTCCTCCTGTCCGCGCTCAATTTCACTATCATCGCTGTCGTCTTTGTGTGGGCGGTGCGCAAGTTCCTGCCCGGCGTCTTCCACACCCGCAACCAAGCCATCCAGCGAGCTCTGCAAGAAGCCCGCGCCGCCAGCCAGGATGCGAATCGCCGCCTCGCCGAGATCGAAAATCGGCTCCGCCAGTTGGATGTGGAGATCGGACAAATGCAAGCCGCTGCTGAAAAAGAAGCCGCTGCCGAAGAGGCTCGCATCCAGAAAACCGCCGAAGAAGAAATTCGTAAAGTCGCTCTCGCAGCCGAACAGGAAATCGCTGCCGCCGCCAAGCAAGCACGCCGCGAACTCGCCACTCACACCGCTAGCCTGGCCATCGCCTTGGCCCGCAAACAGATCAACGTCGACGTCAACACCGACCAGATATTGGTCCGCAGCTTTGCCTCCAAGCTCGCCTCCGGTAATAACGGCGGAAAGGATGGTCAGTAAGTGGCTTCTGTCGTTGGCACCTACGCTCGAGCTTTCGCCGACGTGGTATTGAAGGCGGCCAATCATCTGGATTCCGACCGTGCGCTGCGAGAATTGTACGGCATCGAAGCTCTGCTTAGGCAGAGCGATCAGTTGCGCCGCGTCCTTGAAAACCCGTCCATCCCCGGAGATCGCAAGCGGGCCGTACTCGACGCAATCGGCGCTAAACTAGACATAATTCGGCAAGTAAGAAATTTCGTAGCGGTAATAACTGATCATAGAAGGCTAAGGCTCTTCAGTGAAATCCTGAAGCAGTTAGCGCAGGAATTAAACGACCGCCAGGGTTTCGCAGAAGCCGACGTGCACAGCGCCCGCCAGCTGACCGAACCCGAGAAACATCTGCTGGAAGCCGAGATAGCAAAGATGACCGGTAGGAAGGTAAAGACGAGATACGAACAAGATGCCTCGCTATTAGGCGGAGCAGTCGTACAAGTAGGCAGCACGATCTATGACGGCTCGGTAAAAGGCCAGCTAGAAAGAATAAGAGAGCAATTGGTAGAAAGCTAGGCGTTAGCTGTTAGCTCTGAGCTTTGAACGCAAGAGCTGGCTCAGAAGAGCTAAAAGCTAACGGCTGAGAGCCGAGAGCTGACTTATGGCACAAATCAAAGCAGACGAAATCACGCAACTAATCCGCGAACAAATCGAGAACTACGAATCGAAAATCGCGGTCGACGAGGTCGGCACCGTCATCACCCTCGGTGACGGCATCGCCCGTGTTTACGGCCTCGACAAAGTCATGGCCGGAGAACTGCTGAGCTTCCCTCACGGCGTAGCTGGCATCGCCATGAACCTCGAAGAAGATCAGGTTGGCGTCGTCATCCTCGGCGAATACACCGAAATCGAAGAAGGCGACGAAGTCAAGCGCACTGGCCGCATCATGAGCGTACCCGTAGGCGACGCACTGATCGGCCGGGTAGTCAATTCGCTAGGCCAGCCCATCGACGACAAAGGCCCTATCGCCACCGACAAGTTCATTGCACTGGAGCGCATTGCTCCCGGCGTCATCGATCGACAGCCCGTGCGCGAGCCCATGGCTACAGGACTAAAAGCCATCGACTCCATGATCCCCATCGGCCGCGGCCAGCGCGAGCTCATCATCGGCGACCGCCAGACCGGCAAGACTGCCGTCGCTCTCGACACCATCATCAACAGCAAAGGCAACAATCTCATCTGCATTTATAACGCCATTGGTCAGAAGCGCAGCTCCATCGCACAGGTAGTAAAAATTCTCGAAGACGCCGGCGCCATGGAATACACGATCGTCGTAGCCGCTTCTGCCTCTGAGCCTGCGCCGATGCAATACATTTCACCCTATGCAGCCTGTGCCATGGGTGAGTTCTTCCGCGACAGCGGACGCCACGCCCTCTGTATCTACGACGATCTCTCCAAGCACGCCGCGTCCTATCGCGAGATTTCGCTCTTACTCCGTCGCCCTCCCGGCCGCGAAGCCTATCCCGGAGACGTGTTCTATCTGCACTCGCGCCTCTTGGAACGCGCCGCCAAACTAAGCAAAGAAAATGGCGGGGGCTCGCTCACTGCCTTGCCCGTAATCGAAACCCAGGCCGGCGACGTATCCGCCTACATTCCGACGAACGTAATCTCGATTACCGATGGTCAGATTTATCTCGAGACTGACTTATTCAACCAGGGCGTGCGCCCCGCTGTAAACGTAGGACTTTCCGTAAGTCGTGTAGGTGGCAGCGCACAGATCAAAGCCATGCGTCAGGTAGCCGGAACCCTAAAACTAGAGTTGGCCCAGTATCGCGAATTAGCGGCCTTCGCCCAGTTCGGTAGCGATTTAGATAAAGCCACGCAAGCCCAGCTAAACCGCGGCCAGCGCCTGGTAGAACTGCTGAAGCAAGGCCAATTCAGCCCGCTGCCATTCTCCAAGCAAATCCTGATCATCTTCGCCGGCACCAGCGGAGTGTTAGACGATATGCCAGTGAATCAAGTCCGCGACTTCGAGCAGGCTCTCTATAAGTATGTAGACACCACCAACCCCGGTCTGCTCAACTCGATCATGGAGAAAAAAGTTCTGGACGACGATCTAAAAGCCCAGTTATCCAGAGTCATAAAAGAAGCAAAACAGCAATTCGTAGATTCGAAGCAGGCGGCAGCAAAATAAGAATTCTCAGATCTCGCTTCTCAGTTCTCAGTCGAACCCCAAAAGCCGGGGAGATCAGAACCGAAAGCTGAGAGCTGAAAGCTGATTCATGGCCAACATTCTCGATATCCGGCGACGCATCCGCAGCGTGATCAACACGCGGCAGATCACCAAGGCCATGAAGACCGTCTCTGCCGCCAAGTTGCGGCGCGCCCAAGAGGCGGCCATGGCGGCGCGTCCTTATTCCCAGATGTTGACCAACGTCCTAAAGTCATTAGTATCGCGCGCCGACACTTACGATCCGCAAACCGGCGATCCGCGTCATCCGCTCCTGGCTGAGCGCCCCGAAAAAAATGTTCTGCTCATCGTAGTAACCGGTGACAAGGGCCTAGCCGGCGCCTTCAACACTAATATCCTTAAAATGGCCTCGAAGTTTATCCGGTCAAAGCCTGAGCAGAATATCGACATAGAGTGCATCGGAAGAAAAGGTCGCGATTTCATGCGCCGCCGCTTCCCAATCGCCCCTCAGCGCCGAGATGAATCGACCGCAAGCGATCATGGCGAGGCTCTAGCGTCGGACAATCGCACAGAAACGGTTCCCGAGCGCGCCGGTCGCGTGCAGATCACAGGCGAACATGTCGGAGTGTTAGGCAAGGTTGAATACAATTTCGCTAACACCCTGAGCCAGAGCATCGTAGTCCGCTTTACCCGCGCTGAGATCGATGCGGTTTATATCCTCTTCAACGAATTCAAATCGGTGATCGCGCAACGCCTCGTCGTGGAGCGCCTGCTGCCCATCAAAGACATAGGCGAAGTCGACGTTCAGATGGCCGAAGAACCTTCTCCAGAAGAACGCAAGCAGCGAATTGAGGCCGCGAAAGGGGAGGGCGTAGGTCTGCGTCCAGCCGATACCAGCGCTGTCGATGAAGCCTCTGCCAAATTTGCCACCTTGCCCGTCGATTACATTTACGAGCAGCCGCCCGGTCAGCTTTTCCAGGGCATTCTGCCAAAGTATATCGGCATCCAGATTTTTCGTGCGCTGCTGGAATCCGTAGCCGCCGAGCACGCCGCACGCATGACCGCCATGGATGCGGCCACTAGCAATGCCAGCGACATGATCGATTCGCTGACCTTGGTAATGAATCGCGCGCGCCAGGCCAAGATCACCAAAGAAATTATAGAAATAGTAAGCGGGGCAGCGGCAGCACAATAAAGAAGGTTATCATCCCGAGCAAAGCGCGGGATCTGCAGCACCTCACTAGCAAGCAGTAGCGTTAAGCGAACGAGAACGACCAGAGACCTTTTCTATGTCAGAAAATATCGGACACGTAATCCAAGTCGCCGGCCCTGCCGTCGATGTGCAATTCGTCGAG
>Ga0209624_10000390_pt1 | contig 38695 bp, 28 predicted proteins | sample JacPinW_OM2H0_O1_FD_188565 | JGI IMG/M metagenome (GOLD analysis project Ga0209624, IMG submission 188565) | Forest soil microbial communities from Algoma, Ontario, Canada - Jack Pine, Ontario site 1_JW_OM2H0_O1 (SPAdes) (version 2) | ecosystem: Environmental > Terrestrial > Soil > Boreal...
GAGAGGCTGCGGCATGACCTTCCCGCGGCACGGACATTTTCGTTCCCAATGAAAAAGTCTCGGTCGTCGGATCGTAAACCTCGGTGCTTGCTAGCACGACTCCGCGTTCATTCTTGCCACCGGCAACGAACACCTTAAAGTCGGGAAGAATTGTCGCACTGTGTCCCCCGCGGGCCGTCGTCATGTCGCGGCCCGGTGTGAGATGTCCTGTCGGAGGGCTTGGCCTTTTCGATGTGCTTTGTGATGCGGCGCAGCAGGGCAGCATGATGCAAACAAACACGAGGGTCGCAGTTCGCGATCGGATCGTCAGTTGCCTGCTCATTTCAGCGGGAAAAGATTGGACTCGAGAGCGATTGTATATGCAGGTTCTGCTGGGCGAGATTATGAGAGTTGATACTGCCGACGGGTCGGTGGGCTTTGCAGTCTTTTTTCGAATGCAAAGCCCGGCCACTCGATTAGTTGACGGTCAATTGCGTTGTCACTGTGTGCGTCAAGTTGCCGCTGTTCGCGATGATCGTGATTGAATAAGTTCCCTGCGGCGTGCTCGTTCCGGCCGTAACCGTCAGCACAGACGCGCCGGAGGTCTTGATCGAATTTGTGCTCAGCGTCGCCGATAGCCCTTTGACCTCGGTGATGCCATCGAGCGTTAAGGTGGTGGTGCCGGTGAAATTCAGTGGCGTGAGCGTCAGGTTATACGTCGCTTTTCCACCTGGTTTGACCGTCAGGATTGCGTTATCGATGGTGATCCAAAAGTCACTGCCGGACGCAGTGAGACTGCAAGCCGCTCCGGGATTTCCCGAGGGCGCGGCGAAAGTTGAACTGGAATCCTCACCTGTCGCGCTCTTCCATCCCGAGAAGCTGTCTTGCGTGCCATTCTTCGGCGTCGGCACAACGAATTCAGTGGTCGAGTTCGACGCGTTCCACCAGGTATTCTTCGAGGAATTCAACGTGGTCTGGAAGTCCGTCCAATCCGATCCGTTGAGGTAGCTATCTTTAAATAACACTTGGCTGCTTGTATTTCCCTGAATCGTGTTCGATGTATTCGTGAAGTTCTCAGTGAAGAGGGTCTTTGAAACTCCAGTCTCCCAGTTCTTCACGCTAATCCCGCCCTTGAGCCCGATGACGATAATCTGGCTCGGCGCATTGTTCATGAGCACACTATCGGTGATCGAAACTCCTTCCGAGTTGCGGACGACGACGCCCCCCACATTCAGCGGCGAAGTCTGGTTGCAGAAATAACTGCCGGAGAATGTGACCGGCCCCTCATCTTTCTCGAGAAACACTCCGCTCATCAGATTGCTGGTCGCATTCACGCCGCTCGTGCTGATGTTCAAATTGTCAGTGTCCCAATGAACTCCGTAAGCCTCATTGAAGCTTATGGTCAGTCCGTCAATCGTGTCATCGTGCGCACCCCATGCATGCAGCCCGCCGGTGTTGCAGGCGTAGTAGGCGCCCTGCGCACCGCGCCAATTGTTGTAAGACGTTGTGTCCGATTGCCACAAGCCATACTTCGTCTGCGACTCCTGGAATCCGCTATCGCCGTTATGCTGCGAGGTGCTGTTTTCGACGGTGAAGTAGGTTGTGGGATTGGAAATGCTCAGCCCCTGGCCGTTGTTCCACTGAAAGGTGTCGGTATCGAAGAGAATGTTGGTCGAAGTTCCCATCACCTGCACGGCCGCGGACGAGCGGCAGCTATTTGCATACTGAAAGGTCAAGCCGCGAATGACGATGTCTGATTTCTGCTGAATTGACAGGAGTGTGGACGTCGAAGCCACGTCGACTGTCGCCGTGCCCATGTTCGTTCCAGACGCCGGCCATACATAGATCTGCGCTCCCTGCTCATCAACATAAAACGTTCCGGCCACCATCTGGGGAATGGACATGACCTGCGTCAGGACGGCGCCGTTCACTGCAACCATTTCCTTTCGCATCATGATCTCCTGTTGAAATGGGCAGGAGCTCAATTGCGGACAGGTTCCCCACTGGTTCAGCCAGCCATTGGTATAAATGCTGTTGTTCTGCGAATACTTCGCCCACCCTGTGTACAAGGTCGAGCCGCTCACGATGACGGTCCCGTTGGTGGCGGCTTCAAACGTGATTGGCATCGTCGTGTCTTTCTTATTGTGGTTCAACGAAATGCTCTCGCGGTAAGTGCCGGGGTTGATCGTGACGCGCGTCCCAATGCCGCTTTGATTGTTGGTCTCCGCGACGGACGCCCCCTTGCCGATGGTCTTGAAGGGCTGCGCCTGAGTGCCGGGATTTGAGTCCGAGCCGTTTACTGCGTCCACATAGAGGAATGCGGTTTCCAAGCCCTCATTAATATTGGCTTGAGCAAAGCCAAAGTGCGAAAGGAAGAATAGTGTCCCCAGGATGCAGACAGCGGATGCGCGCTTAAGCAAAGCGAAACCTCCAGCAAAATGTTGGATTAATTCAAATTGGCCAGATGGAAAGCGGCTTCGGTTCACACAACTCTGCCGTTTCGGGCAGCCCCAGATTGCGCGAACTGGACAACCTTTGGATCAGACGATGGCGGTGCAGGAAGAATAACGAAATGACGCGAAAGTTGGAATAGACAAACGACTTAAGCCCCACTCAGAAGGACATTACCCTTAGAGGCTTGGTTGAAAGGGTGGGCATTCAAACGAGAAAGCTTGTCTGAATGCCCGCCTTCGAAAATGGATCCGGCGCGCGGCTATTGCAGCTTGCAAAGGTTCTGAATGTCTGTCGCGATGGTCGATGCGCCGTCCGCCACAGAGGGGATCGGATGTGGAGCGTCGGTCACGCAACTTTGAGCCTTAGTTGTATTCGTGAGCGCATTCTCCCAAAGCAGGCCCTGCTCGACCGCTGCGCTCAAGTCTTGCCCACCGAACAATTGGTTCACGCGAGTCGCAGGAAACGATGTAATTGGACCCCCCAGGATGCTGTCGGAGAGGAACAACCCAGCCGGGGGCGCAGTTCCATTGAGAGCGTTCGAGCAATATGGCTGCGAATACGCTGGGTCGATGATGGCTGCGTCACCCGTCGAGTAACAGGTCGAGAGGTTTTCGACGGGGTCGCCGGAATTACAAGTGAATTGCTGTGTCGCACAGGCCGAATTCGAGGGCGGAAGGCAAGCCTCGTCCAGCCGGGACATGGGTGGGCCGCTGGTCTCTTCCACCATCGAAAAGATCGAACTTAGGCCATAGTCAGTCAGTGCGTAGGCGATCGCTCCCGATCCTGCACTGTTGCCTGTCGCACATAGCGGTGCGCTCGCATTCGCGTTATGAATGTTCTGATAGACCCACTGCGCGGTCGTCGCGTATCGACAGGCGAGTCGGCGGACTCCACCCGGACCGGTCAGCCATCCATTCGGTGTCTGGTCATTGAAAGGCGATCCAAACGATACCTGAACGGTTGTGAATCCCGCATCCAAAACGCTCTGGACGACGGATAGACCGCCGTTCGTACTCCCGCTGAAGAAGTCGGGCTCGTCGAAATCGTAAAGCTGGGTGCCACCGGTGCCGGTTCCAAACATCACTGTCCCAAGAGGGGTTCCAGTGGTGGGTTGATTGACTTTGAGGTACACGGAATAATCGGCAACACCTGGACACGAAGTGTTGACCTGATAGCAGGTGGAACTGGAGTTCGGAAGGCCGCCGCCAAACGTAGGACAGGTAATGCTCGTGCCCTGTGCCGTTCCCAAAGGATCGGTCTGCGTAATTGTTATGTTGGCAGAGGCCGTTGCCGCCGAATTCGCTTGGGATGTAACCGACACAGTCACATTTAAAGGAAAGCTCCCCGTCGTCGGAGCAATGTAAAGACCGCTCGAGTCGATCGTTCCGCCATTCTGGGTTGTTACGGCCCAATTGACCCCCTGATTGCCGGAAGTGCCTGTCGCGGTTGCCGAGAACTGCCAGTTAGCTCCGGACCCAATCTGAGATGGAAACGCTGCGATCGTGACTGTGGGTGTCTGTCCTCCGCCACCACCACCACCGCCGGAGTTGCTTGTTGAAGAACTGCCGCCGCAGCCTGCCAGGGATAACATCCCCAACATCACAATCAGGCAAGTAAGGGGGGACGACGCAGAAATTCGCACTAACACCTCTCTGGGCAATACATTCATGAGGAAACTTTCAGACGACGCGGGCGACAACCCTGCCCGCTATTCACTTCAACCGGCTCGACAGCCCCGCCGGCACCGATATTCAGATGCAAAAAGACAAACTTCAGGCGAACTCAGATGGACCTGTCAGGCGTATTTTCACAGGTGTGCAAAAGTTTTTGATCTCTTTGACGGAGGGTTAATCAAATGTCGATTATTCCTTTAAAGACAATGGCTTAGCTGCTTGGGGTATGCTATCCTGTTTTTGGGTTACTTCGGATTAATGTGCAAAAACTTTCAACTTGGCGAACGGCCAGAAATTTGATTTACTGATGGAACACAGCTCGGCTGTAAATGTAGCGGTCCCCCTCTGATTTTTTGAGCTCTCGTATCCCCCGCGTTCCGAAGTAGCGAGTTCTGTACTTTGAGATCCATGACGGCAACACTGTCTTTTCAAAAGCGAACCGGGGAACCAAATAATCCACAGCTAGAGATGAAATCTTTCAGAAGACAAATCCTTGGGAGAAAACAGCAGCTATGAATGCGTCCGTGCCCGACTTTGAAGTAGGTATTCTTGGAGGCGGCCCTGCAGGTTCTAGCATGGCCGCATATCTGGCGAAAGCCGGCGTGAACTGCGTTGTTTTTGAGCGGGAACTGATGCCGCGGGAGCACGTAGGAGAGTCGCTGGTACCATCGTCGACCCGCGTGTTCAAAGATCTCGACTTCCTGCCGAAGATGGAAGAAGCGAAGTTTCCGCACAAGTTCGGCGCTGCGTGGACTGCTGCCTCTGACGCCAAGGTTTATAACATGGATTTCGGCGGCGTCTCTGCCGATTGCCACGTTGATATCCGGTTCGCGGAGCGTGAGCAGGCTGGCGTTGGCCAGAACTACACCTACCATGTGGACCGCAGCAAGTTCGACCTGATGCTGCTGCAGCATGCCAATCAGCTTGGTGCCAAGGTGTATGAGGGCATCAGCGTCAACGGCGTTGACTTCACGAATCCGAACCATGCGACCGTGAAATACACGATGGGCAAGAAGGAAATGTCGACGACCTGCAAGATCGTGGTCGACGCCACGGGCCGCAAGACGCTGCTCGGCAACCAGCTGAAGTGGCGCATTCAAGACAGCATGTTCGATCAATACGCCATCCACACCTGGTTCGACGGATACGACCGCCGCTGCATGGCTTCGAACAAGCAGACCCAGGGCGACTTCATCTTCATCCACTTCCTTCCGATCACCAACACTTGGGTCTGGCAGATTCCGATCACAGAGACCATCACCAGCATCGGCGTAGTCACCCAAAAGAAAAATTTCGCCAAGAGCAAGGAATCACGCGAGAAGTTCTTCTGGGAGTGCATCAAGAGCCGCCCGGAGCTGTACGAAGGCTTGAAGGCGCAAGGTTCGGAGCAGGTAAAGCCGTTCAAAGACGAAGGCGACTACAGCTACGCGATGAAACAGATCGCTGGCGATCGCGTGGTGCTCGTCGGTGATGCGGCTCGCTTCGTCGATCCGATCTTCTCGACCGGCGTCAGCATCGCTCTGAACTGCTCGCGTTTCGCGCACAAGGACATCCTGAAATCTCTCGAGACGGGCAACTTCAGCCGCGAATCGTTCCAGGAATACGAGACCACCCTCAAGCGTGGTACCAAGAACTGGTACAACTTCATCACCGTTTACTATCGCTTGAACGTTCTGTTCACGGCGTTCGTGTCTGATCCTCGCTACCGCCTCGACGTTTTGAAACTCCTGCAAGGGGACGTTTATGACGATGCCGAGCCAGCAGTGCTGACGCGAATGCGCAACATTGTCAGGCAGGTTGAAAAAGACCCGAATCATGCTCTGCACGGCTTCCTCGGAGATCTGACCGCCGATGCATTCGTGGAACAGGCTTCGGTCTAGGAAGGAGTGCGGGCCTTTTCGCTCCGCGCGTCCGATCACCGGCTGTCCTTGAACGGGCGGCACAGACAGAGAGAATTGGGAGACCTAGGGAAATGAATCATTCAGTGCCGGATTTTGATGTAGCGATTATCGGCGGAGGCCCCGCCGGAGCGAGCATGGGTTGTTACCTCGCGAAGGCTGGAGTAAAGTGCGTAATCTTTGAACGCGAGCTGTTTCCGCGGCCGCATGTGGGCGAGTCCTTGGTTCCTTCTTCGACCCGCGTATTCAAAGACCTCGACTTCCTGCCGCAGATGGAAGCAGCGAAATTCCCGCACAAATTCGGCGCGGTCTGGACGACCAACGATCAGAATCCGGGCTATGTCCACGATCTCGAGGGCCTGGCGCCGGATTACAACGTCGATATTCGTTTTGAAGAGCGCAAGCAGGAAGGTATGGAGGACCGCAACTACACCTACCACGTAGATCGCGGCAAGTTCGACCTCATGCTCCTGCAGCACGCCCACCATCTCGGCGCTACCGTGTATGACGGCGTCAAAGTCGCGCGCGTCGACTTCGGACCGGAACATCCAGATGTTTATTTCACCATCGGCTCCAAGGAAATGAGCGTCAGCTGCAAGATGGTTGTCGATTGCAGCGGCCGCCAGACCTTCTTGGGCAACCAGCTTAAGCTGAAGGTGAAAGATACCGTGTTCGATCAGTATGCCATCCACTCGTGGTTTGATGGTTATGATCGAAAGGTTTTCGCCAAGCGCGATACGAACCTGGACTACATTTACATCCACTTCCTGCCGATTTCGAACACATGGATCTGGCAGATTCCGATCACCGATACAGTTACCAGTCTGGGCGTCGTTACCCAGAAAAAGAATTTTGCGAAATCGAAAGAGGATCGCGAGAAGTTCTTCTGGGAGACTGTAGCGAGCCGTCCTTTGATTGAGGAGACGCTGCGCAAGTCAGACCGCGTTCGTCCTTTCAAAGAAGAAGGCGATTATAGCTATGCCATGAAGCAGCTCGCTGGCGATCGGTTTATGCTGGTCGGCGACGCGGGCCGATTCGTGGATCCCATCTTCTCGACCGGCGTAAGCATCGCGCTCAACAGCTCGCGCTTCGCGCACAAGGACATTCTCTCGGCTCTGGAGAAGAATGATTTCTCGCGGCAAGCATTTTCGGACTACGAGACCAAACTGCGCCGCGGCACGAAGAACTGGTACGAGTTCATTTCGGTTTACTACCGGCTCAATGTACTGTTCACCTACTTCATCAGCGACAAGAATTACCGGCTCGATGTTCTCAAACTCCTCCAGGGAGACGTCTACGACGAGGACGCGCCCGAAGTGCTGACCAAGATGAAGGAGATGGTTGCAAAAGTCGAGCAGAACGACAAGCACCCGTGGCACAAGCTGTTGGGGGATCTGACCTCTGACGCGTTCCGTCCGACGCTCTAGCCCCCTGACAGTGCTATTGGCTGATCAGCCGCTTTAGGAGAAAATACGAGGAAGTCCGGTAAAATTGGACTTCCTCTCCTTCACTCTCGGTCGGGGAATCAAGCAATTCGAATGTCGCGCACGAGCCGCAAATTCGTTGTTGCGTACATTTTGCTGGTGGGATTGCCGCTGCTCGCACTCGCTGGCGTTCTTAGAAGTGGTCGGACCCTTTCCGCCCCATTATCTGTCGACGGAACCTGGAAGATCGACGTGGATGCGAAAAGCATCGCGTCAAACCTATGTACCGCAGCCCTGCTCAGTACACCTCTTGCGATCTCGCAGTCCGGGAAGAGCCTAGTCGTTTCCGTCGGAAAATCCAAAACCGAGTCAGGCACAATCGAAGGAACGACACTCACCGCGGCATTCGCTCCGGGCGCCGACCCTGTCCCAGCGGGTTGCAATAGTGATCAAAGCTTGACGCTGACGGCCGTGGTCAATCCTAAGGCACAGCCAAGATCTTTAGCCGGTTCGTTGTCCGTGGTTGGATGTGAGTCTTGTGCGCCTGTCGAGTTTCGCGCAGTGCGTCAGCCGCGCCCTCAAGGCGGAGGTGCGCACTAGATGCCAAACCTCTTTATTTTGACCCTTCAGCTGGCCGTCGTTCTCGCCGCTTGCCGTCTCACGGGAGAATTGTTCCGCCGCATTCATCAGCCTAAAGTCGTCGGCGAGATGTTCGCCGGCATCATGCTGGGTCCGTCGTTGTTGGGCTGGGTTGCTCCCCATCTTTCGGCATATTTGTTTCCGCCATCGAGCCTTGGATTTCTGAATGCTTTGAGCCAAGTTGGGGTTGTGGTTTTCATGTTTTTGGTTGGCCTCGGCATCAACCCAGGAGAACTCAAGAAGGAAAGCCACGCCGCAGTTCTCACCAGCCACGTCAGCATTACGGCGCCGTTCGTCTTGGCCGCATTCCTGGCTCTCTATCTGTATCCGCGCCTCTCCGACGATGGCGTAAGTTTCACCAGCTTCGCGCTATTCATGGGATCGGCGATGAGTATCACCGCATTTCCGGTACTGGCGCGAATCCTCGCCGAGCGGAACATGCTGGCTAGCCGGCTGGGTACGGTCGCTATTGCCTGTGCCGCCGTCGACGATGTGACCGGTTGGTGCATCCTCGCCTACATCGTCGTCTTAATTCGCTCCGCTCATTCGTCCACCTCTATTTGGGTTACGATCGGCGGCATCCTGGTATTTGGTCTGGCGATGATTCACGGCGTCAGGCGACTGCTGCGCGGATTCGAAACGGCCTACCGGAAAAAGGGCGCTCTCAGCGAAAACTTGCTGGCCTTGATGATGCTTCTAGTCCTCGCATCATCGCTGCTCACCGAATACCTGGGCATTCACCTTCTCTTCGGCGCGTTTCTAATGGGCGCTATCATGCCGAAAGAGCACCGGTTTGTGCGATACGTCCTCGATAGGTTCGAGACGATCACCGTCACGCTGCTTCTTCCATTGTTCTTCGCATTCACTGGATTGCGCACAAACATCGGCTTGGTCAAGGGCCCGCAGATGTGGATGTACTGCGCCCTGATTATTCTAGTGGCGACTGCCGGTAAACTCGGCGGATCGACGCTGGCCTCGTGGCTGAGCGGCATGCCCTTGCGAGAGGCGGCAGGCCTGGGCACGTTGATGAATACGCGCGGCCTGATGGAACTCGTCATCCTCAACATCGGCTTAGACATCGGCGTCATCTCACCGGCGCTGTTTTCGATGATGGTCATCATGGCGCTGTTCACCACCTTCATGACCACGCCAGTTCTGCGGCTGATTTGCGCCAAGGAACTGGACGAAAGTTCTGCCGCGATCGCTACAAAACCCGCCACCGGTGAGTCCTTGAGTCTCAACGAGACCGAATACGTCGCTTGAGATCGAGCGCCTAACCCCGCAGACAACGTTCCTAGCATGGCGGGATGCGAGAGCCAAATCATCAACAAGACAGGACGATGACGAGCGCCACGCGGGTGAAAACGAGATGGATAGTGCCATGGGGAGACTTGGGGGACGGTTTCCAAGCTCTTCTTGCGATGCCTGACGGCCAGCCCTCCACAGAAGCACGAGTGCGAAGGCAGCCACTTCTGCCATGAAGCTTGTGCCGGATTCGTCGGGGAGAAGCGTTGACGGACGCACTGCACCGTAACCAGTCTTGAATCAGGGATGGTCTCCCATCCTGAGGAAGCGTCAAGGTTAGTCTCGTTAACAGCGTTGGCAGTCATTGAGGCGTTCACCCCGTCGGTTCTCAACGACGATCTCGATTCCTAGTGCGCAGGAAACCCAGGAAGCACGACCGCAGATGGCAGTTCAGAGAAAAAGAGGGCAACGCCGCCACCCGCAAAAAACACGGCAGAACGGGGTTGGTGCCCACACTGACCCAGGAATGCCAAGCGAATATACTCGATTGGCGATGAAGAGCACTGGGCCAAGAATGTGGTCAAGTGTTCCTCTTCCGAAGGAGAGTGCTGTGGCTGAGGAGAAGTCGATGAAGCGAGCCCTACTGGTCAAAGTCACATCGCCCGGTTTTACTGCGGCTGTCGTGATGGTCTTCATGTTGAGCACGGCACGGCTGGTGTCGGCGCAGAATGCCAAGACTTCGTATCCGAGTATGGCTCCGGTGGCGCAATACATGATTGCGAGCCGCGATGCGGAGATCGCGTTGGCGCGGAGCGCGGCTCCGGAATCGATCTCAGGTGATGCCGAAGTTTTGGTGCTGGGAGCGCACGCGTACGAATCGGCGGTCAAAGGAACGAACGGATTCGTGTGCATGGTGCTGCGATCGTGGACCGCTGGAATTGATGATCCGGACTTTTGGAATCCCAAAGTGCGCGCTCCGATCTGCTTCAACGCGCCGGCCGCGCGAACTTATGTTCCATTCGTGACGAAGAAGACCGGGTTGATCCTCGCTGGACGGTCGAAAGCGGAGATGTTTGAAAGCATCAAGGCCGGCCTCGACAGAGGGGAACTGCCGACGCAAGAGATTGGAGCGATGTGCTACATGCTGTCGAAGGACGGGTACTTGGGCGATCCGGTGCAGCATTGGCATCCGCACGTGATGTTTTTTCTTCCGCAAGTGAAGGCTGAGGCCTGGGGTGCAGGTCTCGCCGGCTCTCCGATTTTGGCGGGACTCGATCCAGAGGATCGGCTGACCGTGTTTTTGATTCCGGTCGGCAAGTGGTCGGACGGAACGCCGGATGCTGGAGCGGGCCACTGAGGCAGCAGATCGCTGGGAAAGTGAAGGGCGAGCGGACCGAATCAAGCCGATCGGCTCGCCCCTGAAAAAGATAAACGCTACTTGTTAGGAAATAGTCTCAAGGTGTTGGTCGCATCGTCCACGTAGTAGAGTCCCGCACTGTCGACGAAGGCGACGCCGAACAGGGCTCCTGACCCCGGCGGAGTCCCGCTGTTATCCAACAGAGTCTTTCCAATTTGCGTTCCGGACGGAGAAATCAGCAGCATAAAACCGTCATCTCCATTAGCCGCGCTGATGTTTCCCGTGGAAGTAAGTGTCAGTCCGAGCGGATCATTCAGGGAGTGACCACTCAAAACGGTTGTGCCTGTTCCGGCAGAAGAAGTGCGTGTCAGCGCATTGGGAATAGAAGCAATCCGGTTGTTGACGCTGTCGGCAACGTACAACGTTGAACCGTCTGCGCCGAGGCAAACCCCTGTCGGTCCAATCACCAGCGCGGCAGGGTCGGTTTTCTCGGAGAATGTAGAGCCGATCGTGGTCACGGACTGCACACTCGGCATGGATCCATTTGCGATCGTCAGATTCATGCGCAGAATGGTTCCGCGATTCACGACATTGCCACCACCAGCAACTGTTCCGTTCAACACGTTCGTCACGAACAGGGATGCAGTGCCGCCGCTATCGGACACCGTCATATCCCAAGGGCCGTTGATCCCGTGTCCGGAGAATGTCTCGACCACGGTGCCATTGCTGTCGAGAACGAGCAGGCATCCAGCCTTGGCGGTAGCAGAGGTTCCATCGGTGGTTGGCAGGCTGCCCACGATGACCCATCCGGTCTTGAGGACGACCAGCGCGGTGGTCAGGCCGACTCCGCCTGGGCAGCGGCCCGGCAGCGTCGCGGAACTGATCTGGGCAAACTGGCTGACGGTTCCGCTCGGCGAAATCTGCACAATCGTGGTGCCAGTTCCTTGCAGGTTTGCGCTGTTGTTGAAATTGCTGATGAGAAGGTTTCCTGCCGTGAGCGTTCCAACAGTTGCAGGTACGACAAAAAGCCCGTATGGATTCACATCGCCATTGCTTGGAACTGTGGAAGCGATGGTTTGAAGGGTTGAGGCATCGGCTGTGGCCAGCAGTGCACTGACCGCACAGAAAAGAATGAAGGCTCGCGAAAGGCGAGTCCGACAAAGTGGAGCAAAAGTGTTCATGGTCAGATGACCTCCTGAATGTTGGTACGCATCGTGGGGGCCCGACTAGAGAGCCACACGGCTCACCGCAGTCAGAACGTATGTTGCGGGTAGTGCTCCAGAGGGATTGTCACTAGATTGTTAAATCTGCGGAGATGAAAAAGTTTGCACCAAAGTGGGATCTGATTGTGTTCGAGATCCTCAACGACTTGGAAACCAGGCGTGCGCACTCATCGAGAATTGGTCTGGAATCGATGAGTGAATGGCGTTGTTCAGCTATTCGACTTCACTGTGCAAAATTGACCATTTCCTTTTCCGGCGCGCCCATATTATCTACAGCGCAGCACGGTGATGCGTTTGATCTCCCAGAGTGCAGTTCATGAAGCGACAACGGCAGCGCGAACCTTGATTCTCATCCCTCGATCCGCCCGCTCATTGCTCCAGTGTGGCACACAGTCGTCTTCATAGCGATTTTCGTAGGGATTTCCGTTGTTGGTGGTTTCTTTCAGCACGCTGCAAAGCAGCACCCGCAGACAGCAGCGTCAAGCGGCAACGCCGTATCGGGTTACGTTTCAGTGCTGATCTCTGAATGGCTTCTGGTGCTTTATGTTCGCATGGGGGTGCACAAGCGCGGCGTGCGCTTGCGCGATCTTGTAGGTGGTCGATGGGCTACGCCGCAAGCGGTGATGAAAGACATTGCTCTGGGCGCAGGGATCTGGGCGGTGTGGATGGGCTTGATGAATGCTCATCTTCTGGGCAGCGGGACCAATGCTGTGCAGGGACTTCTTCCTCAAGGGCTTCTTGAAAGCCTCGCGTGGATACCACTTGCACTCTCAGCAGGGTTTTGTGAGGAGCTCGCATTTCGCGGTTATCTTCAGAAGCAATTTCAAGCAATCACCAGGAGCGCTGCATGGGCTGTTCTTATCCAGGCGCTTGTCTTCGGTATTGGTCATCTGTACGAAGGGGTCGGCCAGGTCGCGCGAATCATGTTGTTCGGCATCCTGTTCGGGCTACTTGCCCTATGGCGAAGGAGTTTGAGGCCGGGGATGATCGCGCACGCGTGGTCTGACATTTTTGGGGTAATCATTTTCCGGGGAATGTAACGGCGCTCAATCGTTGCAAGGGGCGATTTCACCCATTGAGAATTTCCCGGCCGCGGTCAACAAGCGTAATCGCGATGCTTCAACAGTTACCGACTGCCACTCTGTCCATGGCTGTCTTTCGACTGGGTTTGGGTTTCATGCCACGTCTTTCTGGGCGTTGCTCTTACGCGGTGAGAATGATGTCGTCAATGGGAGCGTCGCGTGAACTTTCGTACCGGAACCGCTGGATTCGATAACCAGATCGCCGCGCAGATGGCGCACGCGCTCGCGCATTCCTCTGATTCCCACTCCGGTGCCTTGGGATTGAATCGCGGCTAGTCGTTCCGGGGACATTCCACTTCCTTGGTCTTCAACCTTTACGTGGATAGTGTTTTCTTCGCGCCGAACTTGAATCAGCGCAAGTTTGCTTCCCGAGTGACGATGAATGTTTGTCAAACATTCCTGCACAAGGCGGAATATGACCAGTTCCGTTTCGGATGGGAGTCTTCCGAAATTATCAGGAATCTGCAGATCGATCTCTAGAGTGTTGCGCTCTGCAAGACCTTGCACGTACCAACTCAGTGCGGACGAAATTCCGGTTTCATCCAACAGCGGCGGATGCAGGAGATAGGAGGTTGTGCGTAGTTCTCGCGCCAAGTCCTGGACCAACTCTTCGGCGGTCTGCACGTCCTCGGCAAGTGCAGGGTCTTTCTTTGCGCCTTCGCTGATTCGTGCAAGCTGCAAGCCGATCGCCGTCAATGTCTGTCCCGCGCTATCGTGCAGTTCTCGTGCTATGTGCCGCCGCTCGGCATCCTGAGACTCCAAGAGCAGCCCCGAAAGCTCACGCAGATCCGAGTTTCTCTTTTCAAGTTCCTGAGTACGGAACTGCACTTGGGTTTCGAGTGCATCCGCCAACATTCGATAGCGTCCTTCACTGTCGCGCAACTCTCGTTCGATTTGTTTACGTTGGCTGATGTCGCGAGCGATTTTCGACGCTCCAATAATCTCTCCATCGGCGTTCCGAACTGGTGAAATTGTCAGTGAAATATCGAGTGCCGTCCCATTCTTGCCCACGCGAACGGTGTCGAAGTGTTCGATTCGTTCTCCTCGCTTGATTCGTTCGATAATGTGCATTTCTTCGTCGCTACGATTGGCTGGGATGACCAATGAAATATGCTGGCCTACTGCTTCACTGGCCGTATAACCAAACAAACGCTCCGCACCTGCGTTCCAACTGGTTATGACGCCACCCAGCGTTTTGCTGACGATGGCATCCTCGGAGGAATCCACGATTGCGGCGAGCAAGCCAATAGCTTTATCGGCTTTGAGCCGCAAGGCAGGCAACTCATCCAGGAGGGATTGGGTGGTGGTGTCCGTGGCTTCCGGATCATGGAGGATACACTCCGCCAGTGCTTCATGTGTCGCCAGGAGCTTGTTGATGTCATCTTCAAGGGTGAGCTCAGGATGTGTTTCCGTCCAATAATGGGCTGCCCTGATAAACGCGAGAAACAACAGCAAGTATTGAAGGCGAACCGCACCAAACAGTCGCTCCAGCGCGTCCAGACACAATAAATAGTCAGAGGTCTTCAGGAAGACATGAGCTGCCAACACAAAGACGGCGTCTTCCATTTCCGTCTCCGCCATCGGTATTTCATCCAGTGGGGCGTGGCAGGCTGCGCACAGTGATAGACGGAACTGAAGGTCTTCTCCGCGTGGAAAAGGCCGGCGAAGGAGCTTCACGACATCTGCAATATTTTGAGCCCGCACTGTCGGATCCCCAGCAGGACGGCCAAGTCCCACCAAGAAACCAATATGACGACCAATGCAGTAGCGCACAGCGCAAAAGCGCGACAGGTGGACGAAAAGACGCTCCTTGAAAACGGAAGGCAGAGGATTGTCGAGGTAGGCAGCTTCTGCGAATCCCCACAATTTCCCGACGATATCGGGCGTTTCGGGTGCGAGGCGGAAAAAATTGGGAAGAATCCCCAATCGCTCCTCGATCCGATTCTCAAGGTCTGACGCAGGGTTTCCCACTGATTACACAACCTTTTTGACGACAAGGCCATTATACGGCCCGCGCTGGTTAACGGATGAAATCAGGTCTGAGGGCTCAAAAACCTCAGGCTATCGGCTAGATCGCTGTATGCAGCCGTTCTGTACGCAAACGTGCTGACATCGCGCGCCGGAATGTTTAACCTATTCCGATTATGGCATCCGACCCGCCGAGAAGCCTCAACGACGTGATCGATCGCATCGAAGCAATGCGAGAAGAACTTCTCTCCCTCCAGCGGTCGCTGGAGAAAATCGAAGTCAATAACCGCGCGGAATCTAAGAAAGAGACTAAGAAAAAAGCTCTTAAAGACTGATGACGCTGGATTTCTCTTGCTGCTCTCTAGGCGTCATGCGGTGGTGCAGTGGGAGATCGAACGATATTCGTTCGCGCTGCTTAGAGTGTCTCATGCTAACTTGCGCGTTGTTATTTCCCCGATGCATCCTCGCGTCTCCACAAGGCGATACCGTCGTCACCAAGAGCGAGCATTCCCAAAGAAGGGGCGATGGTCCTGACTTCGCTTTCCGAATCATCCGGCGCGACCGATGTCTCCCCTGCATTGAGCGGCTTGTTGGCGACAGTTTCGTAGGCGTAAGCAGTAATCGTGCTCTCGAAGCTTCCAGGGACGTTTACGGAAAGGCGAATCCAGCCGAAGTGTGTCTTGCCTTCAAACAAGAATTTCACACCCAGATAACGATTCGAGACCAAGTACCAGTTGCCGTCGTATCCAAAGGTTGAGTCGTGGTTGCTCTTGTGCTCAATCGCAATTTGACCTTTCGCACTGGAAAAGTGCGCCGCCGGTCCGATTTTCGCGCCGCGAACCAGGGCGGAAGCATAGGGTCCGAGCCGCCCAAAGTTAGCAGTCTTGTGCCCCATAACCTTTCCGCCCGTCAGAGCTTTGGTAACCAGAGTAGTGTGATGTTGGCAGCAAGTTCCTGTCGATCCGCCCTGGAAAGAGAACTCAAAATCCGGAATGCCATCGCTGTTGAGGTCAATCGAGACAGGCTCGGTGATCGAAACTAGCTTCTTAGTGACGACAACCTTGCCCTCGGCGGGCTGAATCAAGGCCAGCATTGTGACACCAGCAGCCGCCGCCGCCAAGGAATAAACGTGCAGGTGCTGATCGACGGTTAGAGAGCCGTTTCCTCGAAGCGATTTGCAATTCATCTAGATTCTCCCGAAAAGTCTACCGCTAATGTGTGGAACCGAAATCCAGGCCGAGTCGTGACTGATGTATAGGACGACAGCGTTCCTGATTCCCAGCATCACAGGCTCCTGTCTCCATGAGTAAAACAGGTCTCGAGTAAAGACAGGCGTGGCCCGGCAAACTCGACTCTTGCCCGGGAATTGATTCTTGTCAATATTTCGGGGCTGGCCTGTGAGTGGCCCCTAGTCGACGGAGTAAGTCTCTCTTTTGCACGTAGTTATGAGATCTAATTGCCTGCTTCTATAACACGATAGCCGCGCATTATTGATGACGATGGGTGAGCCCTGTCGCCCTTGCCGTCTAAAGTTCAGCTGGTCTCGCTGAGAGCCAACCCGAGTAGCCTGGCTAATGCTGTCGCGACCAAGAGAAAGATGGAGGAAAAAAGTGCGAACGCGCTGAAAAAGTCCCAGGAAGTCCGGGTAAAGCCTTTCGCATCGAAGTGGACCGAGCGCATTAACCCATAAGCGCGTCCACTCCACGGTTCGGATTATTCTGTCGAAACCACAGAGATGCTCGTTGACATGGCTTCTGAGTTGGGTCAGAATTGCGGCCCGTTCGGCGAATGAGCATGATTTTTCGTCTTCCCCCACTGCCGAACATCTCTCGGGCTGCGTTCCTGCAAAATTCTTTGGAAGTGGAGACACCGTGTTTAATCGAATGCTACTTGCCGTCGTCGCGCTTGCACTCGCCTCATTTGCACAGGCACAATCCTTCACCTTCAGCACGGTCGCCACCCTCACGAGTAACGAGGCGTTCCCGAACTCTCCTTTGATCCTCGACTCTTCAGGAAATTTCTGGGACTCCACATTCGGGGGCACCGTGACTCTTGGAGCTATTTACGAGGTCACTAAGGCCGGTGTCGTGAGCGATATCTACTTTTTCGGCGACAGTACTATCGACGGGGACTTTCCAAGTTCGTTGGCCCGCGATTCCGCAGGAAATCTTTACGGTACGTCGAATGGCGGTGACTTCAGCGATGGACTGATTTTCAAAGTCAGTCCCTCCGGCGAATTTACACAATTGCACAGCTTTACAAATTCCGAAGCGTCCGATTCCGGCTCAGAGCCCGTAATCCTGGATGCGGCGGGAAATGTTTACGGTGCAGGCAACGGCGGCAAGCTGTCAGGAGGCGCCGTCTTCAAAGTCGAACCTGGCGGAGCTTATAGCACTCTTTACAACTTCTGCAGCCTCAAAAACTGCGCCGACGGGGACACCCCCAATGCGCCAATTCGCGATAAGGCCGGAAATATTTACGGCAGCACTTACTTCGGTGGGAACGCGGGATGCGGGGGATGTCAGACCGGGGATGGCGTTGTGTACAAAGTCGAGGCTAGCGGTGTTCAGACCGTTCTGCACACATTTAAAGGTGGCTCCAGCGACGGAGCCAATCCGAACAATAAGCTGAAGCAGGACACGAAGGGCAACCTCTATGGCACCACGGCAACTGGAGGCACACACGGCGCTGGGATCGTGTTTAAGGTGAGCTCGACGACTGGCGAAGAAACGGTTCTCCACAACTTCTGTTCTTCTTCCAAGTGCGCGGATGGCCAGTTTCCCTTCGGCCCCGTAGTGCTCGACGCATTAGGAAACGTCTACGGAACCGCGTTGGGAAGTAACCACAATTCCGTGGTCTGGGAAGTGACTGCAGCGGGTAAGGGATTGGTCGCTTATACCTTTCCGGGGGCCACGACGGCCGGCGCACTGACTATCGACTCGGCCGGGAACCTTTACAGCACGTACGGAAACCAAAGTACCTTTCCGGCCATATTTAAGCTGACGCTTGTGAAATGAGCAGTTCGAATCTGTCCGGCGTGAACATCGAATCAGATGTATCGGCTGGACCGATGGCCATGATCATCGACGGCCACGAGGAGTTCACCAGAGATTCGGACTGAAATGACGTGAATCAGTTCTGGTAGCGGAGATACTCAAGTTGCTTCCCAATAAGGACTCCTATTCGTAGCGCAGAGCGACGATGGGATCGACCTTGGCGGCGCGCCGGGCCGGGATGTAGCAGGCGGCGAGTGCGACTACGGTTAGCAGCAGGGCAACTCCGACGAAGGTCAGTGGATCGGTAGCGCCGACTCCGAACAACAGACTCGCCATAAGGCGCGTGAGGCCGAGAGCGGCGGCCAGTCCAATCGCAACTCCCAGGGCGGCAAGTTTTCCGCCACGGCCTAAAATCAGAAGAAGGATATCCCGCTGGTGCGCTCCCAGCGCCATGCGAAGCCCGATCTCGTTTGTGCGCTGGCCGGCAATGTAAGAAATGACGCCATAAATTCCCACACTCGCAAGCAACAACGCCAGCACCGCAAATATAACGAGCAAAATCATAGAGAACCGGCGGGAGGCCATGGAGTCGGAAATATGCGATTCCATGGTTTGTGTGTCGAAAATAACCTGCTGAAAGCTCATCTGCGCATTCATGCGGCGGATGGAATCGAGCAGCCCTGCCGAGTTGCCTTCTGAACGCACCACCACCCCCGAACCCATTGGAGTCATCGCCACAGAATCATCCGGCATTTGCATGCACGGGATATAAAGGCCGGACCGCAGCGACTGCTGGTCATCAGTGTCGAGGCCCCACTGCTTGACATGTCCCACCATACCGACGATCTCCGCTGGCCGGTCAAACCTGTCTATGTGGATGCGCTTTCCCACCGGATCCTGACCCGGAAAATATTTTTGTGCAAACACTTCATCGACTACCACTACCAGCGGTGTGTGCTCGTTATCCTGCGCAGTAAAGAATCGGCCGCGCAGCAACGGAATTCCCATGGCCTTCAGGTAGCCGGGTTCGACGATGTAGTCGATGGCCCAGTTCATGTCGTTCTTGTTCGTGGGCTTGGGTTGCCCTTCGAGCCAGAAAAGTTGTTCATCGTCGCCGCTCAATGGAACCGCGCCCCAGGTCTGGGAGACCGCCTCGATGCCAGGGACAGCGGCGAGCTTGTCATCGAATTCACGGAAGGCGGCGCGGATCGCGTCCGGTTTGGCGTGCACCATGGAGGGAGGAAGCGAAAGTCCAAAGGTCAGCACGTTGTGCGCGTTGAAACCCGGATCGACGCTCCACAGCTTCAGCAGGCTACGAATAGTCAATCCCGCGCCAATCAGCAGCACCAGAGCCAGCGCCATCTCGGAGACCACGAACACACTCTGCATGCGATGGCGAGTTCCGCTTGCTCCCCGGCCGCCTTGCTTGAGCGTTTCGTGCAGATCCGGCCGGGATGTGTTGAGGGCAGGTGTAAGTCCGAAAAGAACTCCCGCGAGCAATGAGAGGCCAGCCGTAAAGATCAGCACTCGAAAGTCGAGTCCCACCTGCTCGGCGCGAGGCAGAGCCGCAGGCAGCACTCTCATCGCTGCGCCTGTTCCCCAGGCCGCCAGCAGCAAACCCAATCCTCCGCCGGCGAGAGCGAGCAGAATGCTCTCCGTAAGCAACTGGCGGACGACTCGTCCCTGGCTTGCGCCAAGTGCCGCGCGAACGGCAAATTCGCGGGCTCGTTTGCTGGCACGAGCTAACAACAAATTGGCGACGTTCACGCAGGCAATGAGAAGCACAAAGCCGACCGCTGCCAGAAGCACGAGCAAGAGAGGCCGGATACTTCCAGTCATCTGTTCCTTGAGCGGCCTCAGGTTCGCGCTGATGCCTTTATCTGCGTCAGGAAAGGCCTCGGCGAGACTGCGCATCACTCCATCCATGTCGGCGCGTGCTTGTTCTATCGTTACGCCGGCTTTGAGCCGGCCGATGCCATGAAATCCCAGTCCGGCACCACGTTCCAGCAGTATCGGATTACTCCACTGCCCGATGGGCGCATAGACCTGACTGTCTCTGAAGCCTGGAATGTCGAGCTGAAGATGGGCGGGAATCACTCCGACGATGGTGTAGTCTCGGCCGTCCAGTGTGATGCTGTTTCCCAAAATGTCGGGCGCAGAGCTGAACTTGCGTTGCCATAATCCCGTGCTGATGAGAGCGACCGGACCGGCGCCGACGGGTTCCTCGTCTTCGGTGAATGTGCGCCCGGCGACGGGCCTCACGCCCAGCACAGAGAAAAAGTCTGAAGAGATGAACTCGCCGGTCACCTGCTCAGCTTCGCCAACGCCTGTCAAGCTGAAGGCGTAAGTGCGAGCGAGGGCCAGCGAAGAGAAAGTGTGGTTCTCTTTGCGCCAGTCGCGAAAATTGGGATAGGAGATGGAGCCACCCTCGAAATTTGGCTTGTTCTCATGGAGCGTCACCAATTGATCCGGTTGAGGAAAAGGGAGCGGGCTTAACAAAACTCCATTGATCACCGAGAACAGTGCCGTGTTCGCACCGATGCCGAGGGCCAGAGTCACGACTGCGACCACCGTGAATCCGGGACTCTTCACTAGCATCCGGAAGCCGTAGCGCAGATCCTGAACCAAAGTTCCCATTGTTAGCCTCGAGATCTTACGTGTGACGCAACGTCATCGTAGGTCTGATCTGGGGGAGCAAGACTCTGACCAAATCTTATGCGGCGGTAACTTACTCATTGTGAAGAAAGATGGAACGGGACGATTGCTCAGAAGGCGGATTATTCTGTCCGTCTGAGGATATTTCTGTCCGGAAACGAACAGCTGTATAGCGTTCGTCCACCCCTGCACGTGAGCAAGCCGTTGGTTCGAGAAACTCTTCAGTTCAACAGCTTCTTCAGATCGCTCCAGTGAATGGGGATTACATGATTGTCGTCTAACGCTTTTTTGAAGTCGGGGCTGGTGATGACGTCGTAGTCACGCTGGCGCCATGCCGCTCCGTAATCGGGGTGATTGACGGCGACGGCTTGAAATTCTGCGTCGTCGTGGGCGAGGTGGACGATGAATTCGGTCAGCCCCGGCTTCAGATTCTTGATGGCATTCAGATAAAAGTTTTTCCAGCCAGCGGCGGGGACGGTGGGTCCGGCGATGACGACGGCATCCAGAAGAATGTCTTTATCGGAAAAGGCGGCGCGCAGGGCGGGAGGGGCGTTGGGGCCGAGCATTCCAAGGAACGGCAGTTTGTACTCGTGCGCGACTTTGACATAGACGGCGACGAGGTCGGAGCGGGAGAAGAGAACTCCCATGTGGCTGTCGAGATGCGTGGGATGAATTCCCATGGCGATGGCGTGTTCGACCTGAGCGCGAATCTCACGCTCGGCTTCGTCGGCTTTGATGTGTTGCAGGGCTGGCCCGGACTCGGGCCAGAGATATCCCGAGTGATCGAGGAGGCTTGGGACTTTGTCCTTCGATTCGACAGGTCCCCATCGGTAAGTTTTCCATTCGCTGGTGAGGGTGAGGTGAAGGCCAAGGTCGGCGTCGGGATGAGACTTGGCATAGTCGGCGACTTCGGTGAGCCAGGGACAGGGAACCATGATGCTGGCGGAGGTGGCGGCGTTTTGGTTGAGGGCGTCGAAGCTGGCGATGTCTTCGGAGTGGGCGACCGCCAAGTCATCGGCGTGGATGATGAGGAGTTTGGAGTCGCGCGGGTAGCCCAAGCGTTCGGCTAGGGTCCTTGTTTGGGCTGGGGAGTGGGGCGCGATGAAGAGGAGAAGTGCAAATGCAAGACTCATCTTTTGCATGGGAGGCTCCGTTAAAACGACACAGGGTATCACGGGTTAGGAAGAGCTTTCACCACAGGGGGCACAGGGGCACAGGGGAAAGCCATACGGTTTGCGGAGAGTTATGTAATTTCGCTTTTGCCGGTACGGGACATTAGTTGCTGAATCGCTTCTTTGGGGGATTTTCCTTCATGCAGGATTGCATGCATTTGTTCGGTGATGGGCATCTCAACGCCTCGGGATTTGGCGAGGCCGACGGCGGCGGTGGTAGTGAAGACTCCTTCGGCGACCATGCCGTGCATGGCGGCGATGATCTCCGGGAGCTTTTTGCCGCGGCCGAGTTCGACGCCAACGCTGCGGTTGCGTGAGAGACCTCCGGTGCAGGTGAGGACGAGGTCCCCGAGACCGGCGAGTCCGGCCATGGTTTCGGCGCGGCCTCCGCATGCGACGACTAGGCGCGTCATTTCGGCGAGGCCGCGAGTAATGAGGGCGGCGGCGGAGTTGTGTCCGAACCCGAGTCCGTCCGAGATGCCAGCGGCGATGGCAATGATGTTCTTGAGCGCGCCGCCGAGCTCGACGCCTATGACGTCGGTGTTGGTGTAGACGCGAAAAGTGGCGTCCGAGAATTCCTGCTGAATTGTGCGCAGGAGTTGCTGATCTTGTGACGCGATGGTGATGGCGGTGGGATCTCCACGGGCGACCTCCTGCGCGAAGGATGGTCCGCTGAGGGCCGCGATTCGGAAGTCAAAATCCCCAGCCTGTCGCACAGAACGCGACGAGGGTGGGGCACCCTCGCCGTTCATTACTTGGCCGATCACTTCGGTCATGCGCAGGAGCGATTCCTCTTCGAGGCCTTTCGTCGCGCTGACGATCAGAGCTTTCGGCGGGACGAGCGGGCGCATGCGTTCGAAGAGGCGGCGGCAATGCTGCGAAGGCATGACACTCACAACGATGTCCGAATCTTTGAGCGTGGCGGCGAGATCGTTGCTTGCGGAGACGGATTCGGGGATCGCTCGGCCGGGGAGAAATCTTTCATTCACATGCTGGCGCGTGATCGATTCGCAGACGTCGAGTTCGTGCGCCCAGAGGCGGACGCGGTGGCTACCTTTGCGTCCGAGGACGATGGCGAGGCCGGTACCCCAAGCGCCTCCGCCGATGACGGTGATCTGGCTCATCTATTTGCCCTCATGATTGCGGCCCATGGAGAAACGGGGCTCGGCACCGGAGAGCAGGCGGCGAATGTTTTCGTGGTGACGGACGATAATGAGCGCGGCGGCGGTGGCGATTAGAGCGATAACGATTGCATCGCGTGAAACATTCAAGAGCCAGACAGAGATTGGGAATGCGGCAGCGGTGATGATAGACCCGAGGGAGATACGGCGCGAGAGGAGCACGACCACGACAAAGATGATAACCGCGACGAGCACCGCGAGCGGGCTAAAACGAAGAAATCCTCCGAGAGCCGTAGCGACGCCTTTGCCTCCGCGAAATTTGAGCCAGAGCGGGAACATGTGCCCGGCTATGGCGAAGAGCGCGGCGGTGGCCATCATTTCGCGAAGCTGCGCCTCGCTTTCCAGAGCAGAAATCTTGGTTGCAAACTCGACTGCGAGAAATCCCTTCGCGGCGTCGAGGAGCAGTGTGAGAGCGCCGAGTGCAGGAGACTTGCGCGAGACGTTGGTCGCGCCAATATTGCCGCTACCGATCTTGCGAACGTCTTCTCCGCGAAAGATGCGGACGAGGAGATATCCGAAGGGTATGGAGCCTAGCAGATAGCTGACCGCGGCGATGAGGAGGAGTTTGGACATGATCTTGCTAGTTTTAAGTCTCCACTCAAAGTCGCAAAGTGCGCGACGTTTGAATGGGGCACCCGTTTCTCACACCTGCAATGAAAAGCTTGCGAGCTTGGTGTACTTCGATCCTTTCGGCGAGAGGTGGCTTTGGTACAGAAAGAACTCGCGGGGCGTCATGGTACCAAACTCTGGAACCGATAGAGCGGACAGCTTTTCCTGGAGGCGTTGGAAGGTGCGACTGGGGCCGTCTTTGCTGCTAATGCGCGGGGAGCCCGAGGCTCTGCGACCGCGCGCCAGAGTGATGTGCGGGCTGAAGGGACGGTCTTCTTTCGGAATTCCCAGCGAGGGCATTGTGTCGTCGATCGCAGCTGCGAGTGCGACTAGTTCGGGGCCGGAGGCCATACCGATCCAGAAGACGCGGGCGGATTTTGATGTGGGGAAGAATCCGTAGCCGCGAAAATGAATTTGTGTAGAGGCGGCCGAGACGGTCGCCATCGCCTGTTTTATTTTTTCAACGATCGCTTCTGGTTGTTCGCCGATGAATTTCAGTGTGACGTGAAGAGATTCAGGCTGCATCCAGCGAGCGTCGGGAGCGAAGTTGCGGACGCCGTCGACGAAGCGGGTGATACGCTCGCGGATAGCGTCGTCGATGTCGAGAGCGAGGAAGAGGCGCATAAAACAGCTGCTTGCTTCTAGCCGCTAGCTAAAGCAACCGCCAAACCAACAAACAAGGTGGTGAGGATTGGCTAGAAGCTAGTGGCTAGGAGCTACCAGCAGCATTTAGCCTCGTCACATCAATTTCTTTCTTAACATATCCAAAGCCATGGTGGAGGCGAAGCGGCGGATGCGTTTTCGGTCGCCGGGGAAGGTGCGCTGCACCACTTCGGTGCCGGAGTCGCCGGCTACAGCGTGAAAGACCAGGCCTACAGGCTTATCGGCGGTGCCTCCGGTCGGGCCGGCTACGCCGGTGATTCCGACGCCAAGTGTAGATTCACAGCGGTAGCGGATGCCTTCGGCCAGAGCTGCGGCGACTTCGCGACTGACGGCTCCGTGACGGTGAATCATTTCTTCCGGCACGCCCGCGAATTCGGTCTTCAATTGATTCGAGTAGACGACAGCGCCTCCGAGAAAATATCTGGAGCTGCCGCTGATGGAAGTGATGCGCTCGGCGAGGAGCCCTCCGGTGCAGGACTCGGCGACGGCGACGGTGGCATTGCGCATTTGAAGCCAGTAACTGACGATCTGCTCGAGCGACTCTCCATTGCGCGAGTAGACGGCATCGTCTAGTTCGTCTTCGACCAGTTCGGCGACTTCGTCCGCGCGGGCCTCCGCGGCGTCGAGGGTGGCCGCGCGGGTGCGGAAGTGGAGTTCGATTTCTCCGGCGCCGGCGAGTATGGTTGTGTCGACGTCGGGATAGCGTTTGTAGATGGGAGCGACGCGGGCGTCGACCGCTGACTCGCCAAGCATGGCGACCTTGAGCGTTCGCGTAAAGAGATGCGTGGGCGGAACTTTGGCGCGGAGGCGCTCGCGAACTTCACTCTCGAAGAGACCTTTCAATTCGAACGGAGGACCGGGAAGCAGGACGATGATGTGCTCGCGTCCGTCGAACTGGCCCGCGATCCACTGGCCCGGGGCGCTGCCGTTGGGATTCGGAAGAACGGTCGCGCCATCGAGAACGTCGGCTTGCTTGGCGTTGTTCGGAGACATTCTCCATCCGCGGTCGGCAAAGCGTTGCTCAAGGCGAGCGAGAATTTCAGGATCGCGGCGGAGCGTGGCTCCAAGGGCTTCGGCGACGGCTTCGCGGGTGAGGTCGTCTTCGGTGGGGCCGAGACCGCCACTGAAGATCAGGATGTCGGAGCGAAATAATCCGTGCTCCGCGGCGGCCACGAGCTGGCGGAGATTATCTCCGACGATACTTTTGAAGATGACTTCGACGCCGAGCTGGTTGAGCTGCTCAGTGAGGTAGAGCGAGTTGGTGTCCATACGGTAGGGAGTGAGGAGTTCAGAACCCACCGCGATGATCTCTGCGTTCACTCTGGAAAGTTTAAATCAAAAGCATGGGCCACAGAGGGGAGTGGAACCTTCCGAGGGTTTGATTCTGGAAATGAGGAAGTCAAAGTCCCCACCCTGTCGCAAAAGAACGCGACAAGGGTGGGGCCCCATCTGGGTTTTTTATCGCATCCTTCTTATTCGGGGAGCAGGCGCTGGCCTGCGATGTTCCAGGAGAGATGATGGACGGCGCTGGTGGTGGCGAGGATTACGGAGCGGCCGGGGGCGAAGGCCAGGCCGACTAATCCTTGGCCGGCGACTTCGAGACTGGGCTTGGCTTCGGGAGTGATCTTCACAATACCGCGAGTGCCGGCGAGCGAAGCGGCGACATAGAGATTGCCATCGGCGTCGAAGGCGAGTCCTTGTGGACGGCCCAAGCCTTTGTAGAAGGTACTTACGGTTCCGTTGGGATCGACTTTGTAGACGCGATCGTTGGGGCCGGTGACGAAGAGATCCCCCTTGGGTCCAAAGGCCATGTGATAGGCAGAGACGCTCATCTCAAGCGTGGCGAAGACGAAGGTCTGCTGGTCGCGCGAAATCTTGAAGATGGTGCCGTTGCGATCTCCAACGTAAAGGCTTTGCTCGCGATCGAAGGCGATGCCGGTAGCGACTCCGAGGCCTTCGGCGAAGGTCGTCATGGTTCCATTAGGAGCGACCTTGTAGACCGCGCCGTCGTAGCGTGAGGAGACGTACATCTGGCCTTGCGGATCCAAGGCGATGGCCGTCGCGTTCATCATTTCCTGGACGAATGGCTTGACGTCGTAGTTGGTGTCGATCTTGAAGATGGCGGTGGGAACTTTCTGGCCACGGGATCCCGAGAAGGTGACGTAGATGTTGCCTTCGGCGTCGACGGCGGGGTTGGTGACGGGGTGAAGGTTCTCCGCGATGGCGACAGCTACTTTTACCGTATGAGGATTGCTGAGATGACCGTCGGTGGCAACGACGACCGGGCCAGTGACGGCTCCCTCGGGAACGCGGGTGACGACGAAGCCGTCGGAGCTGACCACGACGGGGCCTTCGAATTCGCCGAACTTTATTTTCGGGCGTAGGAGTTCCTGAGGGCGAAGGCCCGAGCCTTTGATGCGAACTTCGCCGCCAGTGAGGGCGCACTCCGGCGCTACCGATTCAATGTGCGGTCCGCCGTTCACGTTTTTTCTGCCGAGGATACGATCGGAAAATCCCATTCGAATACCGAGTGCCGAGTTGCGAGCTAAGAGCTTTGCGGACTTGATTCTATTTTAATAGACCTGAGCGGAGGAGAAGTTGCATCACTGCGAGCGCGTAAAGTCCTGCCGCAACGTCATCGAGCACGATCCCGGTTCCTTCAGGAAGCCGTTCCAGTTGGCGCACAGGAGGGGGCTTGACGATGTCGAAGGCTCTGAAAAGTATAAAACCCGCGAGAAAACTTTTCCACGTGAGGGGGGCTCCTACCAAGGCGATAAGTTGTCCGGCGACCTCGTCGATGACGACGAATTGAGGATCTTTGGTAGCGGAGGCGCGGGCGACCTGGGTAGCGGCGGGGATGCCGATCAAGGTAACCAAAATTGCAAGAGCAATAACGGCGGGAGCGCGGTGAGTCGGATAGATTGCGTGGGCTAGCGCCGCCCAGAGCAAAACGGCTGAGGCGGAGCCCCAGGTGCCGGGGCCGGGGTGGAGGCGTCCTGCGCCAAAGAAGGTAGCGATGAGCGTGGCCCAGAGTGGACCGCGGGGATGAGGTCTCTCGACGGCCGTTTCCATTACTGTTCGCGATCCCGGTCTTCGGGATTGCTATCAGGGATCAATTCCTCGGCGTCGGTGACGGGAGAGGAGATTACATAGCCGCCGCTCGCCCATTTTCCGAGGTCGATGATCCGGCAGCGATCGCTGCAGAAAGGGAAGTCGGGAGCGGAGCTCTGCACCTCTTTCTTGCAGATCGGACAGCGGAGTTTTACCGTGCGCTTGCGAGGCATGGGATTCAGCCTACAAAATTCTTGCGACCAGATCGTACTCGTGCGACTCGGTGATCTGACAGCGATAGAACCGGCCGGGTTGCGGATCGATGTCTTCGGGAACGTCGTTGACGAAGACTTTCCCGTCGATTTCCGGGGCGTGCATCGAGGTGCGGCCCTCGAGTAACAACTCTGTCTCTTCTGATTCGCCTTCGAGGAGCAAATCGTATTCCCGGCCGACCAAGGATTTCTTTTTCTTTTTGCTGATCTGGCGCTGGATCGACATCAGTTGCTTGCGGCGGCGTTCGATCTCGCGCGGCGAGAGCTTCTTGTCCAATCCATAGGCGGTCGCGCCGTCCTGGTCTGAGTAGGAGAACGCGCCCATCCAGTCGAATTGAGCCTGGCGAATGAAGCCGCAGAGCTCTTCGAATTCCTTTTCCGTTTCGCCAGGAAAGCCGACGATGAACGACGTGCGAAGCGTCAGGTCGGGTACAACGCGGCGCATTTTTTCAATGGAGCGAAGGAAAACCTCGGCGCCACCACCACGCTTCATCCGCTTCAGCACAGAAGCCGAGGCATGCTGCAGCGGAACATCCATGTAGGAACAAATCTTTTCATGGGCCGCGATTGTGTCGAGCAGTTTGCCGGTGATCTTGTTGGGATAGGCGTAGAGGAAGCGCACCCAACGTAGGTCTTCGATTGCGGCCAGTCTATCGAGCAGAAGCGCGAGGCCATCTTTCAGGCCGAAATCTTCTCCGTAGCATGTGGTGTCCTGCCCGATGAGCGTGATTTCTCTGACACCGGATTGCGCGAGGCGTTCAGCTTCGGCGATGACTGACTCGAAACGGCGCGAGCGGAACTGTCCGCGCAGCTGCGGAATGATGCAGAAGGTGCAGGGATGATCGCAGCCTTCGGCAATTTTGATGTAGGCCATGTGGCCGGGAGTGGCCAGGATGCGCGGCGTGTCTTCGTCGTAGAGATAGTTGGGAAGGTCGGCGATGGCGCCGTCCCAGGTTTCGCGAGAGAATCGGCCTTGCGCGGCGCGGGCGTCGCCTTCGGGGCGCGACGTCAGAATTACGAACGGGGAATTGTTCGCGGGCGCGGTGGCAACTCCGGTTGCTGACAAAATCTTTTCGAGTTCGCCGGTTCCGACGACGTCGTCAACTTCTGGAATGTCTTTCTGAATCTGGTCGCGGAAGCGCTCGACGAGACATCCGGCGACGACCAGTTTCTTCGCCTTGCCGGCAGTTTTGTGTACGGCCATCTCAAGGATAGTGTTGACCGACTCCTGTTGAGCGCTGTCGATGAAAGAGCAAGTGTTCACAACGATGATGTCGGCGTCTTCAGCGCGTCGGGTAAGTTCGGCTCCGGCGCGGGCAAGGTAGCCCATCATGACTTCGCTGTCGACAAGATTTTTCGGGCAGCCGAGGCTGACGAATCCCACCTTTTGAGGGCGGTCGGCTGACGGATTCTCCAGAGATTTATTTCTTTCGACTTCGGGGGAACCGCTGATAGTGAGGTCTTTTACCGGCATGCAATCCTTCTATTCTAGCATTGTGCGCAGTGGCGTCGGCCTCACGGGGGCTGAAGCCCCGGGCATTAAAATGCGTGGCGCGGCCCTCGAAGGGCGACTCTTCCGCGGTGTGGTTGCATCAATCGAGATCCACCTCAGTCGCTCTCACGGCTCTGAAAACCTTCAACCACCAAGGTCACGAAGTTGCAGGAAGGAACTCTTTCAGCAGGACATACCCGGACCACGGAAGGTAGCATTTGTGGATTTAAACAGGGGGTTGTCGTGCTAGGCTTAGGGCTTACCGCCGTAACAATTTAGGAACTACGTCGCAGGAGGGGAAATGTCTGCCAAAGGGCTTTGTGCTGCGATCCTGACAGTGGTAGCGATGCTGGCTGCATCGGCGGTTGCGCAGGACGAGAAGAACGAAATTGGCGGCATCATCGGGCGAACCTTCGTCAGCGACCAGGGAATTAAGGGCGCAACCTACTTCGATCCCATCATTCACTCCGGCAAGGGGCTGACGTTTGAGGGCGAGTACGGGCGGCGAATTCTTGTGACGCCCATTTACTCAATCTCCGGTGAAGCACTCCTGGCTTATAACCCCGAAGAAAAGTTGAATGCCGGACAGTATGGGAATGCGGTGGTGCCGACAAGCTATAAGTCACTGTTCGTTACGCCTGCGGCGAGGGTGAATCTGTTTCCAACGACGGCAGTTTCGCCGTGGGCGAGCGTGGGAGCGGGTTTTGGACATTTCAGCGAGAGCAGCACGCTGGTGTATAGCGGAACGAATCCGGGGAAATCGACGACCAGCGCGGTGATTGAGGCTGGGATCGGCCTCGATGTGAAGGTGTGGAAGCGATTGAGCATTCGCGGTGAAGTGCGCGATTTCTGGTCGGGAGAGCCGGATTTTCCGCTGGCTCCGACAGGCAAGACGCGGCAGCATAATTACTTTGTCGGCGGCGGAGCGTTCTGGCGGTTTTAAGGCGCTGCCTTCAGCTTGTTAACGGCGATCAAGCTGGTTTTCGCAGAAAGTTTTCTTTCGCTCCTCTGGGGCTCCCCTTAATTTCCAATATGCACCCGCGGTTTGCGCAGTAGGCTGCATTTTTTCGCCGCTTCGCGGCTAGTACTGAAGCAGACGCCCGCCGGGGCGGCTGACGCCAGGTTTCAAATGCTTTAGAGAGCTTTCCCAGCCAATCGTACCTAGCGGTTTCTTGCGGCTAGTTCTACTTCTTCGTAGAGCTCTGGAAGACGCTGTGCATCTTCGGTGGAGTTTCCGAAACGAGCGGATTCGTAGACATCGGTGAAGCGCGAGACTGGTTCGCGTAGGCGGGCGTCTTCGATCTTGCGCACGAATTCCTGCGGAGTTTGTGTGGGAGTCTTCTCGTGTCCGCGACGGGCGACGACGCGAGACATGCGTTCGTACCACATGGCAGCAGCTAGCTCGGGAGAACGCTCAGGGTGCATTTGCAACCAGCGTTCATACAGCCAGCGAACTAAGCGGGCGAGATTTCCCAGCAGAAGCAGAATCACCGCGATCACGCCGGCGGTGACGGCCCAGCGGGCAGGAGAATGCTCGACCCGATCCTGGCTGCGGCGCGCCCACTGGAGCAGGGAAGCGTACTTGTCGCGTGCCCACTTGCGGGCGTCTTCCCAAAGTCCGCGGGTGCCGCTGACGGCGGCTTGGCCGAGGATGAACTGGTGCGTAGTGTCGTAGCTGACAATCCAGTCGCGCCAGAAGGAAGCCATGGCATCGACATAAAGGGCAACGCGTTCCCATCCTTGCGGAGTTCCAGAGCCACCGGAGGGCGTCGGATCGAACATTTGCCAATCATATCCGGGGAAATAGGCTTCGACCCAGGAATGGGCGTCTTTGGCGCGGACTATGTAGTTTCCTGTGATGTCGTTAAATTCGTCGCTCCGGAATCCGTTGACCACGCGCGAAGGGATGCCGATCGTGCGGAGCATCACGGCCATGGAAGAGGCGAAATATTCGCAATGTCCCTGCTTGCGTACGAATAGGAAATTGGCGACAGGATCGCTCACCGGCGTACGGGGCAATTCGAGTGTGTATCCGAATCGGGTGCGCAGATAGCTCTCGATGGCGGCGGCCTTGTCGAAATCGTTGGAGGCCGAGCGGGTGATTTGTTGTGCCAGTTGCGGGACACGGGCATCGAGCGTGGGAAGACGGAGAAATCGGTCTGTGATTTGTGCAGGGTAGTTCTTTTCCGCCGCACGCAATTCCGCAGGGGAGGGAGTCGCGATGTCAGAGTTCGCTTCGTAACGGCTAACGGGCACCGACGAGTCGGCGTTATAGATCGCGCCACCGGTGTCGACGGCGAGCAAGTGGTAGTCTCCGGTCACGCTATGGGCGATGGGAGCGAGGAAAAAGATGTTGGTGCCGATCGGTTCCATCAGCACCCGATAGTGGATCAAGTTTTCCCGCGACAGATTCGGAGTCACATACGAGGTAAGCGCGGCGTTGCGATGAGGAATCTGGAAAGTGTTGTCGGCGTCGCGTTGCAGGACGAACTGATTGCGCGGATTTGTCCAAGTGCGGCCGTCGAAGTCGGACAGGGCGATACCGCGCCAATGCAGGTCGTAGCGGCCGATCGTGTCGCCATCGATCTGCACGTGCATGACGACGGCATTTGATTGCTGAATCTTGCCGATCTGGCCAAGTTGAACGTGGTCGCTGAATCCGGAAGAGAGATCGGTGCCGTAGGAGTAGCCGCCGAGATATCCGGCGGACATGCGGGGCATGATGAAGAACAGAGCGGCGCCGCCGATCAGGATCAGGAACATCAATCCCGGAGTGACCTTTGCGAGGGCAAAGGCAAGATGACGATGTTCTTGTGGATCGCTCGAGTGGCGGGCCTGAATGTTGGCTGCGTGTCCCGAGCGCCGCATTTCCATCAGGACAAACGTAGCGACGGCCATCAGCATGAAGGCCGCGAACGAGAAGAGAAATGCGCTATCGACCGTGAGCACCGCGGCAGCCAGCACCATCAGAAACGCGAGGATGGCCAGCATGATGTAGTCGCGTTCCTTGCGGAGTGAGAACATGCGCACCACGACTCCGAACAATGCCAAGTGAACTGTGGCTGGTAGAAAGCTGTGGGAGAACGCGAAATAATCGACGGCGAAGAAAGCGAAGTAAGCGATGGATAAGGGCGTTGTCCAGCGATCGGAGATCGAGAATTTTCGTCGCTTGGCCACCAGATATCCGCGGATCGCCAAGGCAATGCCAACTAGAATCTTCGAAGGAAGGTCGAGTCCTCCGGTGGTCGCAAGTGTGCCAAATCCTGTGAGAACTAGCAGATAAAGGGCTAACTCAAAGTAATGGTCGATTGCTTTGGGAATCGGGGTTATGACGATTTTTGAGGATCGGCTAGTCATGCGATTGGATCATTCCATTGTTCGACATCGTGAACAAGAAAGGAAGGGGGCAGAGGCGGATTATTGCACCGAAAGTCACTTGCGGGGATGAGCGAAAGAGCACTCACCACAGGGGGCACAGGGGAACACAGAGGAAATCACCGCTACGCTCGCTAAGGCGTGATTACGAGATCCTCGTGGGAATTTTTGCGGACAGTTGGGAATGCTAGAATGATTCAGGTCAGGCATCGGTCTCACGCGACGTACTCTCGCCAACCCCGCCAGGTCCGGAAGGAAGCAACGGTAACGGGCTCTTGCGTGTGCAGTGAGGTCCCGGTGTCTGACTAATTCTCTTCCTTCTTCTTCTTCTCACTCCAACCTCGAAACAGAGCCCCGTCGTTGGTTGTTGGACCTCCCACTACCAGGATTTACATCCTCTTTACGTCTCTTTGCGCAAGAAACGTTTCTCCGAGCATCTAGATGGAGAAGGGCGCGAATGCAGCATCGACTCGGGGCCCAAAAGGAGAAACATGAACGCTCGCGGCGTATCCCCCCAGCCAGCTCCTCACGTCACCATCCGCGTTTCCGGAAAGCTCTTCCGGGGGCATTTGGAGTATCTCGATCAGCTTGTGCGGTCTGCAGCAGAGTGCCATTTATGGCCGCTGTTGAGTCTGTCGAGCCTGGACGAGCTCGATCGCCCGGCTTTGGACTACTTGATGGATGGAGAGAACCGGGATTTCGCGATCATCTCGTGCCCAGACTTCGTGCGGGACTGGATGGGGCACGAGCGGGGCAGGGCGGCGGCGTAGTCGACGCGCGTGGCAATCCGTCGGCTTCGCCTGACGGGACGGCCGAAGCGGCCGTCGCCACATACTTCTGTTAGACATTCTCGTTGCAATCCTTCAAAATAAAAGGTTTCCCTGTTACTGAGGAGCCCTCTTGACTACTCTCCGCGCAAAAATCAGCGCGATCGGGACTTATTTGCCCCCGCGCGTTCTTACAAACGCTGACTTGGAAAAAATGGTCGACACCACGAATGAATGGATCATGGAACGGGTGGGAATCCGCGAGCGTCATATTGCGGAGAAAGGTGTGGCTGCCAGTGATCTGGCAGTGGCTGCAGTGAAGAACCTTCTGGAGTCGCATCCGTTCGACCTTCAAGAAGTAGATCTGATTATCGTGGGGACAGTCACACCCGACATGATGTATCCGTCGACGGCTTGCCTGGTGCAGCACAAGCTGGGAATCGAGAATACGTGGGGATTTGATGTTTCGGCGGGATGCTCGGGATTCGTGTACGCGTTGAACACGGGCGTGAAATTCGTGGAATCGGGGCAGTATAAAAAGGTCTTGGTGATTGGTGCGGACGTAAATTCGTCGATGACCGACTACACCGACCGCGCCGTGTGTATCATTTTTGGCGATGGGGCGGGTGCGGTGCTGCTGGAGCCGTCCGAGGACGGCGTGGGGATTATCGACCATGTGGCGCAGATCGAGGGGATGGGTGGGCAGTATCTCTTTATGCCGGGTGGAGGAAGTCTAAACCCAGCTACCCACAAAACCGTCGAAGAGAAAATGCATTACATCCATCAGGATGGGAAGAGCGTGTTCAAGTATGCCGTGAAGAAGATGGCGGAGATGACCGAACGCATCCTGGAGAAGAACAAGCTGGCCGGGAAAGACGTGGATTGCTTCATCGCACACCAGGCGAACCGGCGGATTATCACGGCGACAGCGGATCGGCTGGGGATGCCAATGGAGAAGGTCATCATCAATATTGATCGCTACGGAAATACGACGGCAGGGACGATACCGATCGCGATGCAGACAGCGATCGAAGAAGGCAAGTTAAACAAGGGCGACCTGTTGTTGATCGCATCTGTAGGGGCGGGATTCACTTCCGGGGCTAGCTTGCTGCGCTGGGCATTTTAGGAAAGTTTCAAGGCTGCAAAGTTTCAAGGTTCAAACCTCGAATCGTCCGATCGCTCCTTGCAACCTTGAAACTTCGAAACCTTGAAACTTTGAAACCTGGCCCGTCCCGTTAGACTTTCTTTCGTCAATCCTTCACAATAACGGGCATCATCTTCCAGGGGAATTCGTTGAGCAAACCGATCCGCGCCAAAATCAGCGCCTTGGGCACATATGTGCCTCCTCGACTTCTTACCAACGCCGACCTCGAGAGGATGGTCGACACCAACGATGAATGGATCATGGCCCGGGTGGGGATACGGGAGCGCCATATCGTCGACAAGGGAGTTGCGACCAGCGACTTGGCGGTGGAGGCCTCACGGAAGGCCCTAGCCAATCGCGGGATGGATGCGAGCGAAATCGAAGCGATTGTTCTCGGGACTGTGACGCCCGACATGTTTTTCCCGTCTACGGCTTGTATTGTGCAGAACAAATTAGGGGCGAAGGGCGCATGGGGATTTGACCTGTCAGCAGCTTGTTCGGCGTTCCTTTATTCAGTGCAGGTGGGGGCGCAGTTTATCGGCAGCGGAGCGCACAAGCGGGTGCTGGCGATCGGGTCGGATGTGATGTCGTCGATCATCGACTACACGGATCGCGCTACCTGCGTGATCTTCGGAGACGGAGCCGGGGCGGCCATCCTTGAGCCGGCGGAAGACGACTCAGTCGGGCTGATCGATTTTATTCACGAAGTGGACGGGTCGGGAGGGCAGTTCCTTTATATGCCGGGTGGCGGGAGTTTGCATCCGACGAGCAAAGAAACGATCGAGAAGCGCATGCACTATGTGCATCAGGATGGGCAGCAGGTATTCAAGTTTGCCGTCCGGAAGCAGACCGAGCTCTGCACAAAGTTGTTGGAGCGCAACGGGCTGAAGGGATCCGATATTGATGTGTTCATCCCGCATCAGGCTAACTTGCGGATCATCAATGCGACGGCAGAACGGCTGGAACTGAGGCCGGAAAGTGTAGTCATTAATATCGATCGGTACGGCAACACCACGGCAGGAACGATCCCCCTGGCAATGAATACGGCCATCGAGGAGGGCAAGCTGAAGAAGGGAAGCCTCGTGCTGCTGGCCTCAGTCGGCGCCGGATTCACGATCGGGGCAACCTTGCTGCGGTGGGCTTACTAGAACTCGGCCTCGCGACAGCCGGCAGGGTGCCAGCGCAAGCTATGACGTTCGTAACTCTCTTTCGTGCATTTTCATAGCGTCGGTGAGGAATCGGCTGTTATGGTCGACGCACGTTTACCCCACGTTGGGATGGGGTAAGCGTGTTCGCGCATGATTCGCACCGTCATCTACGCACTACTATTAGCCCTGACTTCGATCGGATTAGTGGCGCAGCAAGCCGATCCTCGCGAAGGCAAGCTGCTCGTTCTGGAGCGCCTGTGGAATGAAGCGCAGGTAAACCGGGATTCGGCTGCGCTCGATGCATTGGTTTCGAGCCGCTTTGTGAATACCGAATGGGATGGCGAGCTCAGCGATAAACAGAGATTCCTTGCCGATATTAAGGACCCGCGATTCAAGCCAGCGCTGGCGACCATCCAAGATGTGAAGATGAACTTCTTCGGGGACACGGCCGTCATCACGGGGATGTATCACACGCAGGGCACGTATCAGGGAAAGCCGTACGATCACGTTGGACGTTTTACGGACACGTGGGTACTCGATTTGGGTAAATGGCAGTGCGTCGCCAGCCACACGAGTTTGGTGAAGAAGTAGTTTCCTTTCCGCCTCTATATAGGGGCTAAAGCCCGATTCATTTTAAGCCCGATTCAGCGCGGCCCTTAAGGGCCGCTCTTCCACGGTCGCACACAGGTTCGCTGCCAAACTCCGGTCTGCGGCACCACCAATCGTGTGTCTCCTGTTTTCGTTCGGCGGCCCACGTGAATGTCCGTCGTTTATATCCTCATAAATTCTTTTAATGGCCTAAGTCCGCAACTGGCACGGAGTGCGGTGATCTAATCACGGGCGGGATGCCTACTTCTATCTCGCGATGGATTGACTATGCAAACCGCGTCCCAGCCTCGTGCCTGGAAAGTTCTGCTGGCGTTTTCCATCATCTACTTTGTGTGGGGATCGACCTTCCTCGCCATCCGGGTCGGAGTGCGCGAAGTGCCCCCGTTTCTATTGGCGGGGATGAGGTTTCTGGTCGCAGGACTGGTTCTGTTCGGATGGATGCGCGCGAGGGGAACTCCGTCTCCCACGCGGAGGGAATGGGGCGGGGCCACTCTGCTGGCGCTCCTGATCTTCGTCTGCGATTACGGTTTGCTTTTCTGGGCGGAACGGCGCGTGCCATCGGGAGTTGCCGCAGTCATGCTGGCAACGATTCCGGTGTTCATGTCTCTGTCGGAGATCATCATCTTGAAGACGCAGCGGCTAACGATCCGCCTCGCCGCGGCGCTTGTGGTAGGCATCAGTGGCGTCGCCGTGCTGGTAAGCCATTCCGTGAGTTTTGGAGATGCGCCCATCGACCCCGTTGGAGCATGTGCTTTGATTGCTGCCGCGATCAGTTGGTCGGCCGCATCGGCGCTGACCCGGAAGGTTCCATTACCAGCCGAAAAAGCGATGAGCTCAGGGGTGCAGATGCTTTCGGGAGGAATTCTGCTGGTGCTGGCCGCGGGACTGCTGGGAGAGTTTCGGAGATTTCAGATGCAGGCTGTTTCCGCTAAGGCATGGCTGGCCCTTGCGTATTTGATCGTGGCCGGATCGATTGTCGGATTCACCGCTTACGTCTGGCTGATTCACCACGAGTCGCCGACAAAGGTAGGGACGTATGCATATGTGAATCCGGTGGTCGCGGTGTTGGTGGGTTATTTCTTCGGAGGCGAAGCGCTAGGGCCTCGAACAATTGCAGGCGCGGCCCTGGTACTGGTGAGTGTCGTCGTGATAACGACCACGCCGAAGGAGAGCAAAGCCGCGGCTACACTCCAGCAAGCCGATGATATTGTCGAGGGTTAAAGCGTCCCTCTGCTAGGGGTGGGTCATCCTCTCGGGCTTCACGAGTTGGTCGAATTCTTCTCCTGTCAGATATCCTAGCTTGAGAGCGGCTTCGCGCAAGCTGGAGTGATCGACGTGGGCGGTGTGGGCGATCTGCGCGGCCTTGTCGTATCCAACTTTGGGAGCTAGCGCCGTCACCAACATCAGGGAGTTCTTCACATACCAGTCGATCTTCGCGCGATCGATTTCGATTCCCTTGATCATGTATTCGACGTAGCCGTGGCAGGCGTCTGTGATGAGCGTGACGGAGTGAAGGAAGTTGTAAATGATGACGGGTTTGTAGACGTTGAGCTCGAAGTTGCCTTGCGATCCGGCGAAGCCGACGGCGGCTGTGGCTCCGTGAACCTGAACGCACACCATGGTCATGGCTTCGCATTGGGTGGGATTGACCTTGCCGGGCATGATGGAAGACCCCGGCTCGTTCTCGGGAATGGTGAGTTCACCAAGTCCGCAGCGGGGACCGGATGCGAGCCAGCGAATGTCGTTGGAAATCTTCATGAACGAAGCGGCGAGCGTTTCCATCGCTCCTTGGGCGAAGACAATCTCGTCGTGGGCGGACAAGGCTGCGAACTTGTTGCCGTGCGAGCGGAAGGGAAGCCCAGTGAGTTCGGCGATCTTCTTGGCGGCGCGTTCGGCAAATTCGGGATGCGTGTTGAGGCCGGTGCCTACTGCAGTTCCTCCGATGGCGAGATCGTAGAGATCGCCCAGGACTTCTTCGAGACGATGGATGTCGCGTGCCAGCAAACTAGCCCAGCCGCCGAATTCCTGGCCGACTGTAAGAGGGACGGCATCCTGGAGGTGGGTGCGGCCGATCTTCACGATGTGCTCGAACTCTTTTGCTTTGGCTGTAATCGCGTCGTGAACCGTCTTCACCGCGGGGATCAGCGCATTCTTCACGCGGTCGGCGGCGGCGATGTGCATGGCGGCCGGGAATGTGTCGTTTGAAGACTGCGACATGTTGACGTCATCGTTTGGATGAATCGGCTTTTTCGAGCCCATCTCGCCGCCCGCAATCTCAATCGCGCGGTTCGAAATAACCTCGTTCACGTTCATGTTGGTCTGGGTGCCACTGCCGGTTTGCCAGATGCGGAGAGGGAATTGGTCGTTGAGCTTGCCGGAGATGACGTCGTCGGCGGCCTGCACGATGAGCTTTGCTTTCTCCGCAGGAAGCTTGCCGAGATCCTGATTGACGAGCGCGCAGGCTTTCTTGAGCGTGCCGAAGGCGCGGATCAACTCGGGCGGCATGGTGTCACGGCCGATGTTGAAGTGCAGCAGCGACCGCTGTGTCTGGGCTCCCCAATAGACGTTCGCGGGGACTTCGATCTTGCCCATGCTGTCGGATTCGATGCGGGTCGCAGG
>Ga0209624_10000391_pt1 | contig 38622 bp, 45 predicted proteins | sample JacPinW_OM2H0_O1_FD_188565 | JGI IMG/M metagenome (GOLD analysis project Ga0209624, IMG submission 188565) | Forest soil microbial communities from Algoma, Ontario, Canada - Jack Pine, Ontario site 1_JW_OM2H0_O1 (SPAdes) (version 2) | ecosystem: Environmental > Terrestrial > Soil > Boreal...
TCAGAATTTGCTCGCCCGCCGCCGCGTCTCGCGACGCCACCACGCTCGCGCTTCCGCCCACCGCAATCCGCGTCGCCGCTTCCAAATCCTTCGCCGCTTCTTTTCGAAGGCTCAATTGCTCGAGCAACGCGAACGTCGAATACATCAACGCCGCGGCCACGGCGCAGCTCAAGAACGCCGCGCGCGTCAGTTTCTGGCTGAGCGATCCGTGTCTGAGTCCAATCATGCTTGGCAACGAATCTCTGCGTGCCGCGCACGCGGAGACTCCTCCGCCGTATCTCAAGCACAACACCCGCCAAATTCAATTTGGAACGTATGGCTAACAGGCAGGAACTAAACCACTTAGAACCACGCTTCGCACTGGCTCAATGCGTCCGCATCGCACTCCCTCCCGTCAGTCCCAATTCGGCGTTCCGAATTGAAACCCGGCCACCGCACCCCGAAATCCGACTGTAACCTTCCCGTAATCTTTTTCACGTCCCCGCAAGGCAGAATGAACATCGAAGTTCCGGCTCGAAGAACTCGAAGAATCGGAAGAGCGCCTCACCCAGCACGCAAGAGCGCACGATTCCAAACGAGCCCGGGCTCGCCTTGCCTCGCGCCGTAGCTTCCTTTATCGTGTACGGCAGATGCGGCAGAAAGGTCAGGAGGACGTGATTAAGAAGCGAATCCTAGTCATCGAAGACGATCGCGACATCGTCGAGTTGGTTCGTTACAATCTCGAAAAAGACGGCTTCCAGGTTCTCACCGCCGCCGATGGCTCGACGGGAATGGCGCAAGTGAAAAAAACGCCGCCCGATTTGCTCGTTCTCGACTTGATGCTTCCGAAACTCTCGGGCCTCGAAATCTGCAAAGAAATTCGCCGCGATCCTTCGCTCAATCGCCTGCCCATCCTCATGTTGACCGCGCGCGGCGAAGAAGCCGATCGCGTCGTCGGTCTCGAGCTCGGCGCCGATGATTACGTCACCAAGCCATTCAGCCCGCGCGAACTCGCCGCTCGTGTGAAGGCCCTGCTGCGACGCGTTGAGCCCCCAAGCGTCGCCGAAAAAATGATTGACGTCGGCGCCCTGCGCATCGATCCCGCCGCCTATCGCGTCACCCGCTCCGGAAAAGCCGTGCCTCTCAGCACCCTCGAGTTCCGCTTGCTGTATTATCTAGCCGCGCGCCCGAACAAGGTTTTCTCCCGCGATCAGTTGCTCGACGCCGTCTGGGGCATCGATCGCTTCGTCACGCCGCGCAGTGTGGATGTCTACGTCCGCCGCCTGCGCGAAAAAATCGAGGAGAATCCGCAAATCCCCTCGTTCGTAAAGACGATTCGCGGCGCCGGCTATTTGTTTGAAACTCGTGCGAGCTAAGCTCTTCTGGAAACTCGGTCTCACCTACCTGGCCCTGCTCGTCATGGCCCTCTTCGCCCTTGATTTCTACGCCACTCGAGTATTTCGCAGCGACGCCCTCCGCGCCGTGGACGACCAGCTCGCCTCCGTCGAAAACCTAGCTCGCTCACGTCCGCCCGATGTTCAAAATCCAGCGTCGCTCCAGGAGTGGGTTCAGTCCATCTCAGGCGGCGGCGCGCGCATCACCATAGTCGCGTCCGATGGAACCGTGCTCGCCGATTCCGCCGCCGATCCAGCGAAAATGGAAAATCACGCGAATCGTCCCGAAGTCCAGGCCGCCCTCGCGAACGGCGCGGGCAAAGACGTTCGCCAAAGCGCCACACTCGGCCGCCCCCTCGTGTATCGCGCCTACCGTTTCCAACCCGCTTCGGGCGCGCCGGTGATCATCCGCTTCGCGCTGCCGCTCGCCCAAGTGAATGAATCCATCGCCGAATTCCGCCGCCGTTTGCTCCTCGCGTCATTCTTGATGCTGATCCTCGGCGGCGCCGCTTCACTCATCTATTCCCGCGGATTTTCCGCCCGCATCGAGCGCCTCAAGGATTTCTCGCATCGCGTGGCCAGCGGCGATTTTCATCCTCTGCCGAGCGACGACACCGAAGACGAGCTCACCGATCTCGCCCGCGCGCTCAACGAAACCGCCGCGCATCTCGATCGCACCATCCGCACCCTCACCGGCGAGCGCAATCAATCAAGCGCCATCCTGCGCAGCATGATTGAAGGCGTTGCCGTCATTGACTCGAAAGAGCGCGTCGTCTTCTGCAATCGCGCCTTCGCCGAAATTCTGAATCTTGATCCCGTGCGACTCGAAGGCCGCACGCTCGTCGAACTCGTCCGCCAGGCTGACTTGCTCGATCTCGCCCGCCGCGCGCTCGCCGGCACGGATAATCTTCAGGGCAGCCTCATCATCGGCACCGTCATGCCGCGCAGCTTCGCCGTCACCGCCACGCCTGTCAAATCCCTCGAGCCCGCGGCGAATGGCGCCGTCATCGTGCTTCACGACATCACCGAGCTCCGCCGACTCGAGCGCGTCCGCCAGGATTTCGTCGCCAATGTCTCCCACGAATTCAAAACGCCGCTCACCGCCATCCAGGGCTTCGCCGAAACGCTGCTCGGCGGTGCGCTCGAGGACGAAAAAAATAATCGCCGCTTCCTCGAAATCATTCGTGATCACGCCGCGCGCCTCGGCCGCCTCACCGACGATCTCTTGAAGCTTGCCCGCATCGAAGCGGGAAAGCTCGATGTCCAATACCAGCCCGTCTCCGTCGCTGAACTCGTCGAAGGCTGCGCCGCCACCACTCTCTTCAAAGCCAGCCAGCGCAATATCGCCCTCAATCTCTCGTATCCTCCCGAGCTTCCCGCCGTGCGTGGCGATGCCGGCCTCCTCCGCGAAGTTCTCCAGAATCTCCTCGACAACGCCGTGCAATACACTTCGCCCGGCGGCCGCGTGGATCTCAGAGCCGTCGCGCGCGATCACGACGCCGTCATCACCGTCGCAGACACTGGCATCGGCATCCCTCTCGCCGATCAGGAGCGCATCTTCGAACGCTTCTACCGCGTGGACGCAGCCCGCTCCCGCGAAGTCGGCGGCACGGGTCTCGGCCTCTCCATCGCCAAGCACATCGTAGAAGCCCACGGCGGCCGCCTCTGGGTCGAAAGCACCGTAGGCTCCGGCTCCCAATTCCACTTCTCCATCCCGTTAGCTTCGTAGCGCCTTCGTCGCGCCGGCTTGCCCTGAGTTTTCGAAGGGCATCCTGTTTACCCCAAATCCACTCTTCCGCCCTGTAGCCAAACAGCCGCAAAGCCCATCGTAGCGCCGGCATCTTGCCGGCGTTTTTGACTTTCTCCCGCCGTATGGACACTTCTCCCCGGGCCGCGCTCTCGATCGGGCCAAAATGTAGCTCACCTCTTCAGAGGTGAGGCCTTTCGCATTTCGTCGCGCATGTATCCCGCCGCCGCAACCGAACCCACCCTGCTAACATCCCATCTCTTGACGACACGACCGCCGCGGAGGCGACCCAATGCAAAAACGCAAACTCGGAAAAGCCAATCTCGAAGTCTCAGCCCTCGGCCTCGGTTGCATGGGCATGAGCTTTTCCTACGGCCCGCCGAAAGACAAACAGGAAATGATCTCTCTCATCCGCACCGCCGTGGATCGAGGCATCACCTTCTTCGATACCGCCGAAGTCTACGGCCCGTTCACCAATGAAGAACTCGTAGGCGAAGCCCTCGCTCCCTTGCGCGATCGCGTAGTGATTGCCACCAAGTTCGGCTTCAAAATCGATCCCGCCACCGGCAAACAGGCTGGCCTTGATAGCCGCCCGGAGCACATCAAGGAAGTCGCCGAGAGTTCGCTCAAGCGGCTAAAGACCAATGTCATCGATCTCTTCTACCAACACCGTGTTGACCCAAACGTGCCCATCGAAGACGTAGCTGGCGCCGTGAAGGATCTAATTCAGCACGGCAAAGTGAAGCACTTCGGACTTTCGGAAGCGGGAGTTAAAACCATCCGCCGCGCGCACGCCGTTCAGCCTCTCACCGCGCTCCAAAACGAATACTCGCTATGGTGGCGAAAGCCCGAGGAGGAAGTGATACCCACACTCGAAGAACTTGGAATTGGTTTGGTTCCGTATAGCCCGCTAGGCAAGGGATTTCTCACGGGCAAAATCGATGAGAACACCACCTTCGACAAATCCGATTTCCGCAACAGCGTCCCCCGCTTCACGCCGGAGAATCGCAAGGCCAATCAAGCTGTCGTAGATCTGCTAACCAGAATTGCCAAGGAGAAGGGAGCCACACCCGCTCAAATCGCGCTAGCGTGGCTCCTCGCGCAGAAGCCCTGGATCGTTCCCATCCCCGGCACCACCAAGCTCTCTCGCCTGGACGAAAACATCGGCTCCCTGGAAATCAAACTCACATCCGACGACCTGCGCGAAATCAACACCGCAGCCTCAAAAATCACCATCGAAGGCGAGCGTTACCCCGAGCAACTAGCACGAATGACCGGCCTGTAATCGGCACCAGCGCGATCAAAGCGAATGCAGCACGTGGCGTGTTCGTCGTTCTGGCATCCTGCCGGCGTTTTTGACTTTGCTGCGTTAACGCCGCACTAATGCGCGCGGGATAAGTTCTAGTGTTGCCGCTGGCATTCACGTTGTCATTCTGAGGAGGACCCGACGAGGGTCCGACGAAGAATCTGCGTTCCGCACAATTTTTTAAATTAGCTGCTTACGCCAGACGAGCTTGCCCAATCGCTTCGGTCTGGGTATACCATTGAGGTAGCAAAACCCTAAATGAGTCTCGCTGCTAATTAAGAATCACAAACGCGCAAAGGCACCATGTATTTAAAGACACAATCGTTTCCGTGAGGAGCACAAAATGAAGACAAACCTATTAATCTCAGCGTTGCTTGCGGCTACCTTTGTTATTGGCCCTTCGCCTATCCACGGTCTCTCGAGAAGCCAAGAGAACGAGCCGGTCACCGCGCGCGAAAGGAATTCCTTCGCTGTCGGAGTTCTACGCGTCATCAACACGGCCGAGCTCAAATATCGCCAGAGAAATAAAGTGTATGCATCGTGGTCCGTGCTTGTTACCAGCGAGGAATTTACTTCGCTAGATAGAGCGTGGGCCGCCCCTCAGAACTCCCAACTAGCTACGGCTCACTTCTCCGATGGCCCGGAAATCTTGCCCGGGTGGGCTCTGCGCCTGAATTTGACGGCCGATAAACAGGGCTACGACATCCTGCTGGAGGACACGACCGACACAGATTGCGGGTATGCGGCCCTCACGGACGAGCGCGGCCTAATTCGCCAAAGTAAGGCCATCGGATGCAGCAATTTGGAAGCGAACGGCATGTAACGCACTTCGAGGCACAAGCTCTCAAACGGTTCGTCGTAGGGTACGTTCAGGAAAACTTCAGCGGGACGCTTTCGAGAATCTGGCACGTGCTTGCCTCTTTCTCGAGGCACGAGCTTTTTTCGAAGTTGGCAAATCGATAAGTTTTGCCAACTTTTCCGCCCGTGCGTATGGCACGCCTAACGCGCTAGCTGTGTCTTTTGCCGTGGCAAAACGTGTGCGAATTGTCGCTCTCATCAGATACTAATCGTACCTCTACGTGACCGTAACGAAAGGAAGTTTTACCGGATCCATTCCGTGAACATCAGAGTTCATTGAATCGAAGAAATGGCCGCCAAACTCGGCGGCCATTTCAATCCCGCGACGCGCGATCGCTTACATCTTCACTCTCCCGTCGTTGTTCGCATGACGCCGTCCGCGTGCCGCCCCATTCACACCCTTCTATCCCCAAGCCCTTTGGCGCAGCTTGCCATCGTAGCGCCGGCATCCTGCCGGCGTTTTTGACTTTGCTCGCGTTATCTTTTCCCGGCGTCTTTTCTTCGTCTGTTCGTAGGGGCGCCGCTTGCTGCGCCTGCAGTTGCTTTCGTCGCGCCGGCCTGCCCTGAGTTTTCGAAGGGACAACTTGTTTACCCTGAGCCTCGAAGGGCCGGCGTTTTTGACTTCCTTCTTCCGTAATTACCACTCATTGCCGCGCCGAACTCTCGTGACTATGACACGCAGATCGCCCATGCGTCTCCGTTCGTCGCGCCGGCATCCTGCCGGCGTTTTTGACTTGTTCCCGCAATCGGCGGCCAATACCTCTTCGTTCGTAGGGGCGCTGCTTGCTGCGCCTGCATTTGCTTCGCACCAATAATCGCGGAACCAAAAAAAATGGCGCCACAACCGGGCGGCCACTTCGATTCCGCGACACGCAAGCGTCACATCTTTATCGACGTCACCTGGCTCGCCACGCACTGCCATTTACCGCCGGGCATTTTCACCCAGGTATCAGTCCAGCGCTCATTTTCATCGAAAGGAGTTCCCGTAGCATCTGTCCCTTTACCTTTGAAGCCTCCGGTCACGATGGCCGTCTCGCCAAATACGGTCACTTTTACGTCGGCATAGTCGGCGCTATCCCATTTTGTTTTCTGATAAGTTGCCAGCGTACCGGCCTTGTCCAGGACTTTCCCGTCGCTTTCCGTAATCACGATCTTGTCCGCCAATAGCGGCGCGACAAGCTCAGGATTATTCGTCTTTTGCCCCTTAAGCCACTGCTGCTCGAGCGCCAACACAGCTTTCCCGGCGTCAGCCCGCGTCTGCGGCCACGCCACGGTCGCCGTCGAAAGCACAGCCAGCATGCACCATATCCCCAATCTCTTCATCCGCTTCTCCTTGAATTTGAGCATGTTACGATTTCCAAAATGTACCCGACCATTCCAAATGTAATTCACAAGATGTAGCTCACCTCTTCAGAGGTGAGGCCTTTCGTCCCCGCTCTTCGATGCTGCCGACGGCGCATCCCGCACGGCCCGCGCCCAATGCTAACCCGCAAACTCTCGTCCAATCTTAGAAAATCAATGCTAGCACACGCCGTTGTTTCTCCTGAAGGCTACCGTCTGCCGGCTCTCGTGCCATTTTCAAACCCTCGTTTCAGATCCCTTACAACGCTCGCTCTTGATTTTCAGCCAACCATCTGCTATTTTAGCCGTGGGTCTATGACCAAACAGTACACGTACTGCCGAGTAATACAAGATTCCCAAAATGGGAATCATAAATTCTAATCGATACACCAAACGATTAGAAAATCGCCGTAACCCAAACAAAACAAACGACCGAGGTCAGTTCTAATCGAGACAAAATGAGGGGGGGGGGTCTCGGATGCGATGAATGGCTCATATTCGCCCGAGCCACTTAGCGCGGCAACTCTTGCTTTGTGCGGCGGCTCTACGAGAAGCGGACGGAGTTGCCGGGATGGTGGCCCGGAACAGGCGTCACCGAAGTATCAATTTCCCTTTGCTTGCGCACGGATGGAGGAGACGGCCGCGAACTGCCGGTGCCGGCGGCGCGCGGAAGCAGATCGGTCAACACCGTATCAATGCGAGTCATGGCTTCGTCAATGCGCCGGAGCCTTTCGTCGCGCTGTTCGAGTCCCGCGGACAAGCCGATCATGGTGAGGCTCTGGCGCACATGGTTGTTCAACTCGGCGATCATCGCGATTCTTTCTTTGGCGCGCTTGAATTCCTGATCGCGCAACATCTTGATTTCGTACGCGAGAAGCGCTGCACCGCCAAGAAGACCAATGAGCGCGTTATTGATGATCGTTGCCGTTAAGGGGATGCCCATCTTTTCCAGATACACATCGGAGACAAAGCTGACGCAGAAGAGTCCCAGAGAAACGACGCCGATCGGAAGAATCCGATCCCACGCGAGCCACGACGCTCGCTTATTCGCGGGCTTCATGTCTTAACCTCCGAATTCCAGGGGACGGGGACAAGCCCACCGCAGTTGAGGAAATATTCTAGTTCTTGAAAGAAGGCAGAGCAAGGAAAAAGGACGAAGGTACTGGGACTCGCGGATCGGCGGAGGAAAAAATCCGACGCAGAAATTGTTTGTACGCTTCGCGTCATCGCTCGCGCGTTACCGAGCGAACGGTTGTATTTGGCGGCGCCGCGCCGGCGGCCGAATTCGCGAGACGCAATTCAATCCGTGAAATCGCCTCTTCAATTCGCCGCAGTCGCTCTCCGGGATCTTCGAGAGCGGCCGACGAGCCTATCGCGGCTAATTCGCCGCGCAAGTATTGATTCAATTCCGCGATGAGCTCTGCTTTTTGACGCGCTCCCGCAGTTCTTTGCTTCCGGTAATCCTGAATCTGATAGTAGAGAATGATCGCCGCGCCGAAATAGCCGATGGTGAAATTATTGAACAGCGTAGTCGCCGGATTAACGCCCATGCGGTCGAAAGCCGCGTCAAAAACATAGGTGACCAGAAACAACCCGATGAACATCACGACGACAGGCGCAATCCGGTCTGAGGTCAGCCACGCTGGCCGGGCGGTCGCAGTGGTCATAGAAGGTCTCCCAGAACAGAAATGAGAATAGCGATCGTAGTCATGAATGATTCTAGTTTCCCGAGGTGATAACGGCAACCGAAGAAGTCCGAGCGAGCGATGCCTCGCGAGCGCAGGCCGCCGCTCCAACCATTTCGCTGAACATTCATCGGTATGTAATTCCCGTGAAAAGCTCGAGGAATAGGTTCTCCGCGAAGGTGTGTAGGCGAGCACTGGGGAGGCGACATGGCGGCGATGGCAGACAGCACGGAAGGAATCTACCAGAGGGCATTGGTGAACTATCTGGTGTCTATGGCGCGAACCGTGGAAGGCTCGGTGAACCGCGCTCTCGAAGCGCTTCTGCAGCGAAATGAAAGGCTGGCGTCCGAAGTATTTCTCACTGAACCGCGCATCAACGAAATGGAAATTGTAATTGACGAGCACGCGATTCGCCTATTGCGACGTGGAAATTTGCCGGAATCCGGCGTGAGATTAATCGTAGCGAGCCTGAAGTTGAACAACGATCTGGAACGAATCGGCGATCTTGCCGTCAACATCTGCCAGCGCGTGATTTCTCTCACGTCCATGGGCGACGTCGGGAATCCGCCCGAGCTTCAGCCGATGACGGCAGCCGTGAGCGCGATGGTGAGCAAGAGCCTGGGCGCGCTGATTTTTCAGAACGTGGCGCTGGCGACTGAAGTTCTCGAAAGCGACGACGTCGTGGACCAATACCGCGACCGGATTTTCGAAAGCCTGCTCTCGGGAATGACGCAGGACGCGTCGCGGGTCGCGCCGAATATGCATTTCATTCTCGCGACGCGGCATCTCGAGCGCATCGCCGACCACACGACGAATATCGCTGAGGATATTTTGTTCTGGGTGCGAGGCCTCGAAGTACGCCACGGGCGCGCGTTGCAGCCGAACATCGGAACGGTCGAGAATGACGTTGCGGCGGCCGACGTCATAAGCGCGAAAGACTCCGCCGTAACACGATAAGCGCCCAGCGGCCAGTAACTCTGCGATTGACTCGGCTCTAGCAGATCGAATGTAATTCATTTATCGCAGGAGCAGAATTTCTCCCGTCTGAGGGTTCAGCGTGACCGTGGGGCCGACAGGATTGCCGTTCAGATCATTGTAGGAATTGCCCGCCGGCAACGCGACTGTCGCCGTCGTGTCGGTTGGGTTCACCATCGCCAGGCCTCCTGTAAACATCCGCTCCCATACGCCGTGTGCCTGAGCCATTGGACCGATTGCACGGCCGATGGGAATGGAGTACTCCGGGAACATGACGAGGCTTCCGTAGTTCTGCGAACCCTTCGTTATGCCAGTGATGCTAACGTAAGTGCAGCGTTGCTTCAGCAGAAGATAGTTCGAGAGCACCCATAGGCGCTCTTTCTGCCCGATTTCATTTGTAGGCTGCGGCTCCTCGCCGTTCATCGTATAGCACACGCCCTTCGATGCAACGTATTCGAACGCGGCTACGATCGCTTTCCAATTTTTGGGTGATGCAATGTTCTGCCCCGGCGCGCCATTGTTGGTGAATCCACGTTCGTCGAAGAGCAGGTCGGTAGTCGTCATCAACTGGAAGTTGTCAGCTTGCGGTTCGCTGAACTGATATGAGACGTTCACTTGCATCGTGGCAGTCTTCGAGTAATTGTGGATGTGCTCGTAAGTAGCCGCCTCCCAGCCGAGCACGTCGCGTCGAAAAACGAAATCCTCGGTCCGTCCTGTATATTGCTGCACCCAGCCGCCGCTCTTGTCGAAATGTCCGCAGCGCTGCCAGGCATTCGTCAGGGCCATATTGTCGACCGCTATGCCGTGGTATCCCCGCGCCAACGGAGTATCTACCCAATTAGCCCACTGGTAGGCGCGCACCTCTGGATTCGCAAAATCCAGTGGCGCACGGCTCGCACCGCCAAATTGAAAGGCAAGCGTCGTTTTGTCGCACCGATACTCCAGCCAATCAGGGTGATTCGTCTGATACCAGGCAACCGAGTTCGAGAAATTATCTACGGAATAGGGAATATAGGCCGTGTTATAGACGGCTGCAGGCTGGGTCGCGAAGCTCGATCCCCACACCATATCTACCTTGCCTTCTTCAACGTCCGGTTTGTTCAGGTTGTAATTGAAAACCATTTCGAGATGAATGCCGTCCGTCGTGTCAGGGAAGAATTGTGTGCGCGCCTTTGCGCTCGGGCGGGGACGACTCGATTCTCGCGCATACCCAACAGACGTTGGGGAAGCCATCAGAAGGGCTAGGAGAATCGTGACTAGAATTTCCATTTTGATCTTCCGAGCGAACCAAATCGTTTTCATCACACCGCGAGAATACCCGAAGTTCATGTCATCCAGATTTCACAATGCAATGACGTTGCGTTCACGCATTCCTTGTATTGTAGAGGCTCCTTCAGCAATGCATTACGGACAAGGAGCCTACATCACCGATACGATCCACCCCTGCCCACAACACCCCCAAGGGGCCGACGCTACCCCTGCGCTGGCCCCTTGACCCCTTTTGCGGCGAGGAATGGTTTCGATCCGGCGAACTTTGGAATAAGTCAAGCTGGATCATTGAAGTTCGCAGCGTGTGGAGGATGTTTTAACGCAAGCGGATTTGTGGTCTGTTCATCCTGAATTCTCGCGGTTGTAACCCAGTTGTAACAATCACCCGAAAGAATCTAAATTGAGGAGACTCGTCAAAACATGAACAAGAGATTTGCTCTCGCTGCCGCACTGGTGTCGCTCGTTGCGGCTGGCGCACTATTCGCGGACAACACGGTGTTGATCAATGCGGCTGGCGCGACGTTTCCGTATCCCGTTTATTCTAAATGGTTTGACGTCTATCACACAAAGTTTCCGAACATCCAAATCAACTACGCTTCGGTGGGGTCGGGCGCCGGAATCAGCCAACTGCTGAACGGTACGGTGGATTTTGGAGCTTCCGACGTTCCGATGACCGACGAGCAACTCGCTCAGGCAAAAATCAAGTTGCTGCATTTCCCGACGGTTCTGGGCGCTGACGTGCCGACCTACAACATTCCCGGCGTGAACGCGGAATTGAATTTTACGCAAAAGGCGCTGGCCGGAATTTACCTCGGGACCATCACGAAGTGGAACGATGGCGAGATTACGAATGCGAACAAGGGCGTAAATCTTCCCGGCAGCGATATTGTTGTGGTGCATCGTTCCGACGGCAGCGGCACGTCGTTTATCTGGACCGATTTTCTTTCTAAGGTCAGCCCGGATTGGGCGGCGAAAGTCGGAAAGAAGACTTCAGTGAATTGGCCGGTTGGCCTAGGCGGCAAAGGCAATGAAGGCGTTTCGGGACTCGTGAAGCAGACGCCGGGCGCAATCGGTTACGTTGAATTGATTTACGCAGTTCAAAATCATATGGCATACGGCAAAGTGCAGAACGCCGATGGGAAATTCGTGAAAGCGGATCTCGCGGGAGTCACAGCTGCAGCGGCGGGAGCGGCAAAATCCATGCCCGAGGATTTTCGCGTGTCCATCACGAACGCGCCGGGCGCGGCAGCATATCCCATATCGAGTTTTACGTGGCTTCTGATTCCGTCACAGATTTCAGATGCGTCGAAGCGAGACGCGATCAAAGGCTTCCTGAAATGGATGCTCGCGGACGGCCAGGACTACAACGAAGCGCTCTCGTACGCAAAACTTCCCAAAACCGTAATCGCCAAGGAAGACAAAGCGATCGGACTGATCCACTAAAAATGGCAAGTGCCTCGAGCACGATGGACCGCGCGGCTCCGATTCGCTCGGGGCCGCGTACATTTTTACGGCGGCTGATGGAGGGGGATCAGATCGCGCACCTCATCACGCTGATTTTCGCGGCGTCAATCCTACTGATTACGACGATGCTGGTGTACCAGTTGTGGGTCGGATCCACGGACGCGCGGCACAAGTTCGGCTGGCATTTTTTCTTTACTTCGACGTGGGATCCAGTTGCGGGTGATTTCGGAGCGCTTCCATTTATATACGGCACGCTGGTCACGTCAGCGCTGGCGCTGCTCATTGCCGTGCCGCTCGGCCTCGGCGCCGCAATTTTTCTAGCCGAGTTGGCGCCGCGCAGCATTTCCGATGGGCTCGCGTTTCTGATTGATTTGCTCGCCGCCGTGCCGAGCGTGATCTACGGACTGCTGGGAATTTTCATCGTCGTGCCGCTGATGCGGCTTTATATCGCGCCGTTTTTGAAAGCCACGCTGGGATTTCTGCCGCTATTTCAAGGGCCGTGCTATGGCGTCGGCATGCTGACTGCGGGAATTGTGCTGGCGGTGATGGTAGTGCCGTTTATCGTGTCGGTGTCGCGCGAGGTGCTTCTGTCGGTGCCGGCGGATCAGCGCGAGGCTGCGATGGGGCTGGGCGCGACGCGGTGGGAAGCGACGTGGAAAGTGGTAGTGCCATTTGCGCGAACGGGCATTTTCGGTTCCGTGTTTCTGGCGCTAGCACGAGCGCTCGGAGAAACGATGGCGGTCACGATGGTGATTGGCAACGATCCGAAGATTGCCGCGTCACTATTTGCGCCGGGCTATTCGATCGCGGCAGTGATCGCCAATGAATTCAGCGAGGCGACGGGAAATCTCTACGTGCACTCTCTTGTGGAGTTAGGGCTGGTACTGTTTCTGCTGACATTTATCCTCAACGGACTGGCACGAATCCTGATCCTCGCCACGGAACAAAAGGGAATGGCAAAGGCATGAGCTTGCGGATGGCGTGGCGAAAGTCCGTGAATATCGTGATGCTCAGCCTTACGGGGGCGTGCGCACTCGTGACTGTTTCGGTGCTGATCTTGATTCTTGGCTACCTCGCGTGGCACGGCGCGTCGGCCGTCAACTGGGATTTCTTCACCAAGTTGCCGAAGCCGGTGGGCGACCTGGGCGGAGGAATGGCGAACGCGATCGTGGGCAGCGGCAAACTTTTGCTGATCGCTTCGCTGATTGGAATGCCGATTGGCGTAATGGCCGCCGTTTATTTGGCGGAGTTCGGCGGGAAGACATTTCCGTTCATCGTGCGCTATACGACGGATCTTTTGAATGGCGTGCCGTCCATCGTCATAGGAATTTTTGCGTACGCCGTATTCGTGATTCCGATGAAGCATTTCTCTACGCTGGCCGGCGGATTCGCGCTGGGGATCATGATGATTCCGATCGCCGTGCGCAGCACGGAGGAATTCCTGCGCGCGGTGCCGACAAATTTGCGCGAAGGCGCGATGGCGCTTGGCGCGAGCAAGTGGAAGACAATTGCGACGGTGATCGTGCCAGCGGCGTTTCAGGGGATTCTGACGGGGTTGCTGCTGGATCTTGCGCGCGTGGCAGGCGAAACCGCGCCGCTACTTTTCACGGCGTTCAGCAACAGGTTCTGGAGTCCGGGCTGGAACCAGCCGATCGCCTCGCTGCCCGTAATGATTTTTACATATGCGATTTCGCCCTACGACGATTGGCACCGGCAGGCGTGGGCGGCGGGGTTGGTTCTGCTTGGATTGGTGCTGGTGATTAATATCGTGTCGCGATACGTGATGGCGCGGCGTGCGGCATTTTTGCGGGGTTAGAAGAACTATGTCGGCGATAATGTCAGGAATATGGGAGTGAGCCCAGGAATGAATGCGGCCGCCACGGTGAGAGCCATGCAAACCGCTATACCAGCCACGACGCCGGTGGCGCAGGAAACCAGCGAGCCCCTGCGCTTCAAGATTCGAGGCCTGAATTTCTTCTACGGCCCAAAGCAGGCGCTTCACGGCATCGATCTCGACGTCCCGACGAACCGCGTGACGGCGCTCATCGGACCATCCGGCTGCGGAAAATCTACGTTTCTCCGGAATTTAAACCGGATGCAAGAACTGATCCGGCACACGAGGCTCGAAGGCGAAATCCTTCTCGACGGACAAAATATTCTCGAGCTTGACGTGGTGAAACTTCGCAAACGCGTGGGCATGGTGTTTCAGCGGCCGAATCCGTTTCCAAAATCAATTTTCGAGAATGTGGCCTACGGGCTGCGAATCAACGGTTACAAGGGCAGCCTTTCCGAACTAGTGGAGAAGAGTCTGCACCGAGCGGCGCTGTGGGATGAAGTGAAGGACAAGCTGAACCATTCGGCGTACGCGCTCTCAGGCGGGCAGCAGCAGCGATTGTGCATAGCGCGGGCGCTGGCGGTGGATCCGGAAGTGCTGCTGCTCGACGAGCCGTGCTCGGCGCTCGATCCGGTTACGACGGCAAAGATCGAAGAGTTGATGTTTCAGCTCAAGGATAGTTGCACGCTGCTGATCGTCACACACAACATGCAGCAGGCGGCGCGGGCGAGCGACTTCACCGCTTTTTTGCTGGATGGTAGATTGATCGAGCGGACTGTGACTTCCAAGCTGTTTACAACGCCGGCGGATCCGAGGACAGAGGCTTACATTACGGGCCGCTTTGGTTAGAACACTTTGGTTAGAACGATGGGGCATGCAGCGAACGCGCCCGGAAATGAGTGGGCGCACGAATTGATTTGATGAAAGGTTTGTTGGCGCGGGGAGCCGCGGAAAATGGAACGTCATTTCGAACAAGATCTCGAAGAGCTGAAGCAGCGCTTGCTGTGGATGGGAAGTCTTTCCGAGCGCGCGGTGCATCAAGCCGTGCAGGCAGTGCTGGATGTGGAAGAGCACATGGCTGAGTCCGTGCTCGAGGAAGAAAACGCCATCAACGAGATGCAAATCGAAGTTGACGAGCGAGTGACGCGATTGCTCGCGCAGCAGCATCTTGTGGCCGTGGACCTGAGATTCATTCTCGCGGTTTCGCGCATCAATAACGACCTTGAAAGAATCGGGGATCAGGCCGTCAACATCGCGCAATCAGCGCTGCGCATTCTGCGGCACCCGCAGGTGAAGCCTTATGTGGATTTGCCGCGGATGAGCGAGATTGCCGAGGGAATGGTTCGCGACAGCTTGAACGCGCTGGTGCGCGGCGATTTGGATCTGGCGCGGAGCGTGCTCGCGCGCGACGATCAGGTGGACTTGCTGCGCGATCAGATGTTCCGTGAACTGCTGACCTACATGATGGAGAATTCCGCGGTGGTATTTCCGGCGTTCGAATTGATTCTTGTCGCAAAAAATCTGGAGCGCATTGGCGATCACGCCACGAATATCGCGGAGGACGTGATTTATATCGTTGCTGGCCGCGACGTTCGCCATCCTGCGCTTGACCGCCGCTAGCCCGTCGTGCTTTCCAGCGGTGTCATTATCTGCCTTATTGACGAGGAATTCTGCCCGTGAAATCCTTGAGGCGGGGCCCACAGACGTGGACAAGCATCACCCAGAACACCTAGCGCAGAGGACGAGAGAGTCTCTGCGCACGAGCGGAGCGATCCCCGACGGTGTCTACTCTAAACCGAATTCAGTCGGTGGATAAGGTCATAGATTTTATCCACCTAATAGCGGATTAACCATGAAGCTGGAGGAGTTCCCGATGGGCGTCGCAAATGAATATCGCTCGATGGTTTGACGGCCGCAAGCGTCAGACGGACCCAGATGGATCACTTGAGTCACTTCGAAGAGACCCACGTAGCCGATCAGGTTGCGCGGGGTATCTCGGCGCCATCGCGCGTTGACTCGGTGTATGGGTGGCCGTTTACACGCTTGGAACATTACTTGATGCCGAAGTCGTCGGGCGTCGGATTCGGCACGTCTGCGTCAACGACGAGTAAACTTGGGTTCGTTTCGTGTGCCTCTGGCGCTCCAGTGGGCCGAAGACCGCTGCCTGCGACACCGATTCCGCTGAAGAACTCTTTTGACTGGGCGACGACGTGGTTCTGGGGCCGGCATCCGGTGGTCCCGACCGGACGCCAGTTGGGTTCGTTCCGTAATTTGTCGTCTGAGGGCACGGTACGCTGACTGGATTCTCGCCGACACCGGACGAACTCTAGAAAGGCTGTGGAACGCAACCGCTTCGACGACCGCCACATCCTCTTATATCTCGATCGCTGGCGTCTCGACATGTGTACCGCGCTCCTGCGGTCCGTCATTTTGCGCACCGAAAGCGGCCATCCCGGCACCTTCCTCGCCCTGCTCTCCGTCCGAGCGTTTCGATGGGCTCGGATTGGCTTTGCGTTTTTCCTGTACACGCTCCAACTCATGAATCGCTTGGAACAGTTGTCGGTTGATGGCACTCTGGAATCGGAGTATGCGGTCCACGCCCTCCCAATGGAGTGCTTGCTGTTGGCCAATGTATCTAGCCTCATAGAACAAGAAACGAGAGAAACGTATGGATTCGGTTACGATTTTCTCCGTGAGAAGCCCTTCCATGTACCCGACCGGTTCGTAATACTCCCAAATGCCGGCAACTAGATCGCCGTACTCCTCCCATAATTTGTTGCCTGCCTCATCGGCCGGAAGAGGTTGGCGCGCGAAAAATCCGTGTTTCCGGCTATTTTGACTGCTTTTAGCTTTTCCCTGCATGGTTTTCGGGCCGGTCGAGTGCTGGGCGTTGGCGCGGTTCGCCGCGAGCTTCTCTGGGGAGACTAACTTGCTAGGACTGCGCTGGGATTGGTCGGACATAGTCCCCGGTCCTGCCGTGGCGACCTCCCCTCCTTTAACAGGGTTGTTTTCAATAGTTTCGTTGCTATCGTGAGCCATAACCCACCTCCTTATTTATTAGGACAACTTTTTGATCGTGTCCTTATATAGAGGTCCTGGTAGATGTTTTCCTGTTCATCGTTGTTGTATTTCTTGCCGTTCAGCCGGTCGAGTCACCGACCCACTAATCGACCCACGCCTCTTCGTTTGTCCACGCGAATCTCCGCGGTCGCATGCGAGTCGCACTGAAAGTCCTGTTTGCGGCTTTTCGGTCCATTGCGGACTCGCGGCTTGTTGCGGGTATGGCATGTCAAAGAATGACATCAGTGATTTCCCGTGATAGCTTTGAAAAAGAGAAAGAGGGGCGGAGCGAAGGAGCAATACATGGCCCAGATGAACGTCTCGATTACCGACCAACTTGCCGGCTACGTCCGCAAGAAAGTGAAAAGCGGCCGATACAACAACGCGAGCGAGGTCATCCGCGAAGCGTTGCAGCGCATGGAAGATGAGGACGTGCGCGCCTTGCGACTGGCGAAGCCAATTGCGGAAGACGTTCTAGTAGACCCCGCGCAGGAGATACATGACGGCATCCGCCGGCGCGTGCGCGGCGCCATTGCGGACATTGAAGCAGGCAGTTTCATCGAGGTTTGGGGGCGTGAAGGGTTGCAGAAGTTTGCTGACGGCGTGAAGGCGAGGGGGCGCAAATGGCTCGCGCGGTAAGACTCTGGCGAGTAATGCGTTACCGCGTTTCAGAGGATGCGCAGCGCGACCTCGATGAGATCTATCTCTATTGGGGCAGTCGGGTGAGCCTCAAGCGCGCTGACAGGGTCATTGACCGGATCACCGAGCGCTTCTGGCTTCTGGGAGAGCATCCCAATGAGGGCAATCCCGCAGGCTACACCGCGCGAGGCGTAAAGTGCTTCTCGGGAGGAAAATACCTGATCTATTACCGCAAAGCGCATGGCGGTTCAGATATTCTCCATATTTTTCACGGCGCCGGGAGTCAGGCAAGCGCCTCCCGGGCGGCAAGAAAGCGCAGGCGTCTGACGACGTGATCGCTGGTCGTGAACTCTGCGCGTCGAGTCCAGGTTAAAGTTTTAATGACCAGCTCGATTCTTTGAGTCGCTGTAGTGCGAAAGGTTTGGCCGCTCACTCGTCTCCGCGCAGTTTGAGTCACGCCGTTATCCGTCGTCCACGTGAACGTCGTCTGCCCCGCCGCTCAGCGCTGCAGTCCGTAAATGATGAGAATTAAGCTGACGGGTGGATGACCACTAGACCCAGAATCTGCTCGAAAGCGAATGTCCACGCCTCAGGCAGAATGTGGCAATCAAACAGTCGATTCGTCACGATTCGGATTTGCTGCCCTGAGTGCGGCGAGGAAGTGCCAAGACACTGAGCGGCAGGTTCTGGACGTACTCGACGTGCGAGTGAGGAGGATATTCTTCGAACCATGCCGTCACATCCTTGAGCGCTTCCAGCATGTCCGGCGCAGCGGTCGCCGGCCGATACATGACGAGAGCAACGAAGGCGGGTTCCGCATTCTCAGCGGTTCTCAACGCCAGCATATTTTAGCAGGTGAGCAATTCCAAATCTGCCGTCTGACCCGGCAAGATCAGGTCGCTAATCGGGCTCGCTTAACAACGACGTTTGGTCATTTCTGAGTAATTCGACAATCACTTCGGCAACGATTCTGCCGCCAAGCTCCCCGAGGTATTCTCCTTTGTGCTGCACTTCCGATTCTGCGAGGACGTATAACCATAATGGCGTTCCCGACCAGGGGGCATCGTCCGCCTTCAACTCCATCGCGGTGCATCGATCAAGGCCTGCGGCGCGAGCTATAGCCTCCCCAGATGGCAACGCGACCGAATGCCCGCTATAGAGATCCTTGGACGCCAAAAGCGTTTCTTGCTCTACTAATTGGAATGAGCTCTCTGATGACAGCTAGCGCACAGCGTGACCAGATTTGATTCGGCATCGTCTCCGAACCGGCTGCGAGGGTTGATGTGGTGAACTTGAAGATCAGCGAGACTTCCGCAATTCTGGCAGCGCCACCGATCACGCTGGAGCACTTTGCGCCACAGTTTCCGGTAGGACTGTGGGCTGAGCTTGAGTCTCGGGCGTCTGTGATGATATCCGTTCACGAAGCAACTCGTGTTCGCTCGAGGAATTCTTGTTTCTGGAGATGTGGAAGTAGACTATAAAGTCGATCCAAGGACATCAGCAACGCTGCGGGGTTTTCACCTTCAAAGCTCGCTCCCGCCAAGAAATCCGCACAGATCATCTCCAGGCAATAGCCTCGAGATTTGTCCGTCCCAAGCATCAGTGCGGCAGTCTCAAGTGCCTGCTCGACCACCGCCAGCTGGCTCTTGTATACCTTGAAGTAGAGAATCTCCCAGGGCTCGGTCTCTTTGCCCGTGAGGTGCTTTTCGACCTCGCGCTTGAATTCTTCTTTGGGTAACTGCTGAGCTCTGTGCAACCAGGTTGCACAATCGAACTCCGCTCCATCCCGCCGCGCCACCTTGGCTAGTTCCGTGGCCTTTGACCAACCCACCTCTTTCAGGTGTGGCTTGGGAATCCGCGGCAACTGCTCGTGGATGGCCATCAGGTAGTAAGCTTTCCTCCGTGACTCCGGGAAGCGCTTCTCGAGGAACTCATTGAACGACTTCAGATTGTCGAGACGCCAGTACTGCCCGGAGCGAACTTCGCACAAGTAACGGCCGAGCTCCACAAAGCGCGTGTCTCGCTCTCGCTCAGTCGCTCGCTCCCATCCCAAGATCTCCTCGATCTTGGTCAGAACGAACATAGCCCTTCGGCGATTGAGCTTCGGAGCCACCAGCGGTCTCCCGTTAGTCACCCAAGTCATTAAGCCAGTCAAGGTCGATGGCTCCTGGCCGGCGAATGAGATTTGCGTCGATCAACGGCTGATTATTGAGACAAAGCCCCAGATGCGCACAGCTGACACAGCCGTTCTGAGGGAACCGGATGCCGCTGTGGGAAACGAATTGACGCGCTTCGATCTGGGCAACGGTGGTTTCAACCAGACGGCCGTACTCCCGTCGTTGCTCATCGGAGATCGTAGCTTTGAGGTATTGAATCTCAGGCTGGTTCTTTCGCACGAACACGACCACGGCGACTTCGGAGATTCCACTAATCCAGGAGTAGCAGATCAGCTGAGGATCAAGCGCCAGCAGTCCTTCGGGCTCTTCCGGATAACGGCTAGCCGTAGTCTTCCAATCGATGACGCAGGGGGTGCCATCAAGCTCTCCAAGAGCATCGATGTAAGACACGAACTCGTTGTTCCCCTTGAGAGATCGAACCAACTTCACCTGCAGATCCTTCTTTGGACAGGGAATCTGAACGCGATCGTCCTGTGCGAACCGCCCGAGCAGATGAACTCCCTGGTGAACTAGCCGGTCCCAGGAGTCGCCCTTTTTGTATTCAAACGGCATATCCCGATACGCGCCCCACTCTTTGAACAACACTGCGCTCGGATCCTCTCGGAGGAAGTAAGCTCCAAGCGCCTTCTCAAATGAACGGCCAAAGGCCATGGCGGCTCGGGTTTCCTTCTCCTGCCAACCATCGAGATATCGGTAGCGATAGCTGCGGGGACAGCGAACGAACTGGCTGATCTGTGTGTGGCTATAGATCATGGTCATGCCTCAGCCGAGTCGCGGAGGACGTGAGAAGTTCTTCCCATTCACCGGCAGGAGCAAACCCTTCAAGGTTCTGGTAAGAGCGTCCGTTGAAGGTGACGAGTGAGGTTCGAACGACTCCCCGGAGGTTCAGCAGTGCTTTCTCATCGACTTGATCCTTCCCAAGCAGTTCGGTGTCATAGGCAAAGTCCCGAAGAAACCAATTGAGCTTCCACAGTGCTCGCTCGCTGCAGTACAGCCGCCCGGAGAAGGAATGTGTTGCAAATGGCTCGGGCTCAAGGATGACAAAGCGGAGAACGAGGAAGGGCTTCTGCGGATGCCAGCGGTAGGAAGCTGTATCGACACGCACCAGGAACAAGCCGTCGAGAGGACGAGCCGTCGGTTGTTGCCCTGAGTGCAGACCTGGTATTTGCCGTTTCATGGCTTCACCTCCACAGAAGGAGCGTAGGAGTTGAGTTTGCAGATCAAAGCATCTCGATCTTCGTTAGCCGCCTTCGAGATATGGGCGATGAAGGATTCAACCAGATCTCGACTAGCTTCTTTGAGAGCTTCAGTGCCGCAGAAATCGGCGGCGTAGGCCTTCACCAGTGTGGGATCGAGATTGAATTGGCGAATCAGAAGGCAGAGTTGGTCGCGCAGTCTAGGCTGGCTGTGATTCGAACCATTTCCATTGTCATAAACAGGAGTGGCTTGCTTGGGATACGAAGGTGACGCAGGCGCAGAGAAAGATCCAAGCTCTTCGACCGAGCACAAGCCGATACCGTAAGCCTTGCGCAGTGCGCGATTGACGGCGCGAGTCTCGGCCACGCGCATCTCCGCCCCGTGGACTAGGGGAGACACGTTGGAAGGATCAGCGTCTCCAAACCCTACAAATCCCTTCGATCGAGGAGACGTGTACACCGAAGCCTTGAAAACCCAACGGCCTATGACCGGATCACAAAACTGACGCACCTGTTGGACCTGAATCCCTACACACCTCCTGCGTTGGGCTAGGCGCAACAGGCCAGCATGGGTGATATACCACCCGCCATCCAAGTAAACGAAGTCTCCCCGATTCAGAGAGAATCCAAATGTCTTGGTCAGATCACGCAATCGGTCTAGAGCTACCGTTCCCAACTTCCCGGCGGTCCTACGCCTCGCCAGGCGAATGTTCTGACGCATCAAAATTGTTAGTTCAACGATGTCTGCAGGCTTAGTCTTCATTAAACCTCTGTGATTATCATTGGTAAACAATGATAATTGCGCTTCAAGCACTTGTCAAGCAAGGATTTGCGAAGATCGAGAGCGTGCCGTAGAATGCCCTATCGATCATGACAAAGGACGAAACAATCGGAATCAGAGTTCCCGCGGGGCTGAAGAGGGCACTGATTCAAATCGCTAAAAGGGAAGGCAGAAGTCTCGCACAGCTGTGTGAGATTCTGCTGAGTGGCGCCGTTGCAATGTACAAGGAAGAAGGGCCCGCATATCTCCAGCGTCTACTCTCCCGCCAGAAGAAAGAGCCCTCCGAGTAATTCTGGCTCGGCCGGTTCTCCGCCAGTTCCAGTCTGCGACGCCGCAAGCGAAGGACAGCAATAGAAGGTATCTTTGCCGACCGGGATCTGCTTCGCTACCGGCTTTTTATAGGTCTTGATCACGTCGGTCCCAAGCTATGCGTGAACCTCGGCGATGACAGCGCGCCCACCTTCTCGATTTGGCGTGAGAAAATTCTATTACCCGGATCGCCGCGGACCGTGACGATCGCCGCTTGCGGGACGAACAAAATCGAGCTAAGTTCCGGGCAGAAGACTATGGGGGTGGGGAAGAGAACGCGCGGCGGACCGAGGAAGAAGCAGGACAGTATTGAGCCCTGGCAGTTCGTCCGCGCGGCCTGATTCTGTGTGTCTACGACGAAGCCCGCAAGAGAGGCGAGAAGCACCGCGACGCAGTGACCGAAGCCGTTGATTACGTCAGGCGCTGGGACCCCGACGTTCATATTTTCAGGCGCAATGGTTTCGCTGACGAAGTTTCGCTCTGCGCCGCGCTCTTTACTTTTTCAACATGGGTTAACGAGATTCTTCCGGTTGCGCCGTGCCTCGCGATCACCGGGCCACGACCAGAGTCGATGTTCTTGCTTGAGCTCCTTGCATGCACCTCGCGTCGTCCTATGCGTTTCGTTTCACTTGATAGCGCTGTTCTTGGAGCTTTGCCATTCGACTTCCGGCCGACGTTATTGCTCAGCCATCAATCCGCACTGAAAAAGGCGCAAGAACTGCTGTCGATCTCGGACAGACCCGGGTATCAACTGCCGTGCGGGACAAGTGTGGTGAACGCGTCGTATCCAAAAGCGATTTACGGCGGCACGAGGTTCACGTATGACGATGGAGGGGGGTGTGTGATCCCGGTCCACCTAGTCCCGCTTCGCGGACACCTACCGATTCTTAGCGCTGGAAAGCGGCGGCAGGTCGCTGACGAGTTTCAGCCTAAGCTGCTCTCGTATCGCGCCAGAAATCATCGTGCCGTAAGCGAATCGGAATTCGACCTACCGGCGTCCGCGTCGGCGACATGGATATTAGGTAGTGTTCTCGGATCCTGCATCGTCGACGCCTCCGAGGTTCAAAATGAATTAAGAAAAATGCTTTCCGGCGTTGCCGAAGAATTGCGAGCGGAGCGTTGTTGCGATCCCCGAAGCATCGCCAGCGAGGCGCTATTAACGCTCGCCCATCGACGGCAAGATGACAAGATATATGTCGGCGAAGTTTCGAAAATGGTCGAAGAACTTCAAAAAAGTCGCGAGGAAATCGATACGGTCGAGCCTCGAAAAATCGGCGATGTTTCACGGTCGATCGGAATCCACCCGAGACGCGATCGAAAGGGGTATTCAATTCTTCCGAACGAGAAATTGCCCGGTCAGCTCCGCGAACTTGCGTCCGAGTTCGAAATTGCTACCACCACGGAGGACAGAACGTCATGTAGTCTCTGCACCGAACTGAAATCCTGACCAAACGCGGGGGAGACGACAAACCGACATGTTTCACGTCGAGTCACAGGGCCGCGAATTAGGAGACATTGCATTTGATGTGTGTGGCACACGTCGTGTACATAAAAAACGACACAGCGCGATCAAAGCTAGTCTTTCTATTAATACTTGGCGAGCTGCAACTCTATAAAGAACAAAGGGTTGCTTGCTCGCTTCGTATTCCAGTTAGCAGGTAATTTGTGTGGCAAGTCGGGAACGTCTTGGCGCGCTATCCGGTAAGGAACGGCCGAATGCATGGACATCCGCGCATCAAGCAATACAGTTATTTAAGAACTGTTTTGCGGCTAATCGCGGTTTGACACCCCTCTACGCGGCCATTAGACTCCGAGCCTGCTATGTTGAGGGCTAAATCGCTAAAATTGCGCGCGTGTATCTGGTTGGTGCTTGTCGCGGCTGGAATAGCAGGTGCAGCCGGTTGCGCCGTGAGAGTAAGCAAAAAAACGACGGTGCCACCGGCGCAGACGCGCCAGGCGCTTGACGCCACGCAGCCCGAGTTAGTCGCGAAGTACAACCAGCTGGCGAAAGCGATTCGATCTCTGAACGCAACGGTCAAGCTGAAGGCGACGGCGGGATCGCAATACAGCGGCGTGGTCGAACAATATCATGAAGTGAACGGGTTCATCCTGGCGTTGAGACCGTCGAGCATACGAGTGATCGGGCAGGCGCCGGTGGTGAACAAGAATATTTTCGACATGGTGAGCGACGGAGAGACCTTCCAAATCTTCATTCCATCCAAGAATCAATTCCTCACAGGCCCGGCGAAATTCGAAAAGCCCTCAAAGAAGCCAATAGAAAATCTGCGACCGCAGCATCTGGTGGACGCGCTCTTCTGGAGTGAAATTCGCGGGGATGCGCCGGTGCTTTTCGAGGAGACGGACGAAAACGGCAAACGCGAATATGTCCTGACAGTCCTCCATGGCTCGCGGCAGGATACGAATTTCGAAATCGAGAGAAAAATTCGATTTGACCGCACGGCTTTGAGCGTCTCGGAAATCTATAATTTCGGCGCGGGCGGGAAATTGGAGTCGGTGGTTCATTACGCGGACTGGCAGCCTGCGGGAGACGCACAATTCGCACGCGACATTCGCGTCCAACGGCCTCATGATGATTACGAACTCGATATTCAGGTGACGAAGATCACCGTAAACGAAACTATTGCGCATGAGCGCTTCCATCTGGCACAGCCTTCGGGCGCTCAACTTGTGGAAGTGGGCAAGGAACAAGAGGAACCAAAGCCTTGATCCAGCAAATGATCGTTCAAAACGTGCTGCATCGGCCGATTCGAACTGCGCTGACGGTTCTTGCGGTGGCGATCGAAGTGATGCTGGTGATCACCGTGGTCGGGCTCACGACGGGACTGGTGACGGATTCAGCGAAGCGCGTGGAAGGCATCGGCGCGGACATCATGGTGCAGCCGCCATCTGCCTCTGTGCTGATGGCGTTCAGCGGCGCGCCCATGCCGATTCGGCTGGGCGACAAACTCGCGGAAATGAAATACGTGAAGGCGGTCACGCCGGTTCTGCTGCAATTCAACTCGACGAACGGCCTCGACATTATTTACGGCATCGATCCGGAGAGCTACAAGAAGGTCTCAGGCGGATTCGTTTTTCATTCGGGACACGATTTAGAGCAGGCCGACGACATCCTCGTGGATGACGTCTATGCGAGGGGCAAAAACATTAACACCGGGCAGTATCTGCACATTCTCGATCACGATTTTCACGTAGCGGGCGTCGTCGAACACGGTAAGGGCGCGCGCCTATTCGTTCTGCTGGCCACGCTTCAGGATCTTGCGGGCGCGCATGATAAGGCGTCGGTCTTCTACATCAAGTGCGAGCGGCCGGATGACACCGACACTGTGATGGACGAGATCAAGTCGCTGCTGCCACGTTACGAAATTCGGCCGCTTAAAGATTTTATTTCGTTGATGACATCGTCGAGCCTTCCCGGACTGCAAGCGTTCATCAACACGATGATTGGGCTTGCAGTGGCCATCGGGTTTCTTGTGATTTTTCTTTCGATGTACACGACGATTATCGAGAGAACGCGCGAGATTGGAGTATTGAAATCGCTCGGCGCGTCGAAAGCCTATATTATTCGAGTGATTTTGAGCGAGACGACGCTGCTGTGCGTTGCGGGCACCATCGTCGGCATCGTGCTGTCGTATTCGGCGCGCGCGATGTTTCTGCATCTGTTTCCCACGCTTACAATTTTGATTACCTATGAATGGATTTTGCGCGCTGCGGGGATTGCCATTTTTGGAGGATTGATCGGGTCGTCGTATCCGGCGTGGATCGCGAGCCGCAAGGATCCCGTCGAAGCCCTCGCGTACGAGTAGCGTTACGAACATCGGTCGAGCAGCACACGCCTGTTCCTATCTTCACTTGCCCGCCTAGGAATTACCCTTCGGCTCCTTACGCGCGCCTGGAACTGCGTGCGATTGCGAATTAATATTTTGCTGCCGCACTGGGATAGTGCTATAGCGAACGACTGAAGGAGTGCATCGAAATGGATCGCCGCCAATTCTTAAAGAACTCACTTGCAACCGTGGGCGGTGCGTTGCTTGCGAGCCGCGGGCTTGCTGGCGCGATGTCGCTGCCCATTCTGGAGCAGATCCCGGGTGCAATTTCGGCCGCCGAAATCGCCAATGCGAAATTTCCTAATGGATTTCTCTGGGGCATGGCGACGGCTTCGTACCAAGTAGAAGGTGCGTGGAATCTTGACGGTAAGGGCGAGTCCATCTGGGACCGGTTTTCGCATACCGTAGGCAAGGTTAGAGGCGGCGCCACGGGCGATGTCGCTTGTGACCAGTATCATCTTTTCCCGCAAGATATCGCCCTGATGAAGAGACTCAACCTGAAGAGCTACAGGTTCTCGATTTCGTGGCCGCGCATTCAACCCACGGGCGCGGGCGCGCCAAACCCAAAAGGCCTCGACCATTACAGCCGTCTGGCGGACGCGTTACTGGCAGCCGGCATACGCCCTTTCTGCACGCTCTACCATTGGGACCTCCCGCAGGCGCTCGAAGATCGCGGCGGCTGGCCCAATCGCGATCTTGCCGGAATGTTTGCCGATTACGCCGGAATTCTCGCCAAAAGTCTCGGAGATCGGATCACGGTTTGGGCGCCGTTCAACATGCCGTGGACCTTCACTTATTTTGGATACGGCATTGGGATTCATCCGCCCTGCAAGGCCGGGGGTTACGGCGAATTTCTCAAGGCGGCGCACACGGTGAATCTAGCGCAGGGCGAAGCGTTCCGCGCGATCAAAGCGGCGTCTTCGCGGGCGACTGTGGGCAGCGCGTACGGCATGGCGCCGGCCTATCCGAAGACCGATAGCGATGCGGATCGTGCTGCGGTCGCGCGATACAACGCCATGAACAACGACTACTTTCTACGTACTGCGATTCATGGTGAATATCCGAAAGCGTTTGCGGGCGGAACGCCATTCGAACTCATGGGCTTCAAACCCGGCGATGACAAGATCATGAAGGTTCCGCTCGATTGGATTGGGTTTCACTATTACACGCGGCGCATTGTTTCCGATGCTGGCGGCACCGCGGCGTCAAACGGGCAAGCCACATTTGGCACCGAGATCGAAAATGATCAATCCGCCGGCCGCGATCCCTACACTCGCTTTCACGCCGAGATGCCCACCGAAGGGCCGCTTACCGACGCCGGCCTCGAAGTATGGCCGCAAGGAATTTACGATCTCGTGATGCAAATTACGCACGAATACAATCGGCCAATCATCGAGATCACCGAGAGCGGATGCAGTTATCTCGACACGCCTTACGAAAAGGAAAATGGCCGGGTTCCCGACACGCGCCGCATCGATTTTTTCCGGCCACACTTGGCGGAGCTAGCGCGCGCCATCAAGGATGGAGCCAACGTTCGCGCGTATCACGCGTGGAGCTTGCTTGATAATTTTGAGTGGGCGGATGGATATAGCCAGCGGTACGGACTGACTTATGTGGATTTCCGCGATCAGAAACGCACGGTGAAGGATTCAGGGTTGTGGTATGGGAAAGTCGCTGCGGCGAATAATTTTAATGTGTAGGGAATTAATTTTGCCCGGTGCCTGGCTTATATCCGGGGCAAGAGAGAACCGGGAGACGCGGGTATTTTGCGAAACGTGAATCGGTGAACGATAGGCGGCAGAGGATGAAGGTCGAGCCGCGCTCGGATTCAACGCGCTGCGCATGGACGCAATCAGCGCAGAGACCTGCGGATTTACGCCCTTCGTCCTTCGCCTCTGTTGCCACTCTTAAGATTCGCGGCCGCGAAGGATTCGGGCGGCCTGAGCGATGTTTGAATCGGGATCTGCGGCGTTATCTCCATTCACCGGGCCGCCGTTCGATTTCACGTCCGTGCCGGGTTCGGCAGGAATTGCGTCACCTTCGCCAGGCGCGAGGAACAAATTGGATTCGACGCCATGCTGCTTGTTGTAAAGATCGAAGTAGCGGCCGCCGAGAGCGTAGAGCGATCGATGCGTGCCGCGCTCGATGATCCGGCCGCCCTCGATGACCAGGATCTGGTCCGCGCGGCGAATTGTCGAAAGCCGGTGCGCGATCACGAACGTTGTGCGGCCCTTCATCAAATAGGCAAGACCTTCCTGAATTAGAGCTTCGGATTCGGAATCAAGACTCGACGTGGCCTCGTCGAGAATTAAAATTCGCGGATCGGCAAGAATCGCGCGAGCGATGGAGATGCGCTGGCGTTGACCGCCGGAAAGCTTGACGCCGCGCTCGCCGACCACCGTGTCATATTTTTTCTCGAAGGTCTCCGCAAATTCGTCCACGCGAGCGATGCGGCATGCGGCGAGGAGATCGGCTTCGGAAGCATCGGGGCGGGAGAACGCCACATTTTCGCGAATCGTCCCATCGAAAAGAAATGTGTCCTGCAGGACGACACCGAGTTGCGTGCGATAGCTATCGAGCCGAACCGTGGCGAGATCCACGCCATCTACCAGGACGCTGCCGGAAGTGGGAACGTAGAACGCCGCAATCAATCCGATGATCGTGGATTTGCCGGCGCCCGATGGACCGACTAGCGCTGTTACGGTCCCCGGTTGAGAAATGAAATCGACTTCGTGAAGCACCTGCTTGCCTTCCGCGTAGGCGAAACCGACTTTGTCGAACGCGATTTCACCGCGAATCTTGCCAATGCTGACCGTGCGCCGTGGATCGGACTCTTCGCGATCTTCCTTCAAAATTTCCGTGGTGCGTTCGAGGCCGGCCATGCCCTCGGTAAGCTGCGTCCCGATGGCCACAATCTGAAACACTGGCGCGACGAGAAGCCCGAGGAACGCGATGTAGGTGAAGAAAGTTCCCAAGGTCATTGTGCCGGCGAGAATGCGTGTCGTGCCGAGGTACATGATGATTGCGCTCACGATGCCAAGCAGCACGGTAGATGAAAGGCTCATCACCGATGTCGCCGTAAGTGTTTTTAGGATGTTGTCGAGCAGGCGTTCCACGCCCCCGGCAAAAACGCCTTCTTCACGCTCTTCGGCGTGGTAGCCCTTCACGACGCGTACGCCTGCCAGTGATTCCGTCAGCCGGCCGGTGACTTCCGCGTTCATCTTGGCGCGCGCTCGATAGATGGGGCGAATCGTGCCTATGGCGATATTCAAGGCGAAAGCGAAACCAACAAGAATCGCGAAAGCCACGATGGTCATGAACGCGCTGATCTTTATAAGAATCACGAACGCGAGGATTGCGGTGATCACACTTCCAGCAAATTCGACAAGGCCGGTACCGATCAAATTTCGCAAACCTTCGACATCGCTCATGATGCGGGTGACGAGGACGCCGGTTTTGTTGGCGTCGTGAAATGAAATGGAAAGGCGGCCGATATGCGACTGCACCTGAAGCCGCAGAGTTGCGATCATGCGTTGCGCAGCCTTTGAGAGAAGCTGCGTCAGCGTGTAAGAGGTCACGCCTTGAATTGCCGTGGCTGCCAGAACTGCCAGTATGAGAGGTACGAGAAGCTTGACTTGATGCTTACCGATGACGTTGTCTACCAGATATTTCGTCGAACCCGGCAGTATGAGCCCCGCGACGCGGTTGATCGCAATCAGCCCGAACCCCATGAGCAGAAGCCATCGCTGAGGATGGACATAAACCCAGACTTCAGGGAGGAGCTTAATGAAACTCGCGGCGCCCTTAGCTTTGGGCGTGCTCTCCGAACCACCGGCGGCTCCACGGCCGGACCTCGGAGAGATTCTCATGTCTGCAGCACCTGAATGACGCATAGGACTATTGTCTTATATCTGCCGCGGAAATGCTTGGAGGTGAGCCGTAGAGTGCGCCGGACCGTAAAACTCCTGCGGCACCACAAAGGGCCTGACCTTAGCGGGTGTTGCTTCGCGCGATTGGGGCTTGGCGCGAGCGGGCCAATTTCATCTACAATGGGAGTGTATGGCAAAGTCAGCTGAAGGGTCCGAGCTCCGAAATCTCCTGCAACGGGCAATTCATACGGGATTGAACCGGGCGTATTCGAGCGTGCGGCTCGACTCCGCAGCGTATCTGAACCATCTGCGCCGCGCCTACCGGCTACCCATAATTTCCTATGACGACATGTTCCGGCTGCCCGTCGTCGCACTTGACAACGTCGCGGACCGGGTGATTTCCTCGGCGAAGACGGTCGCGGCGCTCGAAGGCGCCGGCATCGGCATGGGCGGGTTACTCACTGTCGTGCCGGATATGAGTTTTCTCGTGGTCATTTCCATGCGAATGCTGCAGAAACTCAGCCTGATATATGGCTTTGAGTACGCGACCGAGGAAGAAGTGATCGGGCTGTGGATTGCTGCCGGCACGGCTGCGGGGCTGGATCTTGGGCGAGACATCGTGGAGAAAGAAGTGGTCGAGCGCTTTGTTCCGCGAATCATGGAAGGAATCGCGACGAAAATGGGCGCAGATGTCGCCGAGAAATGGGCGGGCCGGGTGATACCCGTGCTGAGTGGCGTGATCGGCGGAACGCTCAACTACTACTTTATTCGCCAGTGGGGACGGCGCGCGAAGGCGCATTTCAAAGCGCGGCACTTGGCTCAGCGACATCTCGAAATCACTTCTGGAATACATCCGTTGGATAGGAATAACCCGCTGCTTCCTGCTTGAGTTTCCCCGCATACAGGTCGAATTGCCAAGAATGGCTGGCTTCAGGAGCGCGACTAGGGCCCGCGAGCCCGTCAATCTTGCGTCAAAGCTGTTCTAGGCAGAAATCGAAATCGCGGCTAAACTCGTAAGGTTCCCCGAAACTCAACGGCCAACCGGGAGCTGTGCTTGGAGCTCATTCTAAAGACCGAAAACCTGTGGAAGGTATACCGCTCGGGAAAAGTGGAAGTGGCGGCGCTACGCGGGGTAAGCGTTGACGTAATGCCGGGCGAATTCATTTCGATCATGGGGCCGTCCGGATGCGGCAAATCCACTTTCCTGCACGTCATCGGCGGCCTGGCGAGCCCGTCTAAAGGACGGGTGCTGCTGGACGGCAACGATCTTTCGGAGCTCGACGACGCGGCGCGGACGAGGTTACGCCGGCACAAGGTCGGTTTCGTCTTCCAGCGATTCAATCTCCTGCCTACGCTCAACGCTCACGACAACATCGCGCTGGCTCAACATATTCACGGTGACGGTTTCGATCCTCATCGTTTCGAGCTCATCACCTCGATGTTGGGCCTGACAGGCCGAATGAAGCACCGGCCATCGGAGCTGTCGGGCGGAGAACAGCAACGTGTGGCGATTGCGCGTGCCATCATCAACGAACCGAAAATTATTCTTGCCGATGAACCCACGGGAAATCTGGACACGCAAAGCTCGGACAACGTCCTTGGCATACTGCGCCAACTCAACAAGGAGCTTGGCCAGACGATCGTGATGATCACGCACAATCCGGAAGCCGCGACATACGGCAACCGGGTGCTGCACATGCGCGATGGCCTCGTCGTGGACGGAGCCAACGCGGCTCACTGAAATGCGCAAGCTTTGGAACGGAATCGTCCACACATTATTTTGGTCTTACGATCGCGGAAGTTGGCCCTACGACGTTATGGTTGTAGCGATCCTGATTTTCGTGCTGCTCACTCCCCGCAAGTGGTTCGCCGACCAGCCGCAGACGAGCGTCGCCGCCGCGCAAGGCGAAGCGATGATCCAACGCATTGCCGAAAATGATGTGCCGGGCACGCGCACGTACAGACTGAGCGCCGCGATTCTGGCTCCCAACAAGCGAGCACATAAACCAACGCCGGAGCTCGAAGCAGAAACCCACGAAATTCTCGGCGGTTCAGTGGAGGAATTGAAAGGCCAAACGTTTCAGGTTCTTCAGATCGATCCCGTTCAAGGTGAAGATGGTTCGGTGCAGTATTACCACGTTAGAATAAAATTTTAGCTCTATTGTGCCTTTTTCGTTTGGGTTAATCAGCTGCTGTGGAACCTGCTTCCAACGGATCGCATCACATACTGTATGCTGTGATTTGCGCTGTGGCGCAGCCTTGCGAGGCATGAAGGAGATGTTTTGGGACGATCCTGGGCAATATTCTTATCGCTAGTATTTGCGTTGGCATCCGGTGTAGCAGCATCGCAGGAACACTCGTCAATTTCGCTCGAGCAGGCGCTCAACCACCTCGACGCGACGGCTCGTGATTTCCACAGCTTGTCTGCCGATGTGGAACGGACGAAAGTCACCGTCGTGGTTGACGACAAGTCCACCGAGTCCGGAACGATTATCGTGCGCGGCGAAAAAATGCGGCTGGACTTGAAGCAACCGGACCCACGCACCATCCTGCGCACGGGCGACTCGCTTTTTATTTACAATCCAAAACTAAATCGGGTCGAAGAATACAATCTCGGAAAATATAAGGCGTTCGCGGATCAGTATTTGCTGCTGGGGTTTGGTACGCCCGGGCACGAATTGAAAAAGGGCTACCTCGTCACGCTTCGCGGCGAGCCGGTGCTCGACGGCAAGAAAGTTATCGAGCTCGAGTTGACGCCGAAATCAGAGGCGGTTCGCAACCAGATTTCAAAAATTGAGCTGTGGTTCGACGAAAGCAGCTGGCTTCCTGTACAGCAACAGTTCTTCGAGACGGGCTCGGAAGATTATTTCATCATTCGCTACACAAATATCGTTCGAAACGCGCCGATTGATGAAGGAGAATTCAAGCCGCATTTTAAGAATGCAGAGAAAGTCAAGCCGCAGGGTTAGTCCGCAGTTCTACCACGTAGCACGTTTGTCGAACGCCTCACCAAAAATTCAGAGACATCACCGTCACTTGTGGCGTTATCGTTTTGTGCTTTTTGCGGATGCGGCGCGCTCGGATTCGTACGCGATAAGAGCTTCTTTCCGAGAGATGCCCCAGCGATAGCCGGCGAGATTGCCGTCTTCGCGGACGACGCGGTGACAAGGCACGACGATGGAAACGGGATTTGTGGCGCAGGCGCGTGCCACAGCTCGTACGGCGGTAGGCTGGCCGATTGCACGGGCCACTTGCGTGTACGTACGCGTGGTACCGTAAGGAATCCGCCGCAACTCTTCCCATACGCGCCGCTGGAACGCCGTGGCTTGCACGTCCGTCGGCAGATCAAGCCGTGGCTCGCGGCCGCGCAGATGGTTAACGATCTGGCGCACCCAATCTTCGAGGCCACGGCGATCGCGCTCGATTTGCGCGCGCGGATATTCTCGCCGCAGTTCCGATTCGAGTGTCGCGTCGTTTTCGCTGAGATAAATCGCGCTGATACCGCGCTTCGTCGCCGCCACAAGGACGTGCCCGAGAGGTGTCGCGGCAATCGTATATCGAATCTGCATTCCCTCGCCGCCGCGGCGATACGTCGCCGGAGTCATTCCCAATTGTTGCGGGGCGCGTTCGTAGAGGCGGCTGCTCGAGCCAAATCCTGCGTCATAAAGTGCTGTAGTCACGTCGTCTCCTTTTTTCAAGCTGGATTTCAATCGGCGCATCCGATGCGCGTCGGCGTACTGCCGGGGCGTGATTCCGATTAAACGGCGAAAGGCGCGACCGAGTTGGTGGGCGCTGATGCCCGCGCGGGATGCGAGCGTTTGAAGTTTCAACGCGTTTTCATCGCCGCCATTGGGATCGGAGAGCACCTTCTCGATATGCTCGCAAACGCGCGCGACTGCCACTGCATGCGGGTCGGCCTGCTCAGTGCGAGTCGGCCGGCAACGCATGCACGGCCGGTAGCCCTTCCGTTCGGCATCCTCCGGGACGCGGAAGAAAAGCACTTGTGCGCGCTGCGGCTTCCTTGAAGGGCACGATGGCCTGCAATAAATTCCTGTCGAGCGTACGGCATACACAAACGCGCCGTCCGCGAAATGATCGCGGGTCTCGACCGCGTGCCAGCGCGGATCGCGGTCTACGGCTGCTTTACCGTGCATGGGATGTTGAAGTGCGCTCATTGACTTTGTCCTGCATTCGACAAATTACAGAACTCCCACAGAATTGGCTATCCGATTCTAGCGCTCAAACTGAGCGAAAGGATTCTCGACGTTGTTCACCGCACGGGCGCACAAGGTGCTCTTTTTTGTCCACGGGACTCGACGAGGGATGTGCCGTAAGGATACGATTGCGTTCGGGGTCTTGGGTCCGCCTGGTATCTTGCCGCTATTCCTAGATTGCACGTTTGAACTTGAAGGTGCCTTGAATGGCCATAGTTTTACTGATTCTAATTATAGTTGTGGCTGGTGGCTTTATTGCCTGGCGCTTGCTGGAGCGGGCCCGCGGCGCTGAGGATGGCTCGAAGGCCAAACTGCGGGGCGAGATTCTCGAGATCTACTGCGACGCGCCCTATCCGCCGAATGGCGCTGATTATGCTCTCGTTCTCAGAGTAGCGCTGGCAAGCCAACCGCCGCGTGCTACGAGCATCAAGGGATACCGGCTCGAAACAGTTTGCGCAGGCGTGCCCTACCAATCCTCGGTGCTGCATGACGCGTCTTATTGGATTCTAAACCGGGAAATAACAAAGCTCGATCCTGAAGGACGATCAACCTTCGTAACCGAGCAGTCAGCGCTTGAAGATTTGCAAAAGCGCGCTGGCACGGGCCCGCTGCCTCACAATCGGGAACTGACGGGATGGCTCGCGTTCCTCTTTTCTGGAATGTTCGCACGAAGGATTGATTTCCAGCCGCCGGAGAGTTTCGATGTGTATCGCACACGCCTCGTGATTATTGATTCGAGCGGCGCCGAGCATCGTTTTTCGGTCAATCCCAACTTCGAGAACAGCGGTACCCTCGGACAATCGCCGACTTGAGTCCCGCGCTTCGAATCGCGACAGGTTTGTGACGTCTTTGAGCCTCGTCGAAAGTAAGGCGAAAGCTATGTTTACTCTTTGAAACGACATATCTTTTCCTTTCGTTGACCTATATTCGTTATTCCGAGATAGTCCCAACCAGCCGGCATTGCCTTTGCCGGGGGGACTTGGGGGTCGTCCAACACATGGGAGCATTGCCCGAACCATTGGGGTGGGGTCGTGTCGATTTTTCGCGCAAGGACGCGCAGAACCGCGCCGAGGAAACAAAACGGCTCGAGACGGTTCGGCCGCGACGTGTATTCCTCGTTCCGACGTATGCCGTGGGTCTCTCGTTCGAGAGGCGCTGCGCACCGCGGGCTTACCTGAATCTTCCACTGCGTCTCGTAGGTGTAGACGGCCAAACGCAGCCTCACGGAATCACCCTTGTCACCAAAAACATCAGCTCAAGCGGCGTCTTCTTTCTCGCACCCTGCGAGATGCAGAGCGGCACTCCCATCGAAATGGAAGTGGGCCTCCTGGGCCGCCCGCTGGGCCAAGGCAGCGTCCGCATGCGGACTGCGGCTCATATCGTGCGCGTCGAGGAATCGCAAACGGCGGGTTGGAAAGGTTACGCTGCCGTGTTCGACGACATCGCGTTCAAACGCGACGACACGCTCCCTCATCGCTACGGCGCCCAATAAGCGCGAGCTCCTGAACTCTGCTACGATTTCATCCCTTGTGAAACGATCGCGATTTGCTGCGCGCGCTGTCCTTTTTGATTGGGACGGAACACTTCTCAATTCCTATCGTTCGGACTCCCGGGCTTATCTCTCGATGTTTCGCGCCATGGGAATCGCGTGGGGGATGGCCGAACTCGAGCGGTATTATTCTCCAAACTGGCATCACGTCTATCGCGCAGCCAAGTTGCCGCGGGCCACGTGGGATAAAGCTGACAGGCTCTGGCATCAGGCATATGAGAAGGAGTCGCCGACGCTCTTGCCGGGAGCGAGAAATGTGATTCGGCGGCTAGCACGGCGCTTTACTTTGGGAATCGTCACGAGCGGAACCCGATGGCGCGTCTGCGAGCAATTGCGCGACTTCAATCTTGCGATGCATTTTTCCGCGTGCGTTTGCGCGGAAGACGCCGGCCGCCGGAAACCGCATCCGGCTCCGCTCAATCTTGCGCTCCGCCAATTGAAACTCTCTCCCGACGAGTGTGTCTACGTGGGCGATTCGCCCGAAGACATTGAAATGGCGCGCCGCGCGCGCGTTCGCGTCATCGGAGTGCGCGGGCCGTTTCCCACGGCCGCGAAAGTAGTGGCCGCCCGGCCTGACCTCATGCTCGACGCAATCGCCGAACTTCCGGATTGGATAGAAGAGTTAGGTTAAAATCTTAAAGCGGAATTTTAGAGCGATCGCGTGGATGATCGCGCAGAGAACCTCGTGCTCAGTTCGGCTTCTGCGCCGGCGCAGCAGGTGCGGGAGATGCGGTGACTGCGACTGGGTTCGGTTGGAAATCAGTCGAACGAACGACAAGGTGCAGCGGAAGATTCTGCCCGTTCGGCTCGCTCACAAAATCGTCTGAAACGGTGTACGTGGGAAACCAATATTTTCCGCTGATATTTTCGCGGTAGGTATCGAACATCGAGAACGGCAGGCCGTTGCCCTGGGTCACTACCTCGCGCACAAATTTCCCCGAACTTTTCACGATGGCGAATTCCTGCTGATCTACCCAGATGACTCCATCAAAAAGCGGGCGATTGCGCATGAGCTGCTTCGGCTGAACGCGGAATATGTAAGTGTTCAACTCGTCCAGTTTTTCAGTGCCTTCGTACTTCACGGTGTAATTCGGAAGCTGGTCGGTGGTTAGCGCGAAAAGCGGAAGATTGGCGACCGTCTTCACGTCTTCGAGCGTGAACGAAGTTTGCTTCAGCGTTGAGACCGGCTGCTTTACGATGCGGTCGTAACGCTGGCCGTCTGACTTCATGAACATTTCGCCGGTGACCGAGAATTCGCCAGCCGGGTCGCTCATCTCCTTGATGCGGATGGTTTGGTTGAACGAGAACTGGTCGAAGGCTTTCTTCATCACGTCTTCGTTGGCTGCAAACCGGCGAATGATCTCTTCGGCGGGTATTGGCGGCGCCTTTACGTCGACCGGCTGAGCGGGGACGCGCTTGACTTCGTATTTCGGAGGCGGTGTAACGGGACCTGAACTCTGTGCGCGTGCTGCGCCGGAAACCATGGCGGACAGAGAGAGAAGCGTGATGGCGGTAGCTAGAATTTTCAAGGGATCGATCTCACGAAATTAGATGCATCTGGAGGCCCTGGCGCTGGCTGCTTGGACTGGCTGCAAAGCACTCTGCAAGCGATTTCGATTCGGCTCGCGCTCGCAGTCCGATTCGAGCCCGCAACCCTCAGGCTCGCAGATAATCCGGCTGCCAGTCCTTGACCATCTTCTTAATGTTCGCGCGGTCCGAAAGCTTATTGTCGAGGACTTTGCGCGCCAACTCCGGTAATTCAGCATCGCTTGCGAAACGGAGCCCGACCAGTTGCGCCGGGGTAAATTCGCCAATGCGCGGGAGCAAGTCCGCAGCTAGTAACTGCTGCAAGCGCAGCCTCATCTCGAGGCGAATCACGCGATCCTGTACGGTGAGCGCGAATGTGCGCGTGTAGAAGGTCAGCACGACCAGCGCCGCGGCGGTGAGGCAGGACATGACTGATCCGAACGAAATATGCCTGACCATCTGGACGATGTGCCACACGAAATTTACGAGGAATACGGGGAGCGCGAAGAAATGATAAGCCGGTACGAACCGTGCGTGATTCTGGAAATTCTGCGCCATGGTGTTGCCTCCTCCAGCACGGAGAGCCGCACCGGACCGCTCGGATTCTAGCAAATCCGGCGGCCAGAATCGCTTGGTGGAAGGAGGGGAAGTTCCGGGATTAAGTATCGCGCTCAGTCCGCGGTCAGGGCGTGAAATGTCATCGCCATCTTTAGCTCAACGCCCGGCGTGAGCGCCTGCGATTGGAGCTTGAGCAGAACGGAATATCGCTTCGACTCGACGGACATTTTGCCGGAATCCCAATCGAGCGCGATCCCCGGCCGGCCCGGCGTGCGCAATTCGAGTCGTTTCGAATCGGCGGGAATTTCAATGGTCGGACCGCCGGGCACGAACTCCTCACAGTGCATTTGCGTATGTTCGGATTCGTTCGCTGGCGATTTTAGAGTAGCGGCAGGGCTCGCCGAAGAGGCATCTGGAGCGTAATCCCAGCAAATTCGGGTCACGCGCACGCTATCCGAAATAGCAGGAATCGAATTGACCGTGACGAATGATTGCAGCTGCACTTCGTTCTGTACCGGCTTAACTTCTACATCGCCCGCCGAGCCCGTCTCAGCCTGCTTATCGAGCGTCACCGTGTAGCTGGCATGAAAATCCGCACCGTCGAGTACCAGAGTTTTTTCAATCGTCGCACCGCGGGGAAACACATCCGGCGCGTGATAACGGAGTCGCAATGCCATGTTCTTGTCATCGCCAATCCACTCGGGAACGTAAGTGCGATTAAAAAGACCGTAGCGGCCACGTTCGCGTTCCGGTGAAATTCCTTTTGGATTCGGGGTGAAAGAAAAATTGTCACGAGCGCCACCGACGCTGCTGAAAAGGTCCGCGGCACTGTCCTTGGCCACGAGCGCGAAGATCCGCCCTCCGTTTTTTGGCGAGGCGATAAGCCGGAGCCGCGAATTTTCGAGCACCCACTCGTCCGAGCCATCGCCATCGAAATCGAAACGATATGGAGTGACGCCGCCTTCCCGCAGCGTCAGAAATGAAATCGGCATCTCGTCGTGCTCGTGCCCGCCGCGCAACTCGACCGTACCGTGAACGAGCCCATT
>Ga0209624_10000392_pt1 | contig 38593 bp, 45 predicted proteins | sample JacPinW_OM2H0_O1_FD_188565 | JGI IMG/M metagenome (GOLD analysis project Ga0209624, IMG submission 188565) | Forest soil microbial communities from Algoma, Ontario, Canada - Jack Pine, Ontario site 1_JW_OM2H0_O1 (SPAdes) (version 2) | ecosystem: Environmental > Terrestrial > Soil > Boreal...
ATGATCGTTCTCGTTGATGACAAAGATCGCGAAAACGAGGGCGACTTGACCATGGCTGCGGAAAAAGTGACGCCCGAAGCCATCAACTTCATGGCTAAATTTGGTCGCGGCCTTATTTGCCTGGCGCTTACGGAAGAACGATGCGACGCGCTGCATCTGATGCCGATCACGCCGCGCAATACTTCGCTTTTCGGGACGCCGTTCTGCGAACCGATTGACGCGCGGCGCGGCACAACCACCGGAACGAGCGCCGCCGATCGCGCAACAACGATTTTGGCAGCTACCGATCCGAACACTCGCCCCGAAGATCTCGCACGGCCCGGCCACGTTTATACGCTGCGCGCGCGTCGCGGCGGTGTCCTCGTGCGTGCCGGGCAGACGGAAGCATCCGTGGACCTCGCACGTATTGCGGGCCTCGATCACTCCGGCGTGATTTGCGAGGTGATGAACGACGATGGGACGATGGCGCGGGTTCCGCAGTTGCGCGAGTTCTGCCGCGAACATGGCCTGAAGCTGCTCACGATTGCCGATCTCATTCGCTACCGCATGCAACATGAACGCTACGTTCGACGAATCGCGGAATCCGTGTTGCCAACACGCTACGGAAATTTCCGAATGATTGCCTATTCGAGCGACGTGGACGGTGAAGTGCATGTCGCGCTCGTTCGGGGAGATGTGATGGGCGATCCTCCGGCGCTCGTTCGGGTTCACTCGCACTGTTTGACGGGCGATGTTCTTGGGTCAACATCGTGCGATTGCAACGAATTGATGGAGCGGTCTCTCGACGCTATCGCACGGGCCGAACGCGGCGTGTTCGTCTATCTGCACCACACGGGCCGTGGATTCCGAATGGATTCGACGACAGCGGAGGAAGGTGCTTTGCCGAGAATCCTGGTTCACGACCGCGGCGAAATTGACCGCGATCTCAATCGTCAGCGATTACTACAGCGGGAAAGCGGAATTGGGGCGCAGATATTGATCGATCTTGGATTACGCCGAATTCGCGTCCTCACGAACCATCCAAAAAAAGTTGTCGCGCTTGACGGATATGGCCTGGAGATCGCCGAACAGGTACCTCTAGCCATTGACAAATCGAAACAGAAACATCAAACGCTGTAATTCAGTCGCGGAGTTCCGCGACCCTTCGGGAGACTCGGCCGCTATTGGCTTTTCGTCGAAACATTCACCGCGACATATGGGCGAATTTTCTCAAGGCGTTGCTTCGTAATACCGCGGATTGCAAGTAAATCGTCGACGCGGCCGAACGGACCGCTTTTCTCGCGAAATTCGACGATTGACTTGGCGGTGCTTGGTCCGACAGACGGCAATTGCTGGAGTTGTTCAAGAGTGGCTGTGTTTAAGTCGATGGGATGTTCAGGCGCATGTTTCTGCGCTGCGGTACTTAAAATCGCGACGGCCACGAGAAGCGCGACGATGCGGAGGCGTTGAACCACGCGGCGGTCGACGAATCTCCCGCCGCCGCACTGCACCAAAGCGGACACCCCCTAAATCTCGCGGCCGCTTGCGTCGTATTGCTGCACCGCGGCGAAAAGGCCTGCTTGCTCGGCGATCTGATCTCGGTCGCCGACAATGACGATTTGGGCGTTGGCAGAATCAAAGTGGCGGCGCGCAGCCATGAGAACATCTTCGGCGGTGAGCGCGCCGATTCGCTCGCGGTACGTCTCCAGATAATCCGCCGGCAGGCCGTGCAGGTAGACCGTCGAGAGCTGCGCGATCATGCCATCCTGTGTCGCGATGCCGAGCGAGAAAACGCCGGTCATGTATGCTCGCGCGCTATTTAGCTCTTCTTCGCTCACGGGTATCGAGCGCATGCGATCGAGTTCATAAAACATTTCGGTGAGCGTCGCAGCAACCACGTCATTTCGCACCGCAGCATGCACTGTGAAATAGCCGTGCTCCAGCAACGCGTTAACTCCGCTTCGAGGACTGTACGTATAACCTTTTTGCTCGCGGATGTTCATCACAAGCCGTGAATTGAACGCGCCTCCAAAAATGGAATTTGCCAGTACGAGCCGGAACCAATCCGGATGGAGACGTGTGATGGCGCGATTGCCGAGCAGCACTTCCGTTTGAACCGTACCGGGCATATGGATAAGCTGGACGCGACGTCCACGATGAGCCGGCAGCTCGGTATCGGGCGTTTTTTTCGGAGCCGAGCCGCTCCACCCGGCAAAAATCTTCTCGATCAAGCCGAACATTTCCGCTGTTTTGAAGTCACCGACGATTATCAGCAGAGCGTTCGCGGGCGTGTAATGAGCGCGATAGTACGCCTCTAAATTCTCGCGGCGATACGACTCCACCTGCGCTTCCGTCGGAGCGATGATCGCGTAAGGATGCGCGCCGAAAAGTGTGCGCCGCAGGCGTTCACTCCCCAGGAAACCGGGCGACGTACGATCGATACGCAACTCTTCGATCTTCTGGCGGCGAATGCGCTCAAACTCGTCATCCGGAAAGAAAGCGTCGCGGGCAAGATCGGAGACCAGTTCAAGAAGGCCCTTCGAAAACTCGGCAAGCCCGGAAATTGAGATCGCGCTGGTGTCAGCGCCGGCGGTGGTGCCGAGGTTGGCGCCCATGCTACGAAGATCTTCCTCGATCGCGCGGCGCGTGCGATGTTGGGTGCCCGTGCGTACGACGGATGCAGTCATTTCTGCGAGCCCCGGCGATTGCAACGCCGTCGCTGCATTGCCGCTACGGAAAAACAACTGAGCCTCAATCTTTGGAAATGTATGCGATTCCGCGAGAACGACTTCAAGACCGTTGGGAAGTATCCGCGAAGCTCGGGCAGGCCAAGCGACTTGACGTTCCGGACCGAGTGCTGGCGCAGAGGTTATGCGCGCGCCGGATGCTGTTGATGCGGTAAAAGTCATCGGGCTGCTCCGTTTCCCGTGGGCTTTCGGACCAGAATCGAGCGCTGCGTCTTTATAAGCATCTTGTTGGCAACATCTCGAATTTGCGCCGGAGTCACGCGCAAAAAATCGTCGAGAAGCGTGTTTATTTTCTGCGGAGCATTATCAAAGAGCGTAAAGCACGCGAGACAATGCATCAGGCCAAACCGCGGTATATGACCGCCGCCTTCAAGCATCGAGAAATAATCAGACCGAAATTTTACTTTCACCTGGTCGAGCTCGATCTCACTAACGCCGTGCTCTAGCACGTCCGCGATAATTTCATCGAAAGCAGCGATTGTCTGTTCGGCGGAGAACTCGGGCTTGTGATAAATACTCGTAACCATCAGAGTCGGACCGTTGTAATCGAAGAGATTCCCGGCGGGATAATTAATGCCGCCCGAAGTCTCGATGGCCATTTGACGCTCCGCGACGAGCCGGCGATAAAAGCGTCCGGCGCGTCCACCGTGAAGCACACGATCGAGAATTCCTGCCGCGCACCATTCCGGCGCATTGTGCCGCGGTGCGTGATATCCGATCGCCAGTGCCGGAAGTTGAGCGAATGTTTCGGGCACTTCGCCGCGCCGCTCCTCCGTCTGCGGGGGCTCGCTCGCGTCCACGCGCGGCGGAAGCGGATGAGCTGGAATATCTTCAAAATAACGTTTGGCAAACGCGAAACCCTCGGATGGTTCGACGTCGCCGAGCATCAGAAGCACCGCGTTGTTTGGCGCGTAATAGGTTCGATAGAAATTCATAACATCATCGAGCGTAGCCGCGTCCAGATCGGCGAAATCGCCGTAAAAATTATGCGCGTTGGGCCAATTGCGGAAGGCAACGGGTGGTAGATCGAGCCAGGGAAACCCGCCATACGGCTGATTCAGAACATTCACTCGGACTTCCTCTTTCACAACGTCGCGCTGATTCCGGAGATTCTCGTCGTCCACTTTGAGCGCGCCCATTCGGTCGGCCTCGAGCCATAGAACGCGTTCGAGGGCATTCGAGGGCACGGCTTCGTAATAATTCGTGACGTCATAGCTGGTCGTACCGTTCAACAGGCCGCCGGATGAATTGATCAGCTTAATGTGTTCCATTTTCCCCGCGTGCTCCGAGCCCTGGAACATCATGTGCTCGAAGAGATGCGCGAAGCCGCTGCGTCCTCGAGGCTCGAGTCGAAATCCGATCTGGTAGTAGACGCCGACCGTCGCCACGGGCGCGGATCGGTCGAGCGAAATCACCACTCGCAATCCGTTTGCAAGCGTCGTGCTTTCTACTGGGATGTTCAACGAACTCAAGTTCTGCCTCCTGAGGATTGCTTCCACGCTCGTCGCAGCTTAGATTCCATGATGTCGGGACTCGTCGACAAAACTCTGGCGGCCAGCATCGAGAGTGCCAGATAAGCGTCGCTGAACTCGCGCGGCATGCTGCGGAGCGCCTCACGGTGCCGCGCAATGGTTTCATAGTCGCCGCGCGATAACGGGCCCGTCCATGCGAGCCGCGGACCGAAGCGTTCGAAATTCACAAGCATTTGACGCATCAACGGCAACAGGGAGCGGTTGGATTGCCGGCGCGTGAATCCAATGCTCATCAAAATCAGTGTCGCAGCCTCAACCAGCGCGAGTGCGTTCCCTGCTACGAGGGTGCCAGCGGCGTGATACGCGGGCTTTTCGCGGCCCCGCAACGTCACTGGAATGCCAGCCAAGGCTCGAACTATCTTGCGCGCCATGCGAAGCGCGGCGCGGTGACCTTCAATCGCAATCACAACACCTTCCAGTTCGGGAATGGCGCGACCGCTGAAAGTTTGAAGCGGGTGCAGCGATCCGGTGAACGCGCCGCAATCCGCCAGCGGCGCCAGGACTCGGTGATCAAGCGCCCCGCTCGTGTGGAGCACGATCTTGCCTCTCCATTCTTTTCCTCCGAGCGTCGCGAGATCAGCTGCGACGTGCGCAATCGCGTCGTCCGGCGTCGTTATCAAGACAACCTCTGCACTCAGGATTTGCCGGGTCGCAACACCGTAAGCGGTGCCAGCACCGATCTTTCGCACCGCGATGCGCGCAGTCGCTTTCGAACGCGTTACAACGGCGCCAATTTGCCAGCCCAGTCGGTGCAAGCGGTGTGCCAGCCCGCGGCCCACCCGTCCAGCTCCGACTATTGCGATGGAAGACGCCACGCTGCGTGCCTCTGGAGGACTCGCCGAAAATGCTAGAATAACGTGTTTGTCTTAATCGCGGGCAGAAAACTCTTTTGCATATTTTCGTCACAATCTTGCTAGGTATTATTGCGGGCCTGTGGGCGATTCAATCGGTGCGAGCGGCCATCGGCATGAGTAAACTCCCTCGAATCGAGCGATTTGAGCCCTTACCAGTGAAAGACTGCCCGAAAGTCTCGATTATTTTTGGAGCTCTTAACGAGGCGGAGAAGTTGCCGTCGTCGGTTCCAACGATGCTGGCGCTCGATTATCCCGACTACGAACTGATCGCTGTGGATGATCGATCAACGGACGATACCGGGCGGATTCTCGACGATTTTGCCGCGCGCAACACGCATATGAAAGTCGTCCACATTAGGGAGCTTCCGCCTGGGTGGCTGGGCAAGCCCCACGCGCTTCACAACGGCTCGAAGGTCGCCACGGGCTCGTGGCTGGTTTTCACCGACGCTGATGTCCATTTCGCGCCGGACTCACTGCGGCGAATCGTCGCCGTCGCGATTGAGCAGAAGACCGATCATCTCGCATTGATGACGAAAACAATCATGGTGGGATTCTGGGAGCATGTGGTCATGACATTTTTCGGTCTGGGATTTGCTCTCGGCGAGGAAGCATGGCGCACGAGCGATCCGCAATCGTCTCGATATATCGGCATCGGAGCTTTTCAATTGATTCGGCGAGAGGCCTATGACGCATTTAAGGGCCATCGCGGAATGCCAATGGAAGTGCTCGAGGACATGAAGCTTTCGAAACTCACCAAGCGCGCCGGATACCGTTCGCAGGTGGGATATTCGCCGAATCACGTCAGCGTGCGCTGGCAGGCGGGGATCGGAAATCTGGTGCGCGGTTCGTCGAAGACTTTCTTTGCGGCAGCCAGCTATAACCTCGGGATGCTCGGAGGTCAAATACTGGGACTACTGATGTTAAGCGTGTTTCCGTGGGTGGCCTTGCCGTTTGTGCATGGATACGCGCGAGTATTCGCGGCGATAGCGGTGGCCATTTCGTTTGCTTGCCATGCGGCAGTGTCTTACAGCGCCGGTGCTTCGCCGCTGTATGGATTTACGCATCCCATCGGAGCTTTGATCTTCAGCTGGATGCTGGCGCGCTCGGCGTTCGTGACGCTGTGGCGAGGTGGAGTGACGTGGCGGGGCACGTTTTATCCGATTGCTGAGCTTCGCCGCGGCCTCGTTTGAATCTTCCCGGCGGCCGCTTCTGCGCGATTTCTCAAGGCAATTTTGCCGGTTCGGGCAGGGGCGCAAACAACTCGCCGAGATCCTTCTGCCTTAGCAATCGAATGCGATCTCTCAGCGATGCGGCACGCTCGAATTCGAACTTCTTCGCGGCCTCGCGCATTTGCGTTTCAAGCTGCTCGATCACCCGGCGGAGATCATCTTCGTTGGCAATATCATCAATCGCGCTCTCGTCAATCGGCACCGTCAGGTAATCGGCCTCCACAATCGCGGCAAGCTGCATATCCACGGACTTATTGATCGACTGCGGCGTGATGTTGTTTTCAAGATTGTAGGCTTGTTGCTTGGCGCGGCGGCGATTGGTTTCGCCAATGGCAAGCTTCATCGAATCGGTCATTGTATCCGCGTAGAGAATCGCTCTCCCTTCGACGTGGCGCGCGCATCTCCCCATGCTCTGCACTAAGGATGTCGCGCTTCGGAGATAGCCTTCTTTGTCGGCGTCAAGAATTGCTACGAGAGACACTTCGGGAAGATCGAGGCCTTCGCGAAGGAGGTTGATGCCGATGAGCAGGTCGAACTCCCCGCGCCTGAGATCGCGCAGAATACGCACGCGCTCGAGCGTTTCAATTTCGGAGTGAAGGTAACGGCAGCGCACACCGACTTCGGAAAAATATTCGGCGAGGTCTTCGGCCATTCTTTTTGTCAGAGTCGTGACGAGCACGCGCTCGTTGCGCTTTGCGCGAACGCGAATTTCCTCGAGCAGATCGTCCACCTGTCCTTTAACCGGACGTACCTCGACTTCTGGATCCACAAGACCTGTCGGCCGAATCACTTGCTCGGCGACGACTCCGCCGGATTTCGTGAGCTCGTATGGGCCGGGCGTCGCCGAGACATATACGGCTTGGTTCACGCGATGCTCGAATTCTTCGAACGTCAAGGGCCGGTTGTCGAGCGCCGAGGGTAACCGGAATCCGTAATCCACCAGCGTCTGCTTCCTCGAGCGATCTCCATGAAACATGGCGCGAACCTGCGGGATGGTCTGATGTGATTCATCAACAAACAACAGAAAATCGGACGGCACGTAGTCGAGCAGCGTCGGAGGAGCCTCGCCCGGCAAACGGCCGGAAAGATGCCGCGAATAATTCTCGATTCCGTGGCAATAGCCAATCGTTCGCATCATTTCGATGTCGAAACGCGTCCGCTGTTCGATTCGTTGCGCCTCGACGATTCTGCCCTTCTGCGCGAGTTCGCCTTTCCACCATTCAAGCTCTTCGAGAATGGTCTGAATGGCGCGCTCTCTTTGCTCAGCCGGAAGAACATAATGCGTCTTCGGATAGATCGGCAATCGCGTGATTTCCGTTGCGCTGGTCAGAATTTCACCGGTGATCGTGTCGATCCGGCGAATCGCGTCAATTTGGCTTCCCCAAAGCTCGATTCGAACGGCCGTGTCGTCATAAGGAGGATAGATTTCGATCATATCGCCGCGCACGCGAAACGTGCCGCGACGCAAGTCTTCGCTGCGCTCGTATTGAATCTCAACGAGCTTCCGCAACATGGCTTCGCGTGAAATGGACTGGCCTTTCTCAAGCATCAGCATCATGCCGTAGTACGCCTCGGGCGATCCCAAGCCGTAGATGCACGATACGGACGCCACGATTATGACGTCGCGGCGCTCGAACAACGACCGCGTAGCGCTCATACGCAGCTTGTCGAGCTCCTCATTTGTTGTCGCTTCTTTCTCGATAAACACATCGCTCGATGGCACGTACGCTTCCGGCTGGTAATAATCGTAGTAGCTGACGAAGTACTCTACGGCCGTTTGCGGAAAGAACGATTTGAACTCGTGATAGAGCTGAGCTGCGAGCGTCTTGTTGTGCACGAGAACTAGCGATGGGCGATCCATCTTCTCGATGATCTTGGCCATCGTGAACGTCTTACCCGAGCCGGTCACGCCGAGGAGCACCTGGTGCTTGTCCCCCCCGGCTATGCCTTCGGTGAGCTGGGCGATCGCCTGCGGCTGGTCGCCGCGCGGTTGATAGTCGCTCGAAAGTTTGAAGTTCATGACAGTGATTCCCAGCCGAAAATGCAGGCATCAGGTAAAACGTCCATTATAACGCGACACGCAAGTCGGAGTCGAATGGCCGTTTATTGTGTAGATTCGCCCGCGCTTGGCAGAAGCGCGATTTGAGACTGGCTCTTCACCTCGCCGGCGTAGTCGATTCTCGAAGGCGAGCTCGAACTCGAAATCGTGAAGTTCATGAGCTGATTGCTCGTTTGGGTAATGCTGATTACGAGTCCGGTGTGAAGAGATATCGAGTTCAAACTTTCGCCTGAACCAGTCCAGCTGCCCGAAGTACGAAGACCATTGTGAACGTAATCCGGCGGTGTAAGATCTCCCTTGGGGTTCATTTGCAGAATTTTGAATTGCGTCAGGACGACCGCGCACATTTCGCTGCTGTTCGAGGCTGCGGGAGGTGCGGTCAGAACATCCGCGGGCTGCGTCGAGCTGCCTTCGGCATGGCATGGCTCGTTTCTTAAATAGGTCGAATCCGCGCGCCAAACGGTGCCTTTCAGCGGCGCGCCAGCGAGCGGTTCTTCTGAATGCCACTTTTCGCCGATGGCAATTCCCTTCTTCGGAAATCCGGCTCCAGACGAAATATTTGAGAGCCATCCTCGCGTATTCGCAATGGCCGACGGGTCTTGCAGGACCGCATCGAGACCGTGGAGATCGGAAATTCGGCCATCGCCGTCGAGGGTGAACTCCAGAGAGTGGCCTTCGAGCTTTCGGAACTGCTCGACGATGGCGTCGGCTTGCTCATCATAGGCGTCCGATTCGTTTGTCGCTGAGGAGCGCTCATACGTCGCGCGAAGGTGGACTTTGGAAAGGTCGTGGCCTGCAGGTTGCGGGTCCACGCTCAAGACCTCCAGACGAATCACGACGGTCGTAGTCTGCTTCAATTGTGATGCGGCTTCCGGATCGCGGATCGGACCAGTTGTGTGTCCCTTTGATACATTTCGCACTTCGATCTGATATCGCAGCACCTGGCCGGGTGAGAACCGAGGCGTCAGTCGCACACGGCCGTTGTCCGCGTCAGAGCGCGGGTGCGCTGAAATTGTGACGAGACATAGCAGAGTAATCCCCAGACAAAATATGGCCGTTCTGAATGCATTCTTCAGAATTGGAGAGCTAGCTGAGCTCATCTTGTGCTCATCGACGTGAAAATCGCCGCGAAAACTATTCGCGCAGATTCAATTGATGCAATGCTGTGAGATTCAGGCTCACTCATTCGGGGTTGTTCCGGGGGACGGAAAGCGTGGCGCCGCCAGAGTTCCTTCGATTACTGAGCCTGTCGGATTCGTGGCAGAGGCTGCCTCGTCGCCTTCCGACGCACCGGCAATCTGACGGACGCGCAGCTCGAGGTTGTGGGCTGAGTCCACCGTGCCACTCAGGCTCAACTCGGCGTCTGGGTTAAGCAGCCGAAGCTGCGAAATCTGAATCTTGTTGTTGCGACATTTGAACGCTCCTGCGGCGCGGGAGAAGGAAGTCGTGCCCGGAACCTTTTCTTCGGAGCGAAGCGATTCGATCAAGTTAAATCCATCGAACGACGGATCTTGAATGTCGGTAGAACCTTCGCATTCCAGCGAAGCAAGCAGCGCATCGCGCCCGGCCCCGCCAAGCGTTAGTGACAAATCGCCAGCGGCTTGTCCGCCGAAAAACTTTGGGAGCGACGGCGAACTTGCCATCAGTGATGAGAGATTCAAGCCCGAAAAGTGCGTCTTGACGCTGTAGAGCGGAGCCTTTCGCAAATCCGCAACAAGTTTGGCTGAAACATGCCCGCCATAGAAATCGGCATCCGCGTCGTCGAGTTCGAGACGCCGGCCGCGAATGGCGAGATCGCCTCTGAGCCTGTGAACCACGAATCGCAAGAATGCGAACTGATCGATCGCGACGTGGCCTTGAGCATCAACATAGTCCGGATTCGGCTGCTCACTCGTGGACGAATTCAAGAACGGCAGAATGTTACTGAGAAACCCTTGCCGCCAGCGCGGATTAAGCCAACGATCCAAGTCTTCCGCGTTCAGGCGGTCCACGCTCAATGCGAAGTGCCGTACACCGGCGACCGGATCCAAATCTACTGACCCTTTCCACTCGCCGCCAAACGCCTGCGCGGAATCAATCAGAAGTTCCGACGTATCGCGCGCGAAAATAACTCTGCCGTGCATCTCCGAGATAGGTTGATTCAAGTAAGGAGCGCGCAAGGTCAAGCCCTGGAGATCGACTCTTCCAACGGTCGGTTTCCGCTGAAGTTTCTCGCGGCCCTGCCACCCTATATCGAACGCCGCTGGCCCTTGGATCTTCCACGCACCTTCACCGTTCCAGCCGAATGCGGATACAACACTAGTAAGAGTTTCGACGTTCGCTACCCTTCCGGAGAGTCTCCACGTCGAATCGCCCACCGGGTCGATTGGTATCGCGCCTTCCAAACGAAGCGCACCCCCATCGGATCCGATTTCGATCGTCGCGGGCAAGACTCGCGCAGAGCGCGGATCGAATTTCATCGAACTGCGAGTGACCTTGAGGGGAGCGCGCAGGCCACCCCCTTCGAGAGTAGCGCCATCTGTCCATGCCGTGCCGCCCGCCGGACGCAGCGGCCATCCGGCGAGCGCTATGTCGAATCGAAGAGAACCGCGCGCTGTAATCGCTTCGGAAATCGATGGGTGAAACGCGCGAACCCACGACAACACGTCCGAGGAATCGACCCCATCCGAAATCACTCTCAGCTCACGTCCCTGCGCACCGGCCGTCTCCGCCCAGGTTACGACTCCAGAGCCTCGCGCATTTGAGCGCGGAGCTTCGATGGCGAAGTCTGAAAAATTGAGCGTAGAAGCTTCCGGAAGCCAGTCGGCGCGTATCAATACGTTTACAGCCGGATTGTCGGCGCGCATCGAGAGGTCCCAACGATGAACGCGGCGCAACTCAACGCGTCCCTGCAAATTCCATGATGCACCTTGCGTCTGGGCGTCGAGCGCGATGTTAAACGCGCCGCGAATTCCATGATCCGTTCCAGATGACAGGCGAAAGGCGTCCGCGAGCGCTGCGTCCTGCCAGCGGATATGCAGATTCGCTGGCCGCAATCGCGACGAAGTCCCTCCGAGCTGTCCGTCCACGTGCAGCGTTCCCGCTTGCTGCAGCACCACGGCTGCGCGCGCGGGACTCGCGTCCAAATTCACGCGCCATTGGTCAGGCACATCCTGCTCGACGGAACCCGAAAGGTCCACGAACGCGAAGGGCAACTTCTCATCGCCGCGTTTGAAATTTACGCGGCCCGAATCAACTGCGATCCCGTTGATTCGCGGCGCGGCGCGCGGCGCCGATGCGCCTGAGGCAAGACTCTCAATTCCACTCGACGTCGATGGAAGCCATTCTTCGATATTCCACCTGCCATCGGCGGCTCGAACAAGATTAAGGCTCGGTCGCGACAGTGAAAGAGTTCCGAGCTCCAGGGGTCCGCGAAACAATGAGAGCCAGCGCAATCGAATCGTAAGAGCTTCGGCGCGCAGAAAATATTCATGGCCGAATCGAGGATCTTCCGCGACTGTGACCGGCTCGGCCACAAGCGCGGGGCCATCCCATAGTGATAACGAATATCGGCCCACTTCGACGGGTCTGCCAAATGCTGCCGTCAGCCGTAAGTTGAGATCTCGACGGATCCGGGTGTGCTGAACGAGCCAGGAACCCGCCAGGTTGATCGAAACGAACACAATGAGAAGAACGAAAATCCAGCGCAGCCAGGCGACCGCGTGGCTCCGGCTGGATCCACCAATCGAGCCGGAATCGAGTACCGGCGGGCTCTCGGATTCAAGCGTTGCAGGAGTTGTCAAGGCCATCTCATCCGATCAATTAACATCTCAATGAACTTCGCGTAGCATGCGGCCCCAGCGCGCGCGGCTCGGAAGATGTGCGAATGTTTGGAAGAAACCGGCAATTCCGCCCGTGCCTTCGGAAGAATCGTCCGCGCTGGTTTTCACAGACCAGTAGATAACTACGGGCCGGCCCATGATTGCGTCGCGGCGAACGAATCCCCAGTAGCGGCTGTCCCAACTATGGTCGCGATTGTCTCCCATCGCGAAATAATCATTCGGGGGAACGACAAGCTCGCCCTGAGTGATGTGGTTATATATGTCGGCGGACCATTCGGGGCGTACCATTGGATCGTAAATCTCGCGAGTGATCGGCGGAAAATCGTCGCCAAATGGATCGTCGCTGCCAGGATCGTGGACAGCGTAAGGCTCAACGAGCATCGCGCCATCCACGTAAACTTTTTGATCAGCAATCCGAATCCGATCGCCCGGCATACCGATGACGCGCTTCACGTAGTGCTGATGGTCATCATAGGGAAACTTGAAAACGATCACGTCGCCGCGGCGGATTTCGCGGTAGGGCAAAAGATGCTCGTACCAGGCGCCGTGTCCGCCAAAAATAAATTTGTTAACCAGGAGATAATCGCCGACAAGAAGAGTGCGTTCCATCGAGGGCGAAGGAATCTTGAATGTCTGGACGATAAAGGTCGTGCCGAAAAGTACGATGAGAATTGTGGCCAGAAGCGATTCGACATACTCACGAAAAGTTCCCTGGTCGGTGGAACCGCTGGACGGCTCTGTGCGTTCGGCGACGTTCTCGCGCTGGACGTCAACCGTCATCCAAAAGTCACTCCGTCTGCGCCTTCGTCATCAGGCCGATGAGGGCCTTGTGAGCCGCCAGCTGTTCCGCCGCTTTCTTGCTGCGGCCTTCGGAGGTGGCAAGCCGCTCGCCGTCAAGCCACGCTTCGACCTCGAAGAGCTTCTTGTGGTCTGGCCCGCTCTCCTTGTATACGCGATATTCCACGCGGCCAAGGGCATGCTGTTGCACCCACTCCTGCAGCGCCGATTTATGGTCAGAGACGTGCAGGGGGCCATCAGCGCCCCTCATCGCCGGTTCGAGCAGCGTTCGGCGGATAAATTCGCCGGCGGCGTGCAAACCCGCATCGAGATAAATGGCCGCGACGACGGCTTCGTAGGCATCGGCGAGCAGGCTCTGTTTTTCGCGGCCGCCAGTCATTTCTTCGCCTCGGCCAAGCCGCAAATGACTGCCGATCGCAATCGCCTCGGCAGCGGAGCGAATCGATGTGCCGCTGACAAGACGGGACTGCGCCTTAGACAGCTTACCCGCATCCCAGTCTGGAAAATTTCTCAGCAAATATTCGCTCACCACCAACCCAATGACGCGATCGCCAAAAAACTCGAGGCGGTCGTTATCGTCGGGAGGCGGCGCAGTCTCCCGCTGGCGCGCCGAGCGGTGCGTCAACGCTTGTTCGAGCCATTCCGGCCGCTTGAAACGATGACCGAGTGCTAGCTCGAACTGCGTCAGCTTATCACCGTCATCCAAGACTCCTCCATTCAATGCGTCGAGATGGAATTCTTACGGCTTGGCTGCCGGCTGTGACGCCGCTTGCTGCTTCATTTGATCTGCGCGCTGTTTGCAGCGTGATTGCAGGGGACCCGACGTCGCGGCACACTTGCTATAAGTATCGGCAGCCTCTCCAAATCGCTTGAGTTGCTGCAGATCGATACCCATTACGTAAAGGTTGGTCGGATCGACGTCCGAGCCGGCCCCCGGCGTCTTGAATTCCGCTAACGATTCCTCGAATTTCCCTTCGCGGAAGTACACAAGACCGAGGCCGCTGTGAGCTTCTTCGGCCGCCGCTGCTTTCGCTTTCGCAAAGTCATCGTCGGTTATGGTCGCGGGCTTCGGCATCGTCGGTAACAGCTCGAGAGCGTGCTTGAGCTCTTGTTCTGCCTTCTGGAGCTTGCGTTCCGCATCCATATCGTTCGGATCCGAGAAGTGTGGCGCGACAAATCCCAATTGAACGAGAACAGACACGTCGTCAGGGTTAATCGCTAGCGCCTTTTCGCCCGCGGCATTCATCTTCGGAATGTCCTGCTTCGTGGCGTAGGCCTGAGTGAGCTTGGCGTATACCGATTCGTCGTACTTGCTCTCCGGGTATTTTTGAACGAAATCTTCACCGAGCTTGATTTGATTGGCCGTATCGTCGGCTTTTAGAGCGTTGAAGGCTTTGTAATCGGCCTCTTCCTGCGGATTCACTTTCGGAGCTTCCGCTGGCGGCGTCTGAGTTCCATTCGGTGCAGGTTTTTGCTGATTAGTTTGCTGTTGAGCTGGCGGCTGTTGAGCTGGCGGTGGCTGTTGACCCGGACTCTGCGCTCGTGCGGCGCTCGCCCCGATCAGACCAAGCATCAGCGCGCAGAACGAGATGCCTACCCCTGAGAATATATTCCTCATCATGTCCCCTTCCCCTTTGAGTCTGTGCAGATTTCCCGCCTTGAAATAATTTAACGTTATGCCTGCTACTGTTTATCGCTGGCAGATCCTTTCGCGCCGCCGGATGGATTATATGGCGCGGACTGCCCTCGCTGAGCGGCCACTCGCGCCCCTTCGGGCGCCCCCGGTACTGCCAGCGCTGCATCGTACTCCGTTAATGCCAAATCTCGGTCTCCTTGTAGATCGTGAATTCGCCCCAAGTATACGTGCGCCCACGCCAAGGACGCCGGATCAGCGGGCAAAGCGCCCGGCGCAGACGCGTCTGCAACAATTTCTTCGAAAAGCCTTTGAGCTTGCGCCGCCCGTCCCTGCAGCACGCAGGCCATCGCGAGACCGTACTTTGCGCGCGGCAGGCCCGGATGCTTTTCTAGTATGCCTTCGAATATTGATTGCGCCGCGGGCCCATTTTGCGCCGCAATCTTCTGATCGCCTACAGCAAGTTCTTTTTCCAAATCCGATTGCGCCGTGGCATCCGGTGATTTCTGCGGCTCGGGCTTCGCGGGCTGCGCGGTCGCGAATTTTATGCTCTTGAGCCGGTCCGTTTCCTCGTCAACGTCAATCCCCTTGACGAGGTCGGGGAAATAATAGTGCATCGCCGGCCCTTGTTTTTCGAATATTTTCAGTTGATTCACGATTGGCCGAACCAGGATTAGGCCGTCGCGGTCATCCTCTACGAGAGCGGCTTCGAGTTCAGGCGGCGGCAGCTTGCGCAGCCGCAGCTCGATAGCCTTTACGACGCACTCGTCGAACAGCCCGAAAAATTCTTCGCGATACTCCACTGGTAGAAGCGGCGCTTTGTTAGCGATATCGAGAAGTGCTCGCTTCTTGTCAATTTCCTTCCGTGCTGATAGGGCCATGGGGTCAATTAGAAAATAAAGATAAGCATGTCTAATAGCGTCAATGGGGATTTGTGATCCGGAGCCGACAACGATCGAGTAGTGCAGGCCATAGATACGAAAATTTGTGCGGCTACCGACGAACGGCTCAACGTATACGGTAAACGTTCGAGCACTCGCGGGGCGCATCAACTCGCGCAAATAACCGGCTGTCACAAATAATTCACGTCGAACGGCGGGTTCATATCGTTCCACTTCTTGATCAGATTCTTTCGAAACCCGCAGCCACTCGCTGTTGAGATGAGCTTCCCGATAAAAATTTGAGAGGATTTCGTCGAAGCCCTCGAGAGTCAGCACATCCGGAGGCAGAATTTCATGCTCAAATTGATAAGGAAATTGCGGGGGCGGGCCTACAACGAGAGCAAACGATACGTAGCGGGAGAGCATCTCCGCCGGGTCCTTCAGCGCGTGATCGTGGTAAAACTTCCGCAATGCCTCGGTTGCGGGACCTTCCTGCTGCGCGAGCCTTTGTTGAAGCGCCGCTCGTTCAGGAAATTGGTTCACAGCGCTGGAGTTTTCGCCGAACCCCGAGGCTTCCAACGCGCACATCACGGAAAATAATTGCTGGCTGCTTTCGACCGAAATGCCGATATCAGTAATGCCTTGGGGAGAAGCCGTCACTGCAAAGAACGAGAGACAAATAGTCAGGGCCGCCGCAGCGATCGTAAAACATAACTTCATTTTCGCACGGCGGATTTGCCGGCTCCTTTTCGGCTGCTTCGTGCGAAAAGCTTACTCGAGGAATTCCTGAAGCGGCGCCGAGACCACGACCCAGAAGTTTCCGCCGAACCAGCCAATCAAACTCTATCGAGTGAGCACAACAGAGTCAAGGAACCACGACTGTACGAGGATGAGCGTAGTGGATTCGCGTTGCCTGCTTCAGCCGCGAACCAAAACCCAATTCAATACTACGCGGCCGCCGGCGGTCGGCCGGCCAAAACTCAACTGAGGACTGAAGCGCGAGAAGAGCAAAAGCTGATCTAATTGACGCCGAACGTCCGGATCGCTCGGACCGGCCAAGATGACATACGTAACCACCTGCCCTTGCTCGTTCAACGTGGCTTCGAGAATCAAGACGCCATCAACTCCGTGAGCTCCGACGTCCGTAATTCCGGTTACTGGGAACGGCGCCAGGCTTTCGAGACGCGCCGGCTGCATCAGGCTTGTCGGCAGATCATTCTGCACCACACCGACAGGGGCCCCGACGAGGATCCCTTGCACTGTGAACAGAAACGCGACCATCGCTGTCAAAATCCCGCCAGTCGCAGGCAGGGCCATGGGCTCAAGAATATTCTGGAATACAAGCGTTGCGCGGCGCCACGCCCGCAGCGGCCAATTCGCACGCGAGCTAGACCGTACGGCCGTCAACCGAATGCGTACAGCAAGATCTGCCGGAGGCGCAGCTGGCCGAACATGAGCGAGGCAAACGGCGAGGCGCCGATAACGCTCCAGATGTTCGCGGCAACTCGAGCACGAACTCACATGTTCACGCACATAAATACGATCCGCAGGACGGATGGCTCCGTCGAGATATCCGGCAAGGAGGCGCTTTGCTGAACGACAATTCATCGAGCACTTCCTTTTGCGCGTCGTACCGTAAACTCCGCCACCGATGAAACGCTCGGGGCAGTCGCAGGATTCGGGGTCGAGATCATCCGCGGCCGGCTGTCACTCGCGCTTCCATGCTCATGCGCCGGTCGCACATCTCGCGGACGCGCCTCACGTTCTCCGCGCAGCAGCGGATCGAGCAGCTCACGCAACGCGCGACGGCCTCGGAGAATTCGCGACTTCACAGTTCCTACCGATACTTCGAGGATCTCGGCGACCTCTTCGTACGATAGCCCCTCGAGGTCGCGCAGAATCACTGCGCTACGAAAGACGTCTGGCACAGACTGCAACGCGCGCCGTACTGCCAGCTGTGCCTCGTGCGTCGCGAGCTTCTCGAACGGCGTGGCATCCAAATCTTCGAGCTCAAGCGCTGATGCCGTCCCGTTCGAGTCATCGTCAATCGAAACTTGATGACTATGGTGCCGCCAGCACCAACGCCGGTGGTTCAAGGCTTGGCGAACCGATATGCGGTACAGCCATGTTTTGAGCGAACTTCCGCGCCGGAAACCGCCAATTCCGCGAAAGACGCGGAGGAAGACTTCCTGCGTCACGTCGGCGGCGTCAGCTGCGTCGTAGAGGATTCCGTATACCAGGTTATAGACTGGAGCGTGGTAGTAAGTAACAAGCCATTCAAACGCGGCGTCGGAGCCAGCCTGCAGTTCGGTGACAAGCTCCGCTTCGTCACGACCCCACGATAAACTTTGCGCGAGCTCGGACATGACTTGCGCCTCTGGAAGTGCCGGCTGGAGGCCATTCACCCGGACGTGAGTGTCTCCATAAATATTGGACACCAACTAGCCTCTCGTAGTTCCAATTATAGCAGCAGTGGCTCCCGAGAGGCTGCCGGAAGGGCGCTTCGCCTAAGCTCTTCCGGTTCAAAGAGTTGCGGGCATGTCGCCGATCTCTAGACCTACACATAGACGGACCAAATTCCTCGGACCACGTTCCCAATGATGATTAACGCATCGCAAACGTTGTACGCGCGGCAGCGGATTCCTTGCGCGCCAGAGTTAGCTCGATTAGGATTGCCGCGCGATATTGCACACGATAGCTCTCGTCGTGAGCGGATCTCACTAAACCGGCGAATGGCGCGGTCTAGGGCAAAACGACTTTGGAGCACACTTTGCGGATATTACGACGCGATATATTGAAGTCCGGCGCGACGATCTTGGCTGCAGGCTCGGCATTGCCCGTTGGGGTTACCGCTGAATTGGGCCGCGGAGCACCAAATTTCCCCGAGCCGCAAGACACCGCCCTGCCTCCGGCTTTTGGTGTACTCAAGCCAATCCGCGATCACGTCAAACCTATCACTTCCAACGAGCGTAAGGCTCGCGTTGCGCGCGCGCAGGAGTTGATGACAAACGCTAAACCGCAATTCTCAGCGCTCTTCATCACGCCGGGAACCGCGCTGTTTTATTTCACTGGGATTCGCTGGTGGCCAAGCGAGCGCATGCTTGCTCTGCTAATTCCGCGCAGCGGCGAATCAGTCCTCATTTCGCCTGCGTTTGAAGAAGGGCGCGTTCGCGAGCTCCTGCCGTCGCCCGCTGAAATTCGGACATGGCAAGAGGATGAAAGTCCGTATCGCACAGCTGCGCAGTGGCTTTCGGATCATCAATTGCATACCGGCCGGATCGGCGTCGAAGAGACTACGCGTTTTATGTTTTTTGACGGCTTGCGAAAAGCGAATCGGGCTTCGGAATTCGTCAGCGGCGATCCAATAACAATCGGTTGTCGCGCCCGCAAAAGCGAGCACGAACTCGCTCTGATGCGACTCGCGTGTGCTGCCACATTTGATGTTTATAAAGCGACGTTTGCATCGTTGCACGAGGGGGTAACGCAAGAAACGGTCGCTGAGTGGGTCTCAAAGGGATACAACAAAATGGGATTGGAAGGCGAGGCAGATGTGCTATTTGGCTCGGCTTCTTCGTTCCCACATGGATCGCGCGAAGAGCACCCGCTGCGCGAAGGCGATTCCGTATTGCTCGACGACGGCACAACGGTCGAAGGCTATCAATCTGACGTCACGCGCATCACGGTTCTCGGCAAGCCATCCGATAAATTGCAGCGCGCATTCGAAATCGTGCGCAAAGCCCAGGATGCAGCGCTCGCCGCCGCGGTCACCGGAAAGCCGTGCGGTTCGGTGGACGATGCCGCCCGGCGAGTGATTACCGCTGCAGGATTTGGCCCCGGCTACAAATATTTCGCCCACCGCCTCGGTCACGGAATCGGTCTCGACATGCACGAGCAACCCTATCTTGTCCGTGGAAACCAAACGATACTCGCAGCCGGGATGACGTTTTCAAATGAGCCGGGAATTTACGTTGTCGGAGATTACGGCGTGCGCTGCGAAGATGACATGGTGATCTCTGCCGACGGCGCCGCGCAGTTGCTGACCCCAGGCTTTCAACCGTCGCTCGAACTCCCGATCGAGTAGCGCGGCGTGCTACAGAGTCCTTTTGGCAACGCAATATTCGACAATCCGCGCTTCGACCCAGAATCTCTCGTCGCCCGATTCGCGCGAAATGAACCCGCCATGGCCGCCGTACTGCGGTGTGACAATCGTGATATGGCGATTGGAAGTGAGAGTCACGTCGCGTAGCGTTTGAATCGGCACGATCGGATCATCCTGCGCGGAAATGATGATTGTGGGAACGCGAATCGCGTCCGCAACTCGCAGCGCGCTAGCCCGATAATAATAATCATCGGCGTCGCGATACCCGCAAAACTTCGCGGTGATCGCATCGTCAAATTCACGCACGGTCCGAACGCCGTCGAGGCCATTCAACGGATACCGCTCCGGAAACAGGCCGGCCTTAAATCGCGTGTGCTTCTTCAAGGAACGAACGAAGTGGCGCTGATAAATAATATTCTGGCGCTCGTTGAGTGCGTCCGCGCAAGCCGCGAGGTTGGCCGCCGGGCACACGGCAATTACTCCGCGCAACTCTGGCGGAGCGCTATCCGCCATCTCGCCCGCCATTTTCAAAACCAAATTGCCGCCCATCGAAAAGCCCACTACGAAAATCTCCGGCAGCTTGTCTTGCGCGATCAGTTCAGCCACGATGGCGCGCATATCATTGCTCAGCCCAGAGTTATACAGACTGGGCGTCAAATGATCCGTCCCACCGCAATTGCGCTGATTCACGCGAATGACATTAAATCCTTCACGAAATGCCTTCTCCGCGATGCCGCGCATGTAGCCGGACTCGCTCGAGCCTTCGAGTCCATGAAGTAAGGCAATCGTAGAATGCCGGCGCGGCTCAGTCTGCCAATGGCACTTCGCGAGAACACGTGTGCCCGGTTCCGTTTCAAATTCGCGCGGCTCCGCGGCAGGCAGAAATGGAAAGCTACGCCTCCAGAAAGCGCCAGCCATCGTCATCAGGTGCGGATTTCGAAGCAGGAACGCAGGTTGAAACTCTTTCACACTTAAAAATTTACGCTACCGGCATGATTGGCGCAACCGAACTCCCGAGCATTGGCTTGCTTTCCGCTTAGCGTGCCCGTAAAATGGTTTGTTACACGATGAAGATTTGCAGCAACATTTTATTATTCTAACGGCCCAGCCCTCGCGGCTGGGCTTTTGCGTTTCTGGGGTCAAAAGTCCCGCATTTCCGGGCCAAAAGCCTCACGGGGTCGAAAGCCTCACAAAGACGAGGAGACGATGATAGACGGAGCCATTCCGGAAGGTTTGACGTTCGATGATGTCCTGCTGCTGCCCGGAAAATCCTCGGTGCTTCCGGCGCAGGTGGACACGCGCACGTGCCTCTCGCGAAAAATTGCGCTAAATATTCCCGTGGTGGCCGCCGCGATGGACACAGTGACGGGCTCGCGCCTGGCAATTGCGATTGCGCGGCAGGGCGGCCTCGGATTCGTGCACCGCAACATGCCCGTCGAGCGCCAAATCGAGGAAGTGGACAAGGTGAAGCGGTCTGAGAGCGGCATGATTGTCGACCCCGTGACAATTTCGCCCGAGCTATCCGTAAGGCAAGCGCTCGACATCATGACCAAGTACCGCGTCTCGGGCCTTCCCGTCACTCGCGGGTCGCGCCTCGTGGGCATTCTCACCAATCGAGATCTGCGATTCGAGCGCAATCTCGACCAGCCTGTCAGTGCCGTGATGACGAAAGATAACCTCGTAACCGTTGCCGTCGGAACGACGCTCGATGAAGCGGAACGCCTTCTTCAGCGGCATCGCATCGAAAAACTTCTCGTCGTGGACAACGACTACAATCTCAAGGGCCTCATCACGGTCAAAGACATTCAGAAGAAGCTCGAGTATCCGATTGCGGCGAAGGACGATCAGGGCCGGCTTCGCGTTGGTGCGGCGGTGGGCTCAACAGGAGACTATCTCGAACGCGCCGTAGAGCTTGCCAAGGTAAAGGTGGATGTGCTGGCGATAGATAGCGCGCACGGGCACTCCACGCGCGTAATGGATGCGGTGCGGGAACTGAAGCGGCGGCTTCCCGACGTGCAACTCGTCGCTGGAAACGTCGCAACGGCCGAGGGCGCGCGGGACTTGATTTCCCTGGGGATTGACGGGCTGAAGGTTGGAATCGGACCGGGCTCGATCTGCACCACGCGCGTCGTCACCGGCGCAGGCGTCCCTCAGATTACTGCGATCGCCGACGCCGCTCGTGCCGCGAAAGACGCGGGAGTGCCGATCATCGCAGACGGCGGCGTGAAGTTTTCGGGCGACATCACGAAGGCAATCGCGGCCGGTGCCTCAGTCGTAATGATTGGCGGGCTGTTCGCCGGCACCGAGGAATCACCGGGCGAAACGATTCTCTATCAGGGCCGCACCTACAAGTCCTATCGAGGCATGGGCTCGCTCGCGGCGATGGAAGGCGGTTCCGCCGATCGCTACTCGCAGGAGGCCGCTGAGCGGGGCAAGTCCGTGCCGGAAGGCATCGAGGGACAGGTCCCATACAAAGGACCGTTGTCGGGTCTAGTTGACCAACTCGTTGGCGGGTTGCGCAGCGGCATGGGGTATTGCGGTGTCGCGAACCTCAAGGAACTGCAGGAGCGCGGCCACTTTGTGCGCATCACATCGGCTGGCCTGCGCGAAAGCCACGTCCACGACGTCATCATCACCCGCGAAGCACCGAATTACCGGCTGGAATAGTGGAATACCGATTCGAAAATCTTGCGCGCTTGAGCCACGCATGCGCAGTCGCGCGGGCGGATATTCTCTGATGTCTCCGCTCCGCCGTTGGGCACCAGTTGTCATCTGGGCAGCAGTCATTTTTACGTTCTCAACGAGCTGGTTCACGTCTGACAATACCGAAGCAATCGCCGGGCCATTTCTGCATTGGATCTTTCCGAGTCTGACGCCCGACGCCATCGGTTTCATTCATCACATCATCCGAAAGTGCGGGCACCTGACCGAATATTTTATTTTGGGCTTGCTGGTGCTCCGCGCGATTCGAGCCGGCCGGCCGGGCATGCGTCTCGCGTGGGCGCTCGCGGCCATCGGTATCGTGGCGGCATACGCTTCTTCCGATGAGTACCACCAGTCGTTCGTACCTGGGCGCGGCGCTTCCATTTACGATGTAATGTTGGACACTACCGGCGGCGCGCTTTCTCAAATTGCCGCTGCGCTCTTCGCTCTCCGCCGTCGCCACAGCGAGCACCAGGATTCGAATGAACAAATTGAGGAGGAGCAATGAATCGAATTTTTAGAAGCCCACTCGTGGCCACGGTAGCCCTTGCTGGATTCGCGATGGGCGCAAGCACGGCGGTTCGCGCTGCTGACACGCCTCTGCGCTACGAATTGAAGTTTGAACCGCCAAATACGCACCTGATGGACGTCACGATCCATGCGGCCGGCCTCGACGGAAAATCGGCAGACTTCGCCATTCCCGACTGGGCTCCGGGCTCCTATTACGTCGAGAATTACTGGATGTACGTCCAGGGGTTCCACGCGACGGCGGCGGACGGAAACGCACTCAAATGGCGCAAGACGGACGAGCAGACATGGCACATCGATCTCAATCGCTCGACTTCCGTCATCGTCTCGTACCAGCTTTATGGCAACACGCTGGCCAACAATCACGCGCAGTACAACGAAAAGCACGCGTTCATCGGCGGTCCCGCGGTCTGGATGTATCTCGTTAACGGCAAGGAGCGGCCAATTGAACTATCGATCGAAGTCCCGACCGGATGGAAAGTCGCAACGGGAATGACGCGCACGGACGAAAATCATTTTACAGCGGCTTCCTACGACTGGTTCGCGGATGCGCCGCTCGAAATTTCCAATTTCAAAGAGCAGACGTTTGAGTTTGGCGGAACGAAGTATCACGTGATTGACCACGACATCGAAGGCGGCAACGACTTCACAAAATTCACCGGTGACTTGCAAAAAATCGTTCAAACCCTGGTGCCGATATTTGCTGACGTCGCCGGAACGCCGCAGCAAGAAGCGCCGTTCAAAGACTACTGGTTCCTTTTTCACATCTGGCCGAACTCAGGCGGCGGTCTCGAACATCTGAATTCTACCCAAATCAATTTTCGAGAGGACTGGGACAGCGTAGCGCCGAATGACAGGGGAATGCCGCAATATCAGCTGAAGCTTTTTGTTACGGCGCACGAATTTTTCCATGCCTGGAACGTCAAACGAATTCGCCCGCGCCCGCTCGGCCCCTTTGATTATTCGCGCCAGGTGCACACGCCTTCACTTTGGATTTCCGAAGGTCTGACGAGTTATTACGGCAGCCTCGCGCTCGTGCGCGCCAGCCTGATCTCCCCGCAGGAATATCTCGACACCATCTCGAAGCTCATCACAAAGTTCGAGCAGGAGCCGGGACGGAAAGAACGCAGCATCGAAGATACGAGCTGGGACACGTGGTTCGTACGCAATCCGAATCTGGACACGAATCTCACCAACGAGAATTATTCCTACTACGACGGCGGCCAGATCGTCGGCCACCTGCTCGATTTCGCCATCCGCGAGAAGACGAACAACACTAAATCTCTCGACGACTGGATGCGCCTGATGTACTCGCGCTACGCCCTGCCGAAACCAGGCTTCGAGCCGGACGACGCCATGAAAGCTATCTCTGAAGTCGGCGGTATGGATTTCACCGATTTCTTCCACCGTTACATCAGCGGGAAGGAACCGCTGCCTTACGACACTTATTTCGCTTACGCCGGGATCACGGTTGAGAAAAAAGTGGATACCACGAAGCCGTGGACTGGCTTCACCACGAATAAAAGCGATGACGGCCGCGCGAAGATCTCGAACGTACTTCCCGGCAGCCCGGCGGAAACAGCGGGCCTTTCGAAGGACGATACGCTTGTCGCAATCGATGACCGGACCGTCAGCCCGGACGATTTGAGCAACGCTATCGCCGCGCACACGCCTGGCGACTCATTGAAGATTTCACTGATCCGGCTGGGAGAACTGCGCAATATCAATCTCACGCTCGGGTCGAATCCCTATCCAACTTACCACCTCAAGCTAGCCGAGAACCCGACCGACGCGCAGAAGCAAATCTACAAGAGTTGGCTAGGGATCAAATGACCAGCGAGCCGCGGCCACGGAACGCGCGCCGCTAAATCGCACGCGAAAAAACAAAAGGCCCGCGAGATCGGCGATCGCGCGGGCCTTTGTATTTCGCTTGCCTGAAAACTAAGCTTTCGCTTCGGCCTTCTCTTCCGGTTCTTCGACGGCCTGTTCCTTCTTAGGCTTCTTCTCTTTTTTCTTCAACTCCGAGCCGATGAATTCCAGGATCGCGACTTCTGCGCCGTCGCCGATGCGCCAACCCGCGCGAATGATGCGAGTGTAGCCGCCCGCGCGGTCAGCAAATCTCGGCGCGAGATCGGAAAAGAGCTTCTGCGTCGCACCCGGCGTTTGTAGAAACGCCGCCGCTTGCCGGCGCGCATGCAGCGAATCGCGCTTGCCGAGGGTAATCATCTTTTCGGCGAGCGGGCGGGCCGCCTTCGCACGCAACACCGTCGTTGTGATTCGTTCCTTCTCAATCAGGTTCGTCACCAGATTGCGAAGTGTCGCGCGACGGTGTGCGGGCTTACGCCCGAGTTTGAAGCCTGACTTCAGGTGTCTCATGGTCGTCTTTTCCGCCGTCTACAGACCGGCGGTTTCCTCCGAAGGCAGGGGAGCTGTCTGACTCGGCAGCGGCGGCCAGATGATCCGGCCGCGGTCGTCGAACTTCATCCCGAGGCTAAGGCCCATCTTCTGGAGTATTTCCTTAATCTCGTTCAGCGACTTGCGCCCGAAATTTTTCGTCTTAAGCATCTCGGATTCGGTCTTCTGAACGAGCTCCCGCAGACTTTGGATGTTCGCGTTTTTCAAGCAATTGTAAGATCGGACGGAAAGTTCGAGCTCTTCCACCGATCGGTCGAGGTGCTCGAGCCGCGGATCGTTGTAGTTCTCCACCACTTCTTCCGGCAAATCCGGCGATTCTTCAAAGTTGATGAAGATGCTCATGTGATCCTTCACCAGCTTCGAAGCCAGCCCGATTGCGTCCTGCGGAGTGATCGCGCCGTTGGTCCACACTTCGAGCGAAAGCTTCTCGTAGTCGGTCATCTGTCCGAGGCGCGCTGCTTCGACGGCGTAGTTCACTTTGCGCACTGGCGAATGCACCGAGTCAATCGGGATGTACCCGATCGGCAGGTCTTCGTCGAAGTTTCGATCGGCGGAGACGTAGCCGCGGCCGTTCTTCACCCGCATCTCGAGTTCGAGCTTGCCGCCTTCGCTCACTGTTGCGATATAAACGTTCTTGTCGAGCACGGCGATATCCGCGTCTTCTTCGATCTTCGCGGAAGTCACCGGACCGGGCACGTCCACATTGAGTGTGATCGTCTTCGGCTGATCCGAGTTCAACTTCAAAGGCACCTGTTTCAAATTCAGGATGATGTCGGTGGCATCCTCCACTACGCCGGGAATTGGCGAGAATTCGTGGAGCACGCCTTCGATCTTCACGGCGGTAATGGCCGCTCCTTCAATCGAGCTCAGCAGGGCGCGCCGGATAGCATTGCCAACCGTCGTTCCCCACCCGCGCTCAAAAGGCTGCGCCGAGAATTTTCCGAACTTGTCTGTCAGCGACTCGAGCTCTGCTGCCAGTCGCTTTGGCTTCTGGAAACCTTTCCACATCTTCAACCTTCCTCCCGCCCGCTTACGCAGGCCAACGCAACAACTATTTCTGCTTACTTGGAATAAAGTTCAACGATGAGCTGCTCGTTCACCAGCGGCGTCTGCACGTCTTCGCGGCGCGGCATCGAGATCACACGCGCTTTGCAATTCTCGCGGTCAATTTCGAGCCACGGCATCTGTCCTTGGCTCTGCGCCAAATTACGCGCCTCGAGCACCATCGGGTTCTGGTGCAGCTTGTCCTTGACGGTGATTTCGTCGCCCACGTGCACCAGATAGCTTGGGATGTTGACTTTGTGACCCTTCACGCGAACGTGCCCGTGCAGCACGAACTGCCGCGCTTGCGAACGCGATGACGCCACGCCCATCCGGTAAATCACGTTGTCGAGCCGACGCTCCAGCATCACGAAGAGATTCGAACCCGTCGGACCTTGCGCGCGCTCCGCCTTCTCGAAATAATTCCTGAACTGCCGCTCCAGCAAGCCGTAGGTCCGCTTCATCTTCTGTTTTTCGCGCAACTGCACGCCATACCCGACCATCTTGGCTCGGCGCGCCTGGCCGTGCTGGCCCGGAACGAAATTGCGCTTCTCGATCGCGCACTTCTCGGTAAAACAGCGCAATCCCTTCAGGAAGAGTTTCTGCCCTTCCCGCCGGCACAGCCTGCAAACTGCCTCACGATGTCTTGCCAATTGCCTTTCTCCTTTTCCCTTCCAAAACCATCAGTTCCAAATCAAACTCGAAATTAGACGCGCCGGCGCTTTGGCGGGCGGCATCCGTTGTGCGGTACCGGGGTGACGTCCTTGATTCCATTGATGTGCAGCCCTGCCGCGGCCAACGCGCGAATCGCAGACTCGCGTCCTGCTCCCGGCCCCTTCACTCGCACCTCGACCGATTTCATCCCATATTGGTCCCGCGCGACGCCAGCCGCAGACATGGCCGCCTGCTGCGCGGCGTAGGGCGTGCCCTTGCGCGAGCCTTTGAAACCGACCGAGCCAGCCGATGCCCAACTCACCGCGCGGCCATCAGGATCAGTCAACGTGACGATCGTGTTGTTAAACGTCGCCTGAATGCACACGACCCCGTGCGGCACCACGCGCTTCTCTTTCTTCTTGCGAAATTCTTTCTTTCGCTTGGTCGGCTTCGCACCTGCATCCGGTGCAGCGGCGGCGTCCTTCGGTTCCTTAGCCACGAGTGTTGTTCTCCTCTATTCTTGTTCGAATTGCTTCGCGCGAATTACTTGCGCAGCGCGACTTTCTTCTTCGCTGCGACCGCGCCCTTCCGCGGACCCTTCCGCGTGCGTGCGTTGGTGTGAGTTCGCTGCCCGCGCACCGGCAGATTTCGGCGGTGCCGCAACCCGCGATAGCACTGAATTTCGATTAGTCGGCGGATGTTCATCTGCATCTCCTTGCGGAGATCGCCTTCCACGCGGCCCTCGGATTCAATTGCCTGACGAAGCTTATTTACTTCCTCTTCGGTCAGGTCTTTCACTTTCTTGGTCTCGTCCACGTCGGCTTTCGCGGCCAATTTCTTGGCGCGAGCTTGTCCGATGCCGTAGATGGCCGTCAGGCCAACCCAAAGTCTCTTGTTCGGCGGCAAATCCACGCCTGCGATACGTGCCATATTTCTTCCCCTTAGCCCTGGCGCTGGCGATGTTTTGGGTTCACGCAGATCACGCGAACCACGCCGCGCCGATGGACGATCTTGCACTTCATGCAAATTTTCTTCACTGAGGCTCGAACCTTCATTGCTTGCTCCGTTCCCAAATTACCGCACTGCTATTTGTAGCGATACACAATGCGGCCACGCGTCAGATCGTACGGTGAAAGCTCCACAGCCACCCGGTCGCCCGGAAGAATTCGGATGAAATTCTTCCGCATTTTGCCGGAAATATGCGCCAGCACCCGGTGCTTATTTTCGAGCTCGACGCGAAACATCGCATTCGGCAACGGCTCGATCACCGTGGCCATGACTTCGATGGCGTCTTCTTTTGAATTGCCGTCGTCGCTCTTTTTCTTTTCCGGTAGCGGTCGTTTATTCATGAACTCCGATTTTCCTTCACATTCGATGCTTCGAAATCGTTCCCTCGCTCACCAGCAGGGCCCAGCCGCTTCGCGCGGCTTCGTCAAAATCCACGGCCCGTTCGCCGTCACGGCCACCGTGTGCTCAAAGTGCGCGGAATCGCTGCCATCCGCCGTTACGGCCGTCCACTTATCGCTCAGGATACGCACCCCGGGACCGCCCGAATTCACCATCGGCTCGATCGCGAGGACCATTCCTTCCTGTAGCCGCGGTCCGTGTCCGGGTTCGCCATAATTCGGCAGTTGCGGCTCTTCGTGCATGTGCGTCCCAATGCCGTGGCCCACAAACTCCCGGACCACCGAGTATCCGTTCGACTCGACCCACGATTGCACCGCAGCCGAAATATCGCTCAGTCGATTCCCCGGCCGGACCTTTTGAATCGCGTGATCGAGCGATTCGCGTGTCACCCGCAACAACTTTTCGCGCTCCGGGGCAATCTTCCCCACCGGCACCGTAAACGCGGCGTCCGCATAATACCCATCCAGCTCGACTCCAAAATCCATGGAAAGAATGTCGCCCTCTTTCAGCGACCGCCTCCCCGATGGAATCCCGTGCACAACTTCCTGGTTGATCGAAGTGCACAACGAGCCCGGATAACCCATGTAACCCTTAAACGCAGGCCGCGCGCCGTGCTCGGCCGTGTACCGCTCCGCGATCTCGTCTAGTTCCTTCGTCGTCACGCCCGGCTTCACGTTTGTCCGCAACTCGTGCAGCGCGTTCCAAACGATCTGCCCTGCGCGGTACATCTTCTCGAGTTCGCGTTCGTCTTTACGCACGATTGCCATCGGCGCCATGCCTGGCCAGTATCTCGAAAATCCTCTTACTGACCTCTTCGACGTCCGCCGACCCATCCACTTCGGCGAGATCCCCAGTCGAGCGGTAATAATCTACGAGCGGCTTTGTCTGCCTGTCGAACGCCGCCAATCGGTCCCGGACCACTTCCGCGCGGTCGTCCGATCGCTGAATCAGCTCTCCGCCGTCCTTATCGCACCGGCCTTCCACTTTTGGCGGACGTTCGTGGACATTGTAAACCTCGCCGCCGATGCTGCACGTCCGCCGCCCCGCAATCCGGTAGACCAGCGTGTCGTGATTCACCTTGAAGTTCACCACCAGCGGCGCGCGAAACTTCCCCCTCTTCAGAATCTCATCAAGCGTCTGCGCCTGCGGCATCGTTCTCGGAAATCCGTCAAACACGAACGAGCTTGCACAATCGGCGCGGGCAATCCGTTCTTCAACGATGCCGAGCACGATATCGTCAGGAACGAGCTCGCCGCGCTCCATCAGCGGCTTGGCCCTCTGGCCGAGTTCCGTTCCGCGCGCCACGTGATCCCGCAGCATCTCTCCCGTCGAAAGATGCGGCACGCCATAAAATTCGGCTAGGCGCCGCGCTTGTGTTCCTTTACCCGCTCCCGGTGGACCGACAAAAATAATAGGCCGCTTTAAACCCATCCGCACCGCCGCCAGCCCCGACTAACTACGACGGCCACGCACTTTGCCTTTACGCACGAAGCCTTCGTAGTTGCGCATGACAAGTTGCGCTTCCACCTGTTGAACAGTATCCATCGCGACGCCGACGACAATGAGCAGGGATGTTCCCCCGAAATAGAAGGTGACTCCCAGGCCCTCGAGTACGAACCGCCACATATGCGCGTCAAACCATTCACCGCCGAGCCACACCGGCAAGTGCTGCAAGTGAATCCCCGAAATCATCCACTCCGGAATCAAGCAGACGATAGCGAGATATATGCCGCCAACCAAAGTCAACCGGGTCAGAATGCGGTTGATGTGCTCCGACGTGTTTCTTCCAGGACGAATTCCAGGAATGAAACCGCCGTATTTCCGCATGTTGTCCGCCAGTTCGGTGGGATTAAAAATAATCCCGACATAGAAAAACGCAAAAAATATGATCAGGAACACGTAAATCAGCGTGTACAGCGGCTCGCCCCAGGAAATCATCTTCGCGAAGCGGCTGAAAAACGGCGACTTGCTCTGAAAAATGAGCGCGAGCGTCTGCGGAAACGTCAGCAGCGAGCTCGCAAAAATCGGAGGAATGACGCCGCCTGAATTAACACGCAGCGGCAAATAAGTCATCTGCCCGCCCATCACGCGCCGCCCGACCACGCGTTTCGCATACTGCACCGGAATACGCCTCTGGCCGCCCTCCACAAAGACAATGAATGCCACCACAGCGAGCATCATTCCCAGAAGCAGGATGATCGCAATCGGTGTAAAAGCTCCCCATTGCTGCTGCGTCGCCTTATCCCAGAGATCCTTGATGCCGCGAGGCAATCCGACCACGATGCCCGCGAAAATGATGAGCGACATTCCGTTGCCAATGCCGCGGTCGCTAATCTGCTCGCCGAGCCACATGATGAACGCCGAGCCAGTCGTGAGCGTCAGCATAGTCATCAAAATGAAGCGCGGACCAGGGTGATAGACGAGCGACGCTCCGCCCAAGCGCTGATTCTGAAGCGTTAACGCGATCGTAAACGACTGGAAACAGCTCAGTACGATCGTCAAATAACGCGTGTACTGCGTGATCTTGCGCCGGCCGAGTTCGCCTTCCTTCTGCAACCGTTCGAGATACGGCCAAACTACGACCATCAACTGCAGAATGATGGACGCCGTAATGTACGGCATGATCCCGAGCGCGAAAATCGTCAGCCGGCGAAGATTGCCGCCGCTGAACAGGTCGATGATTCCCAGCACCGAGCCCTGGCCCTGCTGGAAGAGCGTCTGCAACAGCTCGGTATTGATGCCCGGCGTGGGAATGAAGGCTCCGAGGCGGTACACACCCAGCAAAGCGAGCGTGAACAACACGCGTTTGCGCAGGTCAGGCGTGCGGAATATGTTGCGAAACGCCTCGAAAAGCTTCCTCATGAAAGAATCTCTGTTGTCCCCCCGGCTGCAGTGATTTTCTCCTGAGCCGATTTGCTGAATGCGTGAGCTTTCACCGTCAGCGCCACCTTCAAATCGCCGTCGCCAAGAATCTTTATGCCCTTGCGGCGCGCATGAACCAAGCCTTCGAGCGCGAGCTCTTCAGGTCCGATTACAGCTCCGGCCTCAAACGCGTTGAGAGTCTCTACGTTTACGATAGATAGATCCTTGGAGAACGGATTCGCGAACCCTCGCTTCGGCATGCGGCGATGCAGCGGCATCTGGCCGCCTTCAAAACCGCGCCGGCGCGAATAGCCGCGCCGCGACTGCTGGCCCTTGTTGCCGGCTCCGGAAGTTTTGCCGAGTTTCGAGCCCATGCCACGCCCAACGCGTCCGCGGCGATGCCGCGAACCTTTCGGCGGTTTCAGATTCGACAGCGTGGGTTTCATCCTCATCCTCTACTTTTGGATTTCGACCAAGTGATGCACGCGCGCGATCATCCCGCGAATTGACGGCGTATCCTCGCGCTCGAGCACTTGATTCATGCGGCGAAAGCCGAGGCCGCGAACCGTCTGCCGCATCGAGCGCGGGCAGCCGATAAAGCTGCGCACCCACTTGATTTTCAATGTTCCGGTCGTTTTCTTTGCCATGGTCGCTATCCGTGTCCGCTAGGAACTGGCCGCGGCCACTTCTTCGTTTGTCTTGCCGCGCAGCTCAGCCACCTTCGAGGCATTCTTCAGGTGCAACAGGGCATCAAACGTCGCCTTGATCACGTTGTGCGGATTCGACGTGCCGATGGACTTCGTCAACACGTTCTGAATGCCCGCAACCTCCATCACCGCGCGAACTGGTCCTCCCGCGATGAGTCCCGTGCCTTCCGGCGCGGGCTTCAACAAAACCTGGCCAGACCCGTAGCGCCCCAGCACCTGATGCGGAATCGTCGAGCCCTTGAGATTCAGTTTCACCATGTTCTTCTTGGCCTGCTCGATCGCCTTGCGGATAGCCATGGGAACTTCTCGCGCCTTGCCCATGCCGAAGCCGGCATGGCCGTGCTGATCGCCCACCACCACGAGCGCGGAGAAGCTGAGGTTCTTGCCTCCCTTGACGACTTTCGTGACGCGGTTGATCGCCACGACTTGGTCTTTTAGGTTCGCGAGGTTCGTGTCGATGATTCTGCGAACCGAAAGAATGTCTTTGAGTTCTTGTTTCGGCATAGAGTTAGAACTTCAGTCCTGCCTCTCGGGCCGCTTCCGCTAATGCCTGAATGCGGCCGTGATATTGATATCCGCCCCGGTCGAAAACCACGCGCTCGACGCCCGCGGCGCGCGCGCGCTCCGCAACCGCCTTGCCCACTGCTTTGGACGCGGCGACATTTCCGCCGCCCTTATTCCCTTTGCGAAACTCGCCATCGAGCGAGCTGGCCGATGCGAGTGTTCGCCCGGCTTGATCGTCAATCACTTGCGCGACGATGTGCCGCGAAGAACGAAATACGCACAACCGCGGCCGCTCCGTGCTCCCTGAAATCTTCCGGCGCAGGCGCGAATGCAATCGCTCACGATGAGCGCTCCGCGAAAGCCTTTTGACTGGAACTGTAGCCACGCTAATTCTCCTCGTTCTTGCCGCGAATTATCCGGCTGTCTTTGCTGCGCCGGCCTTCCCGGCTTTCTTCTTCAGCCGCTCGCCCGCAATTCGAATTCCCTTTTGCTTGTACGGGTCGGGCGGGCGCAGGTGGCGCAGGTTTGCAGCCACTTGCCCCACTTGATTCTTGTCCGCGCCGCTTACGGTCATGTGAGTCTGCTTCTCGACCGCGATCTGAATCCCCTCAGGGATTGGAAACTCGACGGGATGCGAGAACCCGAGCGAAAGCACCACGTTTTTGCCCTTGACCTCAGCGCGATATCCCACTCCCACGATATCGAGATCTTTCTTGAAGCCGGTGGTGACGCCGAAAACCGCATTTGCCACCAGCGCCCGGGCCAGCCCGTGCAGCGCGCGTTGCTCATCGTTTTCCCGCAGCGCTGAGAGGACTCCATCCTTCGTTTCAAAACGGATGCCGTGCGGCACGCGGACCGACATTTTTCCCTTCGGGCCTTGCACGTCCACCGATTCCGCCTGGACTTGCACTTTCACGCCCGCGGGCACTGGTATCGGTTTATATCCAATTCGCGACATGGTTCACTCTTCCCGAAAATTTCCTGCTAAGCCCGACTGCCAAACATTGCTACCAAACTTCGCACAACAGTTCGCCGCCCACTCCGCTTTTGCGCGCGGCATGCCCGGTCATAAGCCCGCGCGGCGTGGAAACAATGGCGATGCCCATTCCGCCCACCACCGAACGAATGTCCGATTTCCCGACGTATCGCCGGCAACCGGGCCGCGATATGCGCTTCAGGTTGGTGATCACGCTGCGCCGGTCCGGCGTGTAGCGCAGGAACATTCGAAGAGTCTTTTTCACCTTCGTATCGTCCACAACCTTGTAGCTCGCGAGATAACCTTCATCCTTCAATATCCGGGCGATCTCGACCTTCATCTTTGACGCGGGCAAATCCACGCGCGCGTGCTTCGCGTGCGATGCGTTGCGGATGCGCGTCAACATGTCCGCGATAGGGTCTGTTTGCATTCCATCCTTCCTTAATTACCAGCTCGCCTTGACGACGCCGGGAATCTCACCCTTGAGCGCCAGGCCGCGGAAACAGATGCGGCACATTTGAAACTTGCTTAGAGTCCCTCGCGCCCGGCCGCAGATGCGGCAGCGATTGCGAAAGCGAACTTTGAACTTCGGCGTTCGTTTCTGTTTGGCGAATTGACTGTCGCGCGCCATTCGATCTCCTTCGAGCGCTTGCGCTCGATTCTTCCCCTTACCCCTGTACTCGGAACGGCACGCCGAGCAGCTTGAGCAGCTCGCGGCCTTCCTCGTCGCTGCGGGCTGTCGTCGTGATCGTGACGTTCATGCCCTTGATCTTGTCCACTCGCGTGTAATCGATTTCCGGAAACACCAGCTGGTCCTTCAAACCCAGTGTGTAATTGCCGCGGCCGTCGAACGAATTCGGCGCCAAGCCTTTAAAGTCGCGCAAGCGTGGCAGCACGATGTTCGCGAGGCGGTCCAGGAATTCGTACATGCGCTCGCCGCGCAGCGTGACCATGCATCCGATCGGCATGCCCTTGCGAATTTTAAAATTCGCGATTGACTTCTTCGCTCGTGTGATCACCGGCTTTTGCCCCGCGATCAATCCCAGTTCCTGCGCTGCCGTATCGAGCAGCTTCACGTTCTGGCTCGCTTCGCCAAGGCCGATGTTTACAGTTACTTTCTTTACGCGCGGTACGGCCATCGAGTTCGGATAGTTGAACCGCTTCGTCAACGCCGGAACCACGTCTTTGCTATACCGCTCGTGCATACGGCTATTCATCGTTCTGTCCGCAGCCTCTTTTCTCTAGTTCTCGAATGTCGTCTTGCAGCGCCGGCAAATTCGCGTCTTTGTGCCGTCTGGCAATGTCGTGTGCCCTGCGCGAGTGTGTTTTCCGCACCCTGGGCAGATCAGCATCACGTTCGACGCTTGCAGCGGCGCTTCTTTATCCACGATGCCGCCCTTGATGTTCTTCTGCGGATTCGGCCGCGTGTGGCGCTTGATGATGTTCGCGTGTTCTACCGTCACCGTGTTCTTCCACGGATTCACTGCCAGCACGCGCCCCGTCTTGCCTTTGTCTTTGCCGGCCACTACTTTTACGTTGTCGCCGTGCCGGATGCTCATTGTCGTTCTGATTGTTCTGTCTTTCATCGCTACCACACTTCCGGAGCCAGCGAGACGATCTTGGTGAACTTCTTCTCGCGCAGCTCTCTGGCGACCGGCCCGAATACGCGTGTTCCCACAGGCTCGTTCGCGTCGTTGATCAAAACCGCGGCGTTGTCGTCAAAACGGATATACGATCCGTCCTTCCGCCGGTGTTCTTTTCGCGTCCTAACCACTACCGCACGCACAACCTTGCCCTTCTTCACTTGGCTGTCTGGCGCAGCTTCCTTCACCGCCGCTGTGATGACGTCGCCTAGACCCGCGACCAATCCGGCATCGCCGCCAATCGGCAAAATGCATGTGAGCTGGCGCGCGCCTGAATTATCGGCCACCGTCAGCCACGTCCTCATCTGAACCATGTTCGTGCTCCCTCAAATACGCCCGGGCGGCTTTTAAGCCACGCGCGTCGAGCGTCCGACAACTTCTACGAGACGCCACCGCTTCAGCTTCGAGAGCGGCCGCGATGATGCGATTCGAACTGTATCGCCTACGCGCGCTTCGCCATTCTCGTCGTGCGCGTAATACTTTTTCGAAGATCGTATAACTCTATGGTAGAGCGGATGCGCCACCGCGCGCGTCACCTTCACGACGATGGTCTTCTGCATTTTGGCGCTGGTGACCACGCCCGTTCGTTCCTGGCGCTTGCCTCTATGTTTGGCCGCAACCGGTGTTGCGTCCGCACCCGGTGCTGTTGTCTTCTCGTCCGTCATTTGCTCTTCCTTAGTTCTTGCTTAGCCTCTTGCTGAGGTTCTCGCTTGAGCTCTTGCTGGCGCAGCAGCGTCTTCACTCGCGCCAATTCTTTCCGCGCCTCACGCAATCGCTTGAGGCCTTCCGATTGTCCCGTGGTCAGCTGGAATCGCAGCCGGAAAATCTGTTCGCCTAATTCCTGCTGCTGCGTTTCGAGTTCGTTCGAACTCATCTGGCTGAATTTCTCCGCCCGCTTCGCCATTAAATCCCTCCCGCTCGCGTGACGAATCGAGTGCGGATCGGCAACTTGTGCGAAGCGAGTTTCATGGCCTCGGTCGCCGAAGCCAGGTCCACTCCGGCCATCTCGAACATGATCCGCCCAGGCTTCACTACCGCAACCCAGTGCTCCGGTGGCCCTTTGCCCTTTCCCATTCTTGTTTCGGCCGGCTTCTTCGTGAATGGCTTGTCGGGGAAGATCCGAATCCAAAGCTTGCCGCCGCGCTTGATGAACCGCGTGATGGCCACGCGCGCCGCTTCAATCTGGCGGTCAGTAATCCACGCGGGCTCGAGCGCTTTCAGCCCGTACTCGCCGAAAGCGAGCGAACCGCCGCGCCACGCTTTGCCGGTGCGCCGGCCGCGCTGTTGCTTTCTGTATTTAACTTTCTTCGGCATCAACATAATGATTTTTGCCTTATCGTCCCGCCTGCGCGCCCGTTACGCTTCGACGGCGCTGGCCGCAGCGGACTGCGCCTTGCGGCGCGGAATATTTTCGCCCTGATAGATCCAGCACTTCACGCCAATCAAGCCGTAGGTCGTCTGCGCCTCGGCCGTGCCGTAATCAATGTCGGCGCGCAGAGTCTGCAGCGGCAAGCGCCCCTGCAAATACCACTCTTTGCGCGCGATTTCTGCGCCGTTCAACCGTCCCGCGACGCGAACCTTGATTCCCTTGCATCCGAATCGCAGCGCCGAATCCACCGACTTCCTCATCGCCCGGCGGAAGGCCACGCGCTTTTCAAGTTGCAACGCAATCGATTCGGCTACCAGCGTTGCATCGAGTTCCGGCCGGTGCACTTCCTGAATGTCAATGTGCACTTCGCGCTTGGTCCGCTTTTGCACTTCCTGTTTCAGCTTGTCGATTTCCGAGCCTTTCCGTCCGATGATGATTCCCGGCCGCGCCGTATAAATCCGGATGACCAGCTTGTTTGCGGCTCGTTCGATATCAATTCCGCTTACACCCGCGGACCTCAGTTTTTCCTTCAACTGCTTGCGCAGCGCAACATCTTCATGAAGCAAGTCCGCATAGTCGCGCTTGGCAAACCAGCGTGACTTCCACGACTTGTTGTAGCCTAGCCGGAATCCGTAAGGATGTGTCTTCTGCCCCACTCTCGCCTCCTACTTCTTGTCCTTATCTTTGCCCTTCTTTTTAGGCTGCGCCGGCCGTTGGCGTTGCGCGAGCGCTTTACGCGCCTTTCGAACCGCGCCCTTTACGCCCTTCGACGCTTCCGCTTCTGCCGCCGCCGATGCCGCGCGCGTCGCAGCAGCCTTGTGATGCTCGGCCACTTCCACGACGATGTGGCTCGTCCGCTTCTGGTAACGGAATGCCCGGCCCATCGGCGCGGGACGAATTCGCTTCCACCGCGGCCCTTCGTTCACGAAGCATGCCGACACGAAAAGCGAGTCCACGTCGAGCGTGTCCCCCGCATCCTCGGCCTTGCGCTCGGCGTTTGCGATGGCGCTTCGCAAAACCTTTTCGACTTCCCGCGCCACGCGCTTCTTTGTGAACCGCAGCGTTTGCAGCGCATTTTCCGCGCGGTGTCCGCGGATCAAATCGATTACCAGGCGCGCCTTTTGCGGCGAGACGCGAACGAATCGCGCTTTCGCGATGGCCTCAATTGCTGCCGGTCCCTGATGGATCGATCCCCGATGAGCCGAACCTTGATGAACCGAACCTTGATGAATCTCATTCGCCATTTCTTATTTTCCTAACTCTTTGCTGGCGCAGCTCCGCCGCCTGCCGCTGGCGCCGCGCCACCCGATGGAGCCGCCGCTGGCATGCCCGACGCAGCAGCAGCCTTCTCGAGTGCTGCTTTCACCGCGTGCCCTTTGAACGTGCGCGTTGGCGCGAATTCGCCAAGCTTGTGTCCGACCATTTGCTCGGTGATGTACACAGGGATGAACTTCCTCCCATTGTGCACTGCGATGGTGTGGCCGACCAGTTCGGGAAGAATCGTCGAGCGCCGCGACCACGTCTTTATGACTTTCTTCTCGTTCCTGGTGTTCAGCCCTTCCACCTTGACGCGCAAGTGATCGTCAATAAACGGGCCCTTCTTCAGCGAGCGTGGCATGCCGTCTCCGTTACCTCTCGTTACTTGTCGTTATTCTTCTACCCGGCGCAATTTCACCCACTGCGCCCGGCGCATCTTTCGGAATCCGCGGACAGGTCCCGGAACACGATGCGAGATCGTGCAGAACGGGCAAACAAACCGCGTTCCCTGCGCGTTCGGAATCTTGTCCACAATCACGCCCCAGCCGGCGCGGCACAGGCGAAACAGCACCTGCGGCGCCGGTCCGAGTTTCGATGAAATCTTTCCGGCTGGCTTAGCTACCGGTTTCACCGGGCGGCGATGCGCGACGGCGGCCTTGCGCCCGCGCGCAGTCCGGCGTGTCGCTCTACGGCTTATCCTAGTGGCTGTCATCTCTCTCTCGATTCCCCGCCGCGCCGGCATCAGTTCTCCTGCTTGTGCTGCTCGAAACTACGGCTTGCGCCGCTCGACAATCATCTTGCTTCCGCCGCGCTTTCGACGCGTCTTCGCGCCAAGCGTGGGAAAGCCCCACGGTGTCTGCGGGTGATTGCCCTTCACGCGGCCTTCGCCGCCGCC